>Ga0265295_1000730_pt1 | contig 63468 bp, 52 predicted proteins | sample Munlansysbiofilm_FD_192503 | JGI IMG/M metagenome (GOLD analysis project Ga0265295, IMG submission 192503) | Leachate microbial communities from a municipal landfill in Southern Ontario, Canada - Methane capture system biofilm | ecosystem: Engineered > Solid waste > Landfill > Unclassified ... | reverse complement strand
TGTAAACCGCAGTATAAACTGGGCTGGAGATCCAATCCGCTTTAAAGGCCTTCACATTGAGCGTAGTCACGGTGGCCAGGGGTAGATTTAGCGAAGCCGGCATGACCAGAGAACTGGAACTGGGCTCGCTTCCATCCAGAGTGTAGCGCAGGACTGCATCAGCGGGAATGGGATTGCCCACAGAGACCGTCTGTGCAGTGGCGTAGGTCCCGGGAGCGAGGCTGAACACCGGCTCGGGGATTATCACCTGACCGGTGATGGTGTAAGTAGCTGTACCAGTAGCACTGGGTGTCCAATCTGTTTTATAAGCTTTGGCCTTGATAGTAAGACTACTATTCAAAGGCACGTTAATCGCTGTGGTGTAGAGCGAGGAACTGATATTCGGTTCGGTCCCGTCTGTGGTGTACCTGAAATAGGCCCCTTCTGTAGCCGAAGTAAGTACTACGTTCTGGGCTGCAGTATAGGTTCCTGCTGCAGGTGTGAATACCACGGAAGCCACGGTACCAGTAATGATATATGTAGAGATGCTGATCTGGCTGTTTTGCCATTCCGCTTTGTAGGCAATGGCCTTGATGGTCATTGTCGTATTCAAGGGAACAGTAATGGCTGTGCCAGTATAAACAGTTCCCTGAGTATCGCTGGGATCACTGCCATCGGTAGTGTAACGGATCGTTGCTCCAGGAGTTGACACGGTAATGGCAACACTCTGGGAGGTAGGATAGGTCCCGCCGATCACGCTGAATTCTGGTGTGGCCACTACAGGAACGTAGCTACCAATAGCATAGGTTTGGCTAATTACTTCAGAATCCAGGTAGCCAGCCTTGAGCGTGTAAGCTTTGATATCCTGATTTACGCTGACTGGGATGGGATTGGTATATACCACGCCATTGCTGGCAGTGGGGATAGTCCCGTCTGTCGTATAGCGTATGCTGGCTCCGGTAGTGGCAGTGGAGAGCACCACATTCTGGGCATTCTCGTACCATCCGCCAGGAGGAGTGAAAGCAGGAGGAGCAGCCTGGAATTCATATTCCGCAGTCTGTACTCCTGATGGTGTCCAGGCATTCTTTACAGCGACTGCTTTGAGTATTAGGGTCTGGTTCACATTGATGGCACCGCTATATTCGTTGCCATTGAGGGCTGATGGAATCGAGCCGTCCGTGGTATAATAAACAGTGGCATCAGCAGGTATCGGATCTGCGATGGTGACTTGAACAGGATTTCCATAAGTCCCGCCCGCAGGGCTGAATACTGGCTGATTGAAAGCAACCTGGCCAGTGATGGTATAGATTTCAGTTCCGGTGACAGAGCTCTGCCAGCCAGTACGGAAAGCCTTGGCTTTGATGGTGAAGTTTGGAGTATTCAAAGGAACAGCTATCGGCATGGTGTAGATAGTAGATGTAGCTGTAGGTTCGTCTCCATTAATGGTGTAGCGGATTGTGGCGCCTTCAGTGACTGTAGAAAGGACCACTGTTTTCGCTTCCGTATATGTGCCTCCGGGAGGATTGAACATTACAGCCTGGACAGTGCCAGTGACATTATAGTTGGCTGCAACGATAGTAGAAGGCAGCCAGTTTTCCCTGTAGGCTACTGCTTTAATAAAGTAGTTGCTGTCTGCAGGAATATTAATCGCTCCGGTGTACAAAATGCCATCAGTACTTGATGGATTGCTACCGTCTGTAGTGTAGTGAATAGATGCACCAGGGGTGCTGCTTTCAATACTCACGGCAATAGCATCGGTGAAATTTCCAGAGGCAGGATCAAAGACAGGAGCGGCTGCCTGGAAAGTATAGATCGCAGAAGCGATGTCCGAGGGCTGCCATTGATTCTTGAAAGCTCTCACTTTTACTGTTACATTGGGATTGTCCACCGGGCTGATCATGAAAGGTCCGGTATAGACGAAGTTTGTAGCCGACACAGTATTCACTGGATTGCTACCGTTGATAGTGTAGTACAAGCTTGCATCTGCCGGCACCATACTTTGGTTCAGGGTGACCTGGACCGCAGCGTTGTAAATCCCAGGAGCTGGATCAAACACAAGGGCTGGTAATTCTACACTGCCAGTGATGGTGTACAGGGCGCTTACCTCTTCACTATCATCCATATCAGCTTTGACCGCTTTGGCTTTAACCAGGGTGGTTTGCGTTACGACAGGAGGATTCAGAGGGTCATATTCCAGTTCAGGAGCAGCCTCGCCCAGTTTGTACAGGATAGTAGAGCCAGGGGTACGTGAGTACATTCTCACGGTTACGGGATCAGAGTAGGTCCCGGCTTCCGGAGTCAATACAGGAGACAGTACCATGAGTGGTGAAATGGTATAAGTAGCTTCGGTGATTTCCGAATCGTGATACCCGCTCAGCACCGCTTTGGCTCTGATGGTCTCAGTAGCGCCTATGGCTATGGGTGCGCCATTATAAAGCAGGTCTGGAGTTCCTGTGCCCAGAGCATAATAAATCTGTGCTCCAGCAGTGGAAGTATAAAGACTGACGGATAGTGGGTTATTGTATATTCCACCGACAGGATCAAAACGTACCAGGTCCACGGTGGGAATGATAACTATGTAATTTTGTGTAACAATCTGTGAATCTGTCCAGTTAGCTTTGCTGGCATAAGCACGTACCACACTGCTGCCTTCATGGAGTTCCAGAGGTACAGTGTATTCGGTCCAGCTTCCGCCGCCTATAGAATACCAGATCGTGGCATCAGCGGTAGTTGTGGTGATTTCGACAATCACTGGATCGGAACTGAACACGCCACCGTTTGGGCTGAATTCAGGTGCGGCAACTTGCTGATTGATCACATAATGTTGATCAAACAAATCCGAAGGCAACCAATCAAGAACATTCTTGTAGGCTATGGCCCGAATTCTTTGGGTCTCAGTTACTACGATCGGAACGGTATATGGTGTGGAAGTCTGTGAGGGCATGCTTCCGTCAGTAGTATAATATATGCTGACATCAGGAGTAGCTGTGTCAAGTGACACATTAGTGATTGTGTAATAGACAGACGGAGGAGGGGTTCCTGCCAGAGCTTGCACTTTCAGGAAATAATCCGCCTCAACATTATCTGAACGCAGCCAGTTTGCCAGATAGGATCTGGCTCTGACCACCGTATTCTCAGTGATTTGAATTGGAGCCGTATAGAGAGTGCTATCGGCTATTGATCCATTCAACCAATAGTATATTTGGGCTCCGGCTGGATTAGCTGTAATGCTAAGCGTTTGCGGAGTCATATAGGTACCAGCGGCCAAGGAGAATATAGGATTCGATAACTTGCCGTTAATAGTGTATATAGCCTCTACCACATCGGAATTCTCCCAGCCTGTTCTCATAGCCATCGCCCGGATCCTGGTATATGAGCTCACGGTCAACGGGGTAGTATAGAGCATTGCAGAGGGATTAGCTGGCGCAGGCACCGAACCATCCAGTGTGTACCAGATATCAAATTCGCCGGGGGTGCCGATAGCAATATCCAAGGCCTGGGCATAGGTTCCCGCTGGCGGGGTAAAGGTAGGAGCTGGAGCTCTCATAATGTAATTGTTCTGAGTCACAATGGAATCAAGCCAATTCGTTTTTTTACTGATAGCCCGAACTACTCCGGATTGATTCAGGGTAAATCCTGTCGTGCCCTGAGTATATAAAATATTGGGAACTACAAGGGGATCAGGATCTAATGTATAGTAGATCTCCGAGCTGGGATTGGTGGAATATATCACTACCTGGATAGGATCATGATAGGTCCCGGAAACTGGAGATATCAAGGGAGGATTGAGGGCCGAATTGAAGATATAGGTGGCTATTGCAGGATCAGAATCTACCCAGTCTGCAAGCACAGCCTTGGCCACGATGCTGGTGTTTGCAGTTACAGTCAGCTCTACTGGTGAAGCAGCGACCACAAAGGGACCGCTATTTATGCTGTAGCTTATATCTCCATTGGGAGCCGTGATGGATACATCCACCGTGCTGCCCATGGTGTATTGGCCCCCAGGAGGCGTGAACATTGGGCTTGCCAGCTTACCGGTGATATTGTATAAAGCCTGACCATATCTGGGTTGCCAATGAGGCAATACTGCCACTGCTTTGATGAGGGTTTGGGTGTTTGTCAACAGACTGATGGGGTCGTTGAACAGAGTGCCATTGGTTCCAGCTACGGGATCGCTGCCGTCCGTGGTGTACCAAATTTCGGCATTGGGCGGACTCGCTATGATCGTCACATTCTGAGCACTGGTATAATCTCCAGCCGGCGGAGTAAAGATCAAAGGACTGATGTTGCTGCCGATCACATAATCGCGACGGACAATTTCCGAGCTGCGGAATCCAGTTTTGACTGCGATGGCCCGAACTGTCTTGGTGGTGTCCAAAACAAAACCGGGATCGGTGTACAGTATGCTGTTCGGATTGCCGGGACCAGGTTCGCTGCTGTCCAGAGTGTACCAGATCGCTGCTCCAGGAGTAGCGGAATCGATGGTAACCGTAATAGGCATATCATGCTGAGTGGCCACAGGGCTAATATTTGGATTGGCTACTGTGGGAATCATCGTATAGCTGATCTCAGCCGGTAAGCTAGTTACCCATCCAGCAAGAAAAGCACTCGCCCGGAAAGTACGGGTGAAGGGACCGGCAGGATCTATAGCCAGAGGAATTGGTGTGCTATACAAGGGAGATCCGGGTGTAGGATCATCACCATTTAAGGTATAGCGAATCTCAGCGCTTCCATAGGCATGCATGTCCACATTGATATCATTGTAATGCGTGGTTTCCAAAATCCCAAAGGTGACAACCGGCAGAGTCTTTACATAGTATTCGGTATAAGCTACGCCGCTTTCTACCCAATCGGTCAGAAAAGCACGTGCTCTTATCTGCCAAATGCCTTGGGCTAAAGGCAGAGGAGCAGTATAAGCTGGTGAGGATGCAGTCGGATCAATACCATTTATGGTATAACGGATCGTGGCTCCAGCCCAGGCAGGGTCGTCTGCAGGCATTGAGAGGGTGACCAGGATATCATTCTCATACATCTGCACTGTGGGGAATCCAGGAGGTGCAATGAGAGGTATCGGCAAGGTGCCTGTGATATTATAAGCGGCCGTCCAGTGCAGACTTTCCATAGTGGTCAGTGGCGGCATGGGATCCGCATAAGCCATCAAGACTGTGGATTCTTCCACATGTATAGTTCCACCCAGATAAGGCTGCGGTGCTCCACCATCTATAGTGTACCAGATAGTGGCATTGGCGGGAACTGTGGTAGTATTTATTAAAACATCCACCGGTGTGGTATAGGTTCCGGCAGGAGGATTGAATACAGAATCGTTACCACTTCCCCAAAAGCTCATCTTGGTGCGATTTTTCACCGGCATGGGGTATCTGTGGATATCGCTGATCAGATAATCAGGATTAGTATCCGTGTATTCAGCCCACCAGAGGATGGTGCTGGTGTGAAAGATTTCCAGTGTGGGAGGATTCAGAGGATCATAGAGTTGGATCGCTGCCGGGTCGTAAGCATAAGGATCGATCGCTCCAGAGCCTGTATTGATCCCGGTCTGAATCTGGTAGTAAACTTTTGCTGCTGCAGGATTTGTGACAACGGGGGCAAAATTCACATGGACACTCTCGTATATACATACGCAGTAACTGCCATCCGGATCCATAACTGGATCAGCAATCAAACTGGGAGCGGCAAATTCCACAAACCGTCTGACGTCATAAACGTATTCTGCTGAGGGGTCGCTATCTTCCCAACCGTCTTTTACTGCATAGGCCCTGAGTGTGGCCACTGTATGCGCAGGAATTAAAATCTCTCCTGTATAAAGTGTCCAGGGGCCGCCATCGTAGCTATAATAAATATCATCGTAAAGCCCTGCTTCACCGGAAATGTGAACCGCAAAGGGATCGTTCGAACGAATGATACCTGTCGTTTCTACAAATACTGGAGGGCTTACTTTACCGGTCATGCGGTAAATTCTCGTCACATGCTGGGACTCCGGGAAATCCGGATGTGTGTACCAGGCAGTGACTGTGTAAGTATAGTCCCTGGGAGGAATAGGTATTGGGATCGGCCCAGTATATACTTGAGGTGTAGAATAATCAGGCACCAGCGGGTTTGTAGAGCTGCTGGTATAATATATCACCAAGCCAGTCTGATCAATTCCAGGAGCAGAAATCACCAGTCCCTCAGTACCAAAGCTAAGGTTTGTTACCGATTGGCTGAAAGGATGTGTAACCAGGCCCTCTGGATCAAATTGCGGGCCTTCAGGATGCACTTCTATCTGCCAGGTATGGCTGTCAGACAGCCCATCAGCATCAGTTACAGTAATAGTAACAGTGTGGTGGCCCGGGATATTAAACAGATGCGTAAACGTGTCGTTGCCAGCAAGTGTGGGTCCTGTGGTTTGCATGATATCGACATAGTCCACACCGTTTAACGTGTAGGCATAGACCCATTCATAGCTTATCGGTTCCAGATCCACGTCAATGGCTGTTACCGTAAACACTTGAGTATCGTTTTGATCCAGTGCTATAGTAGACGCGGGAGTATAGGCTGTTATTTCAGGTGCGTCGTTGATATTTTCCACATAGATATCAAAAGTAGTCGATTTGAAAGCGGCCGAAGGATGATTGTCCACGGCTGTAGATCCAAAGCGGTAGGTCCCATAATAGTATGGATAGCGGGGATGATCCGGATTAAGCCGGAATGTAACAATTTTCCCACCATTAACTATAGGACCCCCTGGAGTGTTTCTCTGTTCTGCCAGGATCGGCTCGGGGTATTCGGTCGGATATAAAAATAGGTTGAATCCATTTCCATCAAAGTATTCCACGATGTTTGAAAAATCTACTGTCCAAGGCTCAAAACCCTCGATTTTTTCATAGACATATCCGGAATTAACTGGACTGGGATCCGTAATACTCGGGAAGGAGAATGTCGGTGGTGTAGGAGCGTTCTTCACTCTGATCGTAATACCGATAGAGACAGGATTCGTATATATACCATCTACCACCTGGAAGATTGACACCCATACCGGCGCATCGCCAAACCATCTGATTTTGGGTGTAAAACGCAAGACATATGGCTGAGCTGCATCGGGCCTGGTTACCTCAATATTGGAGGATTGGCTCCAGCCAATAATCAACGAGTTCAGGTCTGTACCTCCATCTACGGAGATATAAGGTGCAAAATCGTAGTCCAGATAGGTTTCGGCTCCGAGATTACTCTCATCCATCCCGGTGGCATTGGGCAATAGGGTTGGAGTACCCGGTGCCCATGAATAGCCTCTGATCATACTGTTACGTTGTGCTACTTCCTTCATCAGAGCGGGAGTGATTGGCGCAAAATCCAGGTTCAACGGAGAAAGCTGGGTTGCCATCATAAGTCCAACACTGACGAGGACGACAAAAAGCAAAAATGCTTTTTTCATAAATTACTCCTATTATTCGTATCTTTTTTTATCTTAATTTTTGTAATTATCAACATAAATCCGGGTAAATACCCTCGATTTAAACAAATATACTCGCTTCTCATAGTCATCGCCTACCTCCTAAGAAAAATAATCGTGGTCCGAGAAACCTTCATAACATCTAATAAATAAACTTTTACATAGACAATGCAAATAACACATCATCAAGGGTGCAATTGATACAGATACCCCTTTATATGTCAAGTCTTTTTTGCCGCTATTACATGCCTGCACTGAAGGAATTTGCTTCGAAAAAACCACGGACGAGCTTGGACTGAACTGTTTCATAAACATAAGACAAATCCTTTTTATTTTATTTTTTTTTGCATAGGCACCTTGCCAAAGGCTTTTACTAAAAGGCTTTAGCGAGCTGAATTCAGAGCCTACCCTCTTTCAAATTAGTAAAACTGCGCTCCGAATATAGTCAAGCGAAATAGTTAAGACTGAGCATGTTTTCGGCATTAACGTGTGGATATATTTCCACAAGCACCGACTAAACAGTTTGGGAGGCAATATCTGCGCTGCACAGCCTGAAAATCAAAGTACTGTGTTTAAGCCAAACTCGTAGGTTTATTGCATCTTGTTTGAGTCTCCAAGAAGGGCTGATTGCCTCCCTTTCATATAAATAAGAGGATAATGCTCATGTCCTGGTGAAAAAGCTTGAGACAGTTCAGATAGCCAGTTTCGAGATCTGCCACCCATGGCTTACTTCTGCCTTAAACTTGTTTTCAATCCGTATTCAACTCGAGATGACTCGAATGTTCGCGTGAACTCGAGTCGAAAACACGTTAATCGCAAGTCAAACAACAGAGCAAGGTACGTGGTTTGTGATGCCGGGATTCCTTGATGGACTATCAACTTAATAAGCTCAAAGGATAATCAGATTATGGATAAGCTCGCCAGCTCCCTCAAATCAATAATGCGCTATAAACTCATATTCTCTGTGGGATAATAAGATAGGATTTTCTTCTCTTTTTGACTTGACAAAAATTAGCAGTCTGAAAAAGTGTTTGCTAAGAACACGAAATTGACTATCATTAATTTAGGAATCTTACATAACACTATGGAGGTTATTATGAAACTGAGACCTATTGAAGACCATGTTGTGGCAAAAGTAGCCACAAGCACAGAAGAGAAAACCTATGGTGGACTCATCATTCCCGATACCGCGAAAGAAAAACCGCAGATTGCGGAAATCATAGCAGTGGGCAACGATGAAGACCTGCAAAAAATTGTAAAAGTTGGCGATAAAGTTCTCTACGGCAAGTATGCCGGCACAGAGATCGAGCTTGACGGAGACAAATTTCTCATTCTTGCCAAGAGTGACATCCTGGCAGTAGTAGAAGAGTAGGACAATATGGCTATCGTAGAAGTAACGACTGCCACCTTTGAAGCAGAAGTCCTCAAGTCCGATATTCCGGTTTTGTTGGATCTTTGGGCTCCCTGGTGCGGTCCCTGTAAGGCCCTTACGCCTATTATTGAAAAGTTAGCAGCTGAAGTGGGAGACAAGGCCAAGATTTGCAAGCTGAATATTGATGAAAATCCTGAAATTGCCAGCAAATATTCGATCATGTCCATCCCCACCCTCTTGATCTTTTCAAAGGGAGTAGTGGCAGATCAACTGGTAGGCCTGATGCCCCAAGCTAAGATTATGGCCAAACTGCAAGCACATCTGTAAAGAATATCGCTGCAGATTGACAATGCAATATGGCGGAGACTAAGGTTTCCGCCTTTTCTTATCTATCTGCTTTTCAAGGCAATGGCTATGAGCCGTAATCAGATTTGCAGATCTGTGTTGCCTTCCACATCTTAAGCTGCATAAAATGAGCTCTGTTGTGCAGGGAAAATACTTGACTAAATCGCGCTATGCAAAAAACTGACAATCTAATTCAAAATATATGAATTCTAAAGGAGATAGATAAATGAAAAGGACTTATCAGCCCTCAAACAGATCACGGAAAAATACTCACGGTTTCCGTATGCGTATGGCCACCAAAAGCGGTCGTAAGCTAATTGCACGTCGCAGAGCCAAAGGTAGAAAGACTCTCTCTGTGTAAAGATGATCCGCTGGATCACCGCTCATCAGGAGTACATGGAATTTATCCACGCAGAAGGCTCGCTACGAACCAGGAATTTTTATATTCCCTATCTGCCGGATCCTCAGGGTCCTGCAGTGGGTATTACGATCAGTAAAAAAGTAGCAGGCGCTGTGCAGCGTAACCGGCTCAAACGCCGAGTCCGGGCTTGGATCAGAGCAAATGGCTCTATCCTGCCTCAGGATCTCAGAATGAATATTATTGCCAGACAGGGAGCCGCCGAGCTTTCGTGGCCGGAACTGTCTGCTCAACTTGGAGTTCTGGAAAAATGAGAATGGCAGTAAATAGCTTAATCAGTTTGCCCTCAAAGCTATTCATGTTGCTCATCCGTTTTTACCAGAAGGTAATCTCACCAGTTTTACCGCAAAGCTGTAGGTTTACCCCCTCATGTTCCACATACGCGTATCAGGCATTTCAGCGTTATAACTTCCCCAGAGCGCTTCGTTTAAGCGTTTGGCGGATTATGCGTTGCAATCCTTTTTGTCGTGGTGGATACGACCCTTTGCCCTAAGGAGATATTTTGGACAAACGAACCCTTACCGCTCTGCTCTTGATGCTGGTGCTATATCTGGCTTTTGATCAGTTTATTTGGAAACCCCAACGCCAAAGCGAACGTCTTGCCAAGCAACATGAATTGCTCCAGCAAGAGCCTGTAATAGCCGATAGCCTGGATATGGAAGCGTCTGAAGCTCAGCTTTCTCCTACAGATAGCCTGGCGATCATTGAAGACGCAGAAACACACGAAGTGGAGCTGGAAAACGACTATCTCAAGGTAGTTTTTAGCAGCAAGGGTGCCAGGATCATCTCCATCGAGCTCAAAGAATACAACTATAGTCCGGGTGTGCCTGTAGATCTGATCCCCGAGAATGGAGCCCTTCTGGCCACCACGATCTCTCAGGGCGGCAAAGATCTGGAGCTTGGTAACCGCAATTTTGCTTTTACCGAGAATCCACAAGGAAAAAGCATTAGTTTCTATCTGGGAGATCAGGCAGATCCTCAGATAATGCGAGAGTACAATCTGGACGATAAGTATGGCATAGGCTTCACCACCAAAATTCAGAACCTGGGCAATGTAAATGGGATGAAGCTGGATCTCTCAGACGGCATCGCAGATAGCGAAAAGAACCCCAAGACCAAAGCACAAGACTACAGGATATTCTTGTATGCAGATAATGAAATTCTCAAGGTTTCGCTGGGCAAGATGCGCAAGAATCCACCTCAGGGCAAATTTGGTAGCTATGGCTTCGCCGCAGTACGCAGCAAATATTTCACTCTTGCTCTAAGAGAAACCGAACCTCAACTCAGCAGAGCCTTTAGCAGTGGAATCAATGCTGAGACTCATAATCCGGGATTCAGCGTGGATAGCTATCAGCGCACAGCCAGGGCAAATTGGGAACAAAGCTTTGTTCTCTTTGCCGGCCCTGCCGATGCAAGCTTACTAAAGGCTTACGGACCGCAGATGGAAAACATCGCAGAGCGTGGCTACAATTGGCTGCGTTGGCTGGCAAATGCCTTTGCCTGGTTCCTGAGCTGGCTACATGGTTTTGTGAAGAACTACGGCGTAGTAATCGTTATCTTCGCCTTCCTGATCAAAATTGTCTTGCATCCGCTTACCAATAAGAGCATGAGCGCATCCCTCAAAATGCAGGAACTGCAGCCTCATCTGCACGTACTGCAAAGCAAGTACAAAAACGACCCCAAAACTCTGCAAGTAGAAATGAGCAAGCTCTACAAAGAAGCCGGAGCCAGCCCCATGTCTGGATGCCTGCCCCTATTGCTCCAAATGCCAATCTTCTTTGCACTCTACAATGTCTTGCGCTACTCATTGGATATGCGCAACGCAGGTTTTGTCTTCTGGTTAAAGGATCTCTCTGAGCCAGATCCTTATATGATACTTCCCATCGTCATGGGAATCTTTATGATCTTACAATCCAAAATGATGCAACCCAAGCAGGTCAATGTGGACGAGATGGATGAAAAACAGAAAGCGGCTCAATCCACTCAAAAAATGATGACCTGGATGATGCCGATCATGATGTTCTTCATCTTCCGGGGCATGCCCGCCGGCCTGGTACTCTATTGGACTGTTTTCAACATTTACTCAGTAATTCAGCAGTATTATCTGCTAAAAAAGCACAGAAACAAGGAATAACTTTATGAACACTATCGATAGAAGCGGAGACTCAATCGAAGAGATCATCCGTAAATTTCGCAGTGAGCACAATATCAGTGATCACGAACTAAGATATGAGATTATAAAAAAGCCCAGCAAAGGATTTTTTGGGCTTTTCGCAAACAAGATCGCCCTGGTACGCTTTCAGCTTCCTGAAAGTACAGATAGGGTGAGACTTTTCGCAGAATCCTTATTAAGCAAAATGGGCGTCAGCTTTGGCAAAGTAATCAGCAAAACCGAAGGTAAAACCCTCTTCCTCACCATCGAAGGTGTAGCAGAGCCGGGCTTTGTCATCGGCAAAAACGGTTCCATGCTGGAAACCATCCAATACCTGATCAACCGTGTCTTTGAAGACGATAAAGGCATCGAGCGCATCTATGTGGATGCAGATGGTTATAGAGCGCGTCGTGAAGCACAGTTCTTGAACCGCTTCATCTCGGATATCAAACAGGTCAAAGTCCACGGCAAATCACTCACTCTGGACCCCATGAGTCCCGGCGAAAGAAGAATCATCCACCGTCATATTGAACGGGATAAGGGACTGCGTACTCTTACAGTGGGAGAAGGAGAAAACAAACGTATTGTGGTCTTCTCTTCCAAGCAAAAAGAAAGCGAAATCCGGCAACAGAACTCCGCTACGCAATCTGATGACAATAAGAGCGCAAGGCCCGAGCGTCCTCGCAGGCCTCAGAGAACTTCCAGCAGAAAGCCCGCTCCTGCAAAAGATGTGGCCGAAAGCAACCCGGAAGAGAAAGCGACGGTCACTCCAGAACGTAAGCCACGCCCTCAACAGCGTCGCCCCCGCCCCAAACCCAGACCCAACAAGCCGCAATCGGAAACGACTGGTGACAAAGATAATTAAAGTCCACGCCGGACATTATTGGTCTGATGGTGGCGCCTTTATGGGCGTACTCCCTTACGCGATCTGGGGAAAAAAGATCGAGATCGATGAGAAGCGCCGCAAAAGGATGGACCTAAACCTGGCTTTGATCGTAAGCGGAGATCGCCGCATCCTGATAGATACAGGCACAGGGAATCGCCTCAGCGATAAAGAGCAAAAGATCTACCGGGCCAGTGAATTTGCCCTGCCTGCCGCTCTGGCAGAGCTGGGCTATTGCGATAGAGACATCACCGATGTGATCATGACTCACTTGCATTTTGACCACGCTGGTGGCATTGTCACCAGTATGGGCACTCAGGATATTCTCACTTTTCCCAGAGCCAAATACTGGATCCAAAAGGAAGAATGGGAAATGGCTAAAGCCCCGGATACCACAAACCAGGCAGCTTATGCCTTTGAGCATCAGCTTGCTCTTTTGGAACATCATGGCAAGTTGGAGCTTATCGAAGGTGAAGTTGAGATCGCAGAAGGCATCCACTGCGTAAAAACAGGCGGTCATTCCGTGGGTAGCCAGTTTGTACAGATAGACAGCTCTGAAGGCTTCTACATCTATGCTGGAGATATTATCCCCACGATGTTTCATACCTCGCCTGCGGTTACTTCTGCGTATGATGTCTGTAGGAGCGATACTGTGGCGGCCAAGAAAGTGATATATGATCTGCTCAAAGCAAAAAATGGTATTCTGCTTTTGAATCATGATACCAGCTTTTGGGAGATACCGATCTCGGACTTGAAAGTATAAAATCATAAAAGGCGGAGTGCAATCTCCGCCTTTTCTTTTAATAATATAGCGCAGCTACCTCATGGAATTATAGCTGCTTGTGACAGTCTAAGCTCATTCGTATTTGCAGATATAGGCAGTCTGCTCTTCTACTTTTACCCCAAATTTTTGACCAGCTTCCACGATGAAAGTATCACCGTCTTTGTAGTGTTTCCAGTTCTGGCTTTCGGGCAATTTCACTATCAAGACGCCACTGATCACGGTCATGTATTCTTTACTGCTGGTAGAAAATTCATATTCGCCAATATCCATCACGCCAATGGTGGATACTCCCTGAGCATTTTTCAGAGCGATGGATTTTACCTTACCTTCGAAATATTCATTTGTTTTTAACATTGTTTTCTCCTGTTTTGGCATTGTTTCATGATGAGCTGGTTTCAGTCTTGGTTTTCGATAGCTGCAAGCAAAGCTTGCAGGGTAGCATTCGGATCGTCAGTTGAAAGGATACGTTTGTCACCGTTATCAAACGTGACGGCCAATTCGCCAAAGCCCATGTGCAGTTCTCTGATTTTGGAGACCACTATATAGCTGGCTCCCAAGTCTTCTTTATATTCAATTATGTGTTTCATCTAGTCTCCTGAGGCTTAAAAGGGGAAGAGTTTAGCATCGCTAGCGTTTGAGGTTGCAGCCTTGACTAAAGCCTTCTCCAGGACGCAGATATTGTGCATAATCGGGATCAAATTCGACAAGAGTGTAATCCGGATCATCGTATCCATGGAAATACTGATCAAAGAAGAAGCAGCGCTCGGAGGCTTCTGCCTTGAGCGCTGCATTATTTACTATGGAAGCAGTTCCACTGAGACGAACATAACCAGTTTGGCCATCTTCGGTAAGTGGAACGCATATCTCTATGAATTTGCTGCTTTGAATCTGCGCGACCTTGGAATCCCCACTGAATGTGGCAAAGAAAAAGCGTTCATCGTGCATGAACATCACCACTGGACGCACTCTTGCCTGCTTTTTGTCGCAAGTAGCCAGATACACATATTGATTCTGGCTGATCCAGGCCATTATTTCTTGCTGCAATTGAGATTCGTTGATACGTGCCATGTTTTATCCTTTATTTGGGAAAAGAAATACCAGTGATAAAGGCTTGGTTTTCAGGTTTTGGGTTGTCTCTTTGGTCACGGGGAAGGCCTTCAATATTCAGCACCACGTCCATTCCAGAAATCACTTTACCAAAAACGGTATGTTTGCCGTCGAGCCAGGGAGTTCCATCTTTTTTAGTAACGATGAAGAACTGGCTGCCATTGGTATTGGGGCCACTATTTGCCATGGCAAGGCTGCCATAGAGTACTGGCGCTTTGAGAATCCTGGAACGCACTGGAACGTCGTGATTACAAATCTTTTGATAGAATTCTACGCTGTTTTCCATCAAAGGTGCTAAGCTCTTGGCATCTTGGCATTCTTTCACCAAGCCCGCCAGAGTGGGATCCGGAGTGCGGTTCTGTTGCATGTAAGGGACTATGACTTGAGACCAGACCATGTCTGCCTCTTCTTCAGTCTTGATCTTACCCTTGACGATTTCGCCATCGCTGTAGGTTTCGTCTTCAAATTTGTAGCCAGGATCGCCCGTACCGTCATTTGAACGGTCATCGTCCTTGGTATTGGGACAGCCACCCTGGATCATAAAATCTGGAATCACACGATGGAAATAGGTGTTTGTGTAAAAGCCCTCACCGGCAAGCTTGATAAAGTTCTGCACGGTTTTGGGAGCCAATTCCGGCCATAATTCCAATTCAATCTCACCGTATGTGGTGCTAATAATTGTTTTTACTGCTTTTTGAACAGGTTTGTTCACTGGTTCCTCCTTTTCAGTTAAGACTTGGCTTCTGCTTTGGGTATAAAGCAGAGTCAAGCCCAAGATCAGAATAACTGGGATTAGAATCAGCGCGAGATAATTCGATTTTAGTTTCATGCTGTTTCTCCTTTATTTATATTATAATGCTTGATCTGGATCTTACCAGATATGATTTCTATGTAACTGTGGTGATTTATCCAATCTCCGGAATTGGCGTAATAGCCTGTTTCATACTGGATCAATTCTGGATTGTGACTATGACCCATGATCACGTAGTCGGCGCGGCCTCTTTTGATCAGCTTTTTAGCGTATGCTCTGAGGCCTTCATTCTTCCTGTCTCTGAGTTCAGAAGAGTCTATGCGGGTGCGGCTGCTGCGGGACATCATGTTGCCCAACCCCAAAGCGAAATCGGGATGCAGTAAGCCAAAGATCTTCTTCATAAAAGGCAGCCTGATCAGCTTTCGAAAGCTTTGATAACGAAAATCGTTGACCGTATGTGTATCTCCATGGCAAACATAGATCTTCTTGCCATCCGCAGTAATCTCAAAGGATTCCGCCCTCAACTCAACGTCCAGATAATCGGGCAGAAAGTTGCCGAACCAGAAGTCATGATTGCCGGTGATATGCACAATGCGGCATCCGGCTTGCCCGATCTCATAGAGCTTCACCAAAAGGGGGAAATACTGCTTGATGATGGTGTATTTCCAATCGTACCAAAGATCAAAGATGTCGCCATTCAGGATCAAAAGGTCGTATTGGTCTTTGGCTTGCTCCAGAAAACTCAAAACGAGGGCGCGATTCTCTTTGTCCTCAGAAGAGAGTTTGCTGTATTTGAAATGCAAATCGGAGATAATGCAGATGCGCATCTTATTTCGCCATCATGTAGTGGATGATATTCAGCCCAAAACGCAGAGCAGTCTCTCTGAGCTCGGCAGGGTCGTCGTGGGTATCAGGATCTGCCCAGCCATCGCTGATATTGGTTTCAAAGGTATAAAACATCATCATGCGACCATTGTCATCAAACAAAGCAAAGCACTGAGGTGGCTGCTTATCATGCTCATGGATCTTGGGCAAACCGCTGGAGAAATCAAAGTAGCTGGTGAAAAGAGGGTGAGTCGCATCCAGCTCCACCATTTCCCGTTCAGGGAAGACGCGCTTGATCTCGCGACGAAAGCTATCGTTCATGCCATAATCATCATCTGCGTAGAGGAATCCACCGCGCAGCATCCACATTCTCAGGTTATTAATTTCGGTATCGGAGAAACGGATGTTGCCATGGCCGGTGAGATATACAAAAGGGAAATCGAAGAGCCGAGTGTCGGAGGCTTTGACCACGCTCTGATCGATGGGAATGCTGGCAGAGAGATGTCTATTGACAAACTTGGCCAGATTGGGCAGCACTTCAGGATCGTTGTACCAGTCTCCCCCACCGTCATATTGCAGGCGGGCAAAACCGGTCTTGATGGGGCTATCGATGGCGGATAGCGGACAGATCGCGCAAAGCATGAGCAGTATCAGGTAGATAATGCTTTTGCTGATGTGCCGTGTGTTTTCGCTGTGCATTTGCTTGATTACCCTAATTAGCGATCTTAAGTTGGATACAGATGAGGCCATCATCCACTATAGCATAAAAGCAGGTGCCGTAATTATCATAAGCGGAGAGGCTGTGCAGTTCCTGCTTGAAAGTAATGGTAGAAAGGTTCTCACCTCTGAAAGCATCGAAGATAGAAATGAGCTTGGCAGAAGGCACCACGGTGATGGCGCGATCCAAACGCGGATCATCTGCCTGAACTACCTGTCTGGGCTCCAAGCTGCCGAGATTGGTGTGTATGCTAGTGAGCTCTGCTTCCCAAAGCTGAGTGCCATTATCTTTGAAGCCGAAGCTCTGGTTGTCTTCCAGGCAAACCAAAAGCACGTTATCAGCATAGAATATAGAATTGATCTTCGTTGCGAAAGACTTCTTCCAAATCAGCTCGCGGCTCTTTTTGTCAAAAGCGATCAGGTTATGATCTGCGGCCAGATAGATGGTATTCAGGCTAAAGACAGGCGGGCTGGTAACCTGATAGGGCAAAGTGGCGCTCCACAGGATATCAAGCTCGATATTGCGGGCCGGCAGATTCACGATGCGATCCAGGTATTTGAGGAAGTTTTTAGTTTCCACAGAGAGGTTGTCGGGGATCTGTTCCAGCCTCAACACAGGATTGTTTTGCACGTTCATTCTGGTGCGATGCAAGGCTTGATCCAAAAAGCGATTGCCAAACAGCATATAAGCTGTGGCGAAGAGGGTGAGCACAATGATCACAATGGAGCTGATCTGCAAACGGGAGAGCTTTTTGCGGCGGGACTGAATCAGATGCGTTTTGCCATCAAGGATCAGCCACAGGGGGTTGTCGCTCTGAGTAAAGCTCTCAATATAATGATCCAGGGTGGCCAGATCGCATTGGGTCTCAAAGACACGCCCACAGAGATTGCCGCTAATGGCAATAAAACGATGATTTTCCCCAATGAACAAGCGTTGTACCCGGACTTTGATATCTTCATCAGCATAGCCCAGCAGATTGAGTTTCTTGAGCGTCTGCATCTGGTAATCCCGATATTTCGAACCTACAAAGCGGAGCTTCTTGCCATCGGAAAGAGCGCAAAAGATGCGGCCAAACTGCACGAAGAAAAGCTCGTGGTCATAGATAATGCCAAAGAATACCGACAGTCCCTTTTCTTGCAGATCCGTCTTGCGCAGATGCGCATACAGCTTCCAATTCAACTCCACGAAGAAGTTTTGCAGCCATTTTTCCACTTCCATACGACTGATAGTGCCTGCGTCTGAATTGCGAATAGATAGTTTCAGCTCTGCACCCAGCTCTTCCAGTTGCAGGCTTTTCTCCGGATGCCACATGGCCAAAAACCAACCAAAGCGTCCGTCTTGACCAATACTGCTTTCTACAAGACTAAAAGGCGGATCGTGATGACTGCTTTGCAGGGCGATCAAGTTCAACTCCACCACTTGATAAAGCTGCGGTAGCTTACACGGAGCAAGGTGGGGATATTCATCAGCATATTAGTATAATAGGCATTGGCCAGAGGGCACCAGCATTCTTTGTTATGGATGCTCTTGCGGTCTTTTTTGGCTTCTTTGGACCACCAGACTTTGCCGAATTTGTATTTAGTATCACGCAAGTTGCCCAGCGATTTTGCCTTCACGCAACAGCTCCAGACGTCTCCATCAGGGGCTATCTGGCAGGAAGCCAAACCGGCATAACAAGGGATCACCTGCACTTCATCCCGCATGATCTCTTTTACCAAATTGTAATACTCAATGCGGAAAGCCATGGTAATCTTGTTCATCCCTTTGTACTTCTCATTTTTGATGCGGTGGATGAGGTAATCGATAGCAGATTTGTAAGCCACTCTTCCTGGCGTGATATCCAAACCCACGGTATCCAGTTCCACTCTCTCTTCAGCGATTTCAGAGATGTAGCTATCCGGCTCCAAACGCATCAGTTCATTGGCCACAGAGTAAAAGCTATCTACATTGAATCTGGAAATCACGGTATGAATGCCGACTGATAAATTGGCGATTTTCAGAGCTTTGAGCTTGTGGAATGTGGATATTACCTTTTTGTAATTGCCTGGAACGTTGCGGATCTCATCATGCTGCTCTTCTATGCCATCGATGGAGACATTAACGATAATCTGGGCTTTGGGACAGGCACGAGCAATCTCAGCAGTTTTCTGCACGATGGTATCTACCAAAAGGCCATTGGTGGGGATATTTATGATGCGGGGATGGGAAGCACGGTAGATGGTGGAAATGACTTCCACAATATCTCTACGCAAGAAAGGCTCTCCCCCGCTAAAGGTGATCCAGAAAGGGCTTCTGCCTATATTGCGAAAGATCTTGCCATATTCTTCCACAGTAAGATTTTCAGCTTTCTTCTTCCAGATCCGGCAAGTGCTGCAACGTGAATTGCAGGTGTATAGTAAACTAACTGTATAGTTCATAGGCAAAAGGCGCGGGAAGCCGATATGCTTCATGAACCAATAGCCGACGATGCGAAACATTATGAGTAGCATGGACATCCTTTATGATTTAACCGATTTGGTGGAGTGTGATATGTCCCAAACGAAGGGGTTTCTGCCCCGGATGTAAAAGTCCCAAGAACCCAGCATACGGCAATATGCTTCCAATGCCACTACCAAAGTCAGTTTAACAAAGTCTTGAGGGCGCTCTTTGAGTTCCTGTTTTAAAATCGAGATGAGGGTGCCTTTATCCTGAGACACCACCTGGTATTTTTGCCGTTTGATCAGCCACAAATGGCCGTTTTGGATGCGGCGACGCTGTTTGATGAAATCAGGCAGGTTTTCCGGCCCCTTATTATGGATGATAGCCTGGGGTATATATTTCAGTTGCAAGCCTTTTTGGCGGATGATGGCTTCAATGCTGGCTTCATCGACGGCGGATTCTTTGGGGATGCCTTCCATCACTTTGCGGAAGGCAATCATCTCACCCAGCTTGGGGGAAATCATTGCCATGCGATGATGCAGGCGCCACAAAAGATGCACCGCATAGCCGATCAAGCTTTGCTCGGAATTCACCGGCATCGGTCTGCCCCCACTGGCACCAATTTTGGGATCCTTAAATGCAGAAACCATAAGCTCTATGGTCTGCTCTGCAGGGATCACGTCCCCGGAAATCACCACCAGTATGTTAGATTTTGCCTCTGTCATAAAGAGATTGATGGCACTGGATTTTCCCTCCCGGCGGGCTTGAGTATATAGCTTTACCTGTGGGTTATCAAGGGCATATTCACGCACGAGATCGTCGGTGGCATCAGTACTGGCACTGGAAACCACGATGATTTCTGCGACACTGACTTCACTCAGCTTTTGGGCAGAAAGCGCCTTCAGCAAATGCAGGATGTTTGCTTCTTCGTTGTGTGCGAAAACTCCAATGCTGCAGCTTATATTCATATCTATCAAGTGGGGATCTGCCGTCCCGGCAAGCTGTGAGGAATGCCTTTGTTGATAGCGTCCAGGATGCCGTTGATGAACTTCCCGGTATGCTCACTGCAAAACTTTTTGGCAATCTCAATGGCTTCATTGATGATCACTGCGGCAGGAGTATCGGTAAACATCAGTTCATACACAGCCACGATCAGGATGCTTTTATCCAGATGAGCAATGGATTCTAAAGACCAGTGCTCGGTGTATTTATCTATCTCAGATTCGATGCCTTCGATATTGATGATGGTGTTTTTTACCAATTCATCGGCGAAGGCAAAGAGGCTTGAGCCGGGGCTTACGTTTTCTGAGGAAGTGAGCTGATTCAGGATTTCGGGATACTCATTGAGTAAACCGTATTCTCTGAAATCTGCCGTCACCTCGGCAAAATCAAGCGCGTAGATGCATTGAACCGCGAATTCGCGTGCTTTACGCCTTTGTCCCATTTTTTATCTCCCGCATGAGGCTTACCATTTCCACGGCGTTGCTAGCCGCAGTAAAACCTTTGTTGCCAGCTTTTGAGCCAGCTCTTTCTATGGCTTGATCCACACTATCTGTAGTCAGCACTCCAAATATAACCGGTTTGCCACTATGCATCGAGGCCTGTGCTACACCTTTGCTCACTTCGGCTGATACATACTCGAAGTGGGGTGTGCTACCGCGGATTACCGCTCCCAGGCAGATCACTGCATCTGTGTCTAGCTCCTGGGCGGCTATCTGAGCTACCATAGGTATCTCAAAAGCTCCCGGCACCCAGATCACAGTGATGTCTTCTTCGCGCACTTCACTTCTGCGCAGACAGTCCAGCGCGCCTTCCAGCAGTTTCCCGCTGATGATCTCGTTGAATCTACTTACAACGATGCTGAAGCGGTAGCCCTTGGAGACCAGATTACCTTCTATTATTCGCATTGATAGCTCCTTTGATCCATAATTAGTCATTGTGAGTCAAAATAAATGAGGGGGGAAAACCTTCAAGTAAAATCTTTAAGCCAGGCATTGCCAAGCTTCCCAAAGCTGATCCATCAAGATGATTGGAGTGTCCAGATGCTTGCTGAGATCATCCCTGCTCTTCCCGTCCAGCGTAAGGCCTTCATGATTGAAGATCACATCCGGCAAGATCACTGTAACCGGCTTCTGAGGGGCATATTGCCCTGCTATATCAGAGAATGTGATGAGTCCCGCCACGGTAACCTGCGCTCCGAAAAAGTCGTTTCTGATGACTTGCATAGTGATCTGCTGTCCCTTGAGCCGCAGGTTCAATTCCTTTACGATTTGAGCGATTAGCGTTTGGGCACTGGTCGAGCAAAGGATCATAAAGTCTCCCCCACTTTGACGCAGCTCTTTTAAGATAGCGCGTTTGCGCTTTCGAAAGTTTGCATAGCTCAGGCTCAGCATGCCGATGCCATTTTCTAGTTGAGGAAAATCCTGATAGTATTCCACCTCCGGCACAGGTCTTTGTGCCAAAACAAAGAGTTCATCCGCTGGATAGATGATTTGGCTTTTGTGCGTTGTTCTCAGTTCATCCAGAATGTCCAAAACCTGAATCGCTCTGTTCTGATCAAAACTGTTTAGCTGGCAAAGCCCGTCTCTGTATTTGGTGAGCCCCACCGGCACCACTCCGATGGAGAGGATATTCAAGCGCTCATCCATGAGGTCGCTGACACTGCGTTTGAGCTCCGGGCCATCGTTGAAACCCGGCACGCATACTATCTGAATGTGAAACTCTATTCCGCTCTCCGAAAGTTCCGCTAAGGTAGCCATCACATTTATCGGATGAGCAGAGCGCATCAGCTCCTGGCGGGTATCCATATTGCTGCTGTGCAAAGAGACATACAGCGGGCTGATGTGTTGATCAAGGATGCGAGTAAGATCCCCTTCTTTGAGATTGGTCAAGGTGATGTAATTGCCATATACAAAAGACAAGAGATAATCATCATCCTTGGCATACAGGCTACTGCGCATTCCTGAAGGCATTTGATCGATAAAACAGAAAATACAGTTGTTTTGGCAATTGCGATGCCGGTAATCCTCCGGGATGATACCCAGCGGTCTGGCCAATTCGCGATAGATGGTAAGCTCACGCTCTTTGCCAGAGGGGTCTTCCAGGATGAAATCGAGCTGATAATCGTTAACGTAAAACTGCAAATCCAGGAAATCCCTGATCTGGACTCCATTGACAGAGACGATTTTATCTACGGCCTGCATCCCAGATTCCTGGGCCAGACTGCCTGGTTCTATGGATTGGATCTTTACTGCCATTTAAGAGAGTTTAACGGGTACTTTAAGGTGTAAGCAACTGCCTTTACCAAGCTGAGAACTGGCGCTAATCTCGCCTCCCAGGAGTTCCACGATCTTGCTGGAAATCCCCAGGCCCAGACCCATGCCCGGATAAGCGCGGGTCACGCTGTTGTCGGCCTGTTCAAACACTTCAAAGATGAGCTTGAGACGGCTTTGCTCTATCCCGCAGCCTGTGTCTTCCACCTCGATATCCAGGTAAGGCTCTGTTTCTGCGGCAGAGATCAGCTTTAGCCTCAGCGCCACCGAGCCCGAGGCGGTGAATTTGATCGCATTGGAGAGAATATAGCTCAGCACCCTTTCCAGCTTTTCGCCATCCAGCCTGGCAATCGGCAGATCCTTTTCTAGCTCGAGTATCGGTTTGAGATTTTTAGCCGCGATCAGTGGCCGATAATGCTGCCAGATGCCTTCTACCAGTTGATTCAGATTACAAGGAACCTGATGTAGGCTCGTCTTATGGATCTGCAGATTGGAGAGATCCAAAAGATTGCTGATTATAGCCAGAAGCTTGTTTCCGCTTTCCAGGATCACATCCACATAGTCCTCTTGTTTAGTGGAAAGTTCCGTGCATTTTAGCATCTGCGCAAAGCCCATGATGGCATTCATAGGAGTGCGTATTTCATGGCTTACATTCGAGATAAATGCGCTTTTCGCTTCTGTACAATTGTCGGTATTGTATGGATTCAGATAATCATCGGTGATCCGACGTTTGGGCATATAATGCTTATTCATGTATTGCGAATCCTGTCATAGCGGTATTTAAAACGTTTGAGCCCTTCAAAGATAGTTCTGGCCAAACGCTGTTGATAATCTTCATTCACCAGCAGGCGCTCTTCTTCGGGATTGGACAAAAAGCCCAGTTCAATAAGGACTGATGGCATAAAGGCACCTTTCAAGACATAGAAATTTGCCTGTTTCACACCTCGGTCATAGGCCTTACAACCCGCAATCAAGTTTTGTTGAACACTGCTGGCCAGCTCATTACTGCTTTGCAGATGCTCCGTCTGGCTGAGGTCACTGAGGATAAAATCCAGACCGTCGTACTTACTGCGAGCCGAAGCGCCACCTTCATAGAGTTCCACCACTTTGTTTTCCAGAGCTTCCACAGCTCTGGCATCGGAGGTCATGGCTGTAGCCAGATAGTAGGTCTCCGTCCCGCTGGGAGAGCTATTTTTGGAGGAATTGGCGTGAATACTGATAAATAGATTTGCTTTGTTTTCATTGGCAAACCGGGTCCGATCTCCCAGGGAAACAAAACGGTCGTCTGAGCGTGTCATCAGCACTCTCACACCCAATTCATTTTCCAATAGGGTTTTTAGCTTTAGAGCCACTGCAAGGTTCACGTCCTTTTCTTTGGCTTTGAGTGTTTTACCGACGGCTCCGGGATCTTTTCCACCGTGGCCAGGATCCAGCACAATCACCTGAACGCTATGGTCCACCGGTTGTTTTACCGAAAGAATGCCTCTTTTGTACGTAGCTTCTTGCTCAAAGTGCAAGGGCACGTGCTCCGTGAGGAACACTGTGGGCAGATAGTAATCTGCCGCTCTACGGATCAGCGGAAAGTGCATATTGTAAGAATCAATCTTATAGCTATAATAAGAGCTTCCTTCCAGGAAGATGAAGGTTTCGCCAAAGAAATGCAGATACAGTCTTTGGTCCAGCCGCTCCTGTTTGCTGATGCATTTCAGTACGGGGCCCAGGTCCTTGATCGAGACATAGTTGATGCCATCTATCTGAATTTCTGCAACCTTATGTTTTTCGGATGTTCCCCGCATTTCGATATTGATGGCACTTAGTGAAATCGTGATCAAAAGCAGCATTATGATAATAAGCTTAGTTTTCATGTTCAACTCCCTGTTTGGCTATGTCGAGAAATTTTGGAGTCCAGTGGTCGTCGCAGGAAAGCTCTTGGGCAAAGATGTTTTCAAAGCCAATCTCCTCTGCTGTCTCCACCACAGTTTGATATTCTATAGGTTTCACTCCCCGGTTCAGCTCTGCTATATGCACAGCTTCACCAACGGGATAATATTGCGCCATCAGGCTCAGAGGCAGGCTCGTGCCAATCTCATCGGCCAGTAAACGCAGACTATCCTTGGTTCCGCTGAGGGCATTAGGCAGCAGTAGAAGTCTTACCAATACCCCTTTTGTAGCAATTCCGCCAGGATCTTCTTGCAAAAATCCGGTTTGCTTTACCATTTCTTTGAGAGCCGCTAGCGCTATCGCTGGATAATCCGCTGCATGTGAATACTTTTTTGAATAAAGGGGATGGTAATACTTGAAATCAGGCAGATACATATCCACCAAACCATCCAGCTTTTTGAGCGTTTCTACGCTTTCATAAGCGCTGCTATTCCAGAGAATGGGAATCCCCAGTCCCTGCTCTTTAGCTTTTTTCAGCACAGAGATCAGAGGAATGCTATAATGTGTGGGGGTGACCAGATTGATATTGTGAGCACCCTGGGCCTGCAAATCAAAGAAGATCTTCAGAAGTTCTTCTTCGGAGATCTGGTGGCCAGAGCCTTGCAGACTAATTAGATGATTCTGACAAAATACACAGCGGAGGTTGCAATGGCTAAAGAAGATCGTTCCGCTGCCCTGGCTGCCCGAAATGGGAGGTTCCTCCCCAAAATGCAATTGCGCTAGATTTATCTTGAGCTCGGCAGGAGCCTGGCAATATCCCTTATCCTGATAGCGGTTTACACCACAATTCCGGGGACATATTGTGCAGGCCTGCAGCTCTGGATAGATCACAGGCTAAAGGCTCCCGGCAGCAACTCTGCAATAGTGGTTTCAAAGGTCTCGTCATGATTGGCATAGATCACGGAGATCTCGGAGCCAAATTCATGTATGACTTGCCGGCAAGCTCCACAAGGGGGGAAAAGCTTATCGCTATCCACGTAGATGGCAATCGCAGTAAAATCCTGTTTGCCTTCGCTCACGGCTTTGAAGATCGCAGCGCGTTCCGCACAGATGGACAGCGAATATGAGGCATTTTCGACATTACAACCGCTAAAGACAGTGCCATCCTTGCATCGCAGTGCACTGCCCACCCGAAAGCCGGAGTAGGGGGCATAAGCTTGTTTTGCAGCCTCGCGTGCCACTTCCAGCAATGAATTCAAATTCTTTGTCATGAACTTCCTCTTTACGCTAAGAGCGCAAGAATTATCCCTCCGGCAATGACAGAACTAATCTGCCCGCCGACGTTGACGCTCACCGCTGGCATCAAAAGGAAATTGAAAGGATCTTCCTTTTGTCCCATTTGATGAATTACGCGGGCACTCATCGGAAACGCGGAAATCCCGCAAGCTCCGATCATGGGATTCACTTTTTCCTTGCGGAAAAGATTGAGCAGCTTGGCAAAAAGCACCCCACCTGCTGTATCGAAGATAAAGGCAACCAGCCCCAAAACGAGGATGAGCAAGGTCTGCGGACGCAGGAAATACTCTCCTTGCATTTTGCTGGCTATGGTGATGCCCAAAAGGATGGTAACCACATTGCCCAGTTCGTTTTGAGCGGATTTGGACAGGCTGTCCAACACGCCACATTCGCGCAGAAGATTGCCAAACATCAAAAAGCCGATCAAGGCCAAAGATGCTGGCACAAAGATTCCAGCGACGAGAGTGATGGCAATGGGAAAGATGATCTTTACTGTCTTCGAGACATCGCCAGAATGATAATCCATGCGAATCAAGCGTTCTTTTTTGGTGGTAAGCGCACGAATCACAGGGGGTTGTATAATAGGCACCAATGCCATGTAAGAATATGCGGCCACAGATATCGGCCCCAAGAGATTGGGAGCAAAGCGATTGGCCACATAGATCGAGGTCGGCCCATCTGCTGCTCCGATGATTCCTATCGATGCAGCTTCTTTGATATCAAATCCCCAAAGCGCTGCCAGGATGATGGTAACAAAGATTCCCAACTGCGCAGCCGCACCAAATAGCAACATAAACGGATTCTTCAAGAGCGGCGTAAAATCTATCATCGCCCCAATGGCGATAAATATCAATAGAGGAAACAGCTCTGTTTCGATTCCCGCTTTAAACAGGATCGTGAGTGGGCCATGATCACCGATGGCTGCAGACATCGGAATATTGGTGAGTATGGTCCCAAATCCGATCGGCAACAGCAAGGCCGGTTCATATTTTTTCGCTATCGCCAGCCAAATCAGCACCAAACCCACGATGATCATAATCATCTGGGAAAGCTGAAATTCCAGCAGTCCGGAAAACATCGTCTGCATCGCTACTCCATATATTTCATTTTAACTGACATTCTATTTGATCAGGCAGTTTTTGTCAAGCCTGCTGTGAGTATTCCGCAAGATTTACCTCTAAAAGGCTCGAATCTCTTAGCGCTATGCTCAAAATCCAAGCAGTAAAAAGCCGTTTTCCAGCCTAAAAGCCCGGCCCTTCCTCTACTTCCGGACACGCTTTTAAGATATGTTCGACTCGAGTTGACTCGAAACCCTGAGTCAACTCGAGTTAAAAGCCCGTTAAAACCCAATTGAAGAGCTAAGCAAGCGCTAAGGTTTTATGGGCTTGGCTCTTATCACATGCAAGATAATATAGGCAACGGTCAAGATATTCAAAACAATTCCTTTACAAAATTGGCAGTTCCTATAGTGTGGCAGCATAATTACATAAAAGGAAACCCCAATTGACAAAATTTACTGATATCACACTACCAGAGCCTATCCAGCGAGCTGCACAAAAGCTTGGCTTTGAAAGCCCTACCGCTATTCAGGAGATGTGCATTCCCTGGATACTAGATAATGATCATGACCTGATCGCATTGGCCAATACCGGAACCGGCAAAACCGCCGCTTTCGGCTTACCTTTGCTCAGCGAAATAGATATTGAAAGTAGCGATACGCAAAGTATCATCCTCTGCCCTACACGTGAGCTTTGCCTGCAAATTAGCAAAGACATTGAAGAATACGCATTTTACATGACCCGCGTTCGCGTGGTGGCAGTGTATGGTGGAGCCCCTATATATAAACAAAAAGAAGCTCTCAGGAGCGGCGCCCACATAGTGGTCGGCACTCCGGGACGCGTGGCGGATATGATCCGTCAGGGCGCTCTAAAACTGGACAAAGTAGCTTATTTAGTTCTGGACGAAGCAGATGAAATGCTAAATATGGGCTTTCACGACGAACTGGCTGAGATCATGAAAAGCATCCCTGCCGAGCGCCAAACTCTGCTTTTTTCGGCCACTATGCCCAAAGACGTGGAAAACCTGGCCAAGAAATTTATGAAAGAGCCCCATCGCATCAGCGTGGGCAGCGAAAATAAAGGCGCAGAGAACATCCAACACTTTTACTACAAAGTCCAGGCCAAAGATAAATACATGGCTCTGAAAAGAATCGTGGATATGAATCCGAATATCTATGGCATCATATTTTGCCGCACCCGCAATGAAACTCAGGAAGTTGCCGACAAATTGCAGCACGATGGCTACAATGCCGATGCCTTGCATGGCGACCTTTCCCAGGGACAGCGCGAGCTGGTAATGAGCAAATTCCGTAGCAAGTTTGTGCCTCTATTAGTTGCCACAGACGTTGCCGCCAGAGGTTTGGACGTGGATGATCTCACCCACATCATCAATTACCAGGTGCCCACCGATCCGATCATGTATATCCACCGTTGTGGACGTACCGGCAGAGCGGGCAAAAGCGGAATCTCGATCACCATCACGCACGGCAAAGAAACCAGCGCTTTAAGAGCGGTGGAAAAACTGCTCGGTGCCCCCATTGTCTGGCAAAAAGTTCCCGGCGGCAGAGAGATCTGTGAAAAACAGCTCTTTCATTTTGTGGACACGGTGGAGCGCATTGAGGTCAATGAAGCTGAAATGGAATCTTTCCTCACCAATGTATTTAAAAAGCTGAGCTGGATGACCAGGGAAGACCTGATTAAACGCTTTGTTTCGGTGGAATTTAACCGTTTCTTGAACTACTACAAGGATATCCCGGATCTGAACAATATGGGAGAAGCTCGGGATTCCAGAGATTCGAGAAACTCCAGAGATTCCAGAGATTCCAGGGATTCGAAAGACTCCAGAGAACCGCGGGAAAGAAGAGACAAGAGCAGCTTTTCTTTCAGCACCTTCCGTCTGAATGTAGGGCTCAGCAACGGCCTGACCAAACGTGATCTGATGCGCTACATCAACAGCCTGAGAGTAACCAGGGGTATAGAGATCGGACAGATTAATATCTTTGGAGATTACAGCCTGATCGATTTGGATGCAAAGTACGAAAATGAGCTGAAAAAAGCCATTTCCCAAACTCCATTCAACGGTCAAAAGATCGATCCCAGCGTGGCCCCAGCGAAAGCTGCAGGTTCCAGTTCATACTCCAGAGAGAGCAGTAAAAAGCGCTCAGATTCCTATAACCCACCCTGGGAAGACAAGAATAAGGCCAAAACAGAATTTCGTAAATTCAGAACAAAACAAACTGAAAAGCCCGATAGAGCTTCCAGCTTTAAACGCAAACCAAAAGATAAAGCTTGACATAACAGATATTTATTACCACATGGAATATAAATTATACTTGTAGGAGATACCATGAAAAAGTTATTCTATATCCTGCTCATTGCTGTAGCGCTGTTGGCTTTGGCTGCCTGTGGAGCAAAATCTGAAAAGCCTGCCAGAGCATTCTTTGATGCCCTGGAGAATCATGATTTTACTACCGCCAAAAGCCATACTACCGAGCAAGGACAACAGCTTTTGGAAATGCTAGAGTCTTTCGCTGAAAGCATGAGCGAAGAACAAAGAACCGAGATGAATAAAACCAGATACAATATCTTGAAAACAGTGGAAGATAAAGATTCTGCCATCGTGACTTTTGAGAAGTGGGAAACAGATAGACCGGATGAAAAGAGTGTTCATGAACTCAAAATGGTCAAGATCGATGGGATCTGGAAAGTGGACCTTGCCAAGGAAGACCTGGACAAATAGGTTCCTTCTGCTAGGCCTCGGTCTGGTATCAATCAGCATATTAACAAGCTCTGCCTTTCGTGGCAGAGCTTTCTCTTTTGAGCCTGAGACCCAGAAGGAGCACATTGCCCTTCTGGATAGCACACGCTTCGCTGAGGGCGACATCTTGCTTCGGCAGGGGAACTCCTTCATCTCCACCTTGATCGTCCAGGCATTCCCCTCTGCAGAGGGTATGTCGCATTGTGGCGTATTAGTGCGTGACCAGGGTATGTGGAAGATCATCCATAGCATTTCAGGCAGCATCTCAGATAGCGATGGTATTCGCATCGAGGAGCTACCGTCCTTTATTAGTAAAGCGCATCTGGGCAATGTGCGCCATATCAAGCCGGCCTTTCAGATAGAGCCCATGCTCCTTGCCAGCAAAGCCAGATACTATTTAAAGCAGAAGTCTGCCTTCGATCACGATTTTGATCTCAGCGAGCGCAAGCGGCTGTATTGCTCGGAACTGATCCGGGCAGTATATCTGGATGCTGGAGCGGAGGATGTGTTCATCTACAAAACCTTGGCTGGGAAAAAGCTGGTGGATCTGAGCTCTTTCTTTGATGCTCTCTATTGGCGTGAGTATCCTGGCGGGAATGAGGAGTGACCAAGCTGGACATTTGATCTGCATATGATAAAGGGGGCGTCGAATCGACGCCCCCTTTTCTATGTTATAGACATTTAGGATTTATTGCAGTTCGCTCCAGATCTTATTGATCAGAGCCTTGGTCTGGCTATCCAACATAAACGAGAGCGGGAAGGTAAATGTATAGGCCTTACCACCGCTATTGTTTACCTTGCGTACTCCTACCACCTTACCATTGAGGCGATCAAACTGATCTTGTGTGGGAGGAGAAGTAGGAGAATCTACAGGTTTGCAGCCGTATTTAAAGATCGGGTCACCGAGTATGTTTGGTGTACCACCAACCTCATTATGATACGCCACAGCGGAGAAGCCTCTGAGGTTCTCGATGAGCGGGTGGAAGGCTGCAGTCCCAGCTATATTATCAGGATTAGTGGAATACTGCAAGCCTACTTTCGGGTAGCCCAGGTTTCCCACGGCGCTTTGGAAGAAGGGTCCCTGGGTAGGGTTCGCCGGTCCGGCAGTCATGGTTGGCATCATAGGCAAGCCCAAATAATTCAGGAGAGTATATCCTCTGAATTTCGTTGAGATTTCCGTTAATTGTTGCGCAAACAGTGCAGTATGAGAAATCACGAGATTACCGCCCTCTTGCAGGAAGAGGGATAAGCCATCCACTTCAGCCTGGAAGGTTCCGCCACTGCCAGGATTATCAGAATGGTAGATTACCATTTTGTACTTTTGCAGATCAGAGAAGGACAGGTTGCGGCCACGGATGTCTTTATAGGTTCTATTTTCACCAACAGGGCCATATTTGATCACAGTAACGTCATGAATATCGGATTTGATATCTGAGGTCATGTTTGCATATTTGGCATCCACAATCGCTTCTGGTGAGTTGATAGCATTGTTGACGTCATCATCAATGATCAATACTCCCTTGCGTGAGGCTGGAGGTATATAAGGCATAACTTTGTAATTCAACACAGCCGGGTAGCGGGATACTTCGTCCTGAGAGTCCACGGCGCGTACTACAAAAGTATGATTTCCCGGGGCGATTTGGGCTCCGGAAAGCACGATGGATTGTCTGAGCGGGGAATAGATAGGTAATCTCAGCCAGGTAGTGCCATCTTCATCGGTATGATTATATTCATGTGGGGGATAAGGCGCAAAGACATAAGGCGCATCATCAAAGCGAATATCAAAATGCGTGATATCAGAATAGTAATTCTGCACTGGTGGATTAACAGTTCCAGGAACTGGTTCGTTCAGTACAGAGTCATATTTCTTTTCATAGGGATGATCTTCAGGATTGTTTGGGAAGTAATCTACCGAACCTGTCGAAGATTCCTTACCAAATTCTCCCCACCAGCCCCAACGGACATAAATTCTAAGGTCTGGGCTGTAAACTACAGAATAGGTATCTGTGAGGTCCCTGAACATAGGAGTAGCAAAACGCTGATCACCTTGCACGATGGTATAAGGTAAATCTTCAGGAGTAGAGTCGTCGCCTCTATCTTCAAAATGCTTTTCGCCTAAGGCAAGAAGTCTATGGCGATAGAGTATGGTTTTAGGCCGAAAACCGGGCTTAACCTTAAAGTTGATTCGCCAGTTTGGAGGTGTATTATCTGCAGGCATGAGCATTTCAGAAGAGACGCCAGCCAGATCTATAACCCGGGCTATCACTCTAGTGCTCCTCCCCAAAGAAACACCATTCTCGTCATAATCGTATTCCAAGGGAGGATTGGTTTCTTTGGTGAGGCGATATTCGTTAATATGGTCCTGGCCGACTGTGCTGAACCATTCAGTTTCAGTACCGGGAATGACCTCATTAGTCACATTATCGATCTTCATCATCTTAAATTCGTATCTCAAAGGAATTGCTGAGACCAGCATATTCAGTTCTTTGGGATAGTTCATAGAGAATCTGAGTGTAATACCACTTCCCACATCGCGGTTATCAGGATTGCCTCTGGTGGTGCTGACGATACAGACAGCGCGGTTTGAGTGGGTACGGAATTTACGCTTGGCTGTATTCCTGGTAATGTCGCCACGATTGTCGATCGCCAGTACTTCAAAATATGATATCGTGGGCATGGGATCGCCAAGTTCATCAGCAGCAGGGAAATTGATCAGAGCATACTTCTGGTTTGTCCAGATCGTACGTTTAGCCAAAGGATCATCCAGGGGCTTATCTTGTTCCGCACCAGGTAGGTAGTGCATTACCCAGCCTTCACCGTACTTGCTGAGCAGATTATCCGGAATCAGACCAGTGGCAGCATCGGCTATGTTTTCGTAGCCAGGTACTGCTATGGGATCATGGTTCTCATCCAAAATACGGAAAGCATACCCAGTGATCACGCCATCAGGATCTGTGGCATGCCAGAAAATCTTCTGTTGGAAAATGTATTCATGGGTAAGTGTATCCACGTTTGCTGGAATATTTTCATTGTTCCAGCCCTCAAATGAGGTAATCGAAATAGAAGGCAGTTCATTAGCAAATCTGTTTCCGGACTTTCCACAGCCGGTCACAAAAAGAGCTACTGCCGTAAGTATCAAGATGATCGCCAAGAGTCTGTAACTCTTATTATTCATCGTTCCTCCCAAACATCTGGTTATTATTTCTTTTGGTTCTCACCAAAAATCAGATCGATATATTCGTCAACGTTTTTATTTACTTTCTTGGCAATAAGACTGGCTTTTACCAAATTTAAATACAAAAGACTGGTGGTAATCCGGCCAATACCTCCAGGAACAGGGGTGATAGCCAGGGCTTTTTCATAGCAGGCTTCATAGTCTATATCGCCCACATAGATCGAGCTGCCATCCGGCTGGATCATCTCATTGATGCCCACGTCTATCAAAACAGCGCCGGCTTTGATCATGTCCGCAGACACAAAGTTCGCTTTGCCGATCGCAGCAATCAGGATCTCCGCATTTAGACAGATTTCCTTGAGATTGCTGGTGCGGCTATGACAAACAGTTACTGTGGCGTTGGCATATGGTTTCTTCCACAAAAGCATATTGGCAAGGGGCTTGCCTACCACGTTTGAACGCCCCAAAACCACCACATTCTTGCCCATGGGATCGATATCATAGTACTTCAAGGTGTAATAAACCGCTGCCGGAGTGTTTGGCAAAAAGCCATCCTCTTGCATGAGGATCTTACCCAAGTTCAGCGGATGCAGAGCGTCGATGTCTTTATCCGGATCAATGCTCATATTGATCTGGCTGTCATTCATCGTTTTAGGCAGGGGTTTCTGCAGCATGATGCCATGCACATTACTGTCTTCATTGGCAGCTTGGATCGCTTTGAGCAGTTCATCCTGGCTTGCAGTATTTGGCAGGATCAGCAGTTCGGCTGTGCAGCCCAGACGGGAAGCCGTGCTTACGATGCTTTGCACATAGTAGGAAGAAGCGGGGTCTTCACCTACCTGGATCAGGCGCATGGTCGGGCTGAGGTCATAGTCCTGAATCAGGGCTTTGGAGACCTTGTTGATGGCCAGCGCAATAGCTTTACCTTTCAATTCTTTTTGCATCTATTCCTCCACTGCCAGTCTTATGCGCTCAATGCGGGTAGCCTGGCGCGATACCGGGTCTATTTCCAGTGCCACGCCATTTATCATGAGTCCCTGGTCTGAAGTCTCAAAGCGATGAGGCACCGAAGTGCGGAACTTTTCCAGGATGATTTCCTTTTTCACGCCTATTACACTGTCGTGAGGACCTGTCATTCCGGCATCCGTCAGATAGGCCGTGCCATCACAAAGGATTTCCTCATCTGCCGTCTGGATATGAGTGTGGGTACCGATCACAGCCGAAGCTCTGCCGTCTACGTGCCAGCCAAAACCACGCTTTTCAGCGGTAGATTCAGCATGAAAATCCACAAACAGGGGCAGCGTTTGATCTGCAGCATCCCAGAAACTATCAAAGGCCAAAAAGGGAGAATCACAAGGCGGCATAAAGATCTGGCCAGTAAGGCAGATGACGTTCAGCGCCAGATCACCCTTGCGGGCTATGTAATTCATGTTTCCCGGTGCGGAAGGGGAATAGTTCATCGGCTTCACAATTCTGGGTTCATCGGCAATGTAATCCAGCCCTTCCTGACGATCCCAGAGATGATTGCCACTGGTGACAATGTCCACACCCTTGCTAAAAAGCGGCTTTAGAGTCCTTTCGGTGATGCCCCTGCCATCGGCAAGGTTCTCACCATTTACGATCACAAAGTTGCTCTTATATTGGGCTATCAATTGCGGCAAAAGTTTCAGCAGGGCTGTTCTGCCCGGCTTGCCGAATATATCGCCGAAAAAGAGGACCGTCATTTATTTTGCCATAGCTATTTGGCGTGTCTCTCGAATCACGGTTACTTTAATCTGTCCCGGATATTGCACTTGTTTCTCTATCGAGGCGGCAATCTCAGCGGCCAAAAGCGGGGTTTGATTCTCTTCGATCATGGAGGGTTCCACGATGATGCGCAGCTCTCTACCAGCCTGAATGGCATAAGATTTATTCACACCATCTACTTTATTGGCGATCTCTTCCAGCTTGGCCAGGCGCTGCATATAGGTTTCCAGCATTTCGCGCCGGGCACCGGGTCGGGCTCCGGATATGGCATCAGAAGCTTGTACCAAAGCGGCATAAACCGAAAGTGCTTCCACTTCTTCGTGGTGAGCTTCGATGGCATTTACGATCAGCTTACCCTCACCATTTTTACGGGCCAGATTGGCTCCGATGATGGCGTGAGTGCCGTCAAATTCATGATCAACAGCTTTTCCGATATCGTGCAGCATACCGGCACGGCGGGCAACTTCTTGATCCAATTGCAGTTCTGCTGCCAAAATACCACAGATCCAGGCGGCTTCAATAGAGTGTTGCAGTACATTCTGTCCATAGGAAGTGCGATAATGCAGACGTCCCAAGACCTTGATCAGGTTTGGCGAGATATTGTGTATATTGGTCTCCAATACTGCCTTCTCTCCGATCTTGATGAGGTTTTCATCCATTTCCTTATTGGTTTTGGCGATGACTTCCTCGATGCGTCCGGGATGGATTCTGCCATCGGAGATAAGCTTCTCCAAAGACAGGCGCGCGATCTCTCTGCGTACGGGATCGAAACAGGAAAGCACCACGGCCTCTGGAGTATCGTCTATGATCAGATCCACTCCCGAAGCTTTTTCAAAGGTGCGAATGTTTCTGCCTTCGCGCCCGATGATGCGTCCCTTCATCTCATCCGAGGGCAGGGACACCACGGATACAGTGCTTTCGGAGACAAAATCTACAGCCATACGTTGGATGGCGGTTGCAAGGATTTCGGTGGCCTTTTTACTGGTATCCAGCTTGAGCTGCTCAATAGTGAGTTTGGCATCATTGGCGGCTACCTGACGCGCTGTGGAGATAAGTTCCAGACGCAGACGCTCCAAAGCCTCTTCGCGGGAAAGCCCTGCCACTTCGGCCAGTTTTCGCTTTTGTTCGTTTACGATGCTCTCAGACTCCTGCTTTTTCTGTTGCAGTTCGTCTTCTTTACCTTTGAGTCTTTGTTCTTGCTCAGTGAGGTTGTTTTCCTTTTTATCCAGGGAATCCAGCCGTTTATCCAAGCTACCCAGGCGCTCATTGTATTTCTTTTCTTGAGCTCTGAGCTCACGTTGACGTTCTTTTACTTCTTCATCGAAGATACGTTTTTGTTTAAACCATTCTTCACGTGCTTCGACCAAAGCCGATTTCTTGGCGACCTCGGCCTCTTTTGCTGCATCTCTTTTGATGCTTTCGGCAATCTCTGTAGCTTGGGATACAGCCCTAAAGGCGCTATTGCGCTTGATCAAGTATATCACCAATGCGAAAAGAAAGCCCACGGCAAAAGCGATGGCACTTGCTATGTATGCGATTTGCATAATACTATTTCCTTAGTTAGATCTATTTACGCTCCCCGAAATGATTCAAGAAGCAGAATTAAAGGCCCGCGTGAACCGTGTATGTTTGACTTTATTCAAAGCCATACTGCAGGTGGGAATCTACCTTGTGGGCTTTATGTATCCGGACAAAGCCGGCGCGCACGCCACCCATGGCTCGACTCCCTTATTATTCATTGGCTTTAATGCAATCCATATCACGAATTCCGCAGGCTAATTTCATATATTCACAATACTTTCCAGCATTTGATTTACCCGGCTGAGTTCGGATCTCAATTCTTTGTTTTCTTCGAGTGCTATTTGCAGCTTCTCTTCACGCTGAAAGCAGGCGAGCAGCAAAAGCCTGGAAAAATCCAGATTCTCATAGCTCTCATAGATCTCTGTCAGCTGTTCAGATAAGTCTTTAGCAATCTTTAGTGTGCGGGTGGGGTTATCGCTTCTCAGACGAAATAAGCGCCCAAAAATCTCCACCTCTACCGATTTCATTGTTTACTCGCTGTCCCCTATTTTGGGGAAGATATCATCGATTTTCTTGATCGCTTCATCGGCAAAGCTTTCTACGCCGAAGAGCATCTTTTCCATGTCGTCATACTTGTTTTTCAGACTATGATGTTCACCTTGCAGGGTCTTAAGAGAATTGTCTGTATCAGTTACCAAATTGACGTAATCTTCTATCTGGCTGAGCAATTGAGTATTCTCATCCCGAAGCTGAGCGTAGCTTGTCTTTAGCTCATCCAGCTCTTTTTTATTTACGGTATATTGATCAATCAGTTTCTGTAGTCTCTGCTGCAGATTTACAATCGGACTTTCCATACTTACCTCATTGCAATTTCAAATTTTTCTGTTAGTGTTTTTTGCACTGAAACCATTAGCTCATCAAGGCGCTCATCTGTCAATGTTTTTTCTTGATCCTGGATGGTTATATGCAGACTCAGGCTCCTAAAGCCTTGAGGGATTTGCTCGGAGCGGTATTCATCAAATACATTTACATCCCTGATAATAGCTGAATTTAAAGCAGTGATACTGTGGCTCAGCTCCAGATAGCTATACTGATCTGAGATAAGGAAGGAAAGATCTCTGATCACAGCAGGGTATTTGGGAAGTTCTTGATACTTGATTCCAGCATTCCTGGTTAGAGCGATCAGATTTTCCAGTTCAAAGTCCAGAGTCCAGACGTCTTGTCCCAAGCTATTGGCATCGATGTCCCAAGCTTGCAGCACAGCCGGTTTTACCCTGCCGAAACTGCCCAGGAGAGTCTTGCCATGATAGTAGCTAGATGACTCCTTGGCTATCAAATAAGGGAGTTCACAAGCATTTGCCTGAAAGCTGATGCCAAATCTTGACAGCAGGCCTTCAAAACAGCCTTTTATCCAGTAATAATCTATCTGAGCCGACTTCTGTTGCCAGTGCTCCACATTTGCCTTACCGGTAAATATAGCTGCCAGATGCTTGGGCTCGTGATGACTGCTCCCATCTTTCAGGTACACTTTACCTAGTTCAAAGAGCTTCACATCCCGCTCTGCATGATTCAGGTTATAAGCTAGATTGGTAAGCAATTGCGGCAGCAGCGAGACTCGCATCACGCTGTTATTTGAGCTCTGAGGGTTCAGCAGATGTATATAGCTGATCTTCTTGTCCTCATAGCCCAAAAGCTGCATCTGCGCAGGGTCTGTAAAGCTATAATTCAGTGTCTCAAAGGCACCAAAAGCCACGATCCAATCCGCTGCCTGATTCTGGGTTTTGTAAGCGTGACGATCCATTATCTGCCCGAAAACAGTCTTTTGCGGCACTTTATCGTATCCCGCCAAGCGCGCCAGCTCTTCCAAAATGTCGGCTTCCCTGGTGATGTCTTTACGAAAAGCAGGAATCTGGTAATAATGGGTAAAGTTATATTCCGGAAGCTCTACTCCTTCTATAACTTGCCCATTTATGCCCTTGGTCTGCAAAGGCGGAATGTCTTCTACGCGGGCAAGGGGTCCTCGCTTAAAATCTCCATGTTGAATGAAGACCAAGCCCAGATTTTCCAGAATCTCGCGAATCTTATCCTTAGGCAGTGTATAGCCGATCAAGGTCTCAAACCTATGCGGACGCACTCCCAGGATAATCTCTTCATCGTGTAAAGGATAGCTGTCCAAGAGTTCCCCGCAAATCGTTCCGCCAGCCAGTTCCAGGATCAAAGCAGTAGCCCGATCACTGATTTCAGCAGCATTCTTGGCAGAGAGGTGCCTTTCAAAGCGATAGGAAGAATCCGTACTTATCTTGTGTTTATATGAAGTTCTGCGGATCGATCCCGGCTGAAAAGCTGCGCATTCCAGCACGATATTCACGGTCTGATCACTGATTGCAGAGTGCGCTGAACCCATTACACCAGCCAAAGCAGAGGCTTTCTTGCCATCTGCGATTACCAGTTCATCACCATCCAAACTATACTTTTTGCCATCCAGGGCAATAAATTCTTCTTTTGTGTAGGCAGTACGCACCACGATGTCGGGATAGCCCTGAGCATCGTCACCTGCGGACAGCTTGTCATAATCAAAAGCATGCAGAGGGTGTCCGCTTTCCAGCATCACGTAGTTTGTAACGTCCACGATGTTGTTGATGGGCCTAAGACCACTTTTAATCAGAGCAGTTTTCAGCCAAAGCGGAGAAGTCTGGATCTTCACGCCTTTGATGACCCGCGCAGTATAGCGAGGGCAGAGTTCTGGCTCCAGATTCTTCAAACCCAGTTTCAGTTCTTGCTCACCGATTTTGAGTTTCGGATGAGCAGGCTTGATTGCCGGGCGTAAAAGTTTGGCCGAGAGGTCTCTGGCGATGCCAACATAACCCAGCAGATCGCTGCGGTTTGGCGTGATCTCCAATTCAAACACACAATCCGGCAAACCATACAAAGTATCTGCCAAAGTGCCTATTTGGATATCGGCAGGCAAATCTATGATGCCCGCATGGTTATCAGAAAGACCAAGTTCACTTTCCGAGCACAGCATACCATGGGATTCTACCCCGCGGATCTTGGCTTTTTCGATCTTGATATCTTTTAGCTGTGCACCAGGCAAAGCCAGCACAGCCATCATGCCAGCGCTGCAATTTGGCGCGCCGCAGATTACTTGAATGCAGTTGTTTTCATCTTTCCCGGGATAGGGATTGTCTCCGATATCCACAGAGCAGAGCTGCAAGTGATCCGTCTTGGGCACCTTTTGGGCAGAAACTACCTTAGCTGCAAAGACCTTATCACCAAGGGCTGGAAGCTCTTGCAAGCCTTCCACTTCGATGCCGGCAAAGGTGAGCAGATCAGAGAGCTGCTGATGCTTCTTATCCAGTTCCAGGTAACGCGTTAACCACGATAAAGCGATTTTCATTATAGCTCTCCTCTGAATTGTCTTAACATTCTGAGATCGTTTTCGAAGAGGATTCGCATATCCGGGATATTGTATTTGAGCATGGCGATGCGCTCGATACCCAGTCCAAAAGCAAATCCGGTATAGATTTCTGAATCTATATTCAAGATATCAAAAACTGCGGGATCCACCATTCCGGCGCCTCCCATTTCCAGCCATCCGGATTGTTTACAGACCCGGCAGCCTTTGCCACCACAGGACACGCAGGATATATCCATCTCTGCAGAAGGCTCGGTAAAGGGGAAGAAATGTGGCCTGATCCGGCTTTTGACTTTAGAGCCAAACATGATGCTGGCAAAGTTTTGCAAAGTATCCTGCAGATCAGCCATACTGATACCTTTATCCACCACGAGCGCTTCCACCTGATGGAAGACGGGTGAATGTGAGGGATCCGGCTTGTCGTTGCGATAACAGCGTCCGGGAGAAATGATGCGAATGGGCGGCTTATGTTTTTCCATCACCCTGATTTGCACAGGGGAGGTCTGCGTGCGCAGCAGCATTCCACCATCCACATAAAAGGTATCTGCCAGATTGCGGGAGGGATGATCTTTGGGGGTATTAAGGGCATCAAAATTGTGAAATTCATCCTCGATCTCATTGGCTTCAGCTATCTCAAAACCCAGGCTGATAAATACTTCGTCGATCTGGCGACGGATGATGCTGAGAGGGTGATAGCCTCCGCGTCTGAGGGATATTCCCGGCATACTGGGATCAAAATCCACACGGCTTTTTTCCCAATTGCTCTCTTGAATGGCCTTAGAGCGGGCACTCAGCAGAGTTTCGATCTGCTTGCGCACAGAATTTAGCTGATCGCCAAAAGCTGGTCGTTGCTCGGCATCAAGCTCTTTCATTTTGCCATAAAAGCCATTCAGCATGCTTTTCTTGCCCAAATATTTAGCCTTGGCATTGAGTATATCGTTTACACCGGAGCAATTGTCAATCTCTTGCTCCGCTTCCTTGATCAGAAGTTCAAGCTGTTCTTGCAATGTTCTATCCTTATATGAAGCTTAGCTGTGATAGATAAAAAGCGGTTTTTAGTTAAACCGCTTTTTTATATTACTGGGCAAAGGTCCCAAGTATGGACTCATTTGCTTTTGTGTTTATCAGATGGTTTTGGCGATCTCTACCAGGCGGGCAAAAGCACCAGCGTCATGCCAGGCCAGATGAGCCAGGGTCTTGCGGTTTATCTCGATATTGGACTTGTGAAGCCCATTGATAAACTTGCTATAGCTCATGTCGTTCAAGCGACAGGCGGCATTTATGCGGGTGATCCACAATCTGCGGAACTGGCGTTTTTTCAGCTTGCGATGAGCAAAGGAGAAGGCCATAGCACGTTCAACGGTTTGACGCGCTACACGATATGTTTTACTTCTGCGACCAAAGTAACCTCTGGCTGCGAGCATATATTTTTTTCTTCTGCGGTGGGCTGCTACATTATTTGCACTTCTTGGCATTTCTTATTCTCCTTTACAATCCCAGCATGCGGTAAATTCTGCCTTCATCGCATTTTGCGACGATGGCGCTGGCACGAAGGTTACGTTTCAATTTTGGTGATTTCTTGGTCTTGATGTGGCCAGTTTTTGCATGATGGCGCACTATCTTTCCGGAGCCGGTTAGCTTAAAGCGCTTAGCGGCAGATCGATTAGTTTTGATCTTTGGCATTTTATATCTCCTTGAATTTCTCTATATCATCACAGCCGCAGCACATCTTTTAGCACGCGCAACTGGCTGGTTTATATTCTATTAGCTTTCTTTGGTCTCGGGCTGGATGGTTTCCTGGGCTTCCACGGTTTCAACGATTCCCGTGGTTTCAGTGGCCTGTGCAATTTCAGTAATGTCCGCGGCTTCAGCGCCATCTGTAGTTTCACCAACTTTGGGGGTAGTTTTCAGGATTTGATCAATATCTTTTTTGGGTGAGACCACTATCGAAAGTAGATTGCGGTCGCTCATCGGTTCCTGATCAACATCTGCGATTTGAGCAAGATCAGCTTTGATCTTATCCAATATCTTATATCCCAATTCCTTATGCGCCATTTGACGGCCCCGGAAACGAACGGTGAATTTCACCTTGTTGTGCTGTTTTAAAAATTTAATCGCGTTGTTTTTCTTGAAGTTATAATCGTGTTCTTCGGTATTGGGACCAAATTTGATCTCCTTTACCTCAACTTCATGCTGTCTTTTTTTGGCTTCGCGAGCCTTCTTTTCTTTTTGGAAATAGTATTTACCAAAATCCAAGAGTCGGCAAACGGGTGGGCTTGCTGTGGGTGATATTTCCACCAAATCCAATCCTGCTTCATCTGCCTTATGCTGAGCATCGCGTAAGGACAAAACACCGACTTGCTTGCCATCAGAATCGATCAAGCGAACTTTGTCCGCAGTGATCTGATGGTTAATTCTTTCTTTCGGCACGACTTCCTTGGTCCTTGCCTTGAAACGTTTAATCCGGATTATAAGAACCTCCTTCTTTACCGGTTAAAATGAAACAGGCGAAATCTCCAAAGGAAATTCCGCCTGTTCCACAGTAAATAATGTACTGATATTCAGTATTTCTGAGCCTTGCACCACATCTAAGGCAACAAGGCAGAAGCAGACGGCTTCATTTATAGCCATATTTCCATAATGGCATTTTGTGTCAATAAAAATCTTCTACTTTCTTTGAGAGCAAGTGCTTTGCACGAATATTCTTGTGATGATCGAGGTTTTGGCGGAACGGGAGTCCGCCATTACGATGACCCACAAAGCATCTAAACCCTCTCAACTTTCTCAACCCTGACCCGCTTCCCACTTGTCAGACAAACTTGCCTTTAGCATAGTTTCGACACGAGATGACTCGGAAGTTCGAGTCATCTCGTGTCGAAGGCGCATCAAAAGCGCGTCTGGCGCATAGGGCTGGCTTTGGTATGAGCCGCCTGTTGAAAGCCAGCGGGCCTTGCTTGAGTATCATTGCCAAAGTGCAATGAACATCTATTGAGCTGCAATACTTTACTTCATCAACATAGCTTTTTGAGTAAAGACACCGCTCTTGGTTTCCAGCCTGATCAGGTATATCCCGGAACTCACGGAGCGGCCGCGTTCGTCCACAGCATTCCAGATTTTGCTATATGCACCGGGACTGAGGCTTTCATTCATCAGAGACGCTACTTTTTGCCCCTTGAGGTTATAGATGCTAAGGCGCACTGTTGAGGCTTCTGCCAGGTTAAAACAAATCGTGGTGGTGGGATTGAAGGGATTGGGATAGTTCCTCTGCAAGCCGGTAATGACCGCGGGTAAGGGCTGATCGGGATTGTCCACTCCGCCCCAATGAAAGCCCAGATTAGCGGTGGGCTTTGATTTACCTTCGGCATAGAGGGTAACGATGTAATATTTATATTCTCCCGGAAGATCCAAGCTTTCCTCATACAAGGTTTGTTGCGTGGTGGCAATCAGTTCAAAGGCTCCAGCGCCAAAACGTTTGTAAATTTCGTATCCCGTCACAGTATATTCCGTGTTTTCAGGTGCTTCCCAGTTCAGGGTCAGAAGGCCAGCATTCACGTTGTAGCCGGCATTGGAGACGGGTTTGAAATAGCCCAGATAGAAGTCCTGAGTGGCCACCGCAGCATCATCGCTCAGTTCGATAGCTACGGGATCCATGCTATAATAGCCTTCTCCTGTAGCCGAGACATACTGCGTGCCCATGGGCAGATAGAGATCATAGTAGCCATTGCCATCTGCAAATGCGGATAAATTTTCGGTATTGCTAATGCAAATATCATCAAAATTGATCGCAGGATCGGAGCTCAGGATCTGGCCGCTGATCTTGCCGGCATATTCCAGATATCCGGAGGTGCGCACATCGTCTATAAACCAGCCCTTAGCCTGAGTGCTGCTGTCTGAGGCGAAAACGAAGCGAAATCTCACGCTTTGATTGCCATAAGCTGCCAGAGGGAAGGAGGACCTGACCCAGCCATTGCTATTGCCAGAAAAACCGGGCCCATTCAAGATATTCAAGTGAGAATTCGTATAGCCACCTGTGGGCATCAGCACTTGCCAATTGGCGCCTAAATCTGTGGAGATCTGGACGTTACCACCATCGTGATTCGCTTCAGTATCGAAATAGTGCCAAAATTCCAAACCAAAGCCTGCGCCGATATAAATGGATGGAGTGCTGAGCGTGTAGTTTACATTTGCGCCATAGTTGGTATTGAGGCGTGTGCCCCAGAGCTTGTCGCCACTATGGGCAGGGACGAGGCTAGAACTCCCCCACTCCCAGGCGTTGCTCACGGGAACAGACTGAAAACTGCCATTGTCAGTTTCAAAATCCTGACTCATGCCGGTGGTGCCGACACTGATGAATAGTCGATCATTGGTGGCAGGGACGAGATCGCCCAAATAGGTGAGATAAAAGCTTAAGTTGTTGCCCAAGGGTGCGTCGGGTAAAATGCTGATTTCATATTTCACTTGGGTAATCGCATTTGCGGCAACTTTGGGCAAAATCAAGCCGGAATTGAGAATCGTGGCATGCGCAGACATGCTCATGAGATTGGCGTTGATATTGTACGCATCCACGTCGCTATTATTGGCAAAATTGACCACGAGATCAAAGCTTTCGCCAGGCTCAACCATGCCATTGGCATTGCCCTGGGCATCGTTCATATAATAGCTGCTGATCTCAAGAGCCGGTTTGCGTACCGGAATCATGATGGGGTAAACCCAGGCAGCGCTGCCAGTTTCCACATGCACACTTAGCTGAAGCTGGCTGTCATCAGGACAGTCCTCGCTCACGCTGATTCCGATGGGCAGGATATTTACGGCTCCAGCTTCGCCGGGGATTGCCGGATAGGCACTTGCGCTATTGGTCAAAAAGGCGTAAGGATTATTCATGCTCACGCTGATCTCTGCATTTTCGGCGGTGTTGATGCCTTGATTGATCAGGCGGATGCCCAGTTCGACAGTTTCACCGGGTTCCACGATTCCGTTGCCATTGGGATCGTTGATGATCAGATCCTGCACGATGAGATATGGGCTTTCGTGCAATACGGGTACAGTGCTTATCATCAGTGCTGAATTGTTGCTCAAGGGAGTTGCTGCGGTGGGATATACATTGTTGTAGCTATACTCCAGGCCGCGGGTGTTTGTGTGGTCTTTGATGCCGATGGTAGCATAATTTCCATGCCGTGGCGAATATCCGCCACTGCCCACATCTATGTTGTTGAAATCCTTGTATTGGATCTTGATCTTACCATCTCCATAACTGGTGTGATGATACAAGGGATCGTAGAATATCACCTGAAAAGTCTCCAGCGAAGTGCGGTTAAACCCGTTGCGCAATTTGTAATACTCGATGATGAACCAATGGTTTATGACGTCATAATACTTATATATTCCGGCATCGCTAATTAAGATAAGATCATCCCAGAAAGGGGCGATCATGGGAGCAGGCCCGAGCCCTGAAGGCAGTCTGCAATTCCGGAATTCCGGGTTTTCCGTAATTCCCATGGCGATAAACCCATTTACGCAGACGGTGATTTGCTCGTAAGATTCGCCGTAAAAATTGAAGTTAAAGGGCAAATTGACCACTTCCAGAGCAATGCTGCCATTTTGTTCGCCTTCGTCATTTGATATACCAGGATCGTTTAAGGTGCTGAGCAGGGTGCCCCCTCCTCCCTGGGTAGGATTGATTTCAATCCAGTCATAGCTGGGGCAATCTTCATAGGCAGTATCGCTTTCGTCGTAGATAAAATAGCCATAGCTATCCGGACCCAAGGGTGTATTGGGGGCCACTGTGCCGATGCTGACATTGAAATAAGCATCTTGCTGAAAACCGGAGCTATTGCTGAGATGCACTCTAAAAGGAATCTGCATTCCGGGAATCAGCAGCGCACGCGCATAGACTTCAAAACTCTCAAGGGACAGGGTAGTGGATCCTGCCACAACGCTGCCCACATAGGCCTGGTCTTGCTGCACTTGCACCAGATCATTGAGTGAAAAGAGCTGGGCTGAAAGATCGTTCACCGAGGCCACAGATTGATTACGAATACCTATTTGCAACGTTCCGGACTCGCTAGGATCCAGGATATTATTACCGCCGGCAAGGATGTTTACCGTCTCCACTTTCAGGAAGGCATTGTGGGCGCTGATATGCATGGGGAATATGTGACTGCCACCGGCTGCATCGCTAAATGTAAAAACCAGACGGATATCATGCTGAGCCGGAATATCGTAGGCAAGGGTCATGAGCACCGCAGCATTGGCCATGAGGTGTCCGGAGGCAGGGATATCTCCAAAGCTGATGGTATTAGTCAGAAGTTGAACATATTCATCAGCACAGGACACGCTGCCGCTGATTCCGGATAAGGCTGTGTCTGTGGTGTTTTTCACGGTCAGCAGCATGGCGATGGTTTCACCGGCCTGGGCAAAGCTGTCTGAGTTTCCGCTGGAGCCATACTCGCCGTTGTCGTAAAGAATCTTGTCAAAATATACTATGCCACCTGCAGCGGTATGCACCGTGCGAAAGGCGGGCTTTTTGTTTGGCTTGGCTGCGGTGATCTTGATATCACCCAGCATACCTGAACCGATAAAGAGGCTAACGTAACCATCGGAATCGGTATAACCCCGAGCTACGATCTGCGAGGAGGCCTCGCTGTATGCGGTTACACTAACATCAGCAAGACCAATGTAACTATCACCCAGAATTCTGATATCCATCACGGTGCTGCCCAAGGCCAGAGAATCCGGAGCTTCGATTTGCAGCTTTCCCGGAATGCCGACAAAAACTTCCATGCTGGGGTCTCCCATGAGGTTGCACCAATGGGCAGAGCTATTTGCCCCAGAGCTTTGAGTGGCGCCATAGGTTTCCCGAAGATAGAGCCGCCCATTGAGAAGAGCCTCTCCCATAGTGCGCATTTCATGGGCAAAGATGCCATTGAAGATAGCGGCGTTGAGGCCATTATTGAACATGGTATGCGTGCCGCTGGTGGACATGCCAATGGCAGTGACCGCACCAGTGGGATTGGCGGAAGTACCCAAGCGGATAAAAGCTTCAGAGGTTGCTGCGCCGTAGGTACTGGCAAAATTACCGGTGCTGCAGGTGAGTATCACAGCGTGAGGGAGGCGGGGATTATTGACCAGGGATCCGCCTGGACTCCAGCCACTCATATTGATGTAGCCGCGGTAACTAAAGAAATTCACTCCCAGATTGATCCCGGAATTGATGGAGGAAGAGTAGCCTCCGTTGTAGTTTTCGATAAAGCTATACTCAGGATTCACCTTCTCGGCTAATTCTTTGATGTACTTGCTATTATAGATGCAAGAGATACCCGAAGAGCTGGGGTCTCCAATCAACAGAATGCGGTTTAACCAGGCGGCGGCCACGCCATCCACATAGATATCCCTTTCATAACGATAGACCTTTTCAAGTACGGTGGACAATTGATCTACAGTCTCCACCGAGATTCTACCGATGAAAACATCTCCAAGCGTATCATTTCCAGCCAGGAAAGTATACGGATAATCCCCTTCCCCGCCGTAGGTTGAGAAGCTTTCATAGAAAGTGGGAATCTGAGGAGTATCCCCGATCAAGATCACAAAATCCGGCCTGGTATTAGTATCATCATATTGGGTCTGAATATAGTTTTTTATGGCTGTGCTGGAGGTTCCGGTTTGTTGAACGCTAACCAGGTTTACCTCATGGCCTTTCATTCTTTTCCAATTGGCATATTCTTCTATCTTTGAGATATAGGTGGCATTGGTGTTATTTGCCCGAATCATCAGAATCCGGCCGTAATCCTGGGCTGAATTCAGGTAGCGGTAGTCATCAAAATTGATCAGATTGGCGGCATAAATGTTTCTGAATGCCGGAGAATAGCTGGTATAAGCAGCCAGGTCTGTATCACTTGCTTCATTGGTAAATCTCACTTCGATAAGGATGTCTTCATACACCGTGAGTTCGCTTCTTTGGGAATCCCATTGCACAGGATTAATACTAAGGCTCAAAATCCGGAAGTCTCTGAGTACACTTATGCCTGAGGTTTGCACCACAGGCTGCAGCTCGGATGCATAGTATTTGGAAAGCTCGAACTCACTCTTCTTATCTTCTTCAAGCACGGGCAAAGGATGAATGTCTTGCAGCTTTCTGGAATTCAGATGCTGCACAGAAAGCGTGTAAGAGCCCGAGGCTGGCATGATGATGCTAGTACTGAATACCGGTAAATCCGGAGCACTAAGCTCTGCCGAAGAGCTGGCCGCAGCCATCTTTAGGACATGGAAATCCTGTGAACCTACTCTCTGAGAGGAAAGCTCAAGCTCGGGGGCTGAGAATCTCAAAGTCAGACTTTGGGCCCGAGATTCCTGGACCTGGACGGGACCTGTAGCAAATAGCAGCGCCACAACGCTGAGTAATGTACACATTAAAATCACTTGTTTCATCTTTTCCTCTTTTATTGGCATGGTTTCATAAATGTGAAAAGAGACCTGAAGCACAAGTGCCCAGGTCCCATATATTTAGCTTCTATTGAAACGCTTTATTCATTTGTTTATTTTGTAAAAAAACACGCCGTCATCTCTACTGCCTACGGCCAGTTTATCGCCTTTGAACTTCACAGCCTGGCAGTAGCCAACCTCTGTGACCCGCTGGATCAGCTCAAGTTTGCCAGGATTCCTGGCATCAAATACATAAGCACCGCCGCCGCCGGATGATAGCGCCACGATTCCATTATGATAATCCACTTCGTTCGCATAACCGGTGCTCACATAGCCCGAAACCCTGACCGGATTGTAGGGATCGCGTACATCCACGACCTGCAGACCGCCCTGACGGCAAGCCACATAGGCATAGCCATCACGAACCACCAGCTTTTGAGCTGAACCGTAAAGGGGGAGATTGCTCACCAGGCTGCCGTCTTTTTTGTAAATGACCAAGCCGTTTTGTTGAGCTGCTCCATAAACGTAATTATCGTCGATTTCCACCCCTGAAAAACGCCAGGGTTGATTGGGGATATCCACACCAGCGCCAAGCCACAATCCGTTTGCATGAAGCTTGTAAGAGATGTTATTTCCAGAACAATATGCCAATTCCATCACGTTTTCCGTGGTAGGATTGGGAATGCTTCTGACCACAATATCCTGAAGATTGGTGGTGGAACCAATGGCATTGGCAATGATATTCAGTGAATCGGGATCGGTAGTATCAATGATCCAGATATTGTCTGCGCCGGTGATTTCATAGAGAAAGAGACGGTTATACTCAGGCGACAGGGCAAGCTTTCTGGTCTGATACAAGTGCTCGGGGGTCTCTTCAGGTGTCTCATAAGGCATCTCCGAATACCAACGCAGGGTATAATTTTGTAAATCAATTAAGCCCAAACCGCCTTGATCCAGCGCAACATACATATTCGCATTATCACAATCAAGCTGCTGGGGACTACCAACCACAGGAACCACGGCCAGCAACGTAAGTGCATCCGAGTCCTGATAAGCCGTATTTTTCTTAGCACAACCGGCTACGAGAACAAGAGCCAGCATCACTATATACCATAAGTACTTTCTCGACATCAAGATCCTCCATCTATCGAATAGGAATATTTTTCTAATAAATTGAATGTGCAATAAGCGTTCCGAAACTGCATAATAGTGCCTAAAGAATGATTTATTTCATTCTTTTGGCAAAATGGATGCTATCTCCCCACTCGTCAAAACCGACACTTTCGCCGATTGCGATAATCTTCCTGGTGAGGGATTGCACTGTTTCATCCGCATTTTCATCCAGATTGGGCTTACCTTCATAGAGCTGGTATCCATCCCGGTATTTGGTATCGGTAACGTTTGGCATCAGTACGTTTGCTCCAGCCAGCAGTCCCATCTCCCTACCTTCAGGATGCAAGGCCTGCAAGGCTGTGGTGGTGGCGATATTCACGTCTTTGAGAGCAATGCGACAGGCAGCGATCAGTTTCAGGCCGAGCTTCAAGGCATTATCGTTATCAAAGCCTTCTACCAGATGCTTCAGCGGGGTGCTTTGATGCGGGATATAAGGCCCCATGCCCAGCATATCCACATCCTCGTCGTAGAAAAAGAGAATGTCGTCTGCAACATCTGCCATGGTCTGTCCGGGCAGGCCGATCATCACACCGGTTCCCACCTGATAACCTACTCTGCGTAGAGATTTCAGACATTCTCTGCGGTCTCCAAAGCTATGATCGGCCGGATGCAGGGTTTTGTAAAGCTCCTGATTGGTGGTTTCAATGCGCAAAAGATAACGGTGTGCGCCCGCTTCAAACCAGCGGTTAAAGACCTCTTCACTCTGTTCTCCCAGAGATAGGGTAATCCCCAGTTTGCCATCTGAGAGCTCTTTGATGCCCGTGACCAGCTCAGTAATAAAATCTACCCAGGCAGCATCTGTGCGCTCTCCAGCTTGGATTACCAGGCTGCCGTAACGCTGTTCAAAGCACCATCTGGCCTCATCCAGAGCTTCCTGCATTGAGATGGTATAACGCTTGAAATCCGCATTACCGCTGCGAATGCCGCAATAAAAGCAGTTTTTGCTGCAGACATTGCTTAGCTCGATAATTCCCCGAAAATAGACTTTGGTGCCTACCTGCTGCTTTTTGATCTCATAAGCTCTTTTATACAGATCAGCAAGCTCATCCTCTTTTTGCAGGCTGAGCATCCTGATCAATTCGTTTCTATCTGGTCGCATTCATTACCTCTTGTCATTAGTATATGTTTTTATGCACCGGCTTGCCTATATATAGCCGGAGCTTGATTATTTACAAACCGAAAACTGATTTTACATAGCAGAAATCTAAACCCCCGATATCGTCAAGCGAAATCTTGATAAGCTGTGCATGCAAGAAGCAAGACAGGTGTTGGCCTTTGATTTCTACAGCTTCGCAGGCTCAGTCTTATAGGCTTCGCTACACTACTTCCAAGGCTGCCTTACCCTATCTGTCGTCGTAAAGCTGACGTGGAGATAGTAGGAATAAATCCTCTTATTTCCACGTCAGCTCTAGCACAGGCTATTCAGGAGGACCGCTGCAAGTCTTGAGCTAGAAGAGCTAAAATGGTCAAAATCAGCTTATAATATAAATCAAGGAATGTCTGCACTGATCTTACTTGACAATTATTCATGCTCTATAAATATAGTTTTATTGCGTTGGGGCTTAGGGAGGATACATACTGAACCGCCTTAGGAACAGCTCTAATGCTGGGTCGCAAAAACGAAGTGGAGATTGTTTTGATACGTTATGTGCCAGATTTTATACTACAGCAATTGAACCTGGGAGAATTCCAAGGCAGCTTCAAAGGTTTTGTCCTGCTCTTGGATATCGTGGATTTCACCGGCGTGGTGGAAGAGCTTCAAGGCAAGGGTCAACAGGGTGCCGATAGAGCTGGCAAACTCTTGAATACGATTTGGGATCTCCCCTTCAAAGCCATCCACCGGCATCAGGGTTTTGTGAGTCTTTTCATCGGCGATGCGGTCTGTGCCGTTTTTGCCGGCGACAATCCGCATAATCTGCTTTCAGCGATTCAGGAGATCAATGCCTGTACCCCTTCTTTCGAAGGGTTGGATAGCGTTTCAAAACGCCAGCATATCACCTTGCACAAGGCTATCAGCTTTGGCGAAATCAACTGGGAGATTTTCCCTACAGACCAGCAGTACGAGTATCTCTTTTCCGGCAAACCCTTTGTAGAAGTGAATGAAACGATTTCCCTTCAATCTAAGATCAAATGCACCGAAGCTGTTCAGGCTATCATTGGCGAAAAGTGCAACAATGCCACGCTCGTTAAACAGACTGAGCCACTGGCCGAAGAACTGCCATCTCTCAAAAAAAAGAACGGCAAGGACGGAAGCGCCTTGTTTTTACACAAGCGGTTTTCCGGCCTCTCCCCGTCAAATGAGATCCGCGCAATAGTCCCTTGTTTTGTGAAACTGGGCCAAAATAGTGACATATCCCCGGCCCTCAAGCAAATCCACTTTTTGGCAGATCGCTATCACGGCTACGTGAATAAGATTGAGCACAGTAAAAATGGCGCCATCATTCTCATCATCTTTGGCGCTCCCCTCAGTGATGGCAAGAGCATTTTGCAAGGTGCGAGCTTTTCCCTTGCCGCAATTGAGACTATACCCGGAATATCGATCGGCTTCAGTTGCGGATTCGCTTACACTGGCTATATTGGCTCCAGTGAACTCAGAGAATACACCGGCTTGGGGCACTCCATGAATATCGCCTCAAGACTGATGAACCTGGCCAAGGGCGGAGAAGCGCTCTGCGATCATCAAGCCTGGCAGGAATTGCACGAAAGCTATCAATTGAATCCTCTGAAGGCTATCAAGCTCAAGGGTGTGGGCAAAGCCATACCTTACTATCAATTGCTGCAACGGAACAAAAGCAGCAGATTCCTGTTTAAACATGACTTCGTGGGCAGGCATCAAGAGCTTGAGCTGCTACATAATGCCATCAATGAATCCATCGCAAATGGGCAAAATCGCATCCTGTACATCAGTGGTGATCCCGGACAGGGTAAGAGCCGGCTGGCCGTTGAATGTTTGAAAAGCTTTGAGCACTACCGGCAAATTGCTGTCCACTGTCAAAAGGATTCACACCGGCAAATCCAGGTCAGCAATCAGATCATCAGAGAGCTGCTGGGCCTGAGAGATGATCTTTCTGCCCAAGAACTTAAGGACGAATTTGAACTCAGCTACCAAAACTATTTTGGGAAAGGAGAATCTACCTATCCGGAAAAATCCACGCTGGCCTCGCTATTGGACATCGAATATAGCGCGTCCCTGTGGCAAAGTATTCAGATAAATATCCGCTCGGATAAACAGGCGGAGGCCTTCCGCAAATTCATGCGGTTCTTTGTGTCCCAAGCTCCGCTTTTGATGATTCTAGATGACGCTCAATGGCTGGATACACAAAGTCTGGCCTTGCTAAAAAGTATCAGCTTTGAAGAGAGCTCTGCCCTGGTAATTTTGGCCCCTTGTCGTGCCAAAGCAGATGGCGGCAGGGTGAATCTGCCTCTACCCCACTTTGGGTCTTTGCAGCTTGCCCTGGAAAAACTGCCCAAGGCCGATGCCAATAGCTTTTTGAAACAAATCCTGCAAGTGCCCAAGCTGCCCAGTAACAGTCTCGAGCTGATCTATCAGCGCGCTGGTGGAAATCCGTTTTTCATGGAACAGTTCACCATGTACCTCATGGAAGAAGGCCTCTTGAACGAGAGCGCCATGATCAGCAATAAACTAAGTGAAACACTTTATTTCAGCATTAGCGATGTGATCAACAGCCGCATCGACAGCTTCACCAAAAGCATGCAGGAATGTCTTTATTCAGCCTCTGTACTGGGTATGCAGTTCAGCGCAAAAGTTCTGGCTCAGATGCTGAATAAGGCCATAGACGGCAATCTGCAAAACGGCCTCAGGCATCGGCTCTGGTTCAGCCTGTCCGAGCTGCAATACACCTTTTCCCACGTGCTTTTGCGCGATGTGATCTACCATCGCATGGTAAGCGAAAAGATAGCCTCACTGCACAAATTGGCTGCTGAAACTTTGATCAAACTGCATGGCGGTGATGCGGGATCCGCCTCAGACGAGATTGCCCATCATTATGAAAACGCTAACGAATATGAAGAGGCAGTAGCACACTGGAGAAAAGCTGCGGATTACAGCATGCATTTCGGCACCTGGCAAAAAGCCATCGCCTGCCAACGCAAAGCGGTGATCCTGAGTGGCAATCATTACGGCTTTGGTAGCGCCGGACACATTGAGGAGCTCTTCTGGCTCGCCCTATCCTATCACTACATCCAGCATTACCAAAAGGCTGAGCCCATCTATCTGAGGGTGGTCAAATGCCGCAGCGAAGATCTGGGAGAAGACAGCCCCGGACTCTCTCCATATTTGAATAATCTGGGACGCTTTTACAAAGACACCGCGCGCTATACCCAGGCCGAAGAACTGCTGCGCAAGTCTCTCAGGATAGAGCATTTGCAAAGCCCGCGCTCTTCCAATGTAGCTGATAGATTGAACAATCTCGCTTCGCTATTTGCTTACAAAGAAATGCTACCCAAGGCGATGAGCTACTCCCGGGTATCTCTGCAGCTCTTCCAGGAATGCGCTCATGGTGAAAAAGAGTATTTTGTGGCTCTACTAAGAAACAACATGGCCAGCCTCTACATCAGGATGAATGAGCTGGAACACGCAGAAGAGCACTGCGTAATGGCCCTTTCTGCCATGGTAAAGCTACTAGCGGAGAATAGCCCCAATATCTGCCATTGCTACCTGAATTTATATCGCATCAGATTCCAGCGTAAACAGTATGATCTGGCTAAAAAGTCCCTGGACATCGCAATGCAGAAATTCAGCTTCTTCTTTGGCAAGGCCAATCCGGAATATGCCCGTTGCCTGATCTGCCAGGGGGAATTGCTGTGGGAGACCAAAGATACGGTATCTGCGAAGAAAACATGGCAGGAAGCCTTGGAGATACTAAAGAATACCACCGCTTCGAATCATCCACTGATGACGAAGGTTATGGAGAATCTGGCGAGGCAAAACCCAGAGTTTTAGGTTTCACAGCTCTGTATTGCCCTACTCGACTGCTTTCCTTTTGACTATCTATATTCGTAGATCATCCAGCCATCTTTGCCCATTGCTATGTAGATATAATCGTTTCCCAGAGCAATGTCGATGGCAGCGGCAGGTGGATAAAAGGTGTCCATGTCGCTAATGCGGTTTGGTACGGATATATCCAGGATTTTGACTCCACCCTTTCCTAAAGCGATAAAAAGGCGATTGTCTTTCACGGCCAGAGCCTGAATCACGTTAAAGAATGGCATTTGAGTGACCAAAACGGGATTCTCCGGATCGCGCACGGAAAGCACCAGAATCTCTTTGCCAGCAGCCACATATATGTATTCACCGTATTTAACCAACTTTGTGGCCTCGGGTATCTGGTAGTTTGTGGCAATGCTGAGGGGGAAGTTTTGGTTGCTGATATCCACGGTCACGAAGCCAAAATCATTGAGCGCATAGAGATATGGATAAGTCGCCACAAAGTCTTTGATTCCCCATTTTTCGGAGAAATTGGCCATCAGTTCTGAAGATACTCCACCGCCGATATCGATGATGTCTATACCCCGAAAACGGTCTGCCACATAGAGAGTGGAGCCTTCCCGGGTGATTTTGTCTCCGATCACTGTATCGATAAAGTAGATGCGGCCATACGTGTTTAGAGAATCAATGGGAATTACATTATTGGCCGGCTCATGGCTGGAGAGATAGATGCGGTTTCCCGCTTGAAAGTTCACGTCTTCAATACGATATTGAGAGTAATATGAAGCTTCCAGCCTGGGCTGCCAGACGTTGAACGTGCTATAGATCCAGAGTTGGCTAAGATTGTAGGTCAAGACCTGCGAATCTGCCACCTGGATTCTGTTTGCCTCCACGCCTTTGATCTGCCCCAAAGGGTAGAGAAAGCGATTGTCCACAGCTCCTATGCCAAGCGTGAACGACAAGATCAGGATAATGAGTATCAGGCTTTTCATGTAGCCTCCCGGTTTAACTTTTCCCTTTTAGCAAAAGCGCTACGATCTCCGCAGAACTAATGCCTTCAGCTTCTGCCGCAAAAGACAGCAGAATTCTATGTTTCAAGACGATCGGAGCCACTGTGCGTACATCCTCTTCAGAGGGAGTCAATCTGCCCTGCATCGCGGCCACCGCTTTGGCACCCAGGATCAGATATTGAGAAGCACGAGGACCTGCACCCCAGCTTACCCAGCGCTTTATTTCAGGATCGGCATCTTCGGTATTGGGCCGGCTTCTGCGCACCAGATCGACAGCGTATTTTACCACATGCTCGCTCACGGGCAATTGGCGGATCGCGTTTTGCAGAGCGATGATCTCTTTGGCATCAAGTTGGGGTTTGATTTCCGGCAAACTGCCGCCGGTAGTGCTTTCCACGATCTTCAGCTCTTCTTCATAGCTAGGGTAATCTATATTTATGTAAAACATAAATCTATCCAATTGGGCTTCGGGAAGCGGATAAGTACCTTCTTGCTCGATGGGGTTTTGCGTCGCCATCACGATGAAAGGTTTATCCAGTTGCCAAGTTTTATTACCGCTGGTAATGGTGTTTTCCTGCATGGCTTGCAGGAGTGCAGACTGGGTTTTAGGCGGAGTGCGATTGATCTCATCGGCCAAAATGATATTGGCAAATACCGGGCCTTTGAGGTATTCAAAGCCCTTGATGCCAGTCTGTTGATCCGAAACCAGGATGTCTGATCCGGTGATATCCGAGGGCATCAAATCCGGAGTAAACTGGATGCGGGAAAACTTCAGGGAAAGGCTCTGCGCCAGTGACGAAATCAACAGGGTTTTCGCCAGTCCCGGCACACCCTCGATCAAGACATGTCCATTGGCAAAGAGCGCAGTTAAGACCTGATCTATGATTCTTTCTTGTCCCACGATTACTTTTGCGATTTCTTTTTTTAGTCCGGTCACGGACTTACTGAGTTCCTGTATCTGATCAATCAGATTATCCATCTATTTTTTCTCCTTTCAATATCATGCGCAGCACCTCGAAACCCGAGACGGCAAACGCCACACCCCCCACCGTGCCCATCAGAACTGCGGTGAGTATATGTGCGAATGCCATGATCGCTGAGGCACTGGACTTTGTCAAACTAAATCCTAAACTAAAGACAATGATCATCATCCATTCATTGCTGCCCAATTGCGCTGGAGGCTGTGGCAATGCGTAACTGAGGTTGATCAGGGTGTAGCCAAAAAGCACCAAAAGAAAGCTGAATTCAATGCCAAAAGCCACAAAGATCAGGTAAAAATATATCCCATCCAGCAGTATGCCCAGGGCTGTGAGCATAGTTGCCAGAAGCAACTTGCCCGGATGATGCTCAAAGAGATTGAGCCCTTTGACCAGGTTCTCCACAAAGACCTGCACTCTAGCTCTGAGCTTGCAGGGAACTATTTTGAGCAGTACAAAGAGCCAGGTTGCAAACTTCTGCGGCTGCAAGGCGGACAAAAGCAAGATCCCCGCTGAAAGCACAAACACGATCGCCAGTAACACCAGCAGCACCCAAAGTCCGGCACTTACTTCTATCGCCAAAAAAGGGACTATGATCAGTATCGCGACTATCGCCAGGGTGTCAAAAACTTTATCGATGAAGGCCGAAGGCAGAGTGCTGGCCATACTGTGTCCATGATTGCGCTTGATAAACCAGGCTCTGGCAACCTCCCCGATCCGAATGGGGATGATATAATTGATTAGATTGCCTGCCATGGCGTAAAGCCAGGTATCTTTGAGGGGAATACTAACGGTTTGTGACAAGAGGATGTTCCAGCGTACAGATCTCACGAAATAAGCTGTTAGATAAGTTATCGCAGCCAGGATCACATACAGCGGTGAAAGCTGGGCAAAGTAGACCTTGATCTCCGAGAAAGGTATGTAATGCAGCCATAAAAAGATGAGGGCCAGCCCGATGACGCTGCCCGAAATGAGGATAATGAGACTACGCTTGTTCACGGCTGAAAGAGCAGGTAATAATGATGCGCCCACATGCGTTTAAAAAACCGGGGTGCAAGCAGTTCAAAGGGATACAGCCGCAGCATACGCCGCTCAAACTCGGGGTCTTTGCCCTGATAATATGGCATAATCGAGAGCGGACTCTCTATCTCTTTGGGCTGTGGGACAGATCCAGAGCGGGCTCTTCCCAGCTTCTCAGCGAAAAAGTCCTCTTTACTCATGCCGATATCCGGCCAGGGCGGGCAATCTATATAACCCTGCTTCACCAGCTTCCAGCCCTCTTTTTGCATCAGCCACACTATGCTTTTGGGATCAATATGTTGGGGGTGCAAATCCGGATATTTCTCGGGGCTATAACCCTTCAGTTGCCCCTTGAAGCCGATTCCATCCCGATTGGGTACGCAGATCAGGATATTCTTCTTAATCACCCGGCAAAATTCAGCGATGAATTCCGGCAGATTCTGCACAAACCACAGGGCCGAGAAATTAAAGCCAAAGTCCACTGATTTATCGGCATAATCCAGCCTGGTATAGCCGGGATTGACCCTGATTTGCAGCGGCAGATCAAGCTGTTGCCAACTTTTGCGAATAAGTGCTGCTCGCTGAGGATCATGATCTTCCAACAGCACCTGGCAGCTTTTTTGCGCCAGAGCCACCAAGTTTATTCCCGATATTCCGGTAAAACCAAAACAAGGAGCTTCCAGGGCGTTATCGAATTTTCCCGCTTTATGCAGCAGTAATAGCAATCTATTCAGGATAATGCGTTCATAAGATGAGCCCAAGCCTTCATGGGCCACAGGATAGTAGTCTTGCCAGCTATTGATGATCGGAATCGCCACTATTTCCCCAGATAGTCGTTGATGGTGATCTGGATGTCGGGAATGGTGTAATGTGGCTTCAGACCGAGCTCTTCGATTACTTTGTAATAGCTTTGCACGTCGTAAAACCAGCTCTTGGAAATCAGCTCAAAACGGCTGATAAAAAGTTCATTCCTGGCCAGCCGGGCGAGCTTCTCGCCAAAGCTGAAAAACACCCTATCCACATTTAAGGCAGTGGGATAGTTCTTATTATGGATTTGCCTTGAGATAAAATTCACCAGAGCGCTGAGCTGAACCGGCTCGCGATCTGCCACATTCCAGACCAAACCGGTCTTAAAATCCTGCTCCAGACAATACTTGAAGGCGATCACCAAGGCCTCAATATGGCAGAGATGGATCCAGATGCGTTTGTTGATCAAAGGAAATTGGTGGCGCGCCACCAGCTTAATCAATTGATAAGGGAAGCCTTTGTCACCCTTGCCATAGGTGATGCTGGGGCGGATAATTGCTGCCTTCAGTCCATGCAAAATTGCCTTACCGATGATCTTTTCCGCTTCGATTTTAGTATAGTGATAGTAGTTATCGGGATTCTTCAGGCTTTGATAATTTGCCGGCAGTTCCTCCGGGATGGCGCCATACACACCCACCGAACTGCAAAAGATCAGCCTGGCTTTTTTCTTCAGGCAATAGTCCACCATCTGCTCTGTGCTGCTTACGTTGCTGCGATAATATTCTTCCCGAGAGGCTTTGCGGCCTCCCCTCAGCGCTCCGATATGCATGATGGTATCAAAATCTGAGCTGCGCAGATAGTCTCTCAAGGCTGCGGTATCGCTCAGGCTTAGCTCTTTGAGCGTGATCTTGCCGGCAAATTCCTGATAGCGGCTGGCAGCAGTCTTGGGCCGTACCAGTGCCGTGATCTCATGATCTTCTGAAATGGTCTTGCGGAGTACAGCAGCGCCCACAAAGCCGGTGATGCCGGTAATGAGCAGCTTAGCCAAAGATCCTCCGCAGCAGGCTCTTCTTTTTAGGTTTGTGCCGAGAGCTCTTTACTCTTACATAAGAATATGGAATGTCTTCGCCAGTTTCTATCTTGGCCGGAAAGCCCAGGGTAAGCAATTCTGCGGTACGTCCATCGATCCGCTCCTCGATTAGTTTACTGGCTTCGAAGAGAGCTCCATATTCTCCACGCACATGATCGTCGGAGGCCAAAAAGTGGGTCCAGCCATTTTCCAGCAAGATCCAGGCTGTTTGCCTGACCTTCTCGCCATAATGACCCAAAATTGCTCCGGCATTGCTTTGAATATGGATGTTTCTATCCGCCAGTTCGCGGGCCCTTTCGGGCTTGCGCATGATGCTCACATAACGCTCGGCATGGGCCAGGATCGGCTTGTATCCGGCTCTGAGCAAAGGATACACATTGGCATAAAAGTCAGACGGCAGGCCATTTAATTCACTTTCGATCAGCACATAGGGGCTATCCCCCAGGGTGAGCGAATGTTCTTTGATATCTTTCAGGATGCCGGGCTGGATAAAGACTTCAAAACCGCTGGATAGTTTTATCTTGAGCCCTGCTGCCTTAGCCTGCCCGCGCAGGGCATCCAGCTTTTCATCATATTCAGGGCGCGTATATTGATAGTGTCCCGGAAAATAGTGAGACGTCAGATAGATTGTGCTTACTCCGCCCTCTTCTGCCTGTTTGAGCTGCCTGAGGCTATGCTCAATGGAGTTTGAGCCGTCATCTATATACGGTAAGATGTGGCTATGAATGTCTATCATGATCAGGGCAGTTTTTCAGCGATCATTTGGATGAATTCCAGCAATGCGGCGTTATTTGAATAAGCCTGGAGACTGCGGGAAGATTCATCCAGCATTTTCTCCACTTCCTTGCGAGCTTTATCAAAGCCCAGGAGTCCACTGTAGCCGCTTTTGGCCGCCGGCACGTAATCATCGGAAAAATCCAGGTCTTCCCCGCCGCGGGCATAGTCCTTGTCGATATCTGCAATCATCTGATAGGCCATACCCAGGTTCACGGCATAGTCATTCATGATTTGCCGGGTATTTTCATCTGCCCCAGCCAGGATGCACGCTATCTCCGAACTTGCCAGGAGCAGCGAAGCGACCTTCTTCATATCGATATAACGCAGGGTGTTGATCTTCATCACTTTGCGTTTGCTGGCAAGGGCTACTGCCTGTCCACCGATGAGACCATAACTCTTGGTGTTCACGGCAAGGCTGCGTATGGCAAGATTGGCCATGGCAGGATCCTTGATCTGGCTGATCACCTCAAAGGCAAGTGTGTAAAGCGCGTCTGCCGCTAGAATTGCGATCGCATTTCCATATTCCTGATGAATGGCAGGCTGTCCCCGGCGCTCTTTTTTATTCATCACAGAGGGCAGATCATCATGAATCAACGCGGCATTGTGGATCAGCTCCACCGCACAGGCTGCATGAACTGCATCCGGCATTACCTTGTTGTTTTTCTTCATGCCTGTCAGCATCTCAAATATGGAGATCAAAAGCAGGGGACGCCATCTCTTCCCTCCGGGAATCACGGCCTTGATCATCGCTTCCTTCAGCTTCCCCGCATGACGTTTATCCAAATCCAACGCAGCCTTCAGGCCCTCGTCTATCATCTGCATTCGAGTCTCAAAATACTTCTGTAACAGCAATGTCTTTCTCCCTTTTCAGCATGGAAATAATGGTATTCCACCTGACCTTATCATCTATATATTATTCTGAAGTTTTGTCAAGAAATATCTGATGAGAATTCTCTTATTCTGATAAAACAGCTACATTGTAACCATTTTGGACGGCAAAAAATGTCAACTGCCTGCAAAAGCCTGCCCTCTACCTGGTGGCTTTGGCAGAATCAAGACCGGGTACTTTCTTTGTACTGTACAAGCACTGGACATTAATATATTCTACTTGATGTCTGAAAACCATTCAAGTACTTTCGGGACAGCTATTTACTTGACATAGTCGACCATTGGCAACACTAAATCTGGTAAATATTGAAAAATTGAAAGAAAGTTCTTGACGAGAAATCAGCTTTTCTGTATTAAGAGTCAAGGCTGTTATTTTAGATCAGATGTATGAAGATATGTTTGTGTTTTCCGTATGAGATGGTTATAATATCATAGCAAATGACAGAAAAATTAACTTCAAAAAAGGATGTTATTATGAAGACAAAGACACTTATTGCGACTCTGGTGCTGGTACTATGCTTCGGTATAGTGAATGCAGCAGAAACCAGCCCCGGGTGGAGCTTTGGTTATGAACTTGGCCTGGCCAGGGGTGATAATGCTGGCAATGCAGAGAATCTTGCTCCCTTGGTAGGCGGGCATATTCAGCTTGATTTATTTAAATTCCTTGCCGTTCGCATCAATGGCGGATACACTGCATTACATGCTACCCAGAGTAGCCCTGATGGCTATTCCACAAACACCCTCATGGCAGATGCCCGTATATTGTACCAACCCTTTTACTCCTACAAATACTCCCCTTATATCTATGCGGGAACCGGTGGTGCAAAAGAACTGAGGCATTTTAACGAAGATATTATTCCTATATTTCCCATTGGCATCGGTGTAAGGACCACTCTGAAGAGAGGCCTGGCTCTGGAAGTTTCCGGTGGATATCATCTCATAAATTCGGACATCCTGGATGGAAGAATACGTGAAGATGACGATACAAACCGTTTTACAGACCGCAAGCAAGATGGCTTTTGGGGTTTGACTGTAGGACTTGCTCACTCAAACAAAGGACCTGCTCCTGTGGAGCCAGCTCCTGTAGTGTATGTACCAGCTCCCCCAGTGGTAGTTGCAAAGCCTGTTCCCCCAGTGGTTGCCAAACCCGTTCCTCCAGTGGAAGTAGTAGTTGATCTTAGAAAACTAGATTCCGATGGCGATGGTCTCAGCGATTACGACGAAATTAACATCTATAAAACTGATCCTAATAAAGCCGACACCGATGGTGATGGCTTGACCGATTATGAAGAAGTGATGGTCTATAAGACTAATCCTCTGAATAAAGATACCGATGGCGACGGCCTCACCGATGGTGAAGAAGTCAATAGATACAAGACCGATCCTTTGAAAAAAGATACCGATGGCGGTAGTGTGGATGACGGCACCGAAGTAAGAGAAAACAAGAATCCACTTGATCCCCACGACGACGTTTTAGACCTCACCGTAGGTAAGAAATTCGCCCTTGAAGGTATCCTCTTCGAAACTGCAAAAGCCACGATCCTTCCTGCTTCGGCTACCATCCTTGAGCAAGCTTATACAGCTCTTGCTGCCAATCCGGAAGTGAAAGTGATTATTAGCGGTCATACCGATAACGTTGGTTCTGCCAGCAGCAACCAAATTCTTTCTAACAAACGTGCCGAATCAGTGAAAAACTGGCTGGTTGCAAAAGGTATCAATGCCAACAGAATCAAAACCGTGGGCAAGGGACTTACTGAGCCCCGCGCCACCAATGATACCCCTGAAGGACGCGCTTTGAACCGTCGCATTGAGTTTGAAGTAGAACAATAAATAAGTAATAAACCCTGATATATGGGAGGAGAGTTCGCTCTTCTCCTTTTTTGTTTGCCCAAAGCTGCTGAATATAGAGCTTGAGATAAAATGCTGGTGGCATCGAATACAAAGCCCAAAAGTGAAAGAAAGAATCCACGGACACAAAGCTCTGCATGGCTTGCTGCTGGATTGGATGCTTCTCGCGTCCAGGCCTTGACGCATGAAGAACCGGCTTAAAGAAAGCTGGAGCATGTCCTGTGTTCTTGTAGGTGGGGGACTTTTGCAATCCAGCCAGTCTCTCGTTCCTTTTTAGGGGAGTACAGAGTTTTTACAGGAACTGGATGATAATGATCATTACACATGACACTAATGACTTGTACAATGACGCTTTACATAGAGACCATCGCAGCCTGTTACTTTAGGATAATCGGTAGATGGTCCCAGAGCTGCAAATGCATATTCAGCCGCTTGCTTGATTCCAGAACTAAACCTACCTTCACACCCCACATTCCCACGCAGTTTTAACACGCCTTTAACTCGAATTGACTCAGTTATTCGAGTCATCTCGAGTTGAAGATCCGTTAGTAGCGAATCGAAGCAACAAGGAAGGCACCAGATGTAGTCCGGCAGATACATAATCATTAGTGGTAAAGCTCTGGACTAAATGCGGCATATCACCCATTCTGGCCGGAATCTTGAAAGTGCGGAGCACGGCAGCCGTTTATCGGCATAGCCCAGCAGTTGACTGCTGGGCTGGCATGAAAAGATTCCCGAGTCCGTAGCGTAGCACAGGACGGCACTTATTTCCTTCAGGTGTCGTCCTGCGTTGCGCTACGGACTCAATGTGCTCATACACCGATCCCCAGTAGTCAATTGCTGGGCTATTGGTATTCGCCTGTCGTCCTACGGACTATAATTGCTAGGAAATTGGCAGCTAATCTTGAACCAGGAATCTATGCTGTAGAATTATTAGGGCTAATGGGGATAATAGACGTCGAATTGGATGCTTTTCTGCCAAAGTCATAGCCAGGTGCACCAGAGTCCTGTAGAGCAGTATTTCAGATAGCAAATAGCTGTGATACTATGAATTGAGTCCCATGGGGCGGCAGTTCAGATATAACTAATGGGGATGTCAATTTAGACATAAATCTGGTCTTTCCTATAAGGAGTCACCCAAAGCTTCAAACTTGGCTCACTTGGACAAATGGGGATAACGCTTTATGTGGTGGTGATATATGAGGGACTATGTTTGGACTTGGACATTTGGATTTTGGACGTTTCTGGACG
>Ga0265295_1000729_pt1 | contig 63544 bp, 52 predicted proteins | sample Munlansysbiofilm_FD_192503 | JGI IMG/M metagenome (GOLD analysis project Ga0265295, IMG submission 192503) | Leachate microbial communities from a municipal landfill in Southern Ontario, Canada - Methane capture system biofilm | ecosystem: Engineered > Solid waste > Landfill > Unclassified ... | reverse complement strand
ATCTCTATGTTGAGAATAGCGTCTTAATCCTTGTTTTTGTGGAAGTTATAATCTCATAAAGGCAACAAATATTCAATCATGGCTATGTACAATGGGTCTTAATCCTTGTTTTTGTGGAAGTTATAATCTCATAGCCGTTTTGTCAATGAGCTGATATTTAGTTTGTTATGGGTATATTTGCCCGTGTTTATTGACATATTGCCGCATTTTCCGCTGATTATACGCCACTACAAAATTAATCTTTCCTCTCCTGATTTCCTATACCCCTGTCGTAATTTTTATGATTCGCCATATGGTTCGCTGCTGCTTCGGATTGTAAACCCTTACCCGTAACCCTGCCGCTTTCTGTCCTGCGATTAGTCTGTACTTCTCCCCAATTTCCCCTGCCACAAATATTTTCCCTATCCTATACCCATTCACAACAAGGGCTACCTGCCCTTTAAAGGTTTGGTATACTGCTGCTGCCGGCCATGCTTCCGTGGGCTCCACTTTGATTCCTTTTATCTTGCTGCGTGCCCTTAATTCCCCCATATATCTTATTTTTATCCGCTCGCCGGCACCCCTCACTTCCAACTCTTTGGTTTTTACTACTTTCCCATAGGTCTCTTGTTCCGAGACCCAATACAGATTCTTCGCATCAACTGCCGTAATGATTCCAATTAGTTCCTGCATACCGCCTATTAATTCTTCGGCGTTCTGACCCCAGCTTTCGTAAAACCCAGCGTTGAGTGCTGACTTTTTACTCTGTTGGTACCAGGTTGAAGCGGTCATTGCAACCAGATCGTCAGGTAATGCCCATCCGTTGCGGTTTCTTTCTGTAATGATTGCATCCAGTTCACTGGCGGCTTGCTCTTTTTGTTGTCGGGCTAATAACTGAGGGATTAGTTTCCGCCTTACCCCAATAACAAACTCAGGTTTTGCTTTGCACAGCAGGGCTCTGCATCGGAAAATTAAACATTGGTCGGATGCCGGGTGGAAGAGTTCTGCTGCAGTATCCCAGGCCCAGAAGTCGTGCAAATGACGGGTTAAAAAGGGTTTGTAACAGGTAAGCCAGGTTTCAGGCTCTTCTTGCTCACGATGTAACCGGGCCAGATAATAGCGCGAAAACGGAAAGTTTTCTTCGTCGCTCAGACATCGTATTAAGAGCGTATTGATTTTTTCCCGTAGTTCCTTATAGCCGGGTTCCTGCTGTTTTTCTATTCCTTCCTCCAGTTCATTTACCAGCGGCTTTTGCAGTGCAGCTGCCAGCGGCCGCAGGGTATATTTTTCGGTGATTATCGGTATATAATCTGCATCGCGCAAATTATCGATATCCCATGCAAGAACAAAGGGAATAATGGGTTTCGTTTGAATCCGTGTAACGGCGTATAATAATGCACTGTAGGCGGATGATGGTTTTATGGGGGCTGTTTTTTTTAGAAAGGTTTCCATCTGTTCTATCAGTACTCTGGCCGTGGTTTGATTGCCAATTTTTTTTAAGGCGGCAGCAAAGGTCCAGAACCAACATTGCAGTTGAAAATCGTCTGGTTTATAGTTTAAACCAATTATTTTTTCCATAATTTTTTCCAGCACACCTGTAAGCTTTTTTTCGGATTCTCTTTTGAAGAGTAAGGTGAGTACATGAAACATTTCATACAGGCTCTGCTTATCCTGTGGATTTGCCTTTAAGGCCTCTTCGGCAGCCCGATAGGCTTGATTGAGGTTGTTTTGTTGTATCCATTCTTTGCAACGGGTCATATTATCAGGGTATTAGGCGGGTTAATCATGAGTTCGAAGTCGATGTTTTGCCCGATTACCTTTAAGCCGTTCAAGTGGTCTTCACTTATTGGCAGGATCAGGATTGAGTCGTCATTTTCATAAATTTCACTCACCTCTTTCAGGGTCGTATAAATTTTTTGATAATTCTCTTTTTTCAGGCAGGCCACGAAAACAGATTTTTGAACCCGCATACATCCTTTACGTATCAGGTATTTCGAAATGTAATTTCTGACGCGGTTGCTCTCTATATCATACATGATGAAGCAATACATTTCGTCGATTTTTATTTGTTTAATATTTTGGAGGAAGTGCAAGACCGCTTTCAGATGGTTTTTTGCATCGCAAGGAAAGAGGTTGGCTCCCGGAATCAGTTGTTTACCAGCCAGCCCGGCTTTCTTCATGGTTTTTATCCGGTCAAAAAGATTTTTTTCTTCTGATTTCATTTTTTTTATGCCAATAAGTCCAACAGATTTTGTAGATCTTCATCCGCGGGTGTCGGGTCAAAATTCATTTGCGCGATGGCATTATGGACAAGAAGAAAAGCCACTTCGGCCAGTGGAGGGTAATGACCCCGTTTGGGTGATTTTACTACTTTAAAGCCGTTTTTTCCGTAGAAAAGATTGATTTCTGCAACGTGATGCTTAAATTCGAATGTGATTTTTTTTCCATAACTGATATCGCCAACATTTTTAATACTTAATCCGGTTTCTTCGGCCTTTTGGGTAATCGGTCCGATGGTTTCATGTAATATTTCCGGAACATAATAGGATATGGTGGATTTAATCCGTGCATCGGGGTTCAATTTTTTTCTGATTTTTTCTAAATCATCAGAAGACACCGGGTCGGGAGGTGGTGCTTTTTTTACCTTTTGAGCCAGAATCTGCAGGGTTTCTTTGTATAATTCTTTTTCCGCCAGATTTTCAATCTGGTGATGCAATTGGAGTAATTGGTTTGCTGCCAGCGAGGAGAAGAAATGCCCCAGTGTATCTTTATCGCATGTAAGTAAGGGCATCGGATCGTCAGCGATTTTTTCGAACGACCATCGGGGGTCACCTGCCCGACTATCTGTACAGGAAGTCGCGAGTAGTAAGTTTTCGGGCAGTGGATCTACCTGTATGGGCTCAGCTTTTGGATTGCAATAGACTTTAGGATCGTGGCAGATAAAACAAATACGTGTAGCATCAAAGGTACGCATATCCATCCATTTTTCTGCACTATGCCGCATTGCAAAATCCACTGCAACACGTTGGTAAAGACTGGTGTAATGACGGATATTGAAAATTTTTTCCCCCAAGCGTACTACAGCTTTTATTCCGTCTTTCCCCGGTGAGGTAAACATCAATACCACGTGAGGGTCGCTGGTGATTTGTTTGCGCAAGGCATTGAATTGCATTTCATCCTCAAAGCAATGATCCAGGTCAAATACCATGTATGAAGCAAATAGGAACAGGGATGAGTTGCGTATCCCTGTTTTAAACGTTGATCCACAGATAAATGGGAGTTTGATTTTTTGGGTTTGATAGGCTTTTTTATCAATGGGACGAATTAATCGTAAACGGTTCGTAGTATTTTTTAACGCTTCGTCGCTGTTGATTTTTTTTACCACCTCCTCTAACGGGATGGTTTGCAGGGGTTCACTGCAGCTTTTTGTAATGTCGGTTCCAAAAGAGATCATAAGTCAAAGGAATTAGGTTGAATGGATGGAAATTCTTTTAAGTTCGTGGCAAAATTTTGTGCATATAAAAGAATCTGGATTTCACGGCTGCGCATAATTCCCTGATAGGGGCCAACTTCATCGAGGTAATCTCTCATACTTTGAATGAGAATATGTTTTCCTTCGTTGGCTACTAAAACCTCTCCGTTATCGTATTCAAAATAATCGGGATGCATGGCATACTGAAAACAAAGGTGGCATACCACATAATCGGCCCACACCCGGTAGCGTTCAATAAAATCGTAAACCAAAACGGGCCGGTTGTAGTTATCACGGTGTAATACCCCCAAATAGGGGTCGATGCCGGCTTCTATTAGTTTTCCTTCAACAACAGAATAAAGCATCCCGTAGGCATAATTCAGCATGGCATTAAAAATGTCTCTGGCCGGATGTTGTGACCTTAACTTGAATTTATAGGGTTCGGGTAGGAACGTATTGATACATTGCCAATATACAAGTGAGGCTTTTCCTTCATATCCTCTCAGTTTCCCTTCCAGTCCGGCCAATGTTTCTCCAGACACATTTTTTATTTTTTGATTTAATTTTTTAATTTCGTGCAGGGTGCGGTCAATAAGGAGGGTTTTATCGTGTGTTATAGCTGCGATTGACATCAACAGTGCAGCTTGATTTTCCAGTTTTTGCGAAAGAATGTTTTTTATCCAGCGTAAAGCCCAAACACTTTTACAGAAAAGTACCTGGTTTTTGCGGATTGTGCTGATCGAGCCAAACCGGTTGCTCCAGATTCGTCCGATCGGATTTCCACGGCGGTCGGTGAGCATAACTTCAATTCCGTTGTTTATGGCTAATTCCAATGCATCAATGGTTACCGATATTCCGGTATGAAGGCTAATTGCATCGGTTTTTTCCACAGGAATTATCCGGGTTCCGTCTTTATGCAATACATAAAATGAACCTTCTTTGACTTTGAGTGCTGCGCCATATTTAGTAACTGCCAGTAGCATCTTCTTCGTTGTCGGTGTGGAAAAATGAATAGATTGATTTGCCGGCCAGTGCACTGGCCGTGTAGGCATACGCCCTGGAATGGCTGAGTATTTCAGGGTCAATAATCACATGATCCCATCTTCCACCCTGTGCTCTGTGTAGTGTAATGGCATATCCATAACGCACATACAGTGCTGAGAGGTACGGATCATCGGCAAAATCTCCTGTTTCTTTTAACCGGTCATTTTGTGCCCTGCGGTTGTGAAATAAGTTCCGTAGGGTTCCTTCATCCAAAAAGGGTTTTGAAGCGGTTAGAAAACTGAGGCATAGCATCACTCTACGGCGATGAATTTTTCCTTTCAAACATTGATATTCTATTTCGATTTGCTGAAATTGAAGGTTTTCTACTTGTTCAACCGGGCCGATGCATGATAGAACATGTAAAAATTGCCCTGAATAAAAGAGATTCGGTTTTCTTTGCCCCCGTTGAACAATCAGACGATCTCCGGTGCATACGGGTCCGGTACTGGCTGGGAAAAGATGGCGACGCAATAATTTATTCCAGGTATCTACGGTTTCATTTCTCCAGGCTACTGTTATAATTTTGTGGGTATCCGAACGGCGGAATAAGGCTTTATATCGTCTGGCTGCATTTACAGGATCGGATAAATCGATAAAATGGGATGATGCAGGAATGGTAGAGTCAAATTCTCTTAGAAATTGATTCTGTTGTGTATTGGCAAATCCGTGTTCAGCGGCGAACCATTCTGCCTGTCGCTTTAATTCAACATGACCGCTCACCAGAATTTTATGTTTTCTCAACAAATACCATGAATCCAACGCTACAGGAATATGGTATTGAGGTTGTGGAATTTTTGATTTATCCCCTAACAGCAGGAGGATACTTTTTTGTGGTAAGGTATTATAAAATCGGATCAAATCTTCCAGCATGGAGTGTTCTGATACTATTCCGGCAAAATTTTGGGGGTATACGGAAAGCAAATTTGCTTCATCGATGATGATTAACCCGGGACTGGTGAGGTATGCTTCTTTGGGGATCAGTTTTACTTGCGATGGGAAGCCGGTATCGTCGCATTCCTGTCTGCCCTCATAGAGTATATCCTGCAATACATCAACCGGCAACCCTGTAATGCTGGCAGTATGCTGCGATGCGATAAATCCGGGTGCCGTGAGAATTACCTCACCTCCTGTTTTTTTGTAGAGTTTAGCAATGGGTTTTATGAGCGATGTTTTTCCTGTGCGCGAAAGTCCATGCACGATGATAAATCCACGAAAATCCCTTTCTGTGATGTGTCGATAGATTACATCAATAACATTTTGTTGCTCTGCGGATAATGAGAATCCGGTTTCAAGCGACAGGGAAAAACTATATTTTTCATTTTTTTTCATGCGTGAATCCTATCCTTTTGCCGATTTTGATTATTCTATGCCTGATGCGTATGCAAACAGGTTTGTTTCATGTTTTTTATTATTTTTGAAGGTTTAATCGTAGGGCTAACCTTAGGGAATCTTTAAAATAATGGTGCAAGGTATTATAGCCGATTGAAGCCTATCTGCAAACCAAAAAAAAAAATTACTTATGCCGAAGAATTTTCATGCACAGGTACGATACAACGCAATTAACGAATGCCTGAAAAATAAATGGCATCAACCCTCATCTTCTTCAAATTTAGCCTTCTGTGGCTATTGGACACTGTCGGAGTTGAAGGAGTGCATCGATTCTCGCCTGCAAGAGATTAAAGGACACTCCGATATTTCTGAACGCACGATACAGAATGATATTAAAGAGATGCGGTATGGGAGTTTAGGATATGCTGCTCCAATTGAAAACAGACCAGGTATCGGTTATTGTTACAGTGATCCCGATTTTTCGATAACGGATAACCCACTCACTGACCGCGATATTGAGTTTTTAAAAGAGGCATTATTGATCCTGCGGCAGTTTAAAGGCTTTCGGTATTTTGATGATTTGGAAGTTCTGACCGGAAAACTGGAACAAAAAATTATCCGGATGGAATTGCCTGCCATCGTTTTCGATGCCAATCCGAATACGAAAGGCCTTGAGCATATCGAAAAGATACGCAATAGCATGAAGCAAAAAATTCCCTTGTATTTATCCTATCTGACATATAACCTTATTTCTGTTGAAACAATTTTTCATCCATATTTATTAAAGGAGTACAATAACCGTTGGTTTGTATATGGCTTTAGCGCGTATTATTCGAGTGAAGGGGTTTATGCACTCGACCGGATAGAAAAACTAACCCTTTATGCGGGTGTCCCTTTTATTATAGGGGATCTTCAAAAAGTCAGCACCTATTTTAAGCATATCTTGGGGGTGACCAATAAGGAAGAAACTCCCATAGAAAAAATTGTAATTAAGGTGATCAAACCCCGAAGTAACTATATCGCTTCAAAGCCGATTCATGAAACGCAACGTGTCGTAAAAGAAAATAAGGATTATAAATGGTTTAGCTTTCGTTTGCGAATTAATAATGAATTGATTTCCACACTGTTATCCTTTGGTGATGACCTAAAGGTATGCGAACCGGAAAATTTGGTAAATGAAATGGGGTTGATTACTAAAAAAATGGACAGGCTTTATTCCAATCATGAAGAACTGAGCGAATAGGTAGGGTACCACCATTGTTTGATGGGGCTAAAAAAATCTTTTTATTTATTTTTTATTGCAGATTGGCTGCATTCGGGTTATACATCTTTGCATCCGAACTTAAAAATGTATGCCCTATGAGTTTTGAAGATGACATGATTGAAAATGGCTTTTCTGATGCCATGGATTATGAAGAATACATGGTGAATAAGGCTTTGGCCCGGCAAATGGAAATGATAGACGAAGACAGAATGTTTGCGATACCATATAATTCGCAAGACGACGATTAGAACTCCGGGTTTAGACCCAAACTTTTCTCACCTAAAATTGAAGGGATGGTACATTCCAAAGTCGTACTTTTACCGCAGGAGAAGCAGCCCTCAACCCAAGCGTTTAACCTCCATTCAAATTCCAGGTAAGGTTATGGCTGTATCATCTCTTCATTATTTCAATTTAGGGGTTTAGAAACTGATTGAGATTTTTGCATTCTAACCAGGAAGAATCAGTGTCAGAAGGTCTTTTTAGTGTTTTTTCAAACTTTTCATTTTCTTGTTTTATCCAAAACGTACCCGGACATTCCAAACTGTCGTTGACCACAAAAAAAGGCAATCTTTTTTCATGAAGCGAAAAGGATAATTTTAGCACGGGTTTAATCCAGGGTTCCTTAATGTCGTCATAGCATAAAGGTAAAACTGCATAAAACTTGCGGTAATAGCCCGATCCTTTTTCCATATTTAATAGTCGGGCGTCAATGTCTTTTTTTGAAAAATCAAAGGTTTTTGCATCCAAAGCCACTACGGTGCCTTTTTTTGTTACACACAAAAAATCATATTCGGCCGAATTGATAGTATTTTCCATGGTGGTTAAATTGCTATAAGCATAAATATAAGGATGTTTCTCTGAATTTAATAGCTTCAGTACGCGTTGGTTAACAATTCCTTCGAAGTAAAAAGATGCCTTTTTATATTTATTTCCCGATAATTCAAGCATAGTTTGTTCGTTAACCGGATAAGTTTTTCCTCTGAATTGAAATGATTTATCCATGGGATTGGCTTTCGCAAGATTTTGATCTTCTTTGTATTCTTCCTTGTAATATGAAATGAAATCATTTTTGTTCAATACCCTGTTCAGTAAATTTTCTTTTAAAGCGGGATTATCGAATAGTTTATTCCACTTTCCCCTGGTTTTATTTACTTCTATTGATAAATCATGCAATACAACATCCAGATAGGAACCCATAATTTTCTTACGTTCATGGTTTGAATGTTGATGAAACATTTTCGGTGTTTCCAAGGTGTATTTTTTATAATTTTCTATGGGTAATAAAAAGAAAAATTTTCGAAAGGCCTGATCATTCATGTGATCCGGAATAACATTTACAGGTATTGGTTTATAGCCGTTGAATACAGGAGTGCCTCCATTTTTTATTTCATATCCAAATACCTTGAAGATTTCTTTTGCCGTAAGATTTACAGCGATTTTTAATAGTTCACGTTTCAACCCATTCTCCTCAAACGTATATTTTTCAAGAATTCCGGTATTATCCTGATTGGCATAGCATATAAAATCGGAGAAACCCTGCATGGCGCGTTCTTTAAAAATTTCCCAAACGGCTATTTGCTGTGGCTTTTGGCCTCCACCCAGGTTCCACATCACTGGCTTTTTTTCGTGTTCAATTTTTCTTTTAACCATTTCTTGTATGGCCGTGATATTACTGTCGTCGGTTGAAATGTCGAGTGTATCAACGGGAATGTTTCTCTTTTCCAGCACCGCTTGGATGCCTCTGGTCCAATTCTTTTTTTTGGCGGTATTTGTTTCAATAATCAGCACCCTGTCAATCATCAAGTCTTTTTGTACCGCCGGGATGCAGTTCGTGATATTTTGGGCGGTGGAAACTCCTATCATCAACATTATGTTTTTTTTTGTGAATAATAACGTAAAATATTCAAAATTTTTCTCAACAATTCGTTTCCTTTGTTTTGATCGAACTATTATGGGCAACTACAGTGCCTGACTCTTCCCTATATGTATTGTCTCAAATATAGGGAAAATCTGATCTCCGGTTTACCTCTTTTTTTACACACGGGCGTGCTGAATTTTCAGGATATTTATAGGTTACCGCCTTCTTGTTTTTTCCCTTTAAAACAATAGCGACAGGCCACCCATAACATGTGTTCCGGCCTGCGGGAAAAATCCATCCATCCGGTATTCTTTTCCTGCGTAATAATAGCGGTAAATCCATGCGTTGGTTTCATATTGCGCATTTAAGATGTTACTGATGGTCAGGTTCAACCGAACTTCCCGGAAGAAATTTTTTACCGGCAGGTCGTAGTTGATCTTTACATCCGTAACACAATACGGATCCAGCACGTAGCGTTCGTCGGTGGAGTTGTCGAGGTACTGTTTTCCAACATATTTTGTGGTCAGATGAACTTCCATTTCGTCGAAAAAGCTAAAAATGAAGGTGTTATTTCCAGTTATTGCCGGCGAAAAAGAGATTTCTGAGTTTTCATAATAGGTTGTTACCTGATAGGGTTCGTTTTCGGGGTCATCCCAATAGCTCCAGTTATCGACATAGTGTGTGTACTGTTGAATTTTATTGCGACTGAGCGTGAGATTGGCGCTCCATGAAAGGAATTCGGTAAGTTTGGCATTCCCAATGAGCTCAATGCCAATGCGGTAGCTTTTTGGGACATTCACCATCACTGGATCGCCAGTGTTATTGATTTCGCCGGTGAGTACCAGCTGGTCGCGGTATTTCATCGAATAGAAGTTTGCTCCAAGGCTGCCGTGGCGGCCTGTAAATTCGTATCCGGCCTCCATATTTTGTAGGTGTTCCGGCCGGGGAATGGTGCCTGCGTCGGCATCGGTAAAATTATCCCGCGAGGGCTCTCTGTTGGCGATGGCATAACTGGTATAAAGCTTATGGTGTTTGTTAATACGGTACATGATGCCCGCTTTCGGATTGAAAAAATGATACGTATGATTCTGGCTGATATCGGCCAGGTCGTCACGCAATCCGGTGATGGAATATTTGATCGTGCGGTACTGCAGGTCGCCGTAAAGGCTCAATCCATTGTCGAAAAGGCGAATCGCTTTTACGAAGGTGTTCAGGTCGGTTTTATACCCGTTCGATTCATACCAGTTTTTGTCGGGAGCAATTACCGGTACTTCTTTTGCCCAGATTATTTTTCCGAAGTGATCACCGTCGTATACGGTATAGGCTCCGCCCCAGCTGAGGTCCCAGTTTTTATTGTTGTAATTCATCGTGAGTGTGGTCCCCAGAAAATTATTGTCCAGCCATTTTCTGCGGATGAGGTTGGTGCGGCCGACCAGGCTATCGGCCTGAAAGATCACTCCGGGTTCCTTTTCATAAGCAGAAAGTTTCTGACTGTTTTTATACGACTCATAATACCCGGCACCATGGGTGTAATGCACTGCAGCGTTGAGGTTCAGGTTCCGTAAGAGCTCCCGGCTGAAGTGTAGCTGGTAATGGTCTTGCTGGTAATTGTCGGTTTGGTTATCATAAAATCCGATTACTGTACCATTTGCATCGGTAATTTCTCCGGATGGGTTATAGGTCCTTAATCCTCTGTCTAATAATTCTTTAGGCACGCCATTCCAGGCCTGGTAGGTGATTTCACGACCTGAAAAAGTAATGAATTTTATCAGTGATTTTTTCCCATACCACGCGCCACTCAGGTAGTACGAGTGTAGTTCCGATCCTCCACGGTCGACATACCCGTCGGAGCGAATCCCTGACATTCGGGCATCAAACGCCCAGTGATTATCGATCAATCCTGACCCTACAGCCAATGACCCACGGGCAGTTCCAAAGGATCCGCCGCTGAGTTCAGTTTGCGCATAGGGTTCATTATTCAGACGTGTGGTGAGCAGGTTCACGCTGGCACCGAATGCTGCTGCTCCGTTGGTGGAAGTGCCTACTCCGCGCTGAATCTGCAGGTTGTCGACGGAAGCCGCGATGTCGGGAAGGTCAACCCAAAAAACGTTTTGTGATTCCGCTTCGTTAAGGGGTATACCGTTGATGGTGATGTTGATGCGGGTCATGTCGGTTCCACGGATGCGAAAACTAGTGTATCCTACTCCTGCACCAGCATCGGAGTTGACAATGAGGGAAGGTGTATTGGCGAGTAACATAGGCAGGTCTTTTCCGGTATTACTCCTTTGTAGGGCATCATGGTCAATGTTCTGATAAGTCACCGGAGTGTTTTCTGTAGCACGTGTAGCCCTTATGATTACTCCTTCCTCCATAATTGCTACCGGATTCATTTCAAGGTTCAGCGTGATATCCCCTTGTACTACAATATTTTGTCTGAGTGTGCTGTAGCCTATATGGCTGATAATGAGTTCATAATCTCCTTTTTTTACCTGTTTTAGCAAAAAACTTCCATCATCGGCAGTGATGGTAGTCAGGAGTTTGTCATTGAGGATAACGTGTGCTACCGGCAGTGGTTCTCCGGTTAATTGGTCGGTTACCGTTCCTTTGATAGTGTGTTGGCTTAGCCCAAATAATGGCAGTGCCATCAGCAGTGTGAAAAAAATTGTTTTGTTCATCTTAAATCATTTAGTGTTAAACATCCAAATGACCATTCAGAAGACTAAACAAGATCAGGAGGCATCGTTTCCCTATCCGGAATTACCCGGACCAGGTTCAATGGGTGTGATCTCAGCCCGTAATTTTGGGGCACCCCTTCTATGTAGGTCAAAGCGCAAAAATAAGTGTTTATTTTGGATTAGTCAATTTTCTGCAAAAATCTATGTATGATTTGCGCCCGCTTTTCAACTCCCTGAATCATGTATGGCAACAGGGGAGGGGAAACGACGGGATGTATTCAGGGGGATATTGTGCAAAGGGCGTACGATATTTTTTTGAAGTCCGAAGAAGCGCTATTCGTTCTTTTACTATTTTTACAGAAAAAGCGTATGCATTTTATTATTATCGACGGTCCGAACCTGAATTTGACCGGTACCCGTGAGCCTGGCTTTTACGGTGACAGGGATATGAAATCTTTTTTGGCGGAGATTACTTCCGGATTTTCTGAACATACGATTGATTATTTTCAGAGCAATATCGAGGGAGAACTCATCAACAAGCTACATGCGAGTGGATTTTCCTACGACGGAATTATCCTGAACGCCGGTGGGTATACGCATACTTCAGTGGCCATTGGCGATGCGGTGAAAGCGATTGTTGTTCCGGTAGTGGAGGTACACCTTTCCAATGTTTATTCCCGTGAATCTTTTCGTTGGGAGAGTTTTATTTCGCCAGGTGCCCGGGGAGTAATCAGTGGCTTTGGCCTGGCCGGTTATCGTCTGGCAATTCAATCTTTTTTAGGCTAGTTTATCCGGATTCAGGTCGTTGAAGGTTTTTTTTCCGCGTAAAAAGTAGTCAGCTACAATGTTTCCGTTGTACATTCCTGAAACCTGATTTCTATGGATAATATTTTTTCTTTTGGACAGGTTTCTTTTCAGGCGTCGGATAAAGCTGAGTTGTGCCCGTATTACAGCAAAAAAATCGGCAAACCCGCCATCGATCAGAAATTTTACTGCGGCGATCAGGTCGAGAATGAAACGGAAGGCAATAACGGGGACGATGCGTTGGCGGGGTAGGTTTTTGTAAAGCATTACGATATTGTTCCGCATATTGAGGTAAGTTTTGTAGGAGGAGATTTTTGGCAGTGTTCCGCCACCCACATGGTACACCACGCTATCGGGACAATACATTATTTTGTATCCGCCATTTTTCAGTCGCCAGCAGAAGTCGATTTCTTCCATATGGGCAAAGAAATCATTATCGAGCCCGTTAAACTGATGGTAAATGTTGGATTTAACGAACATACAGGCTCCGGTTGCCCAGAATATTTCCCCTGTGGTATCGTACTGGCCTTCATCTTTCTCAATATGCTGAAACAGTCGTCCTTTGCAGTAAGGATACCCATATTTATCGATAAATCCCCCGGCTGCACCCGCATATTCAAAGTATTCGCGATCGGTAAAGGAACGGAGTTTGGGTTGACAGGCAGCAATCATCGGGTCATTTTCCATCAGTGAAATCACCGGTTGAATCCACCCCGGTGTGACTTCGATGTCTGAATTCAACAGTACATAGTATTCGGCAGTTACCTGTTTCAAGGCCTCATTATAGCCTTTTGCAAACCCTTCGTTTTTATTGTTTCGGATAATCCGGATTTCGGGAAAATTGGTCTCCAGAAACGCAATGGAACTGTCGGTTGAGCCGTTGTCAGCAATAATTACGTCTGCATCGTCGGCACTATGCATAATTACACCCGGCAGAAATTGTTCGAGGAATTTCCTGCCGTTCCAATTCAGGATAACAACCGCAACTTTAGCCAATGCGTGCTTATTTTAAGGTGTTTTTAATAGATTTCTTAAATTGGGGTAAAGGTATGAAAAATGTTCACTCACTTCGTTTTTCTCCTTCACGCATTTTATGTTTCCATCGTTTATGTGACCAGAGCCATAATTCGGGATAGGCCTGAATATGTTGCTCCAGCATTCGGATGTGGGTATGTGTGATTTCGTGCTCGGCAGTCGGGGTAGGATTATCAGTAATTACCTCAAATTCAACTTCATAAAGTCCTTTGTGGGGATGGTATACCCGCATAAAAACCACGGGCATATTCAAGGTTTTTGCAATTTTTTCGGTGCCTGTAAAAAAGGGAGTATCCTGATGCAGGAAGGGGGTCCAGAATTGTATTTCGCCTCGTGTGGGTGTTTGATCGCCTAAGATTAGGGTGTATGAAAAGTGTTCTTTATTGCGGATTAAATGGCGGAAGGCTTGTTTATAGGGAATAATCTGGCCTGAAATATGACTTTTTCTCAGGATTTCGGTCATGTAATGCTCAAAAAACGGGTCTTTTAAGGGCTTTGTCAACACGATACCGTCGAGTGGCCAGGCGATGCTAATCCGTTTACCAATCCATTCCCAGTTTCCCAGATGCCCGGTGACGATAATAAAACTGCGACGTGCTTGAAAATAGGGATCAAGAACTTCGCGGTTGCGCAGGATCACATGTTTTTCCAGTTGGGTGTTGGAAAGGTGCCTGAGTTTAACTGTTTCGATAATGATGTCGGCCAGATTATAATAGAAGTGTCGGGCGATGGTTCGTAGGGTTTTTGGTTTTTTCTCCGGAAAGGCACGCTGAAGGTTTTGCATCACCACTTTTTTGCGGTATTGAAGCAAGTGCAGAAGTAGCAGTGCTACGACCCGCGACAGCAGATACAGCAAGCATAACGGGAGTGCCGAAAGAAGCCAGAGTACGCCGGTAATAATTTTTTTCAGAATGTGCGGCATAAGGATTAATCCGGATTTTCGTATTCTTCCAGAATTTTATAGCCATAGAATTCAAGGAAACTCTGGTATTCTACATCGGAGGAAGCTCCGTTTCGGTTGAGCATTTTTAGCCAATGGGGGTTGTTAATTTCTCCGACCATATTGGAATGTAGCAAGTAATGCGTTTGCGTGGCAATATCGTGCGAATAGAACACGAATTTTGCATCGCGCTGGTTCCCGGCTGAATAATATTGCCAGATTTCGTATGGGTACGACCAGTTATTCAGTGCATTGCCGGTAATATGGTCGGGTTTCCCGTATTTGCATAGGGTATGCCCACGATCCGATTCATAGCCTTTACTAACGCCGTTGCTGTATTTTTCCTGGGCCAGGCGAACCAGTTTCGCGTAGGAATTCCATGCATATTCTGCTTCTGTTCCGCTACGTTCTACCCAGAAGGAAAACAGAAAACGCTGCAGACTTTTCTTATCGGCCTTATCGAGTTGGTAGCGCGTAAAGATCAGGTTTGCGTTGTCCATCAAAGGAGTAAGACTTCTGATGGCTTCCCTCAGGCTGTCGACCGAAGTAATTTTTTCAACGAAGGTACCGGCAATAGAAAGGTCGGTTAGACCGTCGGTAGCGATATTGAAACGAGGATTGCTGCGTTGGAGGAATTTTCTTTTGCTGGTGATTAGGTTGTTTTCCCGGTCACGGGCTTCTACAACAAGGTTATAGTTTCCGGAGGGCAGTGCACTGATATCGAAAGCGGCAAGGAAAACCGTAACGGGTTTGGCTTTTTCGCGTTTATTACGCCCGATATTTTCAATTTTTTGAAAATTTTCCTGCGACTCCAGCCAGGCTGTTATCAGATAGGGTTCTTCATCACCAAGGGAGGCGGGGATGTTGTAGAGTTCGGTATAGAACGTCAGTTCGTTTTGATTCTCGGGTAGAAAATTAAATACAGATGGGATCAGATTATACCCACCACGTGTCAGCATCGAGGGTTCGGATGCTTCCGAATAACTGTCGATAAGCAGGATATCGGAGATGGTGGGTTGGTCTTCGGGGTAGTTGATGTGTATCTGTTGGGTTGTTTTGAGCGGAGGAAGTGTGGAGTGCTTATCGGAAATTTCAAATTCCATAGTATAGGTTCCGTTGGGTAACGTGTAGCGCTGTTGGTCCATGAAATTAATCAGGTTATGGACATTGCTGAGCGTGTCGGTAAGCTCAGGGCTGAGAAAGTCATATTTATTGTATTCGATTATTTTTTCATCCTGTTTAAAAAGGACGAGCACATGGAGCGATGCCTGGAATTTTTCTTTCTCATTTTTTACAAAGGTAACCCCGGAGCCTTCTACCAGCATATAGGTTTCGATATATGGACCTGTGACCGGAGCGTAGAAGGTGGAATAGTTCAAATGAGCTTTTAGATTGTCGGCACCTGCATCAACGACACTAAAGAGGAGAACCAGGAAGAATAAGCAATGTTTTTTCATTGGAGTACTATTTAGTAAAACAAAGATACTCAAAAAACAGGGTTTCATCACAGGACTTCCGGAGCAGAATGTTAAAAAATGAGAAGAAATCCGACCCGGTAAATGATAAATATACATTCATCTTATCCATGACGAAAGTAAAGGTGAAGTGTAACACCACAGATCTGGGGTAAAATGTGGTAAGCAAAAAAAATGAAGAAAATTTTGTGGGGTGTTTGATAGAATCGAAAAAATTGTAATTTTGCCCTCGGAGAAATGGCAGAGTGGTCTATTGCGGCGGTCTTGAAAACCGTTGTACCGCAAGGTACCGGGGGTTCGAATCCCTCTTTCTCCGCCAAAAACCCGAAACGAACTGGATATCAGGCGTTTCGGGTTTTTGTCTCATAAAACTGCGCCAAATAACGGACAAGTTATTATAGTAGAATACGATTTTTGCCTGCTCAGGTAAAAAAAAATGCATCAAAAACGAAAAAATTCAAGGCACCACTTCTTAGATTATGTGCCGGCAAGCTATCACGACAATAAGGATAGTTATGTTGAGTTCTATGCAGTGGATCCAGAGACCGGAAATCTTAAGCGAAAACGCATCAGATTAAACCGTATTAAGACGAAATCAGAGCGTCGAAAATACGCGAGTAGGCTGATTATAGAAATCAATAAAAAATTAGAGAATGGACGGAGCTTATTATATGAAACAGATTCTGTCCCGGAATACATTATGCTTAAAAACGCATGTCAAAGCTTCATCTCAGTTAAACGAAAAGAGGGTAGGAGAGAAGATACTGTTCGTACGTATGAGTCTTTCATTAGAATACTAGATGAATATATTGAAAGAGTTCTAGGGTGTTGGTTTAGCCCCCTATAAATCGGACAATTTTATTTTGAATTTCAAAAGTACACAAAATTCTTTCTAATATTGCATCAGCAAGGAACGACCGATGGTGATCTTTCTACCGATGGTTGTAGAAGTGTTTCGGGCCCGTTCGCTTCATTTGATAAATCCATAAGCACATCGAGTGCTTCCGGATTTAAGCAAGGAACTTCCCTCAGGTTTTCATTACCCGATAGTTGCTGGTATGGCATCAAGAGTTTGAATGTTACGCGTTTTGACTTTTCGTTTACTTTTCTTGAAATCAAACCTTTGTCCCATAGCTCCCAGAAAAGTGCAGGTGTTAGGTTTGCAATAGAGCCGTGCAGACGCACATTGTTGTACTTTTCATAAAAGACTGTCAGCCTGGCCAACAGCTGGTCCAAATCCCAAAATACCTGATTCCCAAGTGCATTTGACAGTATGCTGTGAAAACTTTCGATATGGCCGTTTTCCTGTGGTGTATATGGGTGTGTGAAAACTTGATTTAGGTTGTTTTTCTCAAAAAACGCTTGGATGACCTTAGCCCCAAACTGAGGTCCATTGTCATTTCTTATTTCCACTGATCGAGGATATGAAAAATCAGTCTCATCATGTTAAAGGATCCGAAGCTGTAAAAGTGAATCATTTCATCGGGCGAGTTTGCTGAATTATTTTTTTATTCGTAGCGGTGGTTCACACTCCTGACCACCGTTGAAGAATATTTACTATTTTTGAAGCGTATTTGGAAAATAGGGATACATTTTTTACGACTAGCGTATGATACAAACTTGTTGCTTCATGACTCCCAAGAATCCGGGTAAAAATTATGCCAACAGTTGAATCTATGCGATTGTTACACAATAAATTTTATAGGATGAAATTACTTGACGGAAAAACAGCCTTAATAACCGGTGCTTCACGTGGTATCGGTCGTGCTATTGCTTTACGCTTTGCCGAACATGGTGCGAATGTAGCTTTTACCGATCTGCAACTCGATGAAAATAGCCAAAGTCTTCAAAACGAACTTGCTGGCTTTGGGGTCACGGCGAAAGCGTACGCCTCTGATGCAGCGAATCTGGATGTCAGTACACGTACGGTGGATGCGATTATTGTTGAATTTGGCCGCATTGATATTCTGGTGAATAATGCAGGGATAACCCGCGATAAACTGATGCTGCGGATGACTGAAGAGGACTGGGATCTGGTGATTGGAGTGAACCTGAAGAGTGCTTTTAATCTGACAAAAGCGGTTCAGCGCTATATGATTAAACAACAAGGAGGCTCCATTATAAATATGAGCTCTGTAGTTGGAGTGAGTGGTAATGCCGGACAGGCGAATTATGCGGCTTCCAAAGCTGGCTTAATTGGCTTTACTAAATCGGTCGCCCAGGAGCTGGGTTCCAGAAATGTGCGCTGCAATGCTATTGCCCCGGGCTTCATCGAAACCGAAATGACCCATAAACTCTCCGCTGAGGTGCGTGAAGGGTGGACACAGCAAATCCCCCTGCGTCGCGCCGGTAAGCCCGAAGATGTAGCCGATGTGGCCCTGTTCCTCGCTTCAGGCCTCTCCGGTTATGTTACCGGCCAGGTGATTACTGTTTGTGGTGGAATGAATACTTAATTGATTAACGACGATTCTTTTGACGCTTTCCATTCTTATCGGTACCTCTAAAGGTCTGTTGCCGCTTGCTGCAGCAGCTGGTATTCTTTATGCTATAATTCTTTACAGGAAAAATAAAATTGAAGGACTCGCTTTATGGCAGCACCTCCTTCTTTTTGTACTGCGTATGGTATCGGTCTCCACTATCGCTTTTTTGCTGTTTAATCCGCTCATGCAACAGATAACGAAGTCGGTGCAAAAGCCAGTCTTGGTTTTGGCACACGACAATAGCCAGTCGATTGCTGCACTGCGCGATTCGTTGTATTACAAAACGGAATGGGAAAAGCAATGGGTCACATTTGGGAAGCATCTCGAAGCCCAGTATACGGTCCGTAATTTTCTTTTTGGTGAATCGGTTTCGGAAGGAACTTCACCTCAGTATGGTGATTATTATACGGATATTTCCATGCTTTGTACCGATCTTTCGCGTCGTTTTTCGGGAAGGAATATGGCAGCGGTAGTCTTGGCTTCCGATGGAATTATGAACCGGGGAATTGACCCGGCGAGAGCTTATGCCCTGGATGCCCCGCTTTTTGCTGTCGCTCTCGGTGATACTACCCGGAAAACCGACCGCTATATCCGGCGTCTCTTAACCAATACCTATACGTATTTAAACAATGTTTTTCCTGTCGAAGTGGAAGTGGGTGCCGTCCTTTCTCATTCCGTGCCCATGTCCGTTTCGGTCTATCATAACGGGAAACGCCTCTATTCCGAAACGCTAACACCTGATTCTCAGCGATTTTTTCATACACTCACCTTTACTGTGGAGGCTATGGAGGTCGGGTTACAACGTTTTTCTGTCAGAATTTCTGCCTCCGAAAAAGAAGAAAATATACAAAACAATTCCCGCGATTTTTATATCAATGTACTCGACTCACGAAAAAAAATCGCCTTGCTTTCTTCGGTTGTTTCGCCCGATATTTCCGCTCTGATGAAGGCAATCACTGCGCTTAATACTTATGAAATCGATTATTATGACCTGAATTCTGACCGCGCTCCCAGTCTGGAATCGTATCATATTTTAATCCTCTACGGAATTCCTCCGCATGATTTGTTGATAAAAAAGATTCAGGAGTCAGCGTTACCTTTGTTTCTTATTTTTACTACAGCCGATGAGGCTGCCGGTTTCAACGCCTTGGCTGCCGGCGTGCAGATTGTGAATAAAGCTTCGGATTATTCGCTCTCATTTCCCGTAATTAATGATGCCTTTTCGGCGTTCACCATTCCGCCTGCCTTTTCCGATATCGCAGACCAGCTTCCCCCGCTCTCAGTTCCGTTTGCCGAATTTTTGCAATCAGCAGGCAATTCCGTTCTTTTGAACCAGAAGATCGGCAATGTCATCACGGAAATGCCATTGCTTTCGTTGACTAAAACCCCCGATTCGCGACAATGCCTCTTAATGGGCGACGGTTTCTGGAAATGGCGTATGGCTGCCGCCCGTATGACGGATAATACGGCCGCTTTCGATCGGTTAATAGCTCGAATTTTGCAATACCTCTCTATTATGGAGGAAAAGAAATTTTTTGTTGTAGAGGCTGCTGATCGATTTTATGAAAATGAACCGGTGGAGTTTACGGCTGAAGTGTACAACGATAACTTTGAATTAACGAATACACCGGACGTAGCTCTGGTGATTACCAATGAAAGGGGAGAGACGTTTCCTTTCTCCATGATTCCGGGGGAGAAAGGGTATTCACTTGACGCGGGTATGCTCGTGCCTGGTCGCTATACGTATACGGCGACTGTTGTACGGAATAATACACGGACAAATGCCTTTGGTGCATTTATTGTGGCCGCCCGGGATATTGAATTGAGTCTTTTAGTAGCCAATCATTCGTTGCTGTTTGATCTTGCAACGAAAAATGGTGGTAGTGTCTTTTATCCGGATCAGATGAACCGGCTTCAGGAGGTTTTGGCTCAGGATACAGTTACAAAACCGGTGATCTATTATCGGGAATTTTTCCGGAGCCTGGTGCATGACCCCCGCTTGTTTTTCTTTATTTTGTTACTACTATCCGTTGAATGGTTTCTGCGTCGGTATGCGGGTTCCTATTGATTTTGGATTAGCCTGTCTTTCGGCTTTCCCCTTATATTCCATGTGTTTTGCTTGCCTTGTTTTTTTATAGATCACGTCGTTTCATGATCAGACGAAGCACAAAGTAAAAGAGAAGGCAGTAGGCAAGGCAAATCAAAATGTCTTTCCCGGCAACATATTCCTGAAATTCATACCCAAAAAATTCCATCAGGGTGGTTCTTGGAATACGAATCAGGTTGGCGGCGGCTTTCAGCGGTAAGAATTGGTTCATTGATGCCCCAAGTTTATAAGCGATAATCGGCTCTGCAATGATGCTGTATACCAGCATACTGAGAATAGCCACGATCGGTTTACGAAGCGTCAGGGCAAAAAAGAGACAAACCATCAGGTATGTCATTATTTCAAGAAAATAGGCGGGAACAAATTCCAGTTTTTGAAAAAGGGTGCCAAAGGGAATCTCCGGAGTTTTATGGATTAGCCCGTTGGTCAGCGCAATTAGGAAAACCACCAGTGTGGTTATCAGTGCAATGGAGGTTGCCATCACCACCTTTGAATTGAGAATCTGGTTTTTACTCATGCCTGTGATTACGTTCTGTCGGATGGTGTCGTGGGTAAATTCATTGGTGACCAGCATCACAAATAAAAACCCCGGGAAAAGTTTGACAAATCCAGCTATAAAGAATAGATTTTGCCAAACCGACGGGAAAAGGTAAAGGCTAAAACCTGGCAGGGGTATCAGGCTTCCCGAAGTGTTATCCGTAATGGTTTTGTTTAGCATCGATTCCAATGCACTTCCGCCGAGGGCAAAGCCCAGAATGAAAATACCCAGGAGAATCCAAACGGTTTTATAGGTCCGTATTTTTAGAAATTCTATCGTAAAATAATTAATCATCGTTCAATAAGGCTAAAAAGTGTTGTTCGAGGGATTGATGGATAGGATTCAGTTGTTTTAAAACGATTCCTTTGGAGAAAAAATACTGGTTTACCTCTTCCGCAGTTTTGCCTTCCTCAAGGGTACACAGGAGTTTGTTTCCCTCGCCGCTGAAGCTTTTTATGAATGGCGATTCCTCTGCTGATTTCCGTAGGTTGATAAAATCAGCGGCTTCGATCTCCACTTTATATCCGTTATTTACAATCTCCTCAACGGTTGAGGATTGTATTTTTTTCCCATTATGGATGACCAGAACATGGGTGCAGATTTTTTGCACTTCATCCAGTAAATGGCTGGCCAGAATTATAGTTTTATCTGTTGAAGCCACTTTACGGATGAGCGCTCTCACTTCTGCAATTCCTGCCGGATCGAGGCCGTTGGTGGGTTCATCCAGAATAAGTACTCCGGGGTCGCCCAGCAGCGCCGCAGCGATAGCAAGGCGTTGTTTCATCCCGTAACTGTAAGTTTTATAAAGGCTTCTACTTCTGCTGGAAAGATTGACTATTTGCAACACCCGGTCGATATCCTGATAAGGAACATTTCGGATCTGGCAAATGATTTTTAGGTTTTCCTTTGCCGACAGATAAGGAAGGAAATTAGGATGTTCCAGAATCGCTCCAATTTTTCGTCGTGTTGCCGCATTGGGCGTTTGGCCAAACCATTTATAACTCCCTGAATCTGCGTTTATTACCCCTAGTATGATCCCCAGAGTGGTTGTTTTTCCACTTCCATTGGGGCCAAGAATGCCATAGATCTGTCCTTGCTTGATTTTCAACGACAGGTCGTTTACGGCATGAATTTTTCCATAGCGTTTGTTCAGGTTTTGGATTTCAAGAATGGTCTCTTTCACTGTGTTTTTCTGTTATGGCGTTACGACGAGTAAAAAGTTTTCAGGTTTCATTTTAAGGATGAAACAGTAAAAAAACAGTGGGCTTTTTATGGTAGGGGAGCGCTGATTTTTTCCATTCCGCTATGGGCATTGTCCGGATAGATTCTTCCTCCAAGGTGATGTTACAGGCGATACAGAGTAATGTTTCTCCGCGGCATTTTTTAAGCAGGCTATCGATCATTGCGAGGTTGCGGTAGGGTGTTTCGATAAAAATCTGCGTTTGATGCATCGCATAGCAATTTTTTTCCAGTTCGGTTATTTTCCGTTCCCGTTCGGGCGGTTGAACCGGAAGGTAGCCGTGGAAGCAAAAGTTTTGCCCGTTGAAGCCCGAAGCGATTAATGCCAGGATGATGGAGGAAGGACCGGTTAAAGGAACAACACGGAGGTTTCGTTGTTGCGCGATTTTGACAATCTCCGCTCCAGGGTCGGCCAGACAAGGAACACCGGCCTCAGAAATCAGTCCCATATCAAATCCTTCTTCCAGTGGCAGTATCCGTTGTACATATTCTGAAGGGTCGGTATGTTTGTTAATTTCACCAAAATGAACGTTTGAAAAGTCATGCGTAAATCCTGTTTTTCGCAGGAAACGGCGGGCGCTGCGTAAATCTTCCACAATAAAATGTCGTAGCCCGGTGATTACGGTGTGGTTGAATTCGGGAAGTACATCGTGTGTGTTTTCTCCTCCCAGTAATGCGGGAATAAGATATAAAGTGCCGGTATTTTTTTTGTGGTTCATTGCCAGGGAAGTTTATTCAGGTCAACATTTCCTCCGCTCAGAATCAGCCCGACCTTTTTTCCACTGCCGGAAAGGGGCTGTGCAAGTAATGCTGCAAGGGGCACAGCAGCTGAAGGTTCAATGATAATTTTCATGCGTTCCCATAGGTCGCGCATGGCATTGATAATCTGTAGCTCATCGGCGCGGATAATCGTGTGAACATGATCAAGGATAATGGGGTAGGTAAGTGAACCTAGTGACGTAAGGAGCCCGTCGGCAATGGTTTTGGGATTTACTGAGGGGATAAGTGTTTTATTGACAAACGATTGCCAGGCGTCGTCAGCCCCCAGGGGTTCGGCACCCATTACCCGGGTATCGGGGGCAAAATAGTGGCATGCCAGCGCCGTGCCGCTCAGGAGCCCGCCACCACCCACAGGGGCGATAATCCAGTCAAGTCCGGGGATGGTTTCCAGTAATTCCTGCGCTGCCGTTGATTGGCCGCATATTATAGTGTGGTTATTGTAGGGATGAATTTCTGTTGCTTTTGTTTTGGCGATAACCGCGCGCAATGTTTGTTCACGGGCACGGAGTGTAGCTGGGCAGAAAGTAATTTGACCGCCGTACGCTTTCACGGCGGCAACTTTAACCTGGGGTGCATTTTCTGGCATTACGATGTATGCAGGTATTCCGCGTTGCGCGGCTGCCAGCGCCAGTGCCTGTGCATGATTCCCGGAAGAATGGGTCGCAACTCCTGCCTGAGCTTCTTTGGGTGACAAGGAAAGTATGGCGTTGGTGGCCCCACGAAATTTGAAAGCCCCGGTTTTTTGAAAATTCTCACATTTAAAAAAAAGATTCAAACCGGTGATTCGATTCAGCGTTTCGGAGGTTAGTACCGGTGTTTTATGAATATGGGGCTGAATCCGGTTGCGGGCAGCCAGAAGGTCTGCCCTGGTAGGATAGCTTTTTGTCATCTTAATGTGATGCTTCGTCGGCGATTATTTTACAGGCCCGTTCCAGTTTTTCATAAATCTTCTCAAAGGAGGCGTAGCCTTTATATAATGGGTCGGGTACGATTTTGCTTCTTTTCTCGTCGTCAATTACATTCATTACATAATCAACCTTTTTCATGTCATTTTCTTTTTTTGCCACATATTCGACTTCACGGTAGTCGTGTTGATCCATCACATAGATGCGGTCGAATCGGTTAAAATCATCCGGGCTGAACAAGCGCATAGTATAACCCGAAAGATCGATGCCGTGTTCTTTTGCCACCCTGAGTGTGCGTTTGTCAACCGGATGCCCGATGTGGTGGGGCTCCAGCCCTGCGGCTTCCACCTTCCCATTGATTTTGTTGCTGTCGAATTGTTGTTGTAATATTCCTTTGGCTAAAGGAGATCTGCAAATCCCTCCAACACATACAAAGAGTACATTCATAAGTATATTTTTTGATTCATAGTTTGATAAGTAACCTAAGGCAGGCCTAAAATTAGCAAAATTGATGTAAAAATGCAACTGGTGGAAGGGGATCCTTATAATTTTATTTTTTTTTCAATTTCTTCTACAAAAATTTTAAACTGTTTGTCGGTTTCGATGAGGTTATTCACCGTTCGGCAGGCATGCAGCACGGTGGCATGATCTTTATTGCCGCAGTAGAGCCCGATGGTGGCCAGGCTCGATTTGGTGTGTTTTTTTGAGAAGAACATTGCCAGTTGACGGGCCTGGACGATTTCCCGTTTTCTGGTTTTGGAGTTAATTAATTCCAGTGGCAGGTTAAAATAATCGCAGACTACTTTTTGGATGTAGTCGATGGATATTTCGCGGGTTGTATTTTTAACGTATTTGTCGATCATCTGTCTGGCGAGATCCAGGTTAATTACTTTTTTGTTGAGCGACGACTGGGCCAGGATAGAAATTAGCGCACCTTCCAGTTCACGGACATTGGTGGGGATGCTGTAGGCAATATAGTCGATAACTTCTTTTGATATTTCAATGCCGTCGTTATAGAGTTTTTTATTCAGAATGGCAATGCGGGTCTCCAGGTCAGGGATTTGGAGATCAGCGGCCAGCCCCCATTTAAAGCGTGATAGCAGCCGGGCTTCAAGGCCTTTCATCTCGACAGGAGGTTTATCGGAGGTAAGAATTATTTGTTTGTTTCGTTGATGAAGATGGTTGAAGATATGGAAGAATACATCCTGTGTTTTTTCTTTTCCGGCAAGGAACTGCACATCATCCACAATAAGTACATCCATCATTTGGTAAAAGTGGATAAAGTCGTTTTGGTTGTTGTTTTTTACTGAATCAAGAAATTGTTGAATAAATTGTTCGGATGTAATATAAAGTACGGTTTTATCCGGATAATTGTTTTTCGTCTGAAGCCCGATGGCATGCACAAGGTGGGTTTTTCCCAGTCCTACAGCACTATAAACCAGCAAGGGATTGAAGGCTGTTTTCCCGGGATTTCCGGCTACGGCATACCCGGCCGAACGCGCCAGACGGTTGCAGTCGCCTTCGATAAAGTTTTCAAAGGAGTAGCTTTCGTTCAGTTGCGATTGTACCTTGATTTTCTTTAGCCCGGGGATAATAAACGGATTGGGGATTTCTCTTGCCGCCCCGCCGCGGTTTATGTCAATGGGCATCGATACGGAGGGGTTCTGCGTATCTTTTTTGTTCGTGGTGGGCATTTTTATGGTAAGTGGATTTGTGTCCTGCATATAGGAGCTGTCGATCACAATGTCGTACTCTAACCTTCCGTTCGGACCCAGTTCGGCACGAATCACTTTGCGGAGCAGGTTGATGAAATGCTCCTCGAGCCATTCGTAAAAAAACTGACTCGGGACCTGTATCGTAAGCACATTTTGCGCAAGCTTTACCGGTTTAATCGGCGCAAACCAGGTTTTAAAACTCTCGTAATTAATGTTGTCCTTGATTACCGACAAGCAGTTATCCCATACAACATTATGGTTTCTGTTCATCATACTGATGTTTCTCGTATGTATATATTTGCTCCTTAGTTGATTTCAGTACAGATTGTATTTTGTAAAGTTTTTACGTTATGTATTCCTTCAAAAACACATTTTCTGACTTTGAAAAGCTGAACAAAGTAAGTTATAAAAAAGTGAAAAAAAAAGAGCTTTACGACTTGAATAAGTGATTTATAAACACTAATTTTTGAGCAAAGTGGCCGGAACCTTTTTGTCATAGTTCGAATCCCTTATCCTTCAACAGATTTCTAAAAGATCTGCTATTTTGTCAGGAATGGAATTGAAAAATATTTTTGGCATTTTTTTAAAAAAGGCTGTTTAAAAAAATATTTATTAACAAATGTAACGAAAAATGGCACAAAAGTAATTATGTATTATGCTGTAAATAAGTTAGTTATAGTTAAGTTTCTGATAGATAGTAGTTTAGATTCAATGCTATCGGCTACACTACGCCGAACGGAAATTTGAAGCCGGCAATCTATGCCAAAATCCTGAAGTATGACATTCAGGTTATCTTCTTTCACCACGCGCATCACCTCGTTCATTAACGGATAGGCATACGTGAGTTCAAAAACCGTATTGATGGTTTTGGTTATTGGGGTGTTTTGGGTAATGGCTTCTTCGGCTGCTGTTTTATAGGCATTGATCAGCCCCGGAATCCCTAGTTTTACCCCGCCAAAATACCGGATAACCACAATGAGGATGTTCGTCAGGTCATGTGAAAGGATACGGCCGTAAATGGGTCTTCCTGCTGAATTGCCCGGCTCCCCGTCGTCGTTGATCCGGTAATTTGTTTTTTCCGGCCCTAACACCCAGGCATAGCCATGATGCCGTGCATCAAAATATTTTTTTCGAAGGTATTCCAGTCGGTCTTTGATCTGCTCTTCGTTTTCTACCGGATAGGCAAAAGCATAAAATTTGCTCCCCCGATCCCTGAAGTATCCTTCACTCTCTTTAGTGATGGTGATATAGGTGTCGTTTCCCGTCATTTTAAACCCTTTCTTTTGCAAAGGTAAAAAATCAATCCGGATGTGCCGGTTTAATGAATAGTTGTACTTTTACTCCCGAAAAATAAATGGCATGATACAATTTGTCGCAATAATAACCGGGTTTATTCTGTTGGTAATGATTTTCTTGCTTCGTTGGGTTCTTGGGCGATTTTTAAAACGTCCAGCCAACCGAACCGCAGAAAATCTGGAAGGATTTCTTCCTTTTCCGCTACACAGCGAAGATCCGGATGAGAGGAGTTTTCGACAGGCGAGGCAGTATAACAATCTGGCGCGGGCGGGGCTTTTTGTACTTGTTGCTGGAGCTGTTTTATTGGTCGTTTTATCTATGATGGATTATTTTACGCGATGATGAATTACCTGGGTGAGTTTGCTGCTCTGGTTACCGCACTTTGCTGGACGGGCACGGCCATTGCATTTGAATTTGCAGGGAAAAGGATTGGTTCTTTTACCATGAATTTTCTACGCCTTATCCTGGCATTTTTATTTTATGCCGTTTATTCCTTATGGGTTCATGGAAGTTTTTTTCCGTTGAATTTTCCTGCTGAATCTTGGATGTGGCTGATTTTAAGTGGCCTTGTAGGATTTGTTTTAGGCGATTGGCTTTTATTTCAGGCGTATGTGGATATTGGTGCACGTATTTCGTTGGTCATTATGTCGTTATGGCCTGCTATGGCGGCGTTTCTGGCCTGGATTTTTTTGGGGGAACGGATGAGTTTCCCCGACCTGCTGGGGCTGATTCTGGTGACTGCCGGTATCGCGATGGTGATTGTTTCCGGAAAGGATTTCCGAAAAGACAAAAACGGGGTTCGTAAGAAAGCGATTCCTGTGTTGGGAATCCTGATGGCGTTGGGAGGGGCTTTCGGGCAGGCCGGAGGTATGGTGCTGAGTAAAGTGGGGATGCAGGATCATGATCCTTTTTCTTCATCCTATATTCGTGTGATTGCTGCTACCCTCGGTTTTGGGGTGTTGTTTACCGTGACCGGCCGTTGGAAGCGTCTCCGGGCTGCCCTTTCCGATTCACGGGCCATGACTGCCACGACGGTAGGTGCTTTTATCGGGCCTTTTCTGGGGGTCTCCTTTTCTCTGCTGGCGATACAACACACTTCTACCGGTGTGGCCTCATCCATCATGGCTGTAAATCCAGTAATGATTATTCCTTTATCGGTGGCTTTTTTCCACGAAACCGTTACCTGGCGTGAGGTCTTTGGGGCGATTATTGCCGTTGGGGGAGTTATTCTGTTTTTCCTGTAAAGTGCTGAAAGCTTTCCCGTAATGTATGGCGAATGGTATCCATTTTTTCCGGATCCAGTTTTTCCCGATCTTTCTGGTCGATTTCAATGCCTTGTGCATTTTGCAGCTTCCGGTACCATGCCCCCGGCGACTCCAGGTCTCCCTGACGACGGGGAATAATATGCAGATGTACATGATTAATGCTCTGGCCGGCTTCTTTACCTTCCTGCAAACTCCAGTCGAAGCCCGTGCCATGAAAATAGGTAACTAGAAAATCAGTGATTTTTCTTGCAAATAAAAAAAATGCCTGCAATTCCACTTCCGGTAATTCGTGAATGCTTTGGTAATGGGTCTTTGGGATTACCATGCTGTGCCCGGGAAGTATGGGTGCTATATTGTAAACCGCCATACAGTATTGATTTTCGGCGAAGAGGGCTGCCCGGATTGCAGCCGAGCAAAATGGACAGGTGTTGCTCATTCGAATGGGTAGTTATTGCCAAAAAGCAGTTGGATATCGTTTTGTTTGCCTTTTTCGGCCAGATTTTCAGGGATTACTTTCCAATTGTTAAAACGGGTTGGTGTAACTGGCGAATTTTTCGTTAGCCATTGATGAAGATAATACCGGAGGTCTTTTTCTGTAGTAAAAATCATCCTTGCCGGCAATTCCTGTTCAGGAATTCCGGCGCCTTTAGTAAGGTGTCCTCCACCCCCATTGCCGCGGTATGAATTCATTGCCACCCGATAGATTTTATTCCGGTCAAAGGGTTTTCCATTGCTCATTTGTAGAATTTCGACCCGTTCACCGGCTGGTTTTGTAATATCTACGGTGTAGTCGAGCCCTGCCGCTGCCGCATAATTGAAATACTGGCCGGCCAGTAGTGCCCTGCCGTTATTATCCGCCCGTGCTATTTTTCCAAATTCGTCGCGTTTGTAATTTAATAAATGATCTTCTTCTGAATACATTTGTCCAAACCAGTTTCCGTAACTGTATTCCAAAAACGTATGGATTTCTGATCCGGTAAGTTTCATCGTGTACAGAAGGTTTTCAAACCGATATAGTTTAAAGAGATCTTTTACAAAGATCTTTCCTTTCGCTATGGTAGTATTAAATGAAAGGGGTGAGGTAAAAGAAATATCGGCATCGGTTAAATCAAGTTGTAATTGATGAATCAGGTCGGTGAATTCGGCATTCCCGAAAAGAGCCGGTTTTGAATCGATGTCACGTGTAAATTCACCTATAGGCTCCGAGACATACGCTTGAGTGTTTTTTTTAAAGTAGCCAAATTTTTTCATATATTCTGGATCGGGTTCCTGATCTGTCATGGAAAACAGGTTCCCGCTGATTTCTTTGTCGTACGTATCGTTCGCCGGATTATAAAAGAGTTCAATATCCACCACGGCAATATCGCGGGCTCTGCTGGTGGGACCTAACAGGAGTACTTCTTTATTCTGGCGGTTCAGTATTGTTTTGTTCCAGCCGTGATGGTCGTGACCTACCAGAATGACATCAAAACCCGGAACCAGTTCTGCAACCAGTTGGCTGGCGTTTTCATTCTTTTCCGAAGCCTCATGTTGTCCATTGTAGCTGTAATCAATTCCGGCATGAAACAAGCCAATAAGCAGATCGGGGTTTTCTTGTTCCTGAATAATTTTAACCCATTTTCTTGCCGAGAGAATCATATCTTCAAAATGCATTCCTTCCCAAAGTTTTTCTGGCAACCAATTCGGTATTGCCGGGGTTATGAGGCCGAGAACGGCAATTTTTACCCCTTGTCGGGTGATAATTTTGTACGGGGTAAAATAGGGTTCACCCGTAGAATCATTAACCGCATTGGCTCCTAATAAGGGCATTTGCATTTCTCTGACCAGCTTGTCGTATACGCTATGGCCTGGCTCAATATCGTGGTTTCCTATACATACCGCATCATAGTGGAGGTAGTTAAAAATATCCGCACAGATATGTCTTGAAGTCGTATCGATGAAGTTGCTGTAATACACCGACGGGTCTCCCTGCAGGAAATCCCCGTTATCGAGCAACACGAGTTCCAGCCCTTTTTTTTGTTGCTGTTTTTTGATGTACGTGGTAATGTTCGCCAGTGAAGCGATGGGTTGGTTATCGTTTAAAAAATCGACTGGAAAGAGCGCTCCGTGAACATCTGATGTTTCAATAATCCGGATTTTCATATAGTCAGGACGCTGTTGCGTGCATGAAGTAAAAACCATAGCAGTTAGTGTAGAAAGAATGAATACCGTAAATAACTTCATGTTTGTTATGGATAAGAATTTACAATAATTGTTTAACTGTAATTTGTCCAAAAGGTTGCGTTGTTTCTTATAAATTCATTAATTCATGGCAATTAAAAGAATGGATAAAATGGCCAGAGCAATTCCTGCCCAGTTGAGTGCCGATAACCGCTCTTTAAAAAAAACATACCCGATAAGTGCCGAGAGGGCAACCACCGATACATTGTAGAGCGGCATAAAGGTCGATACTTCGATAAGCGCTAGTCCCCGAAGTAAAAAAAGAATGGAACCGAAATTAATGATGCCCACAATTATCCCTCCGGCAACTGTTGAAAAAGAGATGGATCGAAGTTTTTTTTTGAAAATCAGAAGGATTACTCCGATAAGAAAAGCAAAGAAGAAAGCGGTGGAGAGGAATTCGAGGTAATCGTTGGTAATGTACCATTCCTGAGCCATTTTGATTAGTGTATCGTTGAATCCGGCTGCGAAAAACAGCATCAGCGGTAAAAAAAAGGTTTTTTTTTCAATTATTTTTGTTGTTTCTTTTTTTGATGTAAGATACAAGGCTACCAAAGCGAGCATAATTCCGGCGATTTTTGTCGGGCCGGCTGTATCGCCAAAAAGCAAAAAACCCGATAGTACCGGAATGACTACCGACATTCGTGAACCGATAGCGGTTACAGCTACCCCTGCCATTTGCGCCGATAAAGCAAACAGGTGAAAACCGATAATAAGCACAGGCCCAACCAGCAGCGCAAAATAAAACCAATCGGCACGGCCAATTTCAGGTAGAGTTGTATGTGCTGTGTTGGTTAGAATTCCAAATATGCTGGCAGTTAAATAGTTTATCGTAATGGCCTGATCTCTGTCCACCTTATAGCGGGGAAACAGTTTAAAGGATATAATAATCCCTGTACTTGCAATAATTACGAGGAGTAAAAAGGTCATTCTTTTGTTCTGTTTTATGCTTTTCTGCAGCGCAAAAATCGTGGCTTACCGCGCATATCTTTTTCTACTGCAATATCGTAAAAATTAGGTTCGTTAAACAATGTGTGCATTTCTTTTTCCAGTGATTCATTGATCTCAAAAAACAGGAACCCTCCGCTAATAACCCATTTTTTGGCTATGGCTTTTAGTCCGCGGTAATAAATCAGTGGGTCATTATCACTGACAAACAGGGCTGAACCGGGTTCAAATTTTACGACATTGGGCCGCATCTGTTCTTTTTCCTTTTCCATAATATAAGGGGGGTTGGAAATCAGGAAACCTAATTTTTCCGATAGCGGAAGTCCGGAGAAAGCAACGATATCATCCCTGAAGAAATGAATTCCAGCGCCGTTTGATGCTGCATTTACACGGGCTACTTCCAGTGCGGCCTCCGATACGTCGAAAGCGGCAACTTTCATTGGTGGATAAAGCGATTTAATGGCTATTGCAATACAGCCTGAGCCGGTTCCTGCGTCGAGCACGAAAGGGGGGAGGGCGTGACTTTTGGTGAATTCCTGCATGGCCCTGGTTACCAGCTCTTCTGTTTCGGGGCGGGGAATAAGCACATTTTGGTTAACAGTAAGCGGAAAGCCATAAAACCACGTTTTTCCGAGAATGTATTGAATGGGTTCATGATGTTGAAGACGGTAAAGAGCCTCTGTTAGGTTTTTTTCTTCATTTTCCGTAAGGGGGTGTAAGGGGCTGGCCAGAAGTTGCGCCCTGCTGAGGCCGGTAACCTCCTCCAGTAGAAGGCGCACTATTTCTGTACATTCTTCTGCGGGATATACGGGCCTGAGGGCTTTGTTTATGCGTTGGGTAATGTTTCGGATTGTATGGGATGTGTGAGGTGACACTGGCTTGGGTTTATGATTTTACATTGTTGTCTTTATCCGACAGCATGGGAACAAACTTAAAGTGTCCGTGGTTCTCCGAATGAAGGGTTCCGTCATTCATTTTTTTCAGTGTTTGCATTATCTGGTATCCCCCGGCTTCTACCGGAATAACAATTATTCCTTCGGGAGCCAGTTGATCGACCAGCGTCTGCGGAATATGCGGCGCGGCTGCAGTTACAATAATTCGTTGAAAAGGTGCAAAAGTGGGCAGGCCCTCAAATCCATCACCATAAAAACATTGAATCCTGTAGCCTAATTCATGGATACTCTTTTTTGCTTTAAGGTACAGGTTTCGATGCCGTTCGATGGTGAAAACTTTTGCTCCCATGTGCGCCAATATGCAGGCCTGATAGCCTGATCCGGTTCCGATTTCCAGTACCTTTATCCCTTTTTCAACCTGTAATAACTCCGACTGAAAAGCAACCGTATAGGGCTGGGAGATGGTTTGTCCACATCCAATGGGAAAGGGTTTATCGTCGTAGGCGAATTCCAGAAATGAGGAGTTGAAAAAGGCATGTCGGGGAACTTCTTCGATGGCCTTTAATACCATTTCTGAATGTATCCCTTTCGCCGCAACTGTTTTAGCAAGCTTTTTCCGAAGTCCCTTGTGTCTGAAATTATCTTCAATCATTCGTTAACAATCCATGGTTAAAAAGTGGTGCGAAATTACATAAAACCGACCCATAAAAAAATTACTTTTGCACAAAACTCAGCAATCGGATAGTGTATGCTAAAAATAGGAGTTCTTGGCGCTGGCCATCTTGGAAAAATTCATCTTAATTGTATTCGCAGTATTTCAGGGTATGACCTGGTGGGGTTTTATGATGCCGACCCATTGACTGCCTATACGGTGCAGGAAGAATATCATATCAAAGCCTTTGAGGCGATCGATCAATTGTTGGATGCCGTTGATGTAGTGGATATTGTTACCCCTACGGTTTCTCATTTCGATTGCGCCTCAAAAGCCATCCGTCGATCGAAACATGTGTTTATCGAAAAACCGGTAGTGGCCTCTCCGCAGGAGGCAAAACGGTTGGTTAGCCTTGCACATGAAGCGCATGTTAAAGTTCAGGTCGGCCATGTGGAACGCTTTAATCCGGCTTTTCTGGCCGCGGAACCCTGGATTCAACATCCCATGTTTATTGAAACCCATCGACTGGCCCAGTTTATTCCCCGTGGCACTGATGTCCCTGTTATTCTTGATTTAATGATTCACGATATTGATATTGTGTTGCATGTTGTGCAACACAATATCCGTAAAATTAATGCCAGTGGTGTTCCCGTAATCAGTGACACGGCCGATATTGCTAATGCCCGCATTGAATTTGATAATGGCTGTGTAGCGAATTTGACGGCCTCTCGTATCTCCATGAAAAATATGCGCAAAACCCGTTTCTTTCAGCGTGATGCCTATGTGGCCGTTGATTTTTTGAACAAAAAAGCAGAGGTGATCCGAATGCAGGACTCTCAGGATGGGGCTTCGGACGACCCGTATGCCTTGTTGTTTGATGCCGGCAACGGCAAAAATCCAAAGCAGGTTTATTTCGAGAATCCAGAAGTAAAACCGCTGAATGCCATTCAAACCGAACTGGAATCTTTTTATTCCGCTATTATAAATAATACCCAACCGCCTGTAACCATTGACGATGGAGTGGCTGCCCTTGACGTTGCCTACCAAATTCTTGATAAAGTGAATTTTTCCCTGGGTCATTTGAAATAAAATTCGATTCGCTGCGTTTGAAAAGAATAGCACACAGGAAATATTTATAAGGTTTAAATTAACTCCATGACGAACAGGTTTTCACTATTCCTAATGCTTCTCGTTTTTAGTGTTATTCAGGTTTTTTTTATCTCCTGTGGAAAAACGGATCCCGATTCCATTCCTTCTTATATCGCTGTCGATACCAGCTTTCTTCAGTCACAATCTGCTTTAACAGGTTCTTCAAGCCACCGGATCGTGGATGTCTGGCTCTATGCCGATGAACAATTGATCGGGGCTTTTGAAACGCCTGTAATGATCCCTGTCCTGGAGGAAGGTAATGTAAAATTGCGTTTTAAACCAGGAATAATGGCCAACGGTATCGGTGAATCCCGGCAAGCGTATAGTTTTCTTTCCCCTTACGAAATAACTGCCCGACTGACTCGTGATTCAGTCGTGATTATTAATCCGGTATATACCTACAAAGATAATGTGCAAATGGTTTGGATTGAAGACTTTGAGGATTTGAGCGCCAACCTGAAAAAATCGGCTAAAAGCGATACTTCCGTCCTGATTACTACTTCACCCGGCGAAGTGTTCGAAGGAAGTGCCTCCGGTAAGATTGTTCTTACAAAAGAACCTTCCCGCCAGTTTTTTGAGGTGCTGTCGGATACCAGCTACGTGCTCCCTCAGGATGGTTCTACCATCGTGCTGGAAATGAATTATAAAACCGAAACTGTGTTTACCGTGGGAGTTTTCGTCAATACCAGTACTACCATGACCCAGGTTTCGGTGCTGAACCTTAATGCAACCGACACCTGGAAAAAAGTTTATATATACCTGACTACTGCGGTGAATACCAATAGCTCCGCACTCGACTATTCGATCTTTTTTGGCGGGTTTATTGATGAAGAGGCCTCCCAATCTGTCGTATATCTGGATAACCTGAAATTATTATTTTAATGCCTATGAATAGAAAGTTACAGGTTCTTAAGTATGTTACTGGCGATGTTTTATCTGCCTTTATTGCCTGGTCACTTTTCTTTCTCTACCGCAAGTACCGCATCGAAACTCCAGTCCACGATAATGTTTTTCAAATCTACCTGGATACCAATTATTACCTCGGCGCACTGATTATTCCTTTTTTCTGGCTTTGTTTGTATGTCCTGATTGGTACTTACCGAAAAGTTTACCGGAAATCAAGAATCAAAGAATTTGGCCAAACGATGATGATTACCGTCATCGGTGTGGTCATCATCTTTTTTGCCCTTATTCTCGACGATACCGTAATCTCGTATACCTCGTATTACAAATCGTTTCTCTTTTTACTTGCCACGCATTTTTTCTTCACTTATCTCTTTCGTGTGATTATCACGTCAATAACTGCCTACCGAATTCATCATCGGTATATTGGTTTTCCAACGGTGATTGTGGGAAGCAATGGAAACGCTATTACGGTGTACAACGAAATCGAGAATCAAGAGAAATCATCCGGTAATTTTTTTGTAGGTTTTGTTAATGCTAATGAATCTGAAAGCCATAAGTTATCTGCTTATTTGCCACATCTGGGGCATTACACGCAATTAGCAGAAATTATTCGTAAATATGCAATCGAAGAAGTGATAATTGCAATTGAACGTTCTGAGAATCAGACTGTTGAAAAGATTATGGCGGAGCTTGAAGATTGTGAAGTCGTTGTAAAAATTATACCTTATATGCAAGATTTTCTTTTTGGAACTGTACGCACCAGCGGCATTTTTCATACGCCACTGATTGAAGTTGTGCCTGAACTGATGCCCGTGTGGCAGCAAACCATAAAACGGGGGATGGATATTGTTCTTTCTATTCTGGCTATGCTCCTTCTTTTGCCGGTGTATATTTTTACTGCCATTGGTGTGAAACTGAGCTCTCCGGGGTCAATTCTATACAGTCAGGAACGGATAGGCCGCTATGGCCGGCCTTTTCGAATGCATAAATTTCGCTCTATGGTTGTGGATGCAGAGAAATTTGGCCCCCAGCTCTCTTCAAAAGATGATCCGCGAATTACCCGGTTTGGAAAAATGATGCGTAAATACCGCCTGGATGAATTGCCCCAGTTTTTTACAGTTTTGAAAGGTGATATGAGTATTGTTGGCCCCCGGCCCGAGCGTCGCTATTATATTGAACAAATTAGTAAAGTGGCCCCCTATAACCGGCTGCTACTAAAAGTGAAGCCGGGTATCACCTCCTGGGGACAGGTTAAATATGGCTATGCCGAAAATATCGAGGAGATGGTCGAACGTCTTAAATATGATATTCTTTATATTGAGAATATGTCGCTGGCCATGGATTTTAAAATTCTGATTTATACCGTATTAATTGTCCTTCAGGGGAGAGGGAAATAAAATTAACCCTGACGTCTTTTCCAGATTCGTCAGGGTTGTTTGTTGAGCGGCAAATGGGACTCGAACCCACGACCCTCAGCTTGGGAAGCTGATGCTCTACCAACTGAGCTACTGCCGCATCAGTGTACAAATGTAAATATTTTTTCTACTTCCGCAACCCGCCTATAGCAGATTCTTTCCCGAATTTTTTCTTCAGAAATTAATTCTATCTTTGAAAAAAATATTCCATGATTCTAATAGCAGATTCCGGCTCAACCAAAACCGACTGGGTTTTATTGGATAAGAATACAACGATGGCATTTGTTCAAACCGCCGGATTTAATCCCTATTATTCGGATTTAAAAATACTTCAAGAGCTGATTACGGAAAGTGTTTTAAAAAAAATGACTGCAGAATCTATTCATTCCCTTTTTTATTATGGGAGTGGATGCAGCACTGATTCCAAAAAGGAGAGTGTTTCTCTGGTACTTAAAAAATATTTCCCCGCAGCTGCCGTCGAAGTCAATCACGACCTGCTGGGCTCTGCCCGCTCGATCCTCGGCCACCAGCCCGGAATTGCCTGTATTCTCGGAACCGGCTCAAATTCATGTAAATACGATGGAGAAAGGATTACGGAAAATGTACCCTCGGTGGGCTACTTTTTTGGAGACGAAGGCAGTGGTACCGATTTTGGAAAGCGATTAATCAACCATTATCTTAGAAAAAATCTGCCCCCTGAAATTCAGGTGGCGCTGGAAAATGAAACCTCCCTGACATTTGAAAAAGCCATGGATTCGATTTATAATCAACCTATGCCTAATCGTTTTTTTAGCTCCTTCAGCCCGTTTATCCTAAAAAATATCAATCATCTTTTCATTGCGGATCAGGTGATGCAGAGTTTTCGCGATTTTTTTACTTATCAGGTATCTAACTATTCCGGATATGAGGTTCTGCCGGTCTGTTTTGTTGGATCTGTGGCATTCCATTTCCGCGATCTGCTCGAAAAAGTAGCGGCTGAGTTTAATCTGACGATAGAAAAAGTGATTCCTAACCCTGTGGAGGGCTTAATTGTTTTTCACCAGGAGCCGGAAGAAGAAAATAACTCCGAATAGGGCCTCTTTTGGAGTAGATGGTTATAAATGGAAAAGTTCTCTTCGTTATAACAGCAAAAGATTACGGTCATATCCGCATGGTATTCCAATAAAAAGGAATAGGTGCTGTTGATGGCAATCTCTGCAGCATGGGTCAGTGGGTAATGGTATACCCCTGTACTTATATTTGGAAATGCCACTGTTTTAAAATGGTGTTGGCCAGCAAGCTTCAGGCTGTTGCAGTAAGCATTGGAGAGAAGTTCTTTTTCTCGGTGCTTTCCGCCATACCACACGGGCCCTACGGTATGGATTACATAACGGGCTTTCAGGTTATGCCCGCCTGTGATTTTTGCCTCTCCGATATCACAACCTCCCAGTTTTCTGCATTCTTCCAGTAACCCCCTTCCGGCACTCCGGTGAATAGCTCCGTCAACCCCTCCGCCTCCCAGAAGGCTTTTATTTGCCGCGTTTACAATGGCATCCACGTCAAGTTGGGTGATGTCGCCCCGGATCAGTGCGATCTGTTTCATTTTACTGGACTTTGAATGAAATTATCGGAAGAAAAAATTGAATCCGCGGTGCTGTTTTTCTTTTCGCAGGCCTCAAGTAATCCTTTTAAATGTCGTATCTCTCTGTTTTTTCGATATGCAGCGGGTAACGATACCATTATCCCCAATACAACGCCTACAAAAATCATAAGAATAATCACCAGAGCAAGCGGAATTTCAACACTTGCAAATAACAGGCTAATGGTTACCCTTTCGTTATTGATGAGGGTAAAAATCACAAGGAGGATGGCGAGTATTAACCCTGTGATTAACAATCTTCTGATGGGTAGCTTTTTATTCATGTAGTAAAAATACAATTTCTACAGGAAATAGTATATTTGTGATGCAAGATTTTTCTAAAAATGAAATCGATGTGTGACTATAAACAAATACCCTTAAAAACGGGAAACATGAATTTTCAAAGAATCTTTTAAAATAATTGGTAAAAATGAAATATTCACTTCCCCTTATCGTAGTTTTTGTTTCATTGATTCAGCTTTTCCCGGGTTTTGTTGGGCAAAAGGTCTTTGCTCAGGATTTTATACTGCACAGCCATTCGTTTGAATTTATCGATTTTTCGTTACAAACCCGACAGCCTGACCGGGTTATGGTGTATCCTGAATCCATCGCTTTTGAACGGTTGTCACTGGAAGGATATACCACTACTATGATTCCGGGTGCACCGGCATTGCCTGTTTTTAGCCGACTTTTTGAAATTCCCGTGGAAGCCGTCCCTGGAATTACAGTTACTTTTCGCGATTCAGCGCTTATTCACCTTAAGGCTCCGGTGTTCCCTTTTCAACCTTCCTTGTCAAAATCTGACGATCCGGAGGAGGTTCTTTTTGCGTACAATCCAGTTTTTTATACCCGCGAAGGTTTCCTCCAACCGGAAGTGGTGAAATTTGAAATTTCCGGTATTCAACGCGATACCCGTATTATGCGCCTCGCGGTTTGCCCTTTTCGGTATCTTCCTGAAAATCAGCTATTGGTTGTTTATTCTAACCTTCAGGTACAGGTGACCTTTGAAAAGGGAAACCTGGAAAAAACCCGGCAGTTGAAACAGAAATTTTTTGCCGGTACTCCCAATACTTTTCTCCAAATGCCATTGGATCAGATCCCCTCTCAAACTCCCGTGACGTATGTTATTGTGACTGACCGGATGTTCGAGGCGCAGTTACAGCCCTTCATTGCATGGAAAGAGCAAAAGGGCTTTAGCGTTGTGGTGGGATATACCGATGAAACCGGATTTGCCAATACATCTATAAAGGCTTGGTTGTCTGGCTTGTATACTAATCCTGCACCGGGTTATTCCCCGCCACTCTTTTTGCTGCTGGTGGGCGATGTGGCTCAGATTCCGGCATGGAGTGGAACAACAGGTTCGCATAAAACCGATTTCTATTATACTGAATTTACCGGGGATATGCTTCCTGATCTTTATTGTGGGCGTTTTTCTGCCAATTCACCGGAACAACTGCAGCCGCAGATTGATAAAACACTCGATTACGAACAGTATAATTTTCTCAATCCTGATTTTCTTGATGAGGTGGTATTGGTTTCAGGCGCCGATATTTCCCATTCTCAGACTTACGGCAATGGGCAAATTGGTTATGGAATAAACTATTATTTTAATGCAGCTAATGGTTTGTTGAGCCATACGTACCTTCAACCTGAACCATCAGGGGCTAATTATTCGGCGAATATCCGGCAAAATGTGAGCGATGGTGTCGCCTATGCCAACTATACGGCCCATTGTGGGGTTACCGGATGGTCAAATCCTTCCTTCCTTTCTTCTCACGTTGATGCACTACAAAATGCCGGTCAATATGCCCTTATGGTCGGAAATTGCTGTCAGAGTGCTACTTTTGCCTCCAATTGTTTTGGCGAAACGCTGCTTCGGGCTCCGGAAAAAGGTGCGATTGGATATATTGGCGGAACAAATTATACCTATTGGGATGAAGACTTTTGGTGGGGCGTTGGTGTAGAGCCAATCTCAGCCAATCCGCTCTACCATGTTGAAAATCTTGGGGCTTACGACCGGCGTTTTCATACTATGCCGGATATAGCCCGTACCGAGTGGTATGTTACACAGGGAGAAATGACTACTGCAGGGAATCTTGCGGTGCTACAGTCGGGAAGTGCCAGAACTCCTTATTACTGGGAAATTTATACCCTGTTGGGGGATCCTTCTCTTTGCGTGTGGTTTGCTCAACCCTCTCCTTTGTCAGTTACCTACAGTGCAGTTACGGCTGGTGTTGATCAGCTGCAGATTACTACTGAATCTGATGCACTGGTGGCACTTCAGCAGAATGGAACCCATCGGGGTTCGGCCTACATGGGTGCCGATGGTCAGCATATTTTTCCCTTAGAGGCTCTTGTTGCCGGAGATACGTTGATGATTACCGCCACTCATCCTGCCTTTCAACCCTGTGTCGACACCCTGGTGGTAGGCAATGATCTCCTCCAACAAACAGTTTACCTGCTGGAGGGATGGAATGGAATTTCTGCTTTTCTTGCCCTGTCGGATAGTGTAACTTCTTCTTTATTAGGCCCTTTGGGCGATACTTTGACGATTTTAAAAGATCTGGAGCATGTATTTTGGCCACCGTATGCCAATACAATTCCTTATTGGCAAAGCAATGCAGGATACCTGATAAAGGTAAAGGAAAATTGTCAGGTGCGTTTTTCTGGCGAAGCAGCGGGGCCCCAAACAATTGTTCTCACTGAGGGATGGAATCTAATTGCTGTTCCTTCGGCTGTTCCGGTAAATGTGGAGCAGCTTTTTGCTGCGGTAGTCGACCGGCTGATCATCTGTAAAAGTATAAATGGCTCTGGTGTTTACTGGCCGGATGTTAATGTGAATTCTCTGGGTAGCCTTCTCCCCGGAAAAGCTTATATGATTAAGGTTTCGGAAACTTGTACAATCTGTTTTAATGAATAATAATTTCTGGCTTATACTTTACGCTTATGAAAAAAATTTTACTTTTTACCTCTTTGGTTCTGCTCGCTGCTCTGACTTTTGCTCAGCAACGGGAATGGTCTATCGTATCCAGTTACACGATACCCGGAAAGGCCAGTGGCCTCGCCGCTGATGGACAGTATATCTATTTTGGTATTTATGGCTCCGGTGGCGACCATTTTTATCGTTTTGATCCGGTAACGGAACAATATGAAATCCAGTTTGTAAATCCGGATATTGAGGATTGTTATGGGTTGACTTACGATGGACAGGCCCTGTGGTTTGTCGATCAGCCCTCCGGAAGCTCCAATCCGGCACTGGCCTCAAAAATTGATTTATCTGGAACGATTCTCGAAACATTGGCCTTGCCTGACCATTATATGTCGGGAATTGCCTACACTACCGATGGATTTTGGGTGGGTACCTATTACCCTGACCCGGGTACCATTTATAAAGTGAATGCCCAGGGCGAAATTTTATCTCAGTTTGTAGCTCCGGCTGCCCAGCCTTGGGATATTTGTGTACAGGATGAATTTTTATGGGTTGTGGATTACAACGAGAATTTTATTTTTAAACTGGATCAGAGTGGTAATGTTGTGGATGGCTATGATTGCGAGGATATCAAACCCTCCGGTATTGTTTACGACGGACAGTATTTGTGGTATGTCGATGGGCAACTCTCCAGCGAGAGTACTTTATATAAAATTGATCTTGGTGGTTCTGGTACCCCGCTGATTCAGGTTCACCCCACACTTTATGATTATGGGAATGTGACTATTGGAGAATCGGCTACGTTTACTGTTAATGTGACGAATATGGGAACGGACGATTTGATTATTAGTGGTTTAGATATTCCTGCATGGGCTCCTCTATCTACTTCTGCTTCTTTCCCTGTCACCCTTCCTCCTAATGAATCAACAACTATTGCTATTGTTTATTCTCCTTTATACTTTGGCGAATTACATACCTTTATTCATCTTTTATCTAATGATCCGATACAGCCTGAAACCGCAATTGAAATTTTTGGCTTTGGTTTGGAAGACGGGCCTTATGTCCATTTTTCCTCGCCTTCGCATAACTATGGCCCGGTGCGGCTGAATGCCTATACCCGTTGGTACCTGACCATTGAGAATCGGGGGGATGAGTTGTTAATGATTGATGCTGTCGAAAGTAACGATACCCATTTTATTGTGGATGGATCCCTTAGTTTTCCCATTATTATTCCTTCACGCAACGTTTACCAGGTCGGAATCTGGTTTCATCCGCTGTTTTCTGATGATTACAACGCTGAAATCTCGGTGTCGTGCAACGACCCCCTGCACCCGACACGGATTGCTGAGGTTGAAGGAAGTGGCCTTTTTACTGTTTACCCTATGGGAGATCAAATATGGGAATATACCATCGAGAACGGTTATGACAATAGCCCAAAAGCAATTGAAACTATTGCCGATGTTACCGGCGATGGGATTCCTGATGTCATTGTATGTTCAGAAGATGATTACATACGGTGTTTTAATGGTAACTCGGGGCCCCTGGCTGATGTGATGTGGGAAAAACCAGTGCAAGGTGGAAATGTTTACCATCAATCGGCTATTCAGGTTGTGGATGATATCAACGGTGACGGATGCCAGGAGGTAGTGATTGGAACCGCATGGGGCAATCAGAAAGTAATTGCTAAAAGTGGTAAAACAGGAGTTACGGAATGGGAATTTGATACGCAAACCTTTGGTGACGGAGGTTGGGTGTATATGATTGATGTTAGTCAGGATTATAATAACGACGGAGCTCCGGATGTTCTGGCTGCCAGTGGAAACAATCAAGATAATACGGGGGCTAAACGTGTTTTTTGTCTTGATATTTTTACTGGTGATTTGATTTGGCAAAGTTACCTGGGTGGGGCTGTGTTTTCGGTAATTGGTGTGGATGATATAACCGGCGATGATATCCCGGATGCCATAGCGGGTGCGACAAACCCCGGCGAAACACAGGGGTTTGTTTATGGAATTAATGGTGCCAATGGAGCGCAATTATGGAATTATGAAACCAACGGATCGAGTGTTTGGGCGCTGTTGCAGCTGGATGATATTAACGGCGACGGCGTGCGTGAGGTTGTGGCTGGTGATTTTTCCGGCTCGTACTACCTTATCGATCCGGTGAATGGAGCGGTATTGCATCCGGGTAGTGTTTCAGGTACGATTCTTCTTCGTTTTGAAGCCTTGGATGATGTAGATGCCGATGGGTATACCGATTTTATTATTGCACATAGTGGTACAAATGCTATGGCTGTGAGTGGCTTTACCGGTGAGATGATCTGGACGCTTTCCCTAACCGATAAATGCTGGAATGTGGCTCCTGTCCCTGATATCAGTGGTGATCAAATCTCCGATGTTATCGTAGGAACTCTTTTTCAGAATAACCAAATCTATTTTCTTGATGGCGTGGATGGAACGGAAATGATGTCGGTACCTTTAACCTCTCCGGTGGATGCACTTTGGATTACCGCCGATGTGGTGGGTGACAATTCGTGGGAAGTAATTGCCGGTGGACGTAATGGCGAGCTTGTGTGCCTTTCCGGAGGACAAACGGCAGGAATCGGGTTTAACAGCCCTGCACTACCTGCGCTGGAGCTGGCTTTAACTCCCAATCCTGTACATCAGCAGACATGGATTGAATTCTCCTTGCACGCTGCTGACAGGGTGTATGTTTCCGCCACAGGCGCTGATGGCAGGATCTATCCTTTGGTTTCCGGGCTCACCCTCACGCCGGGGAAACAGCGAATTCACTGGGATGGCTGCGATGCCTCAGGGGTATCCCTGCCTGAGGGAATCTACTTGATTACAGTGCACACTGCTGATAATCAGCAAACTGTAAAAGTTGTGAAATATTAATCCTTACATACCTGAATATTTAAGGCATTTTCTTATTTTTACAACACGAAAAACCCTTTCATTCTATGACCGATTTAACTACCCGTTATTTGGGACTTACTTTAAAAAGTCCGATCATTGCAGGAAGCAGTGGATTAACCAAATCTATCGATAACCTTCAGAAACTTGAACAGCATGGGGCAGGCGCTGTTGTGCTAAAATCCCTTTTTGAAGAACAGATTCATTTCGAATCCCAAAAGCAAATCCGTGAATCAGATTCCTATACAGGGTATGGTTCTGCTGAGGCTTTCGACCTTATCAGTAACTATGCCCGGGAACATCATCTGTCGGAATACCTCGACCTGATCCGTGAAGCCAAACAAAAACTCTTCATTCCGGTGATCGCCAGCATTAACTGCTATAGCGCTTCCGAATGGACCAGCTTTGCCCGCCGCATCGAAGAAGCAGGAGCCGACGCGCTGGAGCTGAATGTTTTTGTTCTTCCGGTTAATGCCAACATGTCTGGCGATGAATACAAGGCGATTTATCTGAATATTATAAAAAAAGTCAAAGCAACTACCCGTTTACCTATTGCCTTGAAAATTGGAAGTTATTTTACTGATATGGCGCATTGGGTAACTGCCCTTTCCTGGAGCGGAATCCAGGGCGTTGTGCTGTTTAACCGCTTTTTTATGCCCGATATTGATATCCAGAAAATGAAACTTACCGGTGGAGGTCGTTTTAGCCATAGTGAGGAATTTCATAATTCCATGCGATGGATTGGCATATTATCCGGGTCGGTTCAGTGTGATCTGTGTGCCAGCACCGGAATTCACAATGGAGAGGCAGCGGTAAAACAATTGCTCTCGGGTGCAAAAGCAATACAAATGACTTCGGCCTTGTATCAAAACGGGTTGGGCGAAATTGAAAAGGCGAATGTTTTTCTTGGTGCGTGGATGAAAAAAAACGGTTTTCAAAAACTTTCCGATTTTGTCGGGAAACTGAGTATGAGCAAAGTCGACGATCCTGCCGTCTATTCCCGCGTACAGTTTATGAAATATTTTGCCGGAATAGAATAGTTTTTGCCCTGGATTTTATTTGGCAAGGGCTAATGTGGCAAGATATTCGGTAAGATTCGTATCCCGGCTGAGATTAAGTTTTTTTCTTAGTCGGCTTCGTGCCACATCTACACTTGCCGGCTCAATATGCATGATTTCTGCAATCTGCTTTGTGGTTAGATTTAATTGGAGCATGGCGCAGAGTTTCCATTCTTTGGGTGTTAAATTTGAGTGATGTTTAAACAATTGTGTCATAAATTCCGGATGCGTATTTTGCATCAGCATTTCAAATTCTTTCCATCCTTCTCCACTAATACTTTGAGCAATTTCGTCAACAAGAGCCGGATATTTACGCATTTTCTCTTCATCACTTTTTTTCAGGGCTAAGGTCATTTTTCGCATCAGGTTTTCCTTCTCTGTGATATTGCGGATATGACAGATTAATTTACTGTTTTTTTGCTCCAGCTCTTTTTCAATGATTGTTTTTTCCAGCGTGATCAGCTGATTTTCCTGACGGAGCAATTGGTGGTTTTTTTCCAGAATCTGGTACTTTCTTTTTTTATTCCCTAAAATATTAAATACTGCCACGGATGCAGTTGACAGAATAATCAGAAAACTAATCATCATCATTTGGCTGTTTTTTTTCGATAAGTCCAGCTTATCTTCCTGATAGGCAATCAATTGTTTGCTGCGTTCCGAGTCGTGTGCGATTTGTAAGGCTGCTACCTTTGAATGATTGATTGTGGATACCAGTGAATCATGGATTGCCAGAAATTCCTGATAATGGGTAAGTGCTTCTTTGTGTTTTCCGGCTGATTCGAGCACCTTTGCACGCACCTTTAGTGCTTTTCGTAATTCATCTGCACTTTCCTTCTCTTTCGCGCTTTTAACCGCCTGTTCTGACGCAATCAATGCTTCTTGTAGCCGGTTTTCTGCCCATTCGATTTCCGCCAGTTGCCGGTAATACCTGCTTGACGCAAAGTTATTAATTCTGTTTGATATCCATTGGTACGTTAGGTTATTGTAGTATCGGGCACTGTCGGTCATGCCCATAATTAAATAACATTCGGCAATATTCTGCGTCGAAGTGGAGCGGTCATAATCGGAACATCTCGCCTTTGGATTCGTTTTTATTCTATAGGACTCCAATGCATAATGTAATGCGGAATCCAATCGGTTTGTGTTTAAATATATTTCTGCCAGATTATTGTAACTATAGGCAATTCCTTTTTGTTCTACTTCATTGTTTTCAATTTTACTTCTCAACCTTCTTAAATAAAGTACTCTGTGATGCAACTCCTCTGCTCTTTCATAGTCTTCGATCAGCGTATAAATATTTCCCATGATTTCGTAAATATTCCAAAAATCGCTGATCCATAGTTCCTGGCTGTCTTCGTTAAGTGTCTTCTCAAACCATTTTAACGATTCTCCATATTTTCCCAAAAGAAAATAGTTTAATCCAATCTGATATTTTAATCTATAATGATTTAATCCTCCACAATGGTCGGGACAGTTTTCACAACTATCCCCAATAGATAAAAGTGTATTTTCGGCAGCCGAATAATAACCTGTAGCGCGAAGAATTACTCCTTTCCGGTATTTGGAATAGGCAAGAATGCATCGATTATTGGCACGTCGGGCGTTGTAAATGGCTAAATCTAAATTATGATAAATACTGTCTATCCCGGTTGAATGATAGAAGTATGATTTACATAAATATAACCGGGCAATGGCTTCATAATTATTCTCTTTTATAACTGTGGCTAATTCAGGCTCCATAATTTTCTTAGCCACTTCTTTTTTTCTTGCTTCGTTAAAATAGTAACAAAGCGCCTCAGTGGCATCCACTCTTTCTTTTTTTGATAATCCTTCCAATCGATGCAGTAATTCATCGACTCCCGGAAGCACCCAAGTTGAATCACCCGGATTCCGAAAGGTATGAACCAGCTGAATTAACTCTGATGTTGTTTGTCGATTCGGTGCTGTTTTTAGAAACTGCTTTTTAATGGTTTGATTGTTTTCGTGGTATTTTTCAATCAGTTCTTTGTGTTGTTGTGCAATAAGGTCGTAAGAGGGATATTGTGCTCTGATCGGCTGTATTGAAAGAATAAGAATAGCAATACCTGTAATTTGAAGAATAGCATAGATGCTGAATCGATTCGAAGCCATAAATTTTTCTTTGAGGGTACAACAAAGATAATAAACAGATTGCATATATATATCCTTATTCTCCTATATATATGTATTTTTTATTTTGATAATAAGGAATACCTTCCCTCGGATTGATCCCGTAATTAGGGTTTAATTTTTTTTATTAATGGAAAGGGGTTTATTGTTTTATTTTAGAGGATCCCTTGATGTGATTTCAGGGCTTCCCACATTACCTCTACCGGATGTAATGCAGTGCGACCCGTGCCGTCTTTTATCTGGTGTCGGCAACTGGTTCCGGGTGCCACAATCAGGGTTTCTTCATCCGCATTCCGAACGGCAGGTAACAAAACCAGTTCGCCTACTTTCATGCTGAGGTCATAATGTTCTTTTTCATAGCCGAATGCCCCTGCCATACCGCAGCATCCACTTGGTATCTCAAGAGCTTCATACTTTTCCGGAAAGTTTAACATGGCTAGCAGGGGTTGGGTACTGGCTACCGCCTTTTGCTGGCAATGGCCATGTACCAGCATTTTTTTGTGTTCATTGGTGAATTGTGCCTGGGTGATATTCCCTTTTGTTACTTGTTGCATGAAAAATTCTTCAAAAAGGAAAGCATGATGACCGATCGTTCTGGCTTCTTCCTGTAGCTCCTTGGCAATGAGTTCGGGGTATTCATCTCTGAAACCTAAAATGGCAGAGGGTTCAATGCCTACAAGTGGTGTTTCTTCAGAAATAAGATCGCGGAGCAGGAGAATGTTTTCGGTAATGATTTTTTTCGCTTTGCGCAGCATCCCCTTGGATAAGAAAGTACGTGCACTGAGCCCGTGATGAGGAATAATTACTTTGTATCCCAGTTTGTTGAGCAGGCGGATAGCCTTTATGCCCACTTCGGTATCGAGGTAGTTGCTGAATTCATCCGCGAACAGATATACCGTGCCGTTCTCGCCTGCAGTATTTGTTTTTTTAACGTAGTTTTGCGTCCATTTTTTTAATGTTATCTTTGATAACCCGGGCATTGAGCGTTGTGTGCTGAATCCCAGGCTTTTTTTTATCAGGGTTGATAAAGTGCGCTGGGTCATAAAAAAGTTCATTGCGCCTGGCCAAACCATCCCGATTTTGTACAGGCTTGTAAGATAGGCAATTAGAAGTGTGCGGAACGGCACATGGTGTGCATCGTAATAATGTTGCAGGAATTCAGCCTTTAGTTTGGCTACGTCAACATTACTCGGACATTCCGATTTACACGCTTTGCAGGAGAGGCACAGATCCATGATTTCATAAATTTCATGGTGGTCAAAAGGGTTTTTTTTTGGTGAATTTGTCAGAAATTCCCTGAGAATATTCGCCCTTGCCCTGGTGGCATTCTTTTCATCCCGTGTAGCCATATAACTGGGACACATAGTCCCTCCTGACCTTTCTGTTTTTCTGCAATCTCCCGACCCATTACATTTTTCTGTTGCCCTGATTATTCCCTGAGTGTCACTGAAGTCGAAAAAGGTGGCAATGGATTTTGTTTCTTTTCCAGGATCGTAGCGCAGGAAGGTATTCATTTTGGGTGTGTCGGTAATTTTTCCCGGGTTAAAAAGCGCATTTGGATCCCACAATGCCTTGATTTCACGAAAAACCTGATATATTTTTTCTCCCACCATTAACGGAATAAATTCCCCGCGTAATCGTCCGTCACCATGTTCACCACTCAGGCTGCCGTGGTATTTTTTTACCAGGGTTGCCGACTCCTGCGCAATTTCATGGAAAAGCCTCACATCATCGGGATTTTTCAGGTTTAAAACCGGCCGAAGGTGGAGTTCCCCGGTTGCGATATGTGCATGATACGTACAGGGCTTCCCGTAGCGTTGCATCATGGCGGCGAAATCATTTATGTATTCCGGAAGGTATTTTGGATGCACTGCCGTATCCTCTGTAACGGCAACAGGGCGGGCGTCGCCGGGCATATTCGATAATACCCCTAAACCCGCTTTGCGTAAAGCCCAAACGCGGGCAATGTCACTCCCTGTAACCACTGGATAATGGTATCCGTAGCCTGCTTTTTTTAAGGCTGCAATTAACGCATCCATGGAAGCCATCAGTTGCGATTCTGTTTCACTGTTGAATTCTGCAATAAGAATAGCCGCCGGATCGCCCTGAATAAAAAACCGGTTTTCGTTCTGAAGTTTGTTTTTTGCCGCCAGGTCGAGAATAGTTTTATCCATCAATTCAATTGCTGAAGGCTGAAGGCTGAGAATGAGCAAATTCGCCAGCATGGCCTCGCGTAGGTCGTTGAGGTGCACGCAAACCAGTGCTTTTTTTTGGGGGGGGAGCGGAACGAGATTTAGGGTGATCTCAGTAAAAAATGCAAGCGTACCTTCTGATCCGGCCAAAAGTTTACAAAGATTAATCGGGGGGGCTTGTGATGTAAAGGGGGCCGATTCGAGTACAAGATCCAGTGCGTATCCTGTGTTACGCCGCACCACCTCCGGATCAGGAAATTGTGTACGGATCTCCTGGGCAAGCGCCGGGTCGGATAATAACTGTCGGATTTGCTCATAAATCTGGTTTTCCAGCTTCCCCCCACGGCATTTGGCCAGAAATGCTTCTGTGGATAAGGCTTCAAATAGTGCTTCCGAACCATCGCTGAGAAAGGCTTTTATCCTTTTCGTATGTTCACGCGTGCTTCCATAAATCAGTGAATGCAATCCACAGGCGTTATTTCCAACCATTCCGCCAATCATACACCGTGATGCGGTGGAAGTCTCCGGACCAAAAAAGAGGCCGTATGGTTTTAAGAATCGGTTTAAGTCGTCAAGAATTACCCCGGGTTGTACGGTAACTTCCTTTTTCTCCTGATCGAAATGGAGTATTTTGTTGAAATGGCGGCTAATATCCACAACAATCCCGTTTCCGACTACCTGACCTGCCAGACTTGTTCCGGCAGTGCGTGGAATGAGCGGAAGGTGATATTTCCCGGCAAGGAAAATCAAGCTTCGGATTTCATCATTATCTTTGGGTAACGCAACCGCGTAGGGTACCTCCCGATAGGCCGATGCATCCGTGGCATACATCAGCCGATGCACTGTGTCCGTATAGAAACGGCCGTGCAGTACCTGCTGAAATTCTTTGATGACTTCCGCCCTGTACTCCTGCATCAAAACATCGCTTTAATGAATTCTGCCATCGGAACGTTGTTAAAGTAATCGTTGAAACGAATGGTCTCCAACGCTCGTTGAATTATATTGGGATCGTGACGAAGTCCCGTTAGAATTCGTTCCACCTTCTCGGTCGGTTCACTGGCGAAAAAATCGCCGAATATTTTTATCTGTTCAATAACCCCCTGATCTACCTGAAGATGAATTTCAAGTTTGCCACCTTCGGTTTTCACTGACTTGTTAAATCCATACTGTGGTGAATAGCCGAAATTCCAGTCCCAGGTATTAAATTTGTGGCTTACCAGTAATTCGATTTGTTGAATATCTTTTTCCGAAAACTGATACCCTTGTGCCTCCGGGTAGATTGCCCGGATATGTCGGATAATCATCTCCTCCAATTGGGTGATCGTGATGGGGATTTGAAGATGATCGGAAATGTTGGTTACCCGGCTTCGGATTGATTTTACCGCTTTATCAGTGAATTTCAGTGGATCGCTTTTCAATGCTTTGGATAACTGATCCATATGGGCATCAAAGAGAATTGTACCATGGTGCAGTACTCTGTTTTTATACACATGAGAAGCATTTCCACTGAATTTTTTCCCTTCAATAACCAAATCATTTCGACCTTGAAATTCGGCGTTGACCCCAAGCGAACGCAGCACGTCAATAATGGGCTGGGTATACTTTCTGAAATCCACTTTCTGCTCCCCTTCATGGGTCATGATAAAACAAAAATTAAGGTTTCCATGGTCATGAAATACTGCTCCGCCACCTGAAAGCCTTCGCACAACATGAATATTGTTTTCCCTGATGTATTCCAGGTTGATTTCTGCAAGTGTATTCTGATGTTTCCCTACGATAATTGTCGGGTCGTTGATATATAGTAAAAAAATATCATCCTTGAAATTTTTTATTAAAAACTCTTCGCTGGCAATATTAAAGGGCGGGTAATTTCTGGGGCTTTTTATTGTTAGCATATTTTCCATTATCTTTGAACACTGCAAATTTAATTTTTTTCTGTTTGTTCTGCAGATAATCGTGTGTTGATCTGATTTAATTAAAGCTGTGTAATCATGAATAGAAAACGAATACTGCTTGTTCTGGGGCTTGGAATAATGCTTTTATCCTCCTGTACAATTTTAGAACAGTTGGGTGAGATGGAAGCTCTTTCTCAGTGTGAATTTGCATACGAAAGCATTTCAAACCTCTCGTTGCTAGGTGTAAGTCTGGAGGATAAGAATGCGATCAGCGATTTTTCTCTTGCAGAGATGCTTAAGTTAACTTCTGCGCTCAGTGGAGAAAGTTTGCCATTATCCATGAATGTGAATGTGGCAGTTCGTAATCCCAATACACAGGCTGCTGCAATGAACCAAATGGATTGGCAGCTTTATCTTGATAACATACACATGGTCAGTGGGTTAGTTACTGATAGGGTTTATATTGACGCCAATGGAGGCCAGGCAGTAGTGCCGTTCAGTGCTACCATCGACCTGCGTGACGTTTTGTCGGGTGAAGGACTGGATGAATTAGTGAATCTGGCTATGAACCTTTCGGGAAAGGATTCGGGTTCAAGTCGTCTGGAACTCCGAATCAAACCCTCCATTAATGTGGGATCCCGTTCGATCGCTTATCCGGGTTATGTAAAGGTAAGCCAGGAGTTTTAAAGAAACTTCGGGGTGCAACCCCGGGCTTGTCTCCCTTTTTCCTTTTTATTCTATCAGTTTTTTTCTGATTTGATTATCGCCTGATGATTTCCATCGCGGTTTTTATTCCATCAGCAGCCGACGACATGATACCTCCGGCGTATCCACTGCCTTCGCCGGCAAGAAACAGGTTGCTGAATCCGGGTGAGTTCCCGTTGTCATTTCTTAGAGCCTGAACCGGCGAGGAGGTTTTACTTTCCAAACCCAGTAATATGCCCTGGTCGTATCCCTTGAGCTTTTTGATGAATTGCGACAGTCCTTCTCTCAGCGCATTTGTTACCACTTCAGGAAGAAGATTATACAAGGGTGCAGGTGTAAGCCCGAGTGGATAGCTGGATTCCGGCATTTTTTCCGGTATCGTACCCGACAGAAAGTCTTTGATTGAAATGGCAGGTGCCGTGAAATTACCTGTGTAGATTTTAAAACGGGTCTCCAGATTTTCCAGGTTTTCCAATGCTTCTAGCGGTGTTACTTTTTTCCCGGCAAGCTGGTCAGGATGTACGCCGGCTACACACGCCGCGTTGCCAAAAATGCCATTGCGATTATAATAGCTCATGCCATTCACTAGGTTGGTGTGTTCAAAGGCAGTGGCTGGTACCACGATTCCTCCCGGGCACATACAGAAGGTATAAACCGGCCTTTGGTTGTCGGTTTGTGCCGTTAAACGGTATTCAGCCGCTTTTACTCCCGGTAGCATCTCCACGCCCCATTGTGCAAGGTTGATGAGTACCTGTGGATGTTCTGCCCGGCTGCCAATGGCAAAGTTCTTCGTCTGAAAAGGAACTCCGGCCTGTATCAGCATCCGATAGGTATCATAGGCCGAATTTCCGGGTGCCAGGATATAATATCCTGCCGCGAATTCCCCCTGGTTGGTGTGGATGGCTTTCACTTTTCCTTTTTCTGATTCGATCCTTTCCATGCAGGTTTCAAAGTGCACAGTGCCTCCCAGTACCTGAAATTCCTCCCGGAGTTTTTTTACTACGCCCCGGAGGTTATTGCTTCCAATATGCGGATGTGTGAGCCATGCGATTTCCTCAGGGGCTCCGGCATGGATATATGCGTTTACTATGAAAGCTTTTTCGAGAGAAATGTGTTTACTCCGTGAGGTAAGCTTACCATCAGAAAAGGTTCCGGCGCCTCCTTCCCCAAAAGTATAGGTCCCCAGTGGATCAAATATTCCGGTTTTCTCAAAAGTGGTAATAGCTTTGGCCCGTTTGCCCACTTCTGCCCCGCGATCGATCAGCGTTACCTGAAACCCTGCCTGCTGCAATACATAGGCAGCAAAAAAACCAGCCGGCCCGGCACCAACCACCAGTACTTTCGCAGTACGTTTTTTATACGGTATCTTCCATGGTTTTGGAAGTGACGGAGTAGCTCCGCGAAGGGAATCCGCAACGACTTCTACCCGCAATTGCCAGTGAATATAATCTTTTTTACGTGCATCCAATCCTTTCGAGAGAATTTGATAGCTGCATTCTTTTACCCTGGCGGCTTTTTGTACGGTATGGCGTAATTCCTCTTCCGTATATCCGGGAGCCAGTTTTATCTCAATCGTTTTATTCCCCATTGCAAAATTTTTATACACCCGCCCCTCTATTCTCCAAAATCACGGAGCATGATTTGCATCGCTTCCTCAGCAGTTTCAACCGGCAGGTCGCAAGTTTTATTCCTGCAAATATAAAATGTGGTTTTCCCTCTTTTATAGCGATTTTTTAATACCGGGAGATTTTCATACACACCTCCGCTGTACAAGTAATCAGGGAAGTATTTTTGTTGCATCGTACTGCTTTTTATCAGTGCTTTTTCGCCCATTATGGCAACTTCTTTCAGTGAATAGGCATGAAAAGCATATAAACGCGACCAGTTGGCAAAGAAATAGCTGCTTTTATGCAGAAGCTCTTTGGCCCGGATGGCCATTTTTTCGCTTAATGTAATATAGGTTTTATTGCCCAGCAGGATTCCTGCTTTTAGCAAGGCAATGCCCAGTTCAGCGTTGGAGGATGGAATTACATGGTCGGTTATTTCATGCTTTCTTTCCACTGGCAGGGTGTTGTCATCACGGGTATAATAAAATAATCCGGTCGTTTTGTCGTAAAAACTGGTGATGGCAATATCGATGATCTTCCGGGCAGTTTCCAGCCAGTACTTCTCAAAAGTAATTTCATACATAGCAATAAATGCGGAGGCTGTAAAGGCGTAATCCTCCAGAAAGCCTTCGATAGGTATTGAATCTTCAATAAAACTATGCCACGGGGAATCATCGTTGCGTAGACATCGTTTTTTTATGAAAAGCGCATTTTTTAGTGCGATTTCACGGAAGTGCGTGTTTCCTGTGGCCCGGAATGCATCAATAAAGCCATGTAGCATAATGGCATTCCAGGAAGTGATAATTTTTTTGTCAGTGGAAGGTCTTATCCGTTGACTGCGAACTTCAAAAAGCTTTTTTAACGCGTCGGCCAGCAGCGATTGCTGTTGATCGGAAATTTCTTCGTGGCCTGAAAAATGATGGCCACGTAGCGGGGGGAACCAAAGTATGTTTTTTCCATTCTCCCAGTTACCCTTTGTTGTAATATTGCTATAAGTGAAGAGCAGCGTTTGCTGTTCCGGTGTAAGTAAGGTCTCCAGCTCCTTTTTGCTCCAAACATAGAACCGCCCTTCTTCTCCCTCGCTGTCGGCGTTGATGCTGGAATAAAAACCTCCGTCAGGTTGCATCATTTCTCTCTCAATAAACCGGAGGGTTTGCTCGATCACCCTTTTATAATCTTCATTTCCGGTTGACTGAAAGGCATGGGCATAAAGGCTGGCCAATTGTCCGTTATCGTAAAGCATTTTTTCAAAGTGGGGAATTTTCCATTCCTCATCAACGGCATATCGGGCAAAACCCCCTCCGGCATGGTCATATATTCCCCCGGTAGCCATGGATTTTAATGTCGTAGCCACGGCGGTGAGACTGGAAACATCGTGTGTGAAATAATAATGGAGCAGCAGGGCTTGCCATACCCCGGGCATGGGAAATTTTGGTGCTCCTTTTAGCCCGCCATGCAACTCGTCGGTGAAGGTTTTTAGGGTGCGTATATAAGCATTGAAGAGCGTTTCGTCCGGATGTTTTTCTTCTCCAACGGGAAAAGCCGGAAGAACAGGTTTATTAATCCCTTTCGTAATCATTTCTGCCTGATTTATTACCTCTGACCTTCTGTCGGAATAGTAGGTGCTGATTTGTGTCAGCACTTCCATCCAGGTATGCGTGGGGTAATAAGTTCCGGCATGGAAGGGTCGGCCGTCGGGAAGGGCAAATGCATGCAGCGGCCATCCTCCTGACCCATTTAGCATCTGAGCCGCTTCCATATAGATCTGGTCTATATCCGGCCTTTCCTCACGGTCGATTTTGATGCACACGAAATGCTCATTCATAAACGCTGCTACTTGAGGATTGGAGAAAGTTTCGTGCGCCATTACATGACACCAATGACAGGAAGCATAACCAATGCTGATAATCAGTGGTTTATCCTCTTCCTTCGCCAGTTGCAAGGTGCTTTTACTCCATTCTTGCCAATGCACTGGATTTGCAGCATGCTGCCGTAAATAGGGACTGCCTGCCTGATTTAGCTTATTTCCTTTGGCCATTATTCTGAAGTTATTTCATAAAACAGACAAAAAAGACGTTTGTTTTTCCTTTTTTACTGTGTTTTTTCAACAGATTTTACTCCGGCCAGAAACCTTAGCGTGATAAAGAATAGGGCTTCTGCCGGGTTCGATCGTTAAAGATACTATATATTCGTGAAAAACCGGATATACGGGGATTAACTACTTGACGCCGGGGCGGCTTTATTGTATGACTTTCAGCGCGGCATCACATGCCTGAAGCATTGGTTCTACCGACATTTCTTCTCCAACCGCTTCCACCATCCATGCTTTTGGTGTTAATCGTCCCAGACGCCATATTCGGTCTACTTCAATATTGAAGGATTTGTCCAGTATATACTTTTCGATCTGGAAATCAATAATACTTCCGTAAGCGTAATTGCTCAGATACAACGGGCTGGCGATCATGTGGCTGTATATAGCCAGAATGGGCTCATTTTCCATCCCGAAAACCGGAGCATAATAGCGGTTCCAAATGGTGTTGGCAATGCCAATTACGGCTTCTTTTAATTCTGCGGCTGTCGCTTCCGGATGGTTGTACATCCATTGCCACACTTGCACGTCGACAAGTGCTACTCCCATGATTTCGTATAATCCCCAAACCTCATCGAGGGTTTTCATGTGGGTTTGCAAGGGGTTGTTATCCTTTATGCCCAGCAACTCCAGATCGCGCGATTGAAACATAAAGGCGAGTGCTTCAGTAAATCCGGTATTAGGAACGCCCTGAAGCATAGAATAGTCGACATCATACAGCGAAATGGTTTGTTCTACATTGTGGCCAAATTCATGGATAGCAATGTTATAGCCTTTATAATTCATTCCTGATTCGGGGATGCGGGTTCGTAAATGTGCATATTCGCCTTTCATGCCGGCTCCCCAGGCATGGCCGGATCCACGTGCCGGATCTACTTTGATTTTTGAGGCGAGATAGGTCGCCCGGTCTTCACTCCATCCCAGTTTTTTTAGTAAAATCGAAAGATGTGCTTCCAGAGCAGGTGCATTGGGATACAATTGTTGCGTGATACTATCCAAGGTGCAGGCATCAATCGAGCTGCGCGCTTTGAACCCGTCGTACCAGATATCGTAGGGTTGTAATTTGCGCCCTAACCGTTTTTCAATCAGTTTGCCAACCTGTTTAATCTGGGGTGCCGAAATAAATGTTGTAAATAATTGTTCTACTTCTTTTGGTGGCATTTCCATACTCCCCTCAAACTGGCGTTTTATGTAAGTGTTCATCACTGGTTCATAGGCATCGATTGTTTTTTTTGATTTAAAATTATCCAATAACATCTGGTATCTTGTGTCTGGTTCAGGTGTTCCTTTTATCTTTTCTCCTGAAAGAGTATACACTTCATTGCTATATGGATCCCAGCAATATTTCCGGTCATTGATCACCTGTGAGGGAATGCTTTGAGCAATTATCTGTTTCATTACCTGGTAAATTATTTGTTGCTTCTGAACCCCTTGTGCTTTCAATGCATAATTCGACTTGATCTCATCCCGTAGATTCCAGTGGCTCAATAACACCATATCGCTTGGAAAGAATCGTTGGTTAGTATTATCGCGTAGGTTTCCCATAATGATGTTGTATTCTGAGATATAAATATCGGATCGTGTTTCTGCTGCCGCAGAGGCCTGAATCAGCTGTGCCGGAATTCTGGAAGTGAAACGGTCGCCCAGTCGTGCATAGGCCCATTCCCGACGGCTCCAGGTTTTCCCCAGTGAATTTTTTTCATCCAGCGAATAATAGGGAAAGTTAAGCGTGATGAGAAAAGCGATTTTGTTGGCATAGAAATCATCGGAAAGATGAGCCCCTGCTGAATAAGCGCCAAACAGCGCATCTACCGAATGCAGTGGCCCGTTGTCAAGATGAAGATTCGCCATCAGGTCAAGACTGATTTTATTGAAATGGCCACCCAACGATTCCAAATAGCCGCTGATTTTTTGAAAGACCATCTCGCGTTCTTCCGGGTCGGAAAGATAATTTTTTGTGCAAAATGTGATAAAATCCTGCTTCGTTCCATTGTCTTCCTGCCATAAGTCTGCGGTTTGCAAAACTCCCCGTTCCATTCGACTGACTTCTGATACAGGAATTTTGTTGGTGAGGCTGTTCACGACCTCATGTATTTCGGTTTTAGTAATCGGCGAAGAAATCGCCGGTTGCTGTGCGGTTGCTGCTGAACAAATAAATACAGCCATCATGAGAATTAGATTTTTCATCGGTTTTTTTTATTCTGAAAGCGAAGATAGCAAATCAATGCTTGGAAATGGGGTTAGTGCGAAAAAACCTTTGTTTAGGGAAATAGTGCTTTAACAATGTGCTCTTTGCCTTGCGCTGTCCTGATTTCAATAATATACAAGCCTTCAAAATTCGTCGGATTACATAATTCTGTGATTGGTAGACCGGATTCGCCCGGCAGCACAGGGATATCTTTCTTCATGGCAACCGTTTTACCGCATAAATCCAGCAACCTCAACGAAATATGTGGTGTAGAAATGTCTGTCCAGACGATTGTACTATTGACAGTAACCGGGTTGGGAATCAGGGCAGTCTGTGTTACTGGCCAATGTGCTGTGATACCTGCCGGTCCTACATTAATTCTGTATATTTCAATATTTTCCCATGAGATTACCCAGAGGCATTCTCCGTCCCAGGCCATATCCCTTGGGTTCCAACAGGGAGAAGGTGCTGTTAGTTCAATGGTTTCATTGTCTGGTGCCAGTTCAATTAACAGATGCGTTGTCCAGTCATTGGTCCAAAGGCTGTTTCCATCCCAGGCCATGCCAATACAGTCATGTGAAGGGCCCTCCATTGATAACAACAGGTTTCCGTTTTCCGGATTAATTTTTTCGATCCGGCCAGGCTGATCCACCAGAAAATTTGCTGCCCATAAGTAATTTCCATCGTAGGTTATTCCATGTGGCCAGGGCGTTTCTGAAGGGTATATAAAATTTTTCAACACTGAACCATCGGTTGGGTCAATTTTGAAAATCCGGCTCCCTGTTCCATTCGATTCATACCACCCAACTGCCCAAAGATATTCTCCGTCCCATGCCATGCCCTCAATGTATCGTACACTCGACGGATAGCTGAAGCTCAGAATTATTTCTCCGGTTTCCGGATCAATTCGTTGAAATTTTTTGTTGACATAATTGGCGGTCCATAGGTGTGTTCCATCCCACGTGAGTGCCCAGCACATATAACTGGGCGATGGAATGGTGTGTAAAATGTCACCGGTGTCTTTCAGTACCGGGAAGGTTGCCGGGTAAAGGGCCTGACCTGCAAAATCATCGATGCCGTCGAAGTTTTTGTCGTTTTGCTGGGCGTAGGTAGTCATTCCGCACAGAAATACAACGGGCACAAGAAGGAGAGGAATTGCTTTCATACGGTGTCGTTTTTAGGATTTCCCTAAAGATACACATTTTTGCTTATGAAAGCTATAATATTTTGATTAGTATGGTCTTAAATCACCTGATTTTGTTTAAATCAACTGCGTAATACCTGTTATTGTTCGGTCTTATGCGTGGAAAATTAATTAATTTTTTTTAATTGCCCTCTTTTACTGAGCATGATAGCAACTGGTTTTCCATTGGGAAACTCCGAAAGTATTAAAATCATAATTACCGTGATGGGCACACTGAGTAGCATCCCGATTACACCCCAGATCATTCCCCAGAGCAACAAGGTTAAAAAAACTACCAACGTACTGATGTTTAATGAGCTTCCCATCAGACGTGGATCCACATAATTCCCAATCACCAGCTGAATGCCTCCGACGATAGATAGCACCAGGATTGCAGGCGTCAAATCACCAAATTGTAGCATGGCAAAGATAGCCGGAAAAATGGTGGCCACCAACGAACCAATGGTGGGGATATAGTTGAGCAAAAAAATAAGAAAGGCCCAGAAAAACGGAGCATCAACTCCTATGAAAAGTAGAGCAATATAACTCAGGGCGCCGGTCAACAGACTTACAAATGTTTTTAATGCGATGTAATTGCTTACCGAGTCATCGATGGCATGCAGCAGATCATTGATGTGTTTTAACCGCTTGGGATCTTTATATATGGCGTGTAATTTTATCTGAAAAACTGATTCTTCCAGCAATAAAAAAATCAGGTATAGCAGGATTGTAAATCCGTTGCCGATCAAGCCTTTTATCGCATTAAAAATGGCTCCCAGAATGCCCCCAAATTCCATTTGGCCTGTAAGTTCCTTGATTTCATCTACTAGGTTGATATTCAGTCTTTCATTGATCAATGTACTGATTTTACTGATGTTGACTTCATACTGTGGCATCGAGCGTGAAAGTTCCTGAATATTGGATGAAATCAGATTCCCGGCCAGAGAAATCATGCCCAGGATAAAAATGGTCGATATTGCCGTCATAAGCCAATCCGGCCATTTTTTTGTAATGCGTGTTTTGTGAATTATTCTTTTTACCACACGTATTAAAAACCAAAAAAGCACGGCCAGGATAAACGGAATCAGCAGGGATTGACCGTAAATAAGCGCCAGAAGAATGGCAACGGTAAGCAGTAGATAAAAGATTTTTTTTGTTGAGTCCATACATTTTTAAATTGATGACAGCGGGTACAAATCTAAATAAAAAGTGAATTCCTATCGCTTGTTAAACCTAAAGAATTGCATTTACTTAGCAAATCGCAAAAGCCCTTACCGGTGCTCCATCCGCACTATTTGTTTTTAGTGGAATGGTATAAAATGCAAAATGCTTTTCGATAAGCGGTTGCAGGTTTGTAAGGTTTTCAATGATTACTATCTGGTACTTCATGAGGATGTGATGTGACGGCAATTCCTGTGATGCGACAGGGTCGGGGGATAGGGTGTCGATACCAACTCCTCTGATATTAAAGGTGCATAATAATCTGGCAGCTTCCGGGTCAATTACAGGGAAACGCTGGCTGTATTTTTCGCTGCCCCAGTACCGGTCATGGCCTGTATAAAAAAGTATAAAATCAGCCTGTGATATTTCCTGTTTATAAGTAAGAATGTGCCAGTCTGCGATGTCTTTTTTCCCTGAGAGTGGAATGCAGAAACCTCTTCCAATGAAATGTTCCAACGCATATTGGTCGAGCCTTTTGCCTTTTGAAATAAGATGGTTCGGAGCATCCATATGTGTGCCTGTATGGCTTGTGAACCGCATGGAATGTTCATTGTATCCGTGGGTTTCGATTCGCGATATAACTTGTTGATCCGGTGGGTTCGTTCCCGGGAAAAGTGACATACCTTCACAAATTGTTTGCGTCAGGTCATAGATTTTTTTATTCTTAGTATTCATCATTCAAACGGGATTTGGGTAAGGGGTGTAAAATTACAAATTTTTGAAATGCCCAACCAATGATTTTGTTGAGCTGAAAGGCTTAATAACATTTTCTATTCTATTTGGTTATGTTAATGGATAAAAAATTGCCAGATGCGAAGAAAGACAGAAAAAATAATTTATGGTTGTATGGGGTTGGGCGGGGCTGTAAATACCACGGTGAGTGACTTGGCCGTGTTAAAAAAAACCTTTATGGCGTTGGAAACTGCCTATGATTCAGGTATTTATAGATTTGATCATGCGGATATTTATAACCAGGGCAGGGCCGAATCCGTTTTTGGCCTATGGTTAAAAGATAATCCGGGACTCAGGTCGAAGATTTTTCTTCAGAGCAAAACAGGAATCAACCTTCACGCAGGGCCCTATAATTCAAGTTACTACGATTTTTCTGAAACGTATCTTTCACAGCATGTGGAACAAATTCTGGCTCGCCTGCATACCGACTATCTGGACAGCCTGCTTCTTCATCGTCCTGACCCTTTGGCTTCCGGTGAAGCGTTGGCCCGGGTATTACAACCACTGGTAAAAAATGGAACGGTTCGATCGCTCGGAGTTTCCAATATGTCGGTATGGCAAATCCAGTGGTTGGAACATGCATTGCAGCTCCCGGTCAGGGTGAACCAGATCCGGTTTTCGTTGGGGCATAGCCTGTTAGTTGACCAGATGGTATGGGTGAATTCAGCGAAAGTAATGAATCATGGCCTCGATGGCATGCTTTCCTTCGCCTCCCAATATGCCGTTGAGCTGCAGGCATGGAGTCCGCTGGACAAAGGACTTTTTTTATCCCCTTTTGCAGCTGATGCGAAAAATATACCGGCCACGGCCGGATTGCTGAAGGAGCTAAGTCAAATCTATGACGTTGCTCCGGGGGTTATTGCATTGAGTTGGGTACTGCGTGTTCCACAGGTAGCTGCAGTAATTGGCACTACCCGTCCTGAACGCATTAAAGCGCTGGTGGAGGCCTCCCGGATTACCCTGTCGCACGATGACTGGTACCGCCTCTGGATTACGGCCAGCGGTGAAAAATTGCCCTGATCACCGGCTTCAAAAGGTGTTTTTGCTTTAAAATAACTGTATTGCAAAGGGTCTGATCTTTAATAAAATGCTGTTTTGTGTTTGTATCTCGATTTTTTGCTAATTTTATGCATTCAATGCTTTTCGTTTGACGGATCTGACGAAAACGTTTTGGAAATACTAACCCATCTGAAAAAATAATGATCATGAAAAAACATGAGAACCTTGTGCGGCTGTTTGAATTTTCCATAAAAAATAACTGGGAAATTACCGCACTTTCCGATTATAAAGGGATTGATTACACTTACCGCGAAGTAGGAACCCGTATTATGAAGATTCATGCTGTTTTTCAAGCCTGCGGGGTAAAAAAAGGGGATAAAATAGCACTGGTTGGCAAAAATTCAGCTAACTGGGGAATTATTTACCTCGCTGCCGTGAATTATGGCGCGGTTATCGTTCCGATTTTGCCTGATTTCAAACCGGTTGATATTCATTATATTATCAATCATTCCGATTCTGTTGTGCTCTTTGCCGGTGATTCGCTCTGGGAAAAACTCGATCCTAATGCCATGACTAACCTGCGTACTGTGCTTCAAATTCAGGACTTTTCGCTGCTGCATGTGTATGAGCATGGGTTGGAATCTGCTATTAACGAAGCCATGCAGGCCTTTGAAACCCGCTATCCTGATGGTCTCTCGCAGGAAGATATCCGGTTTTCTGAATGTAATAATGACGATGTTGCCGTGATTAGTTACACTTCAGGAACCACAGGTTTTTCCAAGGGCGTGGTTTTGCAACACAAAAGTTTGTTGGGGAACATGAACTTTGCCCAGCTTAATATGCCATTGAATCCGGCCGATAAAATAGTCAGCTTTCTGCCCCTGGCTCATACCTATGGATGCGCTTTTGAATTCCTCTTTCCTTTTACTCTCGGCTGCCATATTACCTTTTTGACGCGTACTCCATCGCCCAAAATTGTTACCGATGCTTTTCAGGAAATACAACCAGCACTGATTCTCTCCGTGCCATTGGTGATCGAAAAGATTTACAAAACCCGTATCATGCCGCTATTCCATAAACGTTCGATGGCTATTTTAATTCGTATACCACTGATTAATAAGCTTCTATACAATAAAATACGAAGTAAAATGTTTGATGTTTTTGGTGGAAATTTTCGTGAACTGATTATTGGCGGCGCTGCTTTTAACCCGGAGGCCGAACGCTTTTTTCGAAAAATGAAATTTCCATTTACAGTAGGCTATGGAATGACTGAATGTGGCCCCCTGATCTCCTATGCCTCATGGCGAACAACAAAACTGGGCGCTTCGGGTCGTGCTGTGGATGAACTTGAGGTGACCATCGATTCTGACGATCCGCAAAAATTGGTGGGAGAAATTCTTATCCGGGGTTCGCATGTGATGCAAGGGTATTATAAAAATCCAGAAGCTACGGCGCAGGCTATCGACAACGAGGGGTGGCTTCATAGTGGCGATCTGGGAATTATCGACAGTGAAGGAAATATTTTTATTAAAGGCCGCTCTAAAAGCATGATCCTTACCGGATCAGGGAAAAATATTTATCCTGAAGAAATCGAATCTTTTCTGAATAACCGCTTTATGGTTTCTGAATCGGTAGTGGTACCCCGGAATAATAAACTGATTGCCCTGATCTGCCCGGATTAT
>Ga0265295_1000728_pt1 | contig 63562 bp, 74 predicted proteins | sample Munlansysbiofilm_FD_192503 | JGI IMG/M metagenome (GOLD analysis project Ga0265295, IMG submission 192503) | Leachate microbial communities from a municipal landfill in Southern Ontario, Canada - Methane capture system biofilm | ecosystem: Engineered > Solid waste > Landfill > Unclassified ... | reverse complement strand
GCAGGGACGATTTTTGCGGCTTTAGCTCTTAAATTGGCATTGGCATCACGATGAAAAAAAGTACCCTTTTAGCTGTGGTTTTAGCGCTCTTTTGTGGAGTGTTAGTGATAGAATTTTTTCTACAAACACTTTTATCTTAATGCCATTAAGCCTTTACATGTAAAGGCTTATACGGTTTGCTCTTTCTTAGTAAGATTGGGGAGTTGCGAGATAATAATCCCTCCAAAAATCACAAAACTTGCTAACATCTCCGTCTGGCTTAAACGCTCGTTTAAAAAGAGGTAGGCAAGTAAAACGGTAAAGACGGGGATGAGATTGACAAAGACCGAAGCTTTGGACGCTTCAATGCGACTAAGCGCTAAGTTAAACATGCCATAGCCTCCAAGGGTTACCACAATACCCAAATAACAAATCCACCCAAACACCTCAAGACTGAGGTGCATCGGCAGTGTAAAATACTCCCATACCGCAAGCGGAAAAAAGAAAATCGTTCCTACAAAAGCCTGAATGGCTGTTAAAAAGAGCGCTGAGAACTTTTGGCTTAAATAGCGCACGGAAATAGCGTACCACGTTCCACAAATCATGGCGAAAAATTCTAAAAAATTGCCTAAAAGAGGATTGGAAGCATTTTCACTGCTTTGGGCACCAAGGCTAAGCCAAATGGCTCCCACAACGGCTAAAACAGAGCCAATGACAATGCGTTTGCTTAAGTACTCTTTGAGGACAAAACTGGCTGCAATCGCTGTCATAAGAGGCATCATGGAGGTAATCATTCCCGCTTGAGAGGCGGTGGTGAGTTGAAGTGCTTTGGCTTCAAAAATAAAATAAAAACAAGGCTCAAAAAGGGTAAGTAACAGGATGTATTTGATGTCATGGCGTGTAAAAGAGAGTGCACGAAATTGCTTGATAAAATAGACAAAACATAAACTCGCAATAACCATACGCCCAAAAACAACGCTCATGGGTCCTAGTGGGCCAATGGCGGATTTGAGGGCAATAAACGAACTTGCCCATGTGAGCATCGCAATGAGCAAAAATAAAATACCAATAGGGTCGGTTTTTGGTTGATTCATGAAACTTCTTTGGGTAAAATGTGGCATATTGTATCCATATTTTACTAAAAAAAAGATGCCTAAAAAGGAGAATAGATGGGAATTTTTACACTACGTAACGTGGTTTTTTTAATGCTTCTTATGGGTGCCTTTCACTATTTTAGCACTACCAAAGAGGTGGATAATCACAGTTTGATTTTACCCTTAGATACGAAGATTTTAGCCTTTGGCGATAGTTTAACGTTGGGAACAGGTGCAACGCCCTCTCAAAGTTACCCTGCCATTTTAAGTGAATTGGTGCATACTCCTGTCATTAATGCGGGTATTGCGGGGGAAATCAGTGCGCAAGGGTTGGAGCGTTTACCTAAACTTTTACAAGAGCATAAACCCGATATTTTGATTCTTTGTCATGGTGGCAATGATATTTTAAGAAAAGTCGATAGCGCTCAAACCAAAGAGAATCTCTCCAAAATGGTCTCTATGGCTCGAGAAAAAGGAGTTTATGTGCTTTTAGTGGGTGTGCCAATCATGGGAACGCTCTCTTTTAGTATTTCACCGCTTTATTATGACGTGGCTAAAGCGCATAACATTGAGATAGACGATGAAAGTCTAAAAGAAATTTTCAATAATGAAAATACTCTAAAAGCGGACAGAGTTCATCCCAATAGTGAGGGGTATGCTTTGATGGCGAAAAATATTGCCATTATCTTAAGCGAACATTATCATCCCTCAGCGAAAACGTTTTAAAAGACCTTTGAGATAAGCCTCCGCCAATGAGGCTATTTCGCTTTCACTCAGCGTAATGGGTGCATTTTGGCTAGGGACATTATGCAGTAAAACAGAGAGTTGCGTACAGCTTTTATAAAGCTCTTCAGGGCTCATGCGCACCATCACCTCAACCACTTCATTGGGAAGGTTTTTGGGCTCTAGCTGGTGAAGAGCGGTAATGTTAGCTAAAAATGTTTCCAGTGTTGGATGCAAAAGAATTCCTTTTTTTTGTGTGCAATTATGCCACATTTGACTAAGAATCATCTAAAAAATCCTTACTTGTAAAATCCTTTTTCTTCTTTGCTTGTTACAATGAACTATCTTTACATGTAAAAAGGATTTTTTATGAGCATGCACGATTTAGAGGCGTTTGTACGCTCCATTTATCCTTTTGAGCTTTTAACTAAAAGTGAGCTGGCTCAAGCGACTGGTGCGATGAACATTGCCTACTATAAAAAAGATGAGATACTCATCTCTCCTTCTAAGACCTCCTCGTTTTTGTACATCATTCTCAAAGGCGAAGTAGGCGAGTTTAGCGAAGAGGAACTCTTGAAGGTGTATAGCAAATCAAACTCATTTGATGCGGACGCTTTGATTTATGGGAGTACCACCAAGCAGTTTAAAGTCTTAGAAGAGCTCATTTGCTACGAGTTAGACAAAGCCTCTTTTTTGGCGTTAATGCAGAGCAATGAAGCCTTTAAAGCCTACTTTATTCAAGACCTCGCTAATAAAATTCACTCCGCCAAACAACGAGAATACACCACGGAGCTTTCAGGGTTTATGATGGCATTGGTTGGGGAGTGTTACTTGCACACACCCACCATTGTACAAAAAGAGTGTTCCATCATGGAAGCCCTTCAAGAGATGGAGGCGAAAAAGAGCAGTTGCATTGTGGTGCGCTTAGAGGAGGGGTATGGCATCGTGACCGATAGTGTCATTCGTAAGCATGTGTTGTTTAATGGGTATGACAAGCATGCTTCCATTGGAGCGATTGCGCTCTTTCCGCTTATTTGCATTGAGGCGAGTGATTATCTCTTTAATGCTTTACTAAGTTTCACCAAACATGCCATTAAGCGTCTGGTGGTGATGGAAAATGGAGAGATTATTGGTATCTTAGAACAGCTGGATTTACTGAGCTACTTTGCCAATCACTCTTATTTAGCTGCGGTGAAAATTAAAAAAGCAAGGAGCATTGAGGAGCTTAAAGAGGCGAGTGGGGATTTTATTCATATCATCAAAAAGTTACATGTAAAAGGGACAAAGGTGGATTATATCGCTAAGCTTGTCTCTGAACTCAACGCAAAAGTATATGAAAAGCTCTACTCCATGATAGTTCCTGAAAATTTGGCTTCCAAAGCGTGTTTGGTGGTGATGGGCAGTGAAGGGCGCAGAGAACAGCTCTTAAAAACCGACCAAGACAATGCGTTGATTATTGAGAATGGGATGGATGTGGGTGCTTATGTGCCCTACATGAAGCAATTAAGTGAGACGCTCATTGCGTTTGGGTATCCGCCGTGCGAGGGAAATATTATGGTTTCAAATCCGTATTGGTGCAAGTCAAAAAAAGAGTACCATAAAGAGATAGAACGCTGGTTTGATGCCCCAAACATGGAAGATGTTATGCATGTTGCCATCTTCTTTGATGCCACCGCTGTTGCTGGTGATGGCTCTTTGCTGTTGGCATTAAAAGAGGCACTTTATAGGCACATTGAGGCTCAAAATAGCTTTATGGCGCACTTTGCGATGCCTGTACTTGCCTTTGAGACACCCATAGGTTTTTTTGCCAATCTCATTGCCAAAGAGAATAAAATCGATGTCAAAAAAGGGGGCATTTTCCCCATAGTGCATGGTGTGCGAAGTTTAGCGCTAGAGCAGAAAATGGATGTGTGTGACTCCGTAGGGCGCATTAAAAAGCTTGCACACTTAGGCGTTTTGGAGAGTGACTTCTCAGGCGCACTCATCGAAGCGCTCGATACCTTTTTAAACCTGCGTCTTAAAGAGCAGTTACAACGAGGTGGAATTTTGGGAAATGAGGTCAATCTTGAAGCGCTCAATGAGTTGGAGTTGGAGCTTTTAAAAGACAGCTTTAAAATTGTCAATAAATTTAAAAAGTTTCTAACCCACCACTTTAAACTCTCGATGGTGAGCTAATGTTTACCTCCTTTTTTGCCAAACGCAACGCCAAAAATCTAAGCAATGAGCGGTTTCGTTTTTTATTTGAAGAAGCACCCAAAGATGAGGTGGTGGTGTTTGACACCGAGACCACAGGACTCAATCCTAAAAAAGATGAGATTCTCTCCATTGGCGCAGTCAAGGTACGGGGCAATAAAATCTTAATGTCCGAAAAATTTGAGCTTTTTGTGAAACCTCGCTTTGAGGTGAATGAGACGAGCATAAAGATTCATCAGATTCGCAACATTGACGTACAAAATGCGCTCTCTCCTCGTGAAGCGATTGAGCAGTTTTTAGATTTCATTGGCGCACGCCCTTTGGTGGGCTACTACTTAGAATTTGACGTTGCGATGATTAACAAATACCTTAAAACGTGGCTGAACATCTACCTCCCCAATCCTCAAATTGAACTCTCAGGACTCTACCACGACAAAAAAATCAAACGCATCCCCGATGGGGTCATCGACCTGCGCTTTGATGTGATGATGAAAGAGTTGGGCTTACCTGTTTTTGGGAAGCACGATGCGTTAAATGATGCGATGATGAGTGCAATGATGTATGTGAAGTTGCGCAATGTGGAGAAATTGTAGGAGGTTTTGCATTCTCGTCATTGGCGACATATAACAAGGAAGGACTTAAAAAGTATGTATTCTTTAAAATAGTATGCTACAATACTGTATTACAAAATACAAGGAGACATCATGATAGCAACTGTAAGGCTTGATGAAGCCCTAGAATTAAAGCTTGAGCGCATGGCAAAAGCTTTGCGTAAGAAAAAAAGTGATGTCATACGAGAGGCGATAGAATTTTATGCCAGTAGCGTTGAGTCACATAAAAAATCACGCATACTTTTAGCGGTTGAAAAAACCAAAGAGGCAGATAAAGAAGTCCACAAACACTTTGAAGGAACCTTGAATGATGGTCTGTAAAGGCGATATATGGCTTGTGAATCTCAATCCTAGTAAGAAAAATAACGAAATGGGAAAAACGAGACCCGCGGTTGTTTTTCAAAACGATGAACTCAACCAAAGTGAGTATCCTACAACGATTATTTTTCCGCTTAGTACGGCACTGATTGACAATGTGGAGCCGATTCGTATGCGGATTCTTAAACGAGAATTGTTGGAGCAAGACTCTGACATCGTTGTGACGCAAATACGAGCCATTGACAATGAGCGTTTTATCCAAAAACTAGCGACCCTAACGCCCCAGGAGCTTCAAAAACTCAAAGAACTTTTTGAAGAAATCACCCTTTAAATATCTTTACATGTAAAACCAAAACCACGAGGGAAATTTCCCTCGTGATAACACCTTATCGGAAGCGTTTGACCGCTTGTATCATGTTAGCAAGGGCTGATTTGGTTTCACTCCAGCCCCTTGTTTTTAACCCACAATCAGGATTTATCCAGAGTTGCTCTTTTGGCAGTACCTCTAAAAAGGCTTTGATTTGTTCGCTCATCTCTTCTACACTTGGAACACGAGGCGAGTGAATGTCATACACGCCTGGTCCAATTTGCGCTTTGTAGTGGGCTTTTTGGAACACTTTTAAGAGTTTATTGCCACTGCGTGATGTCTCAATGGTAATGACATCCGCATCCATCGCTTCAATGGTCTCAATGATGTCATTGAAGTTGCTGTAACACATATGGGTGTGAATTTGCGTCTGATCCCACGCACTGCACACCGAGGCTTTAAAGCTCTCCACCGCCCATTTTTCATAGGCTTTGATTTTTTCATCCCGAAGAGGATACCCCTCTTTAAACGCCGCCTCATCCACTTGAATGATTTTTATATCATTGCGCTGAAGCTCATCGACCTCTTCTGCAATCGCTCGTGCGACCTCGTACGCCACCTCGCTTTTAGGAATGTCATCACGCACAAACGACCAGTTTAAAATGGTCACAGGCCCTGTGAGCATCCCTTTCATTGGCTTGTCAGTTAAGCTTTGCGCATAGACACTCCACTCGACACTTAAAGGCTTTCGTCGTCTGACATTGCCGTGTAAAAGTGGCGGCTTGACGCATCTGCTTCCATAGCTTTGCACCCATCCGTTTTCGCTAAAAGCAAAACCCTCTAAGAGTTCACCAAAGTACTCGACCATGTCGTTGCGCTCAAATTCGCCATGCACTAAGACATCCAGTCCTATCTCTTCTTGAAACGCCACACACTCCTTGATAAGCTCTTTTAAAGCGTTTTCGTAGGCTACTTGACTCATTTCTCCTTTTTTATAGGCTAAACGAAGCGCTCGTGTCTCTTTGGTTTGAGGGAATGAGCCAATGGTTGTGGTTGGGAAAAGGGGAAGATTGAGCGCTTTTTGTTGCATCAAAGAGCGTATGCCATAAGGGGAGCGCTTCGCAAAATGGTTGGTATGCGCTTGAATGGTGGGTTTTTCTATTGCTTCGTTTTGTGCTGGTTTTTCTTTGTTTTCCCAGAGTGTTTGAAGCGTTTGAAGCTCGTTTAATTTTTCAAGTGCAAAGCTTAGTTTTTCTTTTACATGTAAAGGGAGTTTTTGCTCAAACGTGGTGGAATAAGGCACATGAAGCAGTGAGCACGAGGTGCTTAAAATCAGCCTCTCTTCGCCAATCACAGCGGTAATTTTTTCCAAAAGTTCGTAGGATTTGGAGGCATTGTTTTTCCAAACATTTCGCCCATCAATGAGCCCTGCAATGAGCACTTTATCGTTTACATGTAAAAGTGCTTCAAGGTTTTCTATCCCATACACAAAATCAAGTCCAATTCCCCAAATAGGGCACTTCCCTAAGACAACAACCGCTTCATTGGCTCTATCAAAATAGCTCACGACGGCGATTTTTAGTTTAGGTGAAACCGTGCCTAATTTCTCATACGCAATTTTAAGAAGCGTGTAAAATTTTGGCTCTAAGCTTTTGGCAAACAATGGCTCATCAAACTGAACAATAATGCCATCTCCTAGCGTTTCAATGCTCTTAAGCACACTTGCATACGCTTCCAAAAGAGCATCAAAAAGCACAAAAGCATCCGTGTTATCAATGGTTTTAGAAAGCGCTAAAAAGGTAATGGGCCCAATAAGATTAATCTTTGGCGTAATCCCCAGTGCTTTGGCTTCAGTAAACTCTTCGATGATTTTGCTCGCATCGACACTAAAACGGGTCTGTGCGTGCAGTTCGGGGACAATGTAGTGGTAGTTGGTGTTAAACCATTTGGTCATCTCCATTGCAGAGCGACTCTCATCGCCTCTTACCATCGCAAAATAGCGTTTGGTTGCATCTTCAATGCCTACAAATCGCTCAGGAATCGCTCCTAAAAGGCTGATCATATCTAACATTAAATCATAATAGCTAAAGTCATTGCACGAAATTACATCAATGCCGTGCGCTTTTTGGTATTCAAAGTGGCGTGCTCGAAGCTCTTTGGCAACGTCTTGAAGGCTTGAAAACTCCGATTTTCCTGCCCAGTAGGCTTCAAGAGCAAATTTTAACTCACGCTTCTCTCCGATGCGTGGAAATCCTGTTACATAGGTTTTTAACATCTTTTTATTCCTTATCATTTTCATTTTTTAATTCAGTAAGTGTGTTATAAAAATAAATGAAGTGGAGGATGAATACCTGTGCGACGAAAGCTAAAATAGCGGCAAGAGCAGTTACATTTACGGCGTTTTTTGGCGTGTTTTATGGCGGAGTGGGCACGTGAGGCAAATAAACGACTGCATCGACACACACGAGGGCGGTAGTGAAAAAGGGTCGAAAAAAGGGAAAGAAGAAGCGGTGGTGGGTCATCTTCGTGAAGCTCTTTTTCATTCTCTTCACAAAAAAGGTGTGTGGTATGAATCAGGCGTGCGTGTTGGCGTTTGGTTTTAACTTCACTGGTAGAAGCTTGAATGGCTGATAATGAAAAGTAGCCTTTTTTGCCAAAGCCACGAGGTAGACGCACGAAAATCCTTTGTAAAATGTGCGGGCATTATAGCACAACGCTTTTACATGTAAAAAAAATATTTACCAATTTGCGTTAGAATAGTCCTATTATTTTGAAAAAGGAATGAAAATGGAAGTTGTCAAAACCGTTGTATTATTGACTCTCATGACACTGTTGTTTGTTTGGGTTGGTGGTATTATGGGAGGGACTCAAGGGATGCTTATTGCCCTTGTGATGGCAGGTGTGATGAATTTTGTGAGTTATTTTTACTCTGATACCCTGGTGCTTCGTCATTACCATGCCGTTGAAGTAAGCCCCAAAGAAGCGAAGGGCTTATTTGAAATTGTTCAGAAGTTAGCCAATAGAGCGGCTATTCCCATGCCAAAGGTTTATATTATTCCTGATCACACCCCAAATGCGTTTGCCACAGGACGAAATCCTCAAAATGCCGCTGTTGCGGTGACGGAGGGTTTGTTAGAACTTTTAGATGAAAATGAAGTCGAAGCGGTGTTAGCACATGAGTTAAGCCATGTAAGACACTATGATATTTTAATAGGCACCATTGCGGCAACCATTGCGGGTGCGATTGCTATGATTGCCAATATGCTCCAATTTGGCGCAATGTTTGGAGGTGATAGAGAAAACCGTCCTAACCCTATTTTGATGCTGGTTTTATCCTTAGTCTTACCTCTAGCAGCTGCGGTGATTCAAATGGCGATTAGTCGAAACCGTGAGTACATGGCAGATGAGGGAGCGGCACGTTTGACACGCCATCCTGAGTGGTTGCAAAGTGCCCTTTCAAAGCTCTCAACTTACAACAAGCGAGGCATGGTTCACGAAGCAACGACTGAGAGTGCGCATATGTTTATTATCAACCCTTTTGCAGGGAAAAATATCTCTTTTGCGTCACTCTTTTCTACCCATCCCTCAACGGAAGATAGAATTGCAAGGTTAGAAGCATTAAAGTCACAGATTCGTTAAGAAGAGGCAAAGAGCCTCTTTTTTATTTGATATGCAGTAAGGTCTCCAAATAATCATACCCTTCTTCCCATATGCCCAAATCACTCTCGCTGTTCATATGTCCTCGTTTTCCCAAATCAACCAGTCGGCTTCCCCACGCTTTAGCTAAGCGTTGAACATGTGGAAAGGTCGCATAAGGGTCGTTTGTACTCGCTAGTACAATGGAGGGAAAATCAAATGGCGTCATCGGTATCTCTTCAAATCCTTGAGCCGATTTTGGGAAAATAGGTTCTTGAGGATTGGGTGGAGCAACCAGCAATGCCCCTTTAATTTTGGTATGTGTACGACTTGCCCACTTAGCGACGACTAAACAGCCTAAACTGTGTGCCACAAGTACGACAGGGGAATGACACTGTTGAAGGGTTGCTTCAAGCTGTTCTACCCACTCGGTAGCATTGGGATACTCCCAATCTTTTTGCATGACACGGTAAAAATCAGGGTGTGCTTTTTCCCAGTATGTTTGCCAATGTTTCTCATCAGAATTTTGATAGCCTGGGAGTATCAGCACAGAAGGATTCATACGTAAGTTTGTTAGTTTAACTGTTTTTAACATAATAAGATAGCCTATGTTCGGTATGTTTGGTAAAGTAATGGTTCTCTGGAATGATATCCGCATGTCCTAAAAAGAGTTTCCCCTGAGGTTTAAGCAAGGAAGAGAAACGCTCAATCGTTTTAAGCCTAAATGCATCATCAAAATAAATCAGCATATTGCGTGAGAAGATAATATCAAAACTGCCCAAAGAGAGAAAATCCCCTTCAAAGATATTGACTTTACGAAAAGAAATAGAGGTAAAATACTCTTTTTTAGCGCTGTAAAATCGTTCATCTTTTAAAAAGTATTTTTCTTTAAGACGCTCTTCTAACTTATGTAATGACCGTTCTGAAAAGAGTCCACGCTGCGCTTTTTCAATCGCTTCAGAGTTGATGTCAATGCCTGTGATAGAAAAGGAGTAGGAGTCTCTTTTTTTCTCTTGTAACATCATAGACAAAGAGTAAACCTCTTCACCTGTGGCACACGGGGCACACAGAATTTTGACATTTGGAATTTGAAGTGCAAATTCAACTGCAAGATTGAGTTGAGACTCCTCACGGTAAAAATAGGTCTCATTGACCGTTACTAAGTCAATCAAATCTTGTCTCAGTTTTGTATCGTGCTGTAAAGCTTCAAAGAGTTTTCGAAAACTGTAAATCTCTTTGCGTTCACAAAAAAGTTTCAGTTTTGTTTCGATGACACTGTTTTTGGAGAAAAGGTCTACACCAATTTCACGCTTAATATAATGCAAAACATCATGAAGCCCAAAAGGGTTAAACTCTTGAGGAGGGTTTTTTTCTTGGGTGAGCGATATTTCAGGCTCTTTTTTTCTGTTCCAAAACCACATTAGGAGACTCCAAATAATTTAATGGCATCAATAATCTGTTCTAACGGCATAGAGGCAATATTAGGATTAATCTCTACTGCACGTTTTGGCATACCGTATACTATAGCACTTTCTTCGCTTTCTGCAATACATTTTGCCCCATGTTTTTGCAATTCACTCAGACCATTGGCACCATCATGCCCAATACCCGTGAGTAAAACCGCCATAACATCAGTATCTTTTAAGCATTCAAGGGCAGAGGAAAATAGGGTGTCAATGCTAGGGTTATAAGGAGTTTCTCCTTCACTAATAGGCTCAATTTTTGGGCTAAAATCGCCTCGTTTAAGATGGCAATTTTGCGGACAAATATAAACACTCGCTGGCTGAAGGCTCATTTTTTTATCAACACCGTGTACCGCAAAAGAGAGTTCATTTTGAAATTGACTAATAAAACTAGGAATAAACATACTGTTCATATGTTGAGCAATCACAATACTAGCATTAAAAGAATCAGGAATAGAAGCTAAAATTCTTTTAAGATGACCAGGGCCTCCTGTGGAAGCCCCAATCAAGATAATTTTTGGTTTCATAAATCCCACACTTATTGTTTATTTTCTTCAAGCATCCAGTAGAGATTCATTCTAACCCCAGCGCCACTTGCCCCACATTGGTTATAGCCCCATGATTTTTCAATATAGGCAGGCCCTGCGATATCAAGGTGTAACCATTTCTCTTTATTCTCTTCTTCGATAAAATTATCCAAAAAGAGTCCCGCTGTAATCGCTCCACCGTAACGGCTTGAGCTAATGTTCGACATATCAGCCACAGAGCTTTTCAGCAATTTTTTAAGGTATTTGTTAAACGGAAGGGTGCCACTCAGCTCACCACTTTTACTAGCTGCTTTTTGCATAGCATGTTTAAGTTCACTGCTGTGTCCCATAATTCCTGTGGTGTATTCACCAAGTGCTACCACGCATGCACCTGTGAGTGTTGCCATATCTATGAGCAAATCAGGTTTAAGTTCTTGCGCATAACATAAACAATCCGCTAAGACCAAACGTCCTTCAGCGTCGGTGTTGCGTACTTCTATGGTTTTGCCATTTTTAGCGACTAAAACATCATCAGGTTTATAGGCATCGCCTCCAATCATATTTTCTGTAGCGCCTACAATGGCGTGAATTTCATAAGGAAGCTCTAGAATTGCCGCCGCTTTAAAAATAGCCATAACCGCAGCGCCACCACTTTTATCCGCTTTCATCGTGACCATATGCTCACTAGGCTTTAGACTAAGTCCACCGCTATCGTACGTAAGACCTTTTCCCACATAGACAAGGCGTTTTTTTACCTCTTTTGGGGCATATGTTAAATGAATAAGGCGTGGAGGATGGACACTTGCACGATTCACCGCTAAGAAGGCATTCATTCCTTGCTCTTGTAAAAAGTGCTCATCCATGACTTTACATGTAACGTTTGGAAGAGAGCTGAGTGTTTGTGCAACCTCTGCTAGTGCTATAGGTGTCATGTCATGAGGCGTGGTATTGACAATATCTTTAGCGAAATTGGTTGCATCTGCAATGGCTGTTGCTATTTTAAGGGATTCTTGTGCACTTTGCATTGAGATATTACTGTTACTATAATCATCTAAACAAATCAAAACTTTTTCAATATTTAAAGGTTCTTTTTTACTTTTATATTTATCAAAGCTATAGTTTCCAAGAATAAATCCCTCAATGAGAGCCATAAAACTCATTTTAGGACATTCATTTGAATAGGTACCAATACGGAGGGTTTTAAAGGTTGTCTTTTGGAGACTCTCTAAAGTTTTAGCTGTAGCTAGTCTTATCTCATCTGCCTCTAAAGAGTTACATCCGACATAAAGAGTGCGATTGTTTGGAATGAAAAGAGTTTCTTCGCTCTCACCTTTAAATCCTAAGAGCTCTAAGCTCTCTTTATCTTCAATCCATAGATGAGACATATCTTTTTTAACAACAAATACGACTTTAACGTCAGCTTCTGTTTGATGTAACGGTTGATTTAAAATTTCAAATTTCATGTTTTTCCTTAAATTTCTTATCAGTCACTTGATGAAAATAGTACGAGATACCACCACCAATAATAGCAGCCAGTGGTAGAGCAAGATACCAATGTTCTTTTGCCCAATGGATTACAATTAAAATCTCTTCTCCAAAATACCATGTAGGGATAATCGTAAGAGATGCCCATACCCATGCCGAAATGAGATTAATTAAGGCAAACATTTTACCACTGTAGCGAGTCAGTCCTATGGAAATGGGAATGACGGTTCGTAAGCCATACAAATAGCGTTGAATAAAAATAATAGGCCATCCATGGCGTTTTAAAAGAAGATGTGCAAGTGCTAATTTTCGACGTTGTCCATGTAGCTTTTTGTGCACCCAGACTTTGTTAAATCGCCCAATATAAAAATAGACTTGATCTCCCGCAAAACCACCTAGCCCTGCTACGAAAATTGCAATAAAAAGGTTCATATCACCTGTATGGGTTAAAAGGCCTGCCATTACAAGCCCCATTTCACCCTCTAGCATTCCCCAAAAGAAGAGAATGATATAGCCATACTCTTTCATTAAATAAATAAATTTATTTTCCAAACCTTGAACGGGTGCGAAATAGAGAAAATAACCCAAAGTTGAAAGTAAAAGAGTCATAAAAAGAGCAAATAATTTTCCAGAATGTTTATTAAAAAACTCTATCATGACCTTATCCTATATTCAGAATAGATTTTGCTTGCACCATATCCTTATCACCACGTCCTGAAAGGTTGACGATGATGACCTTGTTTTTAATATCCTCTTTTGCCATTTTTTTCAAATATGCAATGGCGTGAGCACTTTCAAATGCAGGAATAATTCCTTCTTTGCGACTGAGCCAGACAAATGCATCCAATGCTTCTTGATCTGTAACGTTGTCATATTTAGCAATACCTAACTCTTTTAAATAAGCGTGCTCTGGTCCAATGCCTGGATAATCAAGCCCTGCAGAAATAGAGTGCGCTTCTAAAACTTGCCCATCCTCATCTTGCAATAAATAGCTCATCTGCCCATGAAGCACACCAGGGCTTCCTTTGGCGAGAGAACAGCCATGTTTATCCGTATCAATGCCAAGCCCGCCTGCTTCAATGCCAATACATGAAACGCCTTCTTCCCCTAAAAAGTGATTGAAGATTCCCATAGCATTGCTTCCCCCGCCAATACACGCAATGACATAATCAGGCAAACGCTTCTCTTTGACTAAAATCTGCGCTTTGGCTTCATAACCAATGACTGCTTGAAAATCTCGTACCATCATCGGGTAAGGGTGAGGACCTGCTACGGTACCGATAATATAAAAAGTGTCTCTTGCATGGGTGACCCAGTAGCGAATGGCATCGTTCATTGCATCTTTTAAAGTACGACTTCCGCTTTTAACCGCATGCACTTTAGCACCCATCAGTTTCATTCTAAAGACATTGAGTTCTTGACGTTCTACATCTTTTTCACCCATAAATATCTCACACTCTAAGCCCAAAAGTGCTGCAACGGTAGCTGTTGCAACGCCATGCTGTCCTGCTCCCGTTTCAGCAATAACACGTTTTTTACCCATTTTTTTTGCAATCAAGCCTTGCACAATAGTATTATTGATTTTATGGGCACCGGTGTGGTTTAAATCTTCACGTTTAAGATAGACTTTTGCGCCGACCTCTTGTGAAATATTTTTTGCAAAGTAAAGAGGAGAGGGGCGTCCGACATACTCTTTAAAATAATAATCTACTTCAGCCCAAAAATTTTCACTAAAACGCAGACTTTGGTACTCTTTTTCAAGTTCTAGTAAAACAGGCATCAATGTTTCAGGAACATATCTGCCACCAAAAATACCAAAGTGTCCGTTACTATCAGGGTCGAATTTTGAGCTTCTTGGAATATACATTATAAAACCTCTAAGACAGAATAAACAGGGGTCGTCTTTTTAATATCAAGATCCCCTTGTAGAAAAGTAAGATTGATAATAAAACATGCTTCAATACAGTGAGCACCTGCTTTATTAATCAGTTTGACTGCCGCAGTAGCGGTACCTCCTGTGGCAATTAAATCATCTATCAATAAAACATTCGGTTTAGCTGTTTTCACACTTGAAAAAGCATCAATATGAATGGCGACTTCATCAACACCGTATTCTAAAGAATATTTTTCGCTAATGGTTGTATAGGGGAGTTTCCCTGGTTTTCGAATAGGCACAAAACGTTTACGAAGACGTGCAGCAAGAGCGGCTCCAAAGATAAAACCACGACTTTCTATACCGGCAATGTAATCTATCTCTTTGTTCGCATAACGTGAACTAAGATGGTCTAATAAAAGATTAAATGCTTTTTCATCGCCTAAAAGGGTTGTAATATCTTTAAAAATAATGCCAGGTTTTGGGAAGTCTTCAACGTTACGAATAGAATTTAAAAGGTATGTTTTGTCAGCCTCATTTAAATGATTCATAGTATAGCCTTTATGATTTGAAAATAAAAATTTTTAGAAGAAGAAACAAGACGAGTAAAACAGCAAAAGCACTCAATGAAACCGTCTCAATGCTCATTACAACAATGCCTCAATCTTTCCTTCTAGCTCTTTAATATGTTGGCGAAGTTTATCGCCTTCCATACGGTATTGACTGTTACGAGTACGAAGCGATTTAAGATCATTTTTTACTTTTTTAAGCTCGTCAGTAAGTATATCAATATTGCCAAGAGAGCGTTGCAATTGGACTTGATATTTTCGAATGACAATTTCAGCATCATTGAGGGTTTGTTTCACAACAATATTGCTACGTTTTTCTTTGCGAAGAAGCGTTTTAAAGTAAAAAACCATAACCAGCAAATAAACACAAGCGGAAAAAAGTACCGTTGTTAAAACCCATTCAAGTGCCATGATTACAGCTCTATTTTCGAAACTCTCTGCGCATGTCTGCCACCCTCAAAAGAGGTATTACACCATGCATCTATCATTGACTCAATGACCCCTAATCCCACAATACGCTGTCCAAAACAAAGCACATTTGCATCATTGTGTGCACGTGCCATTTGTGCGGTATAGGCATCATGACACAATGCGGCTCGAATGCCCACATGTTTATTGGCACTTAAGCTCATACCAATGCCTGAGCCACAAATGAGAATCCCCTGTGTGCCTTCATGCTCTAATACTTCAAGGCAAAGTCTGTGTGCAAAATCAGGATAGTCTACTCTTTCATCATTAAAAGGTCCTAAATCTATTACTTCATGCCCTAAATGTTCAAGCATAGCAATAACATCAGGTTTAATAGCAATCCCTGCATGATCTGTTGCAATAAAAAACTTCACAAAATGTCCTTTAAATTACGAATTAAGGGAGATTATAGCACAAGGATTATTATAAATTCCAAAAAAGAGGCTTGGGTGTAAGCCTCTTAATATAACCATCCAATGACATAGCGAATAGGCATAAAAAAGTAATTTGAAAGGGGTGTCGCAATGAAAAGAATGAGAATTACCATACCATAACGTTCGATAGATTCATAAAAACGAACCACACTATCCCAGCCTAAAATAATGGCAAGATAAGTAAGAGCATGTGAGCCATCTAATGGAGGGATTGGGTAGAGGTTGAAAATACCTAAAACGACATTGTAGATGAGTGTTTGTGTCAAGAAGTAGAGGAAAAAGTAACTCAAGTAGTCGTTAATTTCGCCTTGAAAAATAGTGAGAAGCAATGCGGCACCAAGAGCAAGGGTAAAGTTGTATGCAATGCCAGCTAAAGAGACATGAATGGCTGCTTTATAACCACCGTTGCGAATGACAGTTGGAATAAAAATGGGAACAGGCTTTGCCCACCCAAACATAAAAGGAGCACCACTAAAGAAAAGAACAGCAGGAACAATAATGGTGCCCACTAAGTCAACATGCACCAAAGGATTAATACTCAAACGTCCTTGTGAACGTGCGGTATTATCCCCATAACGGTATGCGACATATCCGTGCATAATTTCATGCCCAATAATCGCTACCATTAAAGCTAAAATAGTAGCGATGATTTTGAGTAAAGAGAGTGTTTCCATTAGAAAAACTGCTTATCGTACTGCATGGAGTCAATAAAACGACCCATGCGATTCCATCTTATTTTATAGTCATCATCCCATGAAAAATAGACAAACCATGGTTTACCTACAATGAGACTATAAGGAACACTACCCCAAAAACGGCTATCATTAGAGTGGTCACGGTTATCACCCATCATAAAAAAGTTATCTTTTTCTACTTTGGTATAAAAAGCATTAAAGGCTAAGCCTGTTACAGGAGGCAACTCTTCAACAAGAGCAGGTTTCATTGCCAATTGATTGGCACCTAAATGGAGTGTCATTTGTTCAAATAATGCAACATTTTTATCGTATCCAATGCCGTGAAATTTTTCCATGTAAGGGTTGTTTACCCAGAGTTTCCCCGCAATAGTGACAATTTTTTCTGTGGGGTAATTGGCTTTAATGTACTCATTGCCCTCTGCAAAGTGAATATAGAGATTTTTTTCTTGATACAAAATCTCATCATTTTCTGTGGCAACACAGCGCTTGACATAATGAATTTTTTCATCTTTGGGGTAACGAAAAACCACAATATCCCCACGTTTAGGTCTTTCACCCTCAAGAAGATGCCCATTATTATTAAAATCAGGCAATACGGGAATTTCAAGCCATGGAAGATGAGGTGTTGGAATGCCATAGGAAAACTTTTTAACAAAAAGATGATCACCAATAAGTAAGGTTCTTTTCATAGAACCACTCGGAATGACAAAGGCTTGTGCGATAAAAAAGATAACAAACAGAACAATAATCAGTGTGCCTGTCCAGCTATTTGAAAAGTGATAAAAACGGTTAAGTAAGTTTTTCATATCTGTCCTATACCAAGCGATTGTGCGCTGCTTTGATGGTGTTTTCCAACAGCATCGCAATCGTCATAGGTCCTACACCTCCTGGTACAGGCGTAATATAAGTGCATTTAGGTGCGACACCCTCATAATCAACATCCCCAACAATGCGGCCTTCAGCGGTTTTATTAATGCCAATATCCACCACAATCGCCCCTTCTTTCACCATATCTTCGGTAATGAGGTTTTGTTTACCCACCCCCACAATGACAAGGTCGGCTTTTTTCGTGTGCTCTTTTAAATCTTTGGTAAAAATGTGGCAAATATCCACCGTTGAGCCTGCATTTAAGAGTAGATTCATCATGGGTTTACCCACAATGTTACTTGCTCCCACCACGCACGCATCTAAGCCTTTAACATCAATGTTATAGTGTGAAAGTAGACGCATAACACCCAAAGGTGTGCAAGGAACAAAACCATCAAGTCCTGCCACTAAACGACCTACATTGAAAGGATGAAAACCATCGACATCTTTTTTGGGATCAATCGCCTCAATAATTTTAGTCGTATCAATGTGTTTTGGAAGGGGAAGTTGCACTAAAACGCCATCGATGTTTGGATTGTTGTTAATCATGGTAATGGTTTCTAGGATTTTTTCTTGCGAAATAGTACTGGGCATTTTGTGAATGATGGAGTAAATACCCGCAACATCACACGCTTTTTCCTTCATTTTGACATAGGTTTGGCTCGCCGCATCATCACCCACTAAAATTACCGCAAGACCTGGTGTAATACCACTTAAACCTAAAACGTCACTTTGTTTTTTAAGTTCAATTTTGATTGTATCTGAGAGTGCTTTACCATCAAGGATTTGCATTCAAACATCCTTTAAATTCATTTTTGGTACTATACCCAATCATGAATAAAGAGAGGATAAAGTAGTTTTGAAGCGGGTTTTTTTGAGATTTTTTCTAGCACTTCTGATAAGCTTTACGCCCCTTTTAAGTGAAGATTTTATTACCAAGATGGAGTATGCCAAAATGCTCTATTCTAACCCACGAGGCATTGGATGCAATAAGTGTCATGGCGAAAAGGGTGAGGGCAGTGTGATTGCTGAATACATGCATAAGAACAAAAAAATGAAGTTAGAAGCTCCCAACATTACCAATCTTTCCAAAGAGCGTTTTTTTCATGCGCTTAGTACCCAACACAAAGTGATGCCAACCTACTTTTTAACGTGGCAAGAGATTGATAGTTTGTACTATTACGTCTCCAGTGAAGTGAAAAAGTAAAAGCCGTTGTTTATAAAGATAAAGTAAAATTTTAAAAAATGATTGAGGATAGTCCATGCAATACGATAAAAGTGTAAAAGCGTATGAAAAAGCACGCAATGTCATTCCTGGTGGTGTTGATTCACCCGTACGAGCGTTTAAAAGCGTTGGAGGAACACCTTTGTTTATCAAAAAAGGCACAGGAGCCTATTTGGTCGATGTCGACGGTAACCGCTATGTGGATTATGTGCAAAGTTGGGGGCCGTTGATTTTTGGTCATACGAATAAAGTGATTGAAAAAGCAGTTATTAAAGCGGTGAAAAAAGGACTCAGTTTTGGAGCACCCACGAAAGCGGAGACAAAGCTGGCAGAGCGTATTTGCTCTCTTTTTGAGAACATTGATAAAATTCGTTTTGTCAGCAGTGGAACCGAAGCGGTGATGAGTGCGATTCGTCTTGCTCGAGGCTTTACATGTAAAGATGATATTATCAAATTTGAGGGATGTTATCATGGACACAGCGACTCGCTTTTAGTTCAAGCAGGAAGCGGAGCGGTGACCTTTGGAAGCCCAAGCTCACCGGGTGTGCCTGCGGATTTGACCAAGCATACGCTCCTTGCAAAATACAACGACATCAAGAGTGTTAAAAAATGTTTTGAGAACTCTTCGAATATCGCGTGTGTGATTATTGAACCTATTGCTGGAAATATGGGTTTTGTCCCTGCGGATGCTTCGTTTTTAGAAGAACTTCGTAGCTTGTGTGATCAGCATGGAGCGCTTTTGATTTTTGATGAGGTTATGAGTGGCTTTAGAGCCTCTTTAAAAGGTGCGCAAGGAATTTACAAAACCGTGCCTGATTTGGTGACGTTTGGTAAAGTCATTGGTGGTGGTATGCCTGTGGGTGCATTTGGTGGAAGTGCAGACATTATGGATAAACTCTCGCCTGATGGCCCCGTCTACCAAGCAGGAACACTCAGCGGAAATCCTGTGGCAATGGCAGCTGGGCTTGCTTCTTTAGAGCAAATCATCGAAGATGACTCTTTACATGTAAGATTGGAAGCAAAGGCAAAACGACTGGTTGAGGGTTTAAAAGAGGCCGCAAATGACGTTGGAATTCCTCTGCAAGTCGGTGCGATTGGCTCGATGTTTGGTTTCTTTTTTAACGATAAACCCGTGAAAAATTTTGAGGATGCTCTAAAATCAGACACCAAACGCTTTGCGGCTTTTCATCAAGGAATGCTTCAAGAGGGATTTTATTTTGCGTGCTCTCAATTTGAAACAGCCTTTATTTGTGATGCTATAAGTGATGAGATGATAGAAGAGACGATTGAAGCAGCACAAAAAGTATTAAAAGAGATTGCATGAGTGAAAAAGAGAAACCAAAATATGGTAAATTAATCGAAGGGGCAGAAAACCTTTCCTTAGGGGTTTCTATTGTCGTTGCGATTTTAATGGGTATTGGGCTTGGTTGGCTTATGCGTCATTGGTTCGGTTATGAATGGCTTTTTTGGTTAGGTGTTTTTTGGGGTATTGGTGGTGCGATTTTAAATATCTATAAAGCTTACAAAAAAAATGTACAATCTTTAGATGAACTAAAAGATGATGTGCGTTATAAAAAATATCAAAAGCAAACACCGACTGATGAAACCAATAACAACTAAGCTTTTACGTTTTTATCTTATCGCAGATGTGGGTGTTCTACTTCTTGCTTTATTTTTAGGCGATGAGTGGTTGCTAAACACGCAATTGGCTTTTTTAAGCTCTTTATTCATTACTTTTGCATCGTTTTATTCGTATCAAAAAATGGTGCAAAATCGCTTAGAATCGGGTCATATTCCTGAAGATAAATTTGAGCATTTGTATCATGACGAAAATGACGATGATGATGACAACGATGATAAAGATACAACAAAGGTAAGCCAACACGCTCCTTCAAGTATCAAATTGAGTTTTAAAAACCTTGCGCTTAGTTATAAAAGTGCATTTTCACTGTATCGTTTATTGGCGTATGGCATACTTTTTTTAGTGGTACTTTTTTTAATACGCCACGAACGTTTGGATGCCATTGCTTTTTTTGTAGGATTAAGTGTGGTTCCAATAACAAGTTTAATAACAGCGCAGATGGGTAAAAAGGGTTAGAATGAAACGAATGAGTAACGAAGAAGCAGTACGCCTGATTCAAGAGGCTGATTTTAATACGTTAGGAAAAATGGCGTATGAGCGAAAGATGGAACTGCATCCTGATAATATCACCACATTTATCGTTGATAGAAATATAAATTACACGAATGTGTGTTGGGTGGATTGTAAATTTTGTGCGTTTTATCGCCACGCTAAAGATGAAAATGAGGCGTATGTCCTCTCTTATGAAGAGATTGGCAAAAAGATCGAAGAACTTTTGGCTATTGGTGGAACGCAGATTTTATTTCAAGGTGGGGTACATCCGAAACTTAAAATTGAGTGGTATGAAGATTTGGTAGAGTGGATTAGTACCAATTATCCCACTGTAACGATTCATGGATTTTCTGCCATAGAGATTGATTATATCGCCAAAATTTCAAAAATTAGCTACAAAGAAGTTTTGCTACGTCTTCAAAAAAAAGGGCTTTTTAGCATCCCCGGAGCGGGTGCTGAAATACTGAGTGATAGGGTACGAGATATTATTGCTCCTAAGAAGCTAAGCGCTCAAGCATGGTTGGATGTGCATAAAGCAGCACATCAAATCGGGATGAAATCCACTGCTACCATGATGTTTGGAACGGTGGAGAGTGATGAGGAGATCGTGGAGCATTGGGAAAAAATTCGCACGCTTCAAGATGAAACAGAGGGTTTTCGCGCATTTATCATGTGGAGTTTTCAAAGTGCGCATACCAAGCTTAAAGAGGAACATCCTGAAATTAAAAAACAATCCGCCAATCGCTATTTAAGGCTTTTAGCCGTGAGTCGTTTGTATTTGGATAATTTTAAAAATATCCAAAGTTCATGGGTGACGCAAGGCAGTTACATCGGTCAGTTGGCGCTGATGTTTGGTGCGAATGATTTGGGAAGCACCATGATGGAAGAAAATGTGGTCAAAGCAGCGGGTGCAAGCAATTCAATGAATCAAGCAGAAATGGTGAAACTGATTCAAGATATTGGTTCTATTCCTGCAAAACGAGATACCTCCTATACCATTTTGGAGAGATTTGCATGAAAAATATATGGTTAGTGATTATGATTTTTTTACAAGGAGTCGGTGTGGCACAAGAAGTAGGTCAAATAAATGTAAAGGGTGTCAATATTCCCGTAGTATTTGAAAAAGAGAGCTCCTTGCCTTTGGTTTCAGTACAGTTGGTCGTAAAAAATGCGGGCAGTATGGAAGATGGCAGTAATGCAGGCATTGCAAAGTTTACAGCAGGAATGCTCGGTGAGGGAACGAAAGAGATGGGCTCAACTGCTTTTGCAGAAGCTTTGGAATTTCGTGCTATTTCTTTGAATACTTACGCAGGTGTTGAAACCCTTGTGTTTGAAGTCTCAGCACTGAAAGAGCAGTTTTCTTATGGTGTTGAGATGCTTCAAAAGCTTTTAAAAAGCCCTAACTTTAGCAAAGAGAGTTTTGAAAAAATTAAATTGCTTACCCTTGGAATGCTCTCAAGCAAAGAGAGCGATTTTGATTACATCGCAAACCTTAATCTTCAAAAAATTATTTTTGAAAATACGCCATTTGCCCATGCGTATAGCGGAGATGTAAAAAGCATTAAAGCCTTAAAACTTAAGGATGTTGAGCATTTTTACAAAGAGCGTTTGAATTTGGAAAACTTGATTATTGTTGCAGGTGGCGATATTGAGCTTGAAGAATTAAAACATCTTTTAATGCCACTACTTTTAGAAATGGGTCATGGAAAGGTCAAAGCAATGCCTTATTTTGATGCCAATAAAAATGCAAAAGAGTTGGTCATTGATAAAGAGAGTGAACAGGCTTATATCTATTTTGGCGCACCTTTTTATATGAAAAGTGGTGATGTTGAGGCATATAAAGCCAAAGTAGCGAGTTTTATTTTAGGTGAGAGTGGTTTTGGAAGCCGTTTAATGGAAGAGATTCGTGTGAAGAGGGGACTGGCGTATTCAAGTTACAGCCGAACGTCCATTGGCAAATCCCACAGCAGTTTTACAGGGCATCTACAAACTAAAAATGAGAATTTAGACGAAGCGAAGAAAATCGTAGCCGCTGAAATTAAGCGTTTTGTAGAAGAGGGTGTAAGTGCGGAAGAGTTAGCCCAAGCGAAACGTTTCTTGCTCGGCAGTGAGCCTTTACGCAATGAAACACTCTCCCAAAGACTCTCTCGTGCTTTTTTTGAGTATTACAATGGGTATGAGCTAGGACATTCTAAAAAACAGTTGGAAAAAATTGAAGCCTTAAGTCTTGAAGAGCTCAATCAATTCATCAAAAAACACGATGAAATCACCGCTCTTAGCTTTTCCATAGTGACAAAGCGTGATAAAAAGTGACATTGATCCCATAGAAGCAGAGCGCTTAAAAAAGTTAGGGATTCAAACCCTGCTTGATTTAGCGCTGCTTCTGCCTCATTCGTATGAAAATACATACCTTTCCTCTGCTCCTCTTTTGGAGCAGAATAATACCTTACATGTAAAAATACTTTCTATCAAACAAAGCCCTAAAGTCTTGCAAATCCTTCTTTTTTGCGAGGTGTGGAATATGCAATGTGATGGGGTGATCTTTGCGCCAAAACCCTATCAAAAAGCACTCTTTAAACAAGGCGTTGAATGTTATGTCAGTGGAAAAATCAGTTATAAAAATGGGCGTTTACAGATGCTCCAGCCACGTATTATCACACAGATCAATCAACTTATCCCCAAATACAAAACGCCACTTCAAAACAAAACGGTTTTGGAGTTAATGAAACGCCACCTAAGCCTTGAATCTCTCTTAAATGAGGGCTTACATGTAAAAGAAGCTAAGAGCCTTTTAAGCTTGCATTTTCCTACACCACAAGAGGTAAGTGCTTTTGAAAAACAGGGATATCCTCCTGAAATACAAAAGTGTTTAAAATTTACAGAGATATACAATTACCTCAAAAAACTCTCAACGAAAAAAGTGACATTTCCCTCGTGTGCTAAATTGGATGGGGACGAAACTGCTTTTATTGCCTCGCTTCCTTTTACTTTAACCCAAGACCAACAAAAGGTCATTGGGGAGATTAAACGTGATTTTTTGGGTGAAAATGCCACAAAAAGGGTGGTGATGGGTGACGTTGGGTGTGGAAAAACCATGGTCATCTTAAGCTCAGTGATGATGGCATACCCTAAAAAATCGGTGCTTATGGCGCCCACAACGGTTTTAGCACGCCAGCTTTTTGAGGAAGCTTTGAAGTTTTTGCCTTTACATGTAAAGAGTGTTTTAGTGACGCAAGAGAGCGATGTGAAAGAGAATTTGGAGGCGTTTGATTTTATGATAGGTACGCATGCTTTGTTGTATAAAGAGCTTCCTCAATGCGCATTGGTGATGGTCGATGAACAGCATCGTTTTGGTACCAAACAGCGCTCATTACTTGCAACATTGGTCTCGAAAAAAGCGTGGCATCCTCATTATATTCAGTTTTCAGCCACCCCGATTCCTAGGACACTCAGCATGATTCAATCTTCATTGGTTGATTTTTCATTTATCAAAATGCTTCCTTACCCCAAAGATATTACCACGAAAGTGATTTGCAGAGAGCATTTTAAGGATTTGGTAGCACATATACACACTGAAATTTCAAAGAACCATCAATGCATCATTGTCTATCCGCTTGTAGAAGAGAGTGAGGTGATCAACTATCAATCCATTGATGAAGGGCGTGGTTTTTGGGAGAAGAATTTTGAGAGTGTTTATGTCACGTATGGTAAAGATAAAAATAAAGAGGCAATTTTAGATACTTTCAAAGAAAAAGGCAATCTGCTTATTTCTACCACAGTGGTTGAAGTGGGTATTTCATTGCCTAGGCTTTCTACGATTGTGATTGTGGGTGCTGAGCGTTTGGGTCTTGCGAGTTTGCACCAACTCAGAGGGCGTGTAAGTCGCAATGGATTAAAGGGGTACTGCTTTTTGTATACCAATCTTGCCAAAAGTGAGCGTTTAGAGAAGTTTTCTCAAACATTGGATGGTTTTGAGATTGCTGAGTTGGATTTGAAGTACCGCCAAGGAGGAGACGTGGTAGAAGGAAGTATTCAAAGTGGTAAAAAACTAGTTTGGTTTGAAGTAGGCAGTGATGAAGAAATTTTAAAAGAGGCAAAAAGCAGGATTGAGGGAACACAAAGTCCCCTCGTTCAAAGGTCTTAATAAAGACCAAAACGTCCATCGGTTTTTTTATACATCACTCTAAATTTGTCTTCCATGTCGTGGAAAACAATAAATTGTTTATCAGAAGCTTTAAGCTCATTCATTGCATCTTCGATTTCAACAGGTTTGTAGCTGTCAAGACGCATTGGAACGATTTCATCATCGCTTCCTTCGCTATTTTCAGTCACCTCTAAAACCGCATCAATGCCTTCTAGTGGTTTATGCGTATTCATTTTATCGTGGTGACGGCGGAGGACTTTTTTCGCACGTTCAATGGCTAAATCAATTGCTGCATAGACATCTTTGTCTTTTTGTTGAATGACAACGGTGTTTTTATGCGCCATGTTAATAGCAAATTCAACACTAAAGCCTTTTTTGCCATTTTTTTCATCTGCTGAGATCACAGTTCGCACAGAGATAATATCTAAATTGTATTTGCCAAGAGCATCAACTGCTCCTTCAATGTAAGCCTTGATGGGCTCGGTCAAATCAAATTGTTTTCCTACGATACTTGTGTTCATCTTGTCTCCTTTTCCTTCCCTCTTTTAAGGGTTTGTAAGGTCAGTATAACAAATAAAACCTTAAATGAAAAGGAGGTTTAAAGGCTGAAATTACGGCTTTTGGATGGTACGACGATGCAGACGAATCGGCTCAGTTGAGATGGTATTGCTAGGGGTGGTTTCCACAATCGTATCAATGATAACCGTGACATTGGATTCATTGGTATCAACCGTGTCACTTAAGAGATTACAATTTCCCCCAGAGGCAGCGTTGAGTCCATTGCCCATGTAATGGATGGTGATATTAATATCGAAAATAGCATTGGCACCTGCTTGTGGGTATTGGGAATTAATTTGATTGAGACAACCATTTGCAGCAGTAATTTGATGACCACTGATGGCTAAAAGGGCAAATTCTGTTCCGCTTTGAAGCAGAAGTTCGGCTTGTTCCCTAAGAAAAAGGTCACTCGTTTGTTTGGTTGAAAAACTTGAAAAGGAGAGGGCTAACATGGAGAGTGTTGCCACTAAAACGATAAAAATAATTGCCGTAATCAATGAAAATCCGCTACGCATCAGTAAATCACCTTTTCTTTACACGCACTAAAATCAAAATCACCGCTTTGATTGTTGTCATGAATACAGAGCTTCATGCGAATGACATCTCCATCTTGACGGATTCGAAATGTACTTACATTTTCAGCAAGGACAAAAGAGGGAGTATTGGCATCATCGTATGCTTCATTCTGCCATGGTTGGTAATTAAAACGAAGGGTTAGGTTGAAATCATTCGCAGTTCCCACAGGAACAAGGGCATAAGCACTATGAGAGAGATGATATTGCTCAAAAAGGTCTCCAAACCCATCACCATCAAAATCGGTCAGGTTATCATCGGCTGGAATGACGAAACGGGTATTTGTACCTGCCACTTTGGCAACACGCACTGTGTAGTTATTGCCGCCTTGTGAGTAATAGTTATTTACATTGTAAGCCAAAGTTGCTGTTGCGGCTTTAGCCCCTTTAAAAATCAGTGCGGGGAGTTTGCCTGCGGGATTGTTCATATCAATGGCACCATTGGGATAGCCTGATGTTAATTCAAGGATGATCTCTCTCGCATAATCGAGCCTACTTCCAGGTGTTTCAAGGGTTCGATTTGCCAGTTGCGTTTCATTGCTTTCCATATCGATTAAACCGCTCCAGCCAGGCAGACCATTTTCACCCAGCAAACTCTCATTGCTTACTCCTATCCATTCGATGATATTAAATCCAGCCGTTGCACCAGAAAGAGCCGTCCATGTTGCTCCGTTATCATCACTGGCTCGAACACTCTCTTTGATACGGTATTGCAAACGTTTTGCAATTTGCTCTAAAACAATTTCACTTTGACTTTGTAAGCGATTAATCGCACGGGTTCGCAAATAATTTTCATAAAGACTCGCAACGATGTCCGCACCAATTCCCGCAACAATGCCAAAAACAACCATCACCATGACCAATTCAATTAAGGTAAAAGCAGAGCGTTTTTTCATTGATAAGGCCTTGAAGGAAGTGAAGGAGATTCTCCAATGTTACATGTAAAAGCTCGAAGGGTAGTTATAAGTGCATTGGCGTCTGTATCACGTACTTGAACTTCAATACGTTTGATATTGGTAATAATACCTGCATTATCAGGAGTGAGTGTAAAAGTAAGGTTGGAATTATCATAGTTTATATTATCATTTACATAAACAATAGTTGGGTCTAATCTTAGATTGAAAATATAACTTAGCGCTCCAGCTTCTTCCCCATTAGGTGCAACGCTTAGATTGACATTACGGGCATGAAATGCATCTATCGTATTAGTTTTATTGTTATTAATAGCTGATGCCGAACGGACGTTTAAATCTAAGGTATTATCGTATAATTTTCTTCTCCCCTCAACATTAACATGTCCTTTTCGCCGATTAGTTCCAGCTGAACGGTTAAGATCATCAGTACCCCCTGCTATATCAAGGACGAATGAATGTCCTGCCGTTGCATCATAACTAAATTCATCCCACTCATAAGTCAAGATATTTCCTATTTTTGTTTTTGCTGCTAAAATCGCCTCTTGTTGCAAGGCAAAAGCGTTGTTGTTTTGTACTTGTGTGAGAATTAAGGGTAAACTCATCACGACAATGCCCATAACCACAATGGAAATAACGAGTTCTATCATTGACATCGCTAAACGCATTACCACTCCATCCTGCGATTAGTACGCTTTGAGGTATTGATATCGACTGTTTCACCAAGACTACCTTGCCCTGCCCAGTTACCCGAACGAATAAACTCTACGTTAAAATCATTGGTTATCGCATTTGGGTTATAGAGGTTATGCAAAAGCCATGAAGAGGGTCGCATTTGAATACGGTCGGTGTAGGGAGCGGGTGTTCCATTGGCTAAACTGAGTGTATTGCCTTCAAGTCCCTTGACAATATTGCCTGACGTTGCGGCGTTTGCATTATTAATTAATGTCGTACCAACCGATGTAAATCCATTGGTTGTTACATTGCCATCATCATTTACATGTAAAGTGTTTTGGTACCAAGCAAGAGAAGTTGGACTTTGTGCTCCTGTAATATTAAAATCCGTTCTGTTGCAATCTTTACAATAGAGTTCATAACGAATGGTTGTTGTAATAGGACTCTCTCCTTTATAATCGGTTGAATAAACACGACCGTAGTAAAAAGTGGCATTATGATCATTTGTTCGATTGAAATCATCACCACTAGTATTATTTTGGTCGATTACTGAGGTAATATTAAAATCATTTCTTTTGATTCGAAAAGGTTCATCTGTGCTATTAATATTTCGTGTAAAATTAAAAAGCATTTGAAGATTATTTGCTGTACCACTTATAAAATTGTCTTCGGTTGAGCTAAATGTTGCTGTTGCTATTGTATTGTTGTTTTCAAAATTTGAAGTAACACCATCTTCAAAATAACGAATACGATTGCGTTTATCTTGTATGCTTCCATTTAATTCAACGGTGTAGGTAATATCTCGTGCAAAACAACCAGCTGTGTAATTAGTAGCGGTTGTGTTATCTTCTAAAATGGCTCTTGGACTGAAGAGAAGCTCTGCACTCATATTTCCATCATTTGAGAGATATGTAAAGTTACCATTATTGAAATTTTGAAGTAACAGTGTATTATCAAATGCTTTTGGAAAGAAATAAAATTGCTTTGAGCCTGAGAGTAAACAGCCAATTTTTCCGTCTCCATTTGCGGTATTGGTCGAAGATGATTCTATGCAGTCACTAAATGCTTTAGTATTATAGGCACTTCTGTCTATTTGTGTCCATAAATTGTCATTATAGGTAATTAAAACATCTCCTACATTGCGTGAAGCATATGCTGTAGCTTCGCTTCGACCTTCTATAAAGGTAGCTTCATTACTCAGTGTTTTTTTGTCTGTTGTTAAGGTTGTGCATGTCAGTGGAAGTACGAATTCATCAGTACCGTTTTTATCAGCACTATTGTTAATGGTCTGATTGTACCCTGAAACATTGGTATCAGAATTAAGCATGGTCGCATTAATATCAAGTGTATACTCTTTTTTACCAATGAGCCTTGTTACATTAATTCCTATATTGTATGCAGCAGGTCGAATGGCAAAATTATCACGGGAGCAAACGGGTTGATTATAGCCTGTAATACATTCATAACATTTCCAGTCATCATCACCCCCTTGTTGGTTTGAAACACACACATTCGTATAATCATCTGAGCATAAAGGAAAGTATTTTTTAATTTTGTTCATATCATTAAAACATTGAGGCACACCATTGATATTTGCACTGGTGTTACTTACTGAACACGGTTGTCCCTCTATCGTTTCTATGGTGGAAAAGTCATAAAATTTGACTCGAAAGCGACTGTTTGCATGCGCTTTATCGTATTGAAGAGTAAAATCTTTTGTTGATTGATTGCTAAAAAGATTCGTTTTTGGATTGGGATTTTTGTATTGTTGTAATAGCGGGGCATTGGTACAGGTTGATTGTTCATCGGTGATATTGGTTGAATCTACCAAATCTAAAATGACATTTCCTGTAAAGTTTTTTAAAGTTGTTTTATCATCATCGAGTGCAACAATTTTCACAGTAAAGGGTTTACCTGATACTTGAGACCAAAGTGCGTTTTTAATATCGAGACCATCTTGTGGATCACCAGAGCTAAGGTCTGCACTTTGATTGGTCACATTAAAAACACCAAGGGGTGGTTGGTAAATTGTCGCAGTTGTATTTAAGTCCACACACTGTTCAATAAACTGAGCATTATCACTTCCTATGGTAATGCTATCGGTTTGAAACGATGCTTTAAACGATAAATGATCGAGTAAATTAAGAGAGGACGTATTGTTTTCTATTAAAAATTTTCCTTGAAGTTCAATAAAAGCCTTTTTAGAATTATCATCAAACGAAGTTGCTGGTTCAATGCTACCGCCTTGTGTACTATTTGCACCTATTCCTAAACGCCAAGTGCTTTTGTTATTGTCGTATTCTCCTATATCATCATTTGGAGTATCAGAAATCAAGCTTTTTAAAGATGTTCCAAGATTTTGAATTTTTGTAGAACTTTCTTTGTAATCTAAATTTGTCATACTTAAATAGACTTGAAGAAGTTTGGCTGTTTCGATATCTGTATCAGAAGCACTTTTCTTCATATTGGATATCCATAAATCAAAGGTATAATTTTTGTTAGCTTCTATGGAATTAACAAATTGCTTATTTTCAAAAATAGTTGTATTTGAATCATCACTAATACGATTTATGTAATAACACACACGAGGTTCATAAAGCTGAGTGGCAAATGCAAAAACAGAAAGGTAGTACACATCGCTGTTTGTGCCTATGGTTAATGATGCACTTTTATGATTGTTTTTAACAATATTAAGTCCAGTACTTCCAACATCATAGGTGTGAATATCAATACCTAAGTTATTTTGACATGACGGTTGTCTTGTCGTGACATAGGCGTTGTCTTTTGTGATACTTGCATTAAATGTATTATAATCACTAGCATTTGTACTATTATCGTTAAATCGTGTTAGTCTTGTCCCATTCATCGTGACATAATCACCTTTTAAATTAACATCGCCTTCACCTGTAAAAATTAGAAACTTAGAGTTTACGGATCCTTTAGATGGCGTTAAAAATCCAGAAAGTGTAAAATCTTCGGAGTTATTGGTAGCAATCGTTTTGTATCCATCATAGATTGTAATATTACGTAAAGTTTCGTCATCTTTAGCATAAACAACGACGATACTCCAAGCGCCGTAAGCACCTAGCCCATCTAAATATCCTCCCGCATAGGTTGTAATATCCCCAATAGTATAGGTTCCTGAACCATTCATATAATTTGTAATTTCAACCGAACCTTGATAAGGAAAGTAACTTCCCCTGCTACCATCCCAATGCATATTAGCAGATGGAGCGTTTAGTGTAACGTAACCTTTTCCAGGAGCTTTGAGTTTGATTTGTGTGGCATTGGCGGAACTGCTTGCGGTGGTTCGTCCTTGCCAGTACAAATAAGCCTTTTTGATTGTAGCACCTGTGGGAATTTGAAGATCACTTGAAGAAGAGTTAAACGTAGAACTATCCCCATCCACATCCCAATAGCGAGTGACTAAATTATCGTCTGCATTATTCGTTGTATTTCCAGGGCAGGTGGTGCTTCCTTTAGCGTTTCTTCCTAAAATAGTGTTGCCAATTTGGCGAATATCTCCACGTAAATTTTCAGTATACAAAATAGAAAAATCTTTATAATTATTTCCAGAAAATATGATTCCACGGGTAGCATTTAAGCTATATCCGGTTTTATTGTTTGTACTGCGCGTTAATTGCAACGTATATGTTCCAGCAGAAAGATTTAAATTGATTGAATCAGAAGATCCTTTTGTTATGGTGCTACTCCATATAGCTGATGATGAACACGCATTGTTTGGATATAGGCTTACGGTAAATGTTCGATTTGTCCAATCAAACCACCCATTGCTACTTATATTATCAATGTTTAGGTTGATTGTATCGGCTTGAGAAAGAGTAATCGTATAATAATCAGCTGAGAAGTTATCATTACTATTATTATAAGTTCCTACAGTACTAGCATTCCATGTGCCTTTAGCTGTTCCACTGCAAGCTGCCCACGTAAAAGGGCTAAAGAGAGTCATTAAAAAAATAAATAAAATAAAACTACTTTTTTTCATACATCACCTCTGACATAATCTTTACATGTAAAAGCCAAAACGCATTAGATGCGTCACGTTCTACTCAGATTTCTCTTTATTCAAATACCGAGCGATTCCTTCCATCAAGCCGAATTCCGGATATTTGTTGGCGTCTAAGACCACTTGTGCCATTGCGCCGTTATCGACGTTAAAAACCAACGGGGCTAAAAAGTTTATCGTAGAGGCTTCAATGGGTGTGGCAATAATCATAATATTGAGGATAAGAATGTTTGATTTTTCGTTAATATCGAGGAGTGTTCTAAAATATTCGGGAATTTCAAATTCGTAAGGTCTCAGCATAAAAGGGTTAATAAGCGTAAATGTTGTAGCGTCTGATTTGGAGATAAATTTAATAAAAAATTCATCAATCTTTTCAAGTTCAACTTCTTTAATGGCTTCAAAACCAGGGATGGGAGCTTTTACAGAGAAAATCATACTTTATTCCTTTAAAAAAATAACAACTTTTTTCATTGTAGCATTTTGTAAATTAAATGTATCACTGTAAATAATTGGAAATGTGCTAAGCGTGTAATTTTTTCTCTTTTATTTTAAGATAACAAAAAAGAAGATACAATAATTCTTTTAACATAAAGGATAGTCTGTATGAAAATAGCAAATGTTCTTGTAGCCGCCTCATTGGTAGCGTTTGTAAGTGGTTGTGCTTCTAAAGATAAAGAAGTTTTTAATATGCCAGCAACCTACTGGTATGAAGAAATTGCTAAAGAGATTAAAAACCAAGATTTGGAGAAAGCAGATTTACTTTATACGTCTTTGGCCAGTGAACATGTTGAGTCTCCATTGTTACCTGAGGCCATGATGATGTTAGCCAATGCGCACTCTCAAGATGAAGAGTATTTACTTGCCAATTTTTATCTTGATGAATATTTAAGACGTTATGGCAACAAAGAAAATGCTGACCATGTACGTTATATGAAAATTAAAGCCAATTATGAAGCATTCCCCAATCCAAACCGCAATCAGCAATTACTCTTAGATACTATTGTACAAACGAAAGATTTTTTAGTGCGATATCCTCATTCAAAATTTGCTCCTTTAGCACAGACAATATTGGTACGTTTACAAATGGGTGAGTATTTTTTAGATGAAAATATTCATTCGCTTTATACTCGTATAGATAAGCCAGAAGTGGCAAAAGTCTATGAAGAAAAACTCAATAACTCTTCTGTAAAAGAAGCAAAAATTGTAGAACCAACGATTCCTTGGTATCGTTCATGGTTTGAAAAGCAATAAGCACAAAATTTTATTTACTTCTTTACTATATAATCTAATCATTGCATAAGAGCCAAGCTCTTATGCTCTTACATGTAAAATAATTAAAAAATAAGACTATAACGGAGATAGAGATGAAACTAAGCGATTATACTGCGTTTCCTGCGGACATTCCAATTATCGTAGAAGACAATCTTTTTTTATATCCTTTTATGATTTCACCACTTTTTTTAGCCGATGAAGAGAATATAAAAGCTGCCAATGATGCGTTGGAACATAACTCATTGGTTATGGTGTGTACTGCAAAAGTTGGGGAGGAGCATAAACGTGATTTTAATGCGATTTATCCAGCAGGTGTTATTGGCTCTATTATGCGTAAAGTGGATTTACCTGATGGTCGTGTGAAAATACTTTTTCAAGGGATGCAAAAAGGGAAAATTTTAAAAGAACTTTCTACCTCTCCGCTTCGTGGAACGATTGATATTATTCAAACGGAGCGCTCAGAAGCAGTGAAAGTAGAAGCAACGCTTTCTGTATTACGTGAAAAAGTAGCACAATTAGGCTCTTTAGGAGGACAGTTTCCTCCAGATTTGATTAAAACCATTGAAGATAACAATGATGTACATCGTATTACCGACCTTGTTGCAAGTAGTATGAAACTCAAAAAAGAGCAGGCGTACAAGCTTTTTGTGGAAGTTGATGATGAATCAAGACTGTTGCAATTAATTGATTATGTGATTGAAGAGATTGAGTCAAGCAGGCTTAAAAAAGAGATTAAAAGTAAAGTTCACTCACAAATAGAGAAGGTCAATAAAGAGTATTTTTTAAAAGAACAACTTAAACAGATTCAAAAAGAGCTAGGAACTGATAATCAGCGTGAAGAAGAGATAGAAGAGTATCGTAAAAAGCTGGAAGCTAAAAAAGAGTATATGGAAGAGGATGCATACAAAGAGATTAAAAAGCAGATCGATAAGCTCTCACGCATGCATCCAGACTCTGCGGATGCCAATTTGATTCAGAGTTATCTTGATTGGGTGATTGAGCTTCCCTTTGGCAAACTCGCAAAAAAAAGTTTAGATGTTTTAGAGGTAAAATCACAGCTTGACAAAGACCATTATTCTCTTGAAAAACCTAAAGAGCGTATTGAAGAGTATTTTGCGGTGCGTGAACTTTTAGATAAACGAGGCATTGGCGATAAGTCAGCCAATGGGGCAATTTTGTGTTTTGCAGGCCCTCCAGGTGTGGGTAAAACTTCTTTGGCAAATTCTATTGCGAAAGCATTAAAACGCAAATTAGTTCGTATTGCGCTGGGTGGTTTAGAAGATGTGAATGAACTTAGAGGGCATAGGCGCACTTACATTGGGGCAATGCCAGGACGCATTGTTCAGGGCATTATTGAAGCAGGGGAAATGAATCCTGTCGTGGTGCTCGATGAAATCGACAAAGTCGCTCGTAGTTTTAGAGGTGATCCAACGGCGGTACTTTTAGAAGTTTTAGACCCTGAGCAAAACAATAAATTTAGAGATTATTATTTGAACTTTAACATCGATTTGAGTAAGGTTATTTTTATTGCCACAGCAAATGAAGTAGGCTCAATACCTGCTCCTCTTCGTGATAGAATGGAGTTTATTTTTGTGAACTCATACACACCACAAGAGAAGTATGAAATAGCAAAAAAATATTTAATTCCTCAAGAGTTGAAAAAGCATGGTTTAAAAAACAGTGAAGTAGCGATTTCGAAGCCAACATTGCAGTTGATTATCTCTAACTACACACGAGAATCAGGTGTAAGAAATTTACGTCGTAGGATTGCTGATATTTTACGTAAAGTAGCCAAACAACTTTTAATGAATCCTAAGCTTGAAAAACTGAGCATTACTAACACAAATCTCAAAGAGTATTTACCAAAGACTGTTTTTGAGATTGATGAAGTTGATAAAGAGAACAGCGTGGGTATTGTCAATGGTCTAGCATGGACAAGTGTTGGAGGCGATGTTTTAAAGGTTGAAGCAATTCGTATTCAAGGGAAGGGTGGTATCCAAATCACAGGTTCATTGGGTGATGTCATGAAAGAATCTGCCAAAATTGCTTTGAGTGTTGTTAAGGTTTTAATCGATAATGATAAAGTTAAAATTCCACTCTCAATTATTCCAGCGGCAGGCCTTGAGAAAGAAGAGAGTTCAAAAAAAATAGAGCCAAGCGATGTCTATAGACGTTATGATTTGCATATTCACGTTCCAGAAGGGGCAACGCCTAAAGACGGTCCAAGTGCTGGTATTACCATGGCAACGGCAATTGCATCCATTCTTTCAGATAAAAAAGTGAAAAGTGATGTGGCAATGACAGGAGAGCTGACATTAAGTGGCAAAGTATTACCCATTGGTGGGTTAAAAGAGAAGTTAATTGCAGCGTATAAAGCTAAAATCAAAACAGCACTTATTCCAAAGAAAAATTATGAAAAAGATTTGGATGAAATTCCTGAAGAAGTGAAAGAAAAAATGAAAATAATTCCTGTGTCTCGTATTGAAGAAGTATTGGAATTTGCGCTAGTTAAGTAAAAAGAAAGCAGCTAGATGGAAAACCATCTAGCTTTACATGTAAGAATTATTGTTGAAGTTGCTCGAAAGGAACAGCGACAACTTTTTGAGTGTCAATGATGTAAGGGATAACCGCAGTCGCACGTGCACGTTTGATTGCTAGTTCTACCATCTCTTGATGTCTTTTGCAGTTACCTGTCAAACGACGTGGCATAATTTTGTAACGCTCAGAAAGTGAGTGTCTCAAAATTTTTGCATCTTTATAATCAATGTATTCTACTTTTGCTTCACAGTATTTGCAGTATTTACGCGCAAATTTTCTTTTTTCTGCCATTTTTTATCCTTTTATTTACTAAAACGGTATTTCATCATCGTTAATATCGATGTCTGGAATGTCATGACCACTATATTCAGGAGCCGATTGTTTTGGATAAGAGGTTGGCTTTTGCTGATTTTGATTATATCCCATAGAAGAAGTATTTTCTCCATAGTTTCCACCCATATCAGCACTACCGCTTTCTTGTCCACCACGTGAGTCAATCATTTGAAGTGTCTCTACGGTAATAGAGTGTTTACTTCGTTTTGCACCACTTTGGTCTGTCCATTGATCAAGTTTTAAACGACCTTCAACCAAAACTTTTTTGCCACGGCTTAGGTATTGATTGGCGATCTCAGCAGTTCTACCAAAAAAGGTAATGTCAATAAAACAAACCTCTTCTCCTTGACTGCCATCTTGTTTTTTAAACTTTCTATTGGTTGCAAGACCTGTTGTACAAACTGCACCACCATTGGGTAGATACCGAAGTTCACAATCACGCGTGAGGTTACCAAGCATAACGACTCTGTTGAACATAATGGCTCCTTAATTAGGCTTCAGTTGTAGCTTCTTGTTGCTCTTCGACAATTTCTTTAGATTCAACAACAGGTGCAACATCACTTTTTTTAGTGATTTTTTCAACTTGTTTGTTCCAGAATCCGAGCTCTTTTTGATTTTCAAATTTTACAGTCATAAAGCGAATAAACTCTTCAGTAATACGAATTAAACGCTCAACTTCTGCAATAGCAGCTGTAGGGGCAGTGAAGTAAAACACAACGTAAGTACCGCGCTCAAATTTATCAATTTGATACGCAAGTTTGCGTGTACCCATCTCTAGTGTTGCAGCAATAACTGCACCATTTTTCTCTAAAATTTCTTTTAGAAAACTCAATTTTGCTTGTAGCTCTTCTACGGTTAATGTAGGCTTTACTACAACAAGCAACTCATAATGTCGCATCGTTTCTCCTTATGGATTTCACCCAAATAGATTAATATCTGAGTAAGGATTTTTAGAATAGGGGTGGATTTTACTATAAATAACTTTGAAGTTTTATTAAGCAAGAAAGAAGATAGCTGGTTTTATCACTATTACTGACTTTTTTTAGTTGGTATTCTGCTTGAAGAAGCAAAGAAAGTAGGCTTTTGTAGGTTGAAAGATCAATTTTAATAGAGTGTGCAGAGCGTTGGTTTGCAATGTGTGGAGGCAGGGGGTATCCTAAAATAGCTTTGGCATCAAAATTTCCATGCAATTTAATATACGCATGAAATAAAAAGAGTTGTGTTATATGCGTTTGAATGGCATTAATAATACGAATTTCCTCAATTCCATCACCATCAATAAGGCGTTCAAACTCCTCTTTAATATCTTTTTTTTCTAAAAGTTTTGTAATAAAATGGTCCATCGAAACAGAGCCTAAGCCATACACTAAAGCATTAATATCGTTGATGACTATCTCTTTATTTAAAATTAAGAGTTTTTCACATTCATTAATACACAAAGCGAGATCTTCCATGTGAATCATATAAAGATGTTGAAGTGCATAGCGATCAATCATTAATCCTATACTTTGTGCGTGATTTTGAAGCAATTGCATGGCCTCATTAAATTCAGCTTTAAAAAGACGAACAAAAACGGCTTCTTTACTTTTGTCAAAAAGTTTGGTTAAAGGGGTTGCTTTTTTATCTTCTCCAAAATATTGGTAAATAAAGTAGCTAGAATCATTTTTAGCACACAATCCAATTAAGCTTTCCAGCTCTTTTGTTGGAATGGTTTTGTCGGTTTTAATGATTAAAATATTGCGATCACCAAAAAGCGAGGATTGAGCAAGAAAATTTTTAGCTGAATTAAAAGCATACTCATCATAATACATGATAACTTTTTCTTCATTTCCTGCATTAAGAAGTGTTAAAAGTTGCTGTGAGAGAAGATTGTTTTGATAAGAACACATGCCATACAAAAATGTTGATTTTGGTGCTTTTTTTGTTCTTAAAATAGCTTCAAACTCTCTTTTATACATCCAAACTCCTGCTTACTCTTGCGTAAATACGCGCTGTTGCTATATTGCTCTCAACAATTTTGATTTCTACTCTCTCTAACAAATGTACATCATTATCAAGTAAAAAAATACGTGCACCTTTGAGTTCATCATCAAGTTTTGCCACAGGATTTTGTTCGGTTTCAACGACAATGGCTTTGAAATTATCGCCTACATGTAACGCCATATACCGTGCAAATTTGCGATCCATATAATCCCATGCGACTTTATCACTTTCTCTCTCTAATGCGCTGATTTTTTCACACAAAGGATCAATATCTTTCAATAAAAAAGCCAATTTTTTCTCATCGTGTGCTACTTTGGCTTTAAGGAGACGATGCAAGGTCAGGTCGCTGTAACGACGAATGGGTGAGGTAAAATGGGTGTACATGTCAAACCCTAATCCAAAGTGCCCTTTATTTTCAGGCTCATAAATGGCTTTTTTCTGACTTTTAATAATTAATTTATCGACTTCTTCTCTAAGCCCTAAATCATCTGCTTTTTGCTGGATTTCTTGAATCATCTTAGGAATCTCTGCACGCAATTTGACATGAATCCCAATCAGGGCTAAATCATTTAATAGTGCTTCCATGCGCTCAAATGAAGGGCTTTCATGGGTTCTAAAAATTCCAAAACCTAGCTTTTTGGCTGCTGCTTTGTTAGCAAGAAGCATACAATCTTCAATGAGCCCATGTGAGGGTGTCTCTGCTTCAATGGTGGTTGCAAGCAAGTTTTGGTTTTCATCTACTCTCATCCTTACTTCTGAAGAGCGAAACGAAAAGGCATTCTCTAGTCGAATTGTGCGTAATTTTTGCGTGAGTTCGTGCAATGGTAAAAGGTATGCTAGAATGGTTTGATCCACTGCATCTGCTTCGTTCGTCTTTCCTTCTAAAAAGAGATCAATGGTTTCATAGGTATAGCGTTTGACCGAGTGAATCACACTTTCAAAAAGTTCTTCTTTTAAAGGTTTACATGTAAAAGGATCGAGTGTGATTTTAAAAGTGTATGCAAGACGATCAACATTTGGTTTTAACGAGCAGATATTTTCACTAAGGGAACGTGGAAGCATGGGAATGGACTTGTGTGGAAAGTAGATGGAAAATCCCCTCTCAATTGCCTCTTTATCAATGTGCCCCATCGAATAAACGTATTCACTAACATCGGCGATGGCAACGTAGAGCACGTGGTTTTCTACGTCAAAATAAATGGCATCGTCAAAATCTTTTGCGTCTACTGGGTCAATGGTGCAAAAAGGGAGGTGTGTTAAATCAACACGCTTGGGGTAATAACTTTTTTCAACATAATCTCCATGACTTTTTGCTTCCGCTTCCGCTTCTTTGCTAAAAAATTCTTTTTTATCAAAGAGTGCTAAAGAAATTTTTTCATCGATGGTTGCGTCATCAAGTACACCTAAAACTTCTTCAATAACATTGCTGAGATTGTCTATTTTTAAAACGCTTCCTAAAGGGAGTTGTTTGAGTGATTTTTGGCTTGCGGTAATCTCAAATAAGGATTCATTTTTGATATTAACACCGACGACCTTGCCTTTGCTCATTTTCGTATAAACAATACTTTTAGCAAAAGCACGCTGGGCAATATAGACAATAACAGCTTTGAGACGGCGGCTTTTTTTATTCGCAATGCGCTTTGCGACTACTAGATCGCCACGCATTCCTCCATGCAGTCCTGAGGCTTCAATAACAATATCTTTTGAAGGAGTTGGAAGCAGAGACGATAAATAACCTGTACCGCTAAAAGAGACATCGAGTTTTCCTGCACAATAGCCATCCTCAAAACGATAAAGATTGTTTTTTAAAACAATTGCTTTGAGCTGAAGAAGTGTGTTAAAGTGAGGCAAAAAAGAAGAAGGAATATCTGTTTCTGCTAGCCCTTCATTAAGACTTAAAAGAAAATTTTTCACTGTTTAAATTGCTCAACTGTCTCTAAAAAAGGTGCATGGTGTAGTTCATGCTCATCTAAAAGTTTGAGAGCTTTTTCAATAAATTCCTCAGTAAAGTGACCAAAAATATTAATGCTTTGTTTCACAATATTCAGTGCCGCAGCATAAGGTTGAATAGAAACATGTGCATCGGATGGATAATTAGAAAATTGGATAGATTCGACTAGCTCACTCTCTAAATTCCATTGTTCAAAAATTTTAGCTGTAATTTCTTCATTAGAGAAACCGACATACTCTCTTTCTAAGACAGAGAGTTCATAAGGCGTTTTTATTTTGGAAAGGGCAAGTTTAAAGGCTTCATCTTTGTTTTGTTCTAAAAGTTCATGCGCAATGATGATTTTTCCTACTTCCATCATGAAAGCAGCAGGTTGCAAGACATCGAGCATTGCTTTGTTAACTTTTGAATACCATTTGAACATAAAGGTGCTCTGTAAAGTGCTAATTTCTAAAAAGTCATTGTTGTTAATATTGTAAGGTTCTAAATTAATTTTAATATTTTGTTTAATGGCGCTAGAAAGTGCAAAACCACGCACCGTTGCCATACCAAAGAGTGAGACAGCGTGTGCAATACTTTTAATTTCTCTGCTAAATCCATAAAGGGGAGAATTTGAAGATTTTAAAATATTAGCTGTAAGCATTGGGTCACTTTCAACCACTTTGACCAAATCAGCCAAAGAGCTGTTTTTATCGACACAAATACGTTGGATTTTTAAAACCGTGTCATCGAGTGGGGGAAGTGATTTGATTTTTTTTAGAATGTTCTCATCCATGGTTTATTCCTCGTGATGTGTTAGTAGACTAATTCTATCTGCTGTTGGTTTATAGTTTGCTTTACACCTTTTACATGTAAAGTTTTTAAGTAACTCTTTTGTACAATGGCAGGATTTAATACTACATGTAAGGATTAACAAATGGCAATAACCGTTTTTTACGACAAAGATTGTGATTTAAGCATTATTCGCTCAAAAAAAGTAGCGATGATTGGTTTTGGTTCTCAAGGACACGCACACGCTGAAAATCTTCGTGACAGTGGTGTTGAAGTTGTTGTAGGTCTTAGAAAAGAGGGTAGTTCATGGGCAAAAGCAGAAGCAAAAGGGTTTAAAGTCATGAGCGTTGCTGAAGCAACCAAATATGCAGATGTCATTATGATTTTATTGCCAGATGAGATGCAAGGTGATGTATTTGCCGCTGAGATTAAACCAAACCTTACTGCAGGAAAAGCGATCGCGTTTGGACATGGTTTTAACATTCATTATGGTCAAATTATTACTCCAAAAGGTGTTGATTGTATTATGATTGCACCAAAAGCACCAGGTCATACTGTACGAAGCGAATTCGTAAATGGCGGAGGAATTCCAGACCTTATTGCTGTTGATCAAGATGCAACGGGTAATGCAAAAGCGTTAGCGCTTAGTTATGCATCTGCTATTGGTGGTGGAAGAACAGGTATTATTGAGACAACGTTTAAAGATGAGACAGAAACTGACCTTTTTGGTGAGCAAGCCGTTCTTTGTGGTGGTGCAACAGCCCTTGTAGAAGCGGGTTTTCAAACATTGGTCGAAGCAGGTTACGAACCTGAAATGGCATACTTTGAGTGTTTACATGAGCTTAAACTTATCGTTGACTTGATGTACCAAGGTGGTATTGCAGATATGCGTTACTCTATCTCAAATACGGCTGAATATGGTGATTATGTGAGTGGAAAACGTGTGATTAACGCTGAGTCAAAAGCAGCAATGAAAGAGATTTTGGCTGAGATTCAAGATGGTCGTTTTGCCAAAGATTTTATTTTAGAGCGAAAAGCAGGATACACACGTATGAACGCAGAGCGTGCAAAGACCGAGAGAAGCTTACTCAACAAAACAGGTGAGAAACTTCGTGCTATGATGCCTTGGATTACATCTAAAAAAATCATTAACAAAGACAAAAACTAAATCGTACTAAAGAGGTTACATGGGTATAGTTATTACCGTAACGTCAGGTAAGGGTGGGGTCGGAAAATCGACCACCACCGCAAACCTAGCCGTTGGACTTGCAAATTTGGGTAAAAAAGTCGTTGCCATTGACTTTGATATAGGTCTTAGAAATCTCGATATGATTTTAGGACTTGAAAATCGCATTGTGTATGATGTGGTCGATGTGATGGAAGGACGTTGTAACCTTGCACAAGCGTTAATTAACGATAAAAAATCCAAATCACTTTATTTTTTACCTGCGAGTCAAACGAAAGATAAAGATATTTTGAATAAAGAGAAAGTCAAAGCATTGATTGAAAACCTCAAAGAGAGTTTTGATATTGTTATGTTAGATTCTCCAGCGGGTATTGAAAGTGGTTTTGAGCACTCTATTTTTTTAGCCGATCGAGCGCTTATTGTCTCTACGCCTGATGTCAGTTCTGTCCGTGATGCAGATAGGGTGATTGGCATTATTGATGCAAAAAGCGAACGTGCTAAAAATGGACAAGAGGTTGAAAAGCACATTATTATTAATCGTATTAAACCAGATATGGTTGAAGCGGGAAATATGCTCAGTGTTGAAGACGTTTTAAGTATTTTAGCGTTGCCCCTTATTGGTATTGTTCCTGATGATGAGGATATTATTACGTCAACCAATACAGGAACACCGATTGTTACAAAAGAAAAATCACTCTCAGCCGAGGCATATCGTAATATTGCACGTCGAATTTTGGGTGAAGAGGTTGAATTTTTAGATATTAAAGCTAAAAAAGGATTTCTCTCTACTTTGAAAGGGATGTTCAAATGAGTCTTTTTGAAAGTTTCTTTGGAAAAAAAAAGAGTACGGCAGATGTGGCGAAAAATCGTCTGACCATTATGCTCTCACATGAAAGAGCCAGTTGTAAATTACCCTATTTAGATGATTTACGTAATGATTTAATCAATGTAATTAAAAAATATACAAAAGTTGAAGATGTTAAGATTACATCACACAATAATCAAAATCTTGAACTGCTCGAAGTAGAAGTTATTTTAGGAAAGTAGTTAACGGCATTTATGGTAAAAAAAACACGAAAAAAGCAGAGTAAGCCTAAGGTATCTCCCCCTAGACAAAAAGCCTCATCTAATCTAAAACAGTATACTCTATGGACTATGGTAGCTATACTGTTTTTTGCCTTTGGTATGGGTGCTTATTGGTATATAACGAGTGTGTCAGTACGTTCTCATGTTGCTACACAGTTGAATGAAAAAAGTGTCGTATCGACAGATGTCTTAATGCAAAAAATGAAAAAAATGCTTGAAGATGAAAAATTACGTCAATCTTCTCTGCCTCCTTTGCCTGAGAGTAATCTTTCAAAGCCACAACCTACGGTTGTTCCTGCCATTGAACCAAGAGTTTTTGAAGAAAATAGTTCTCAACCTTTGGTTGTTCTTGAGGAAAATTCTTCAAAAAAACAGGAACTTTCAGAGGTGCATGAGTATCAACAAAGTCTTAAAGAGAGTGGCGAAAAAGCAAAACCGCATGATGTGGTTCGTAAGAAATATCCATCAGGTACAACTCCTAAATTAGCCATTATTATTGATGATGTCTCTTTCCCTTGGCAAACACGGATGATGAAGGAAATTCCTTATAAGGTAACACCTGCATTTTTCCCACCCACGAAAGGACATCCTGAAACGGTACGACTATCGCATGAGTTCCCTTTTGCTATGGTGCATCTTCCTTTGGAAGCAAAGTATTACTCTCGCCCTGAAGAAGATACCTTAAATACCACGGATTCAATTGAAGTGATTGAAAAAAGAATTAAACGTATTAAGGAGTGGTTTCCTCATATTGTCTATTATAATAATCACACTGGAGGCTATTTTACATCAGATTATGGTGCTATGGATCGTTTAATCAAAGTTATGAAAGATCATAATTTAAGTTTTGTGGATAGTCGTACTATTGGAAATTCTAAAGCACCACAGGTCGCTAAAAAGTATAATATGTTTTTATATTCACGTGATATTTTTTTAGATAACTCATTGGAAAAAACGGCTATTCAAAAGCAACTCAAAGAGGCGGTTTCCAAAGCCAAAAAACATGGGTACGCTATTGCTATTGGTCATCCACACAAACATACATTAGAGGTTTTAAGAGACTCAAAAGCACTTTTAGAGGGTGTGGAAATGGTCTACCTAAAAGAGCTATAATGATTAAAACGGTAGATTTTCATATTCCTGAATTGGAACGTATGAAATCTTACCCCTCTATCCTTTATTATCTTGGAAATCCTGCCCTTTTAAAGCGCCCAAAAATTTCCATAGTAGGCACTCGCCATCCCATTTCCTATACGAAATCATTCACCCAACTTTTAGCACGTAAACTCTCTTTTGCAGGTATTTGTCTTGTAAGTGGTGGTGCGCAGGGGGTGGATGGATTAGTACACCATGGAGCAGGCTTCAATAATACCATTATGGTCGCAGGTACAGGACTGGATATTCGTTATCCTACGCTTCATTCAACTCTGATTGAAAGTATCGAAAAAGAGGGATTGGTTTTAAGTCAATTTGAAGCAGGAAAACCCTCAACAAAATGGAATTTTCCCAAACGAAATGAGCTTGTAGTCGCTCTTGGAGATGTGCTCATTGTTACACAAGCGGATCTTAAAAGTGGCACAATGCACAGCGTTGAATTTGCTTTAAAAATGGGCAAACCCATTTACGTGTTACCCCATCGTTTGGGTGAGTCTGAGGGAACCTCTTTATTGCTTGCAAAAGGGTTGGCTACGGCTATTTATGATATAGATGCGTTTGTGGAGAAATTTGGTGTCAATGCGTTTACATGTAAAGATGAATTTTTAAATTATTGTGCCTTGCAACCACTCTATCATGATGCCGTAGAAAAGTTTGGCGACACTGTCTTTGAGTATGAGTGTTTAGGAAAAATAAAGGTTGAACACGGTCGCATTATGTGCACTTAGGAGAAATAAATGGGTGTTGAGTGGGTTATTGCCTTTTTAATTTTGGGCATTGTAGTTGGTTTTATGGCAGGTCTTTTAGGCATTGGCGGTGGTGGTATTATGGTGCCTGTGCTTACTTCTATTTTTTTAGCGCAAGGTATTCTTGTTGAACAGGTGGTACATATGGCATTAGGAACGGCGATGGCTTCGATTGTCGTGACCTCTTTTTCAAGTATGAAAGCGCACCATAAAAAGGGCGCAATTCTTTGGAATGTTGTCAAATACATGGCAGGAGGTGTTATTTTAGGCACATTTGCAGCCACTTTTTTAGCTTCTTCCATGAAATCGTCCCATTTGGCTCTTTTCTTTGCTCTGTTTATGGCATATGTTTCCATTCAAATGGCAATCGATAAAAAACCAAAACCCACACGTTCCCTTTCAACCCCTTCTTCTCTTTTTGGCGCGGGCTCTTTTATTGGGGTTATTTCTGCATTGGTATCCATTGGGGGTGGTTCATTAACCGTACCGTATTTGGTATGGCAAAATGTTGATTTGAAAAAAGCCATTGCGACTTCTGCTGCCATTGGTTTTCCTCTTTCTATTGCGGGGACTGTGGGGTACATGGTTAATGGTATGCTTCAATCATCTCATGGGGTTGAAATGATGGTAGGATTTGTTTATGTTCCAGCGGTATTACTCATTTCGATTATGAGCTATTTTACGGCACCTTTAGGGGCTAAGATGGCGCATAATTTACCTGTTGCAAAACTCAAAAAAATCTTTGCCTTATTACTTATGTTTCTTAGCATTAAGATGTTAACATCCGTGCTGTAATGTTTACATGTAAAGATAAAAAAAGAAGAGTATTGGATGAAAAAAATAGCCAGTATAGATATTGGTCTTAAGCGTATTGGTGTGGCTTTATGTTTAATGGAAGGTCTTGTGAATCCACAAGAAGCGATTTTGCGTAAAAATCGTGATCAGGCAGCTCGTGATATTGATACCTTTTTAAAAGAGTGGGGTATTGAGCTTTTGGTAGTAGGTTTGCCCAAAGGTGGAAGCAGTAGTGAAGAGATGGAGCGGCGCATTAAACATTTCGTGGGTTTGCTTCAATTTGGTGGAGAGGTCGTTTATCAAGATGAGTATGGCTCAAGTAATGAGGCTAAAGAGATGATGCAAGGGCTCATCACACAAAAAAGAGATGGCAGAATTGATTCTATCGCGGCAAAAGTGATTTTAGAGCGTTATTTGGATGCACAAAAAGGAACGTCATGGTTGAATTAATGGTGGCGGAGATTATTGGTACACTTGCATTTGCACTCAGTGGTTTTTATGTGGCAGTCAAAGAAAAACTTGATTTATTGGGTGTTTTTATTGCCTCATTTTTAACGGCTCTTGGGGGTGGACTGGTGCGAGATATGTTCGCCGATAGAGCGCCGTATACCTTTACCAATTTAATGCCAACGCTATTGGTTTTAGGTGTTGTTTTTTTGAGTATTTTATTGAAGTTGCACCATAAAGATGAAATTGAAAAAAAGTTCTATTTTATTGTGAGTGATACGCTAGGACTTGTTTCTTTTTCTATTTCAGGAGCACTCATTGGTCTACAAGCAGACTTTAATGTTTTTGGTGTGATTTTACTTGCTCTTATTACTGCTGTAGGCGGAGGTGTAGTGCGAGATATTTTGCTTAACCGTGTGCCTTTCTTTTTAACCAGTGAATTTTATGGTACGGTTTCTCTTTTGGTAGGACTTTGTTTATACTTGTTCGCACAGTTTGATGTGAATGGCTATTTGCCTTTAATGGCTGTCTTTATTTTTGGTGTAGTCTTAAGGCTTCTTGCCTATTATAAACAGTGGAATTTACCAAAAATTGGGTAAATCTTTTTTCGCTATAATTGCATTTTTTAAGGAGTAATCAATGGATTTTGAAACGATGGATAAAACGTATGTGTTGCAGACCTATGCACGTAATTATGTCAATTTTAAACACGGTGTGAATGCAACGCTTTTTGATGATAAAGGTAGAGATTATATTGATTTTACCAGTGGTATTGGTGTGGTAAGTGTCGGGCATGGCAATCAACGATTAGCCGATGCGATTAGCGATCAGGCTCGAAATCTGATACATACGTCAAATATTTATTTGATTGAGCCACAAGCTAAGTTAGCTAAAAAAATCAATGAACTTACAGGTTTTGATGTCGCTGTTTTCTTTGGAAATTCAGGGGCTGAAGCCAATGAGGGAGCCATTAAATTAGCCCGTAAATACGGTGAGAAAAAATTTGCTAAAAAACGCTATAAAGTCTTAACCTTAGAGCACTCTTTTCACGGAAGAACTATCACAACGGTCAAGGCTACGGGTCAAGAGAAGTTTCAACAAAGTGCTTTTGCTCCTTATCCTGAAGGATTCTCCTATACCAAAGCGATTGCTGATTTATACCACAGCATTGATGATGAAACCGTAGCGGTGATGATAGAATTGGTACAAGGTGAGGGTGGGGTGAAAGCGTTTCCAAAAGCAGAGATTCAAGCATTGGCCGCTTTTTTAAAAGAGAAAGACATTTTACTGATTATTGATGAAGTGCAAACGGGTATTTTTAGAAGCGGTGAGTTTTTAGCGACCTCTTTGTATGAGATTGAACCTGATATTATCACTCTTGCCAAAGGTTTGGCAGGTGGTGTACCTATTGGTGCGGTTGTTACCAAACACAAAGATATTTTTGAAGCGGGTGATCATGGAAGTACTTTTGGAGGTAATTTCCTCTCAACCAGAGCAGGGCTAGAAGCATTGGCGATTTTAGATGAGTACAAGCAAAGTGGTATGTTAGATGAAGCCTTGATTTATTTTGATACTAAACTCAAAGCCTTAGCACAGGCGTTTCCTTCATTATTTGAAAGTGTTGAGGGGTTAGGATTAATGCGAGGGATTCGTTGTACAAGTGGTGACATCTTGGGTAATATCATTAAAAAAGCTTTTGAAAATGGTGTTTTAGTCTTAAAAGCAGGCAACAATACCCTTCGTTTTCTCCCTCCATTAACTATCTCTAAAGAGGAGATGGATGAGGGCTTTAAGCGTTTAGAAAGTGCGTGTAAAACGCTTGGATAAGCTTTGAAATTTAGTGCGTATATGCATGAGTGGCTCTATGGAAAAGAGGGCTATTACAGCAATGTGCGAACCATCGGAAAAGAGGGCGATTTTTACACCGCGGTAAGTACGAGTATGTTTTTTGGTGGAAGCATTGCTAAACGACTTCTTGCTACCATTGAAGAGGGTTTTTTAAGCCCTCATACATACGTGGTTGAAATAGGCGCGCATAAAGGCTACTTGCTGGCTGATATGATTCAGTTCATCTATACGCTAAATCCAAAACTACTCAAAACCCTTCGTTTTGTGATCGTTGAGCCTTTTGTTGTCAATCAGGTGATGCAAAAAAAGTATTTTGAAGAGGCATTTGGGGATGCAATAGAGCTTTTACATGTAACGTCGTTAGAAGAGTTTACATGTAAAGAAGCTTTCTTTGTTGCTAATGAGATTTTTGATGCCTTTTCGTGTGAAGTGATTTATGCAAATCAAATGCTTTTTATCGAAGAGACAAAAGCATTTTTTGCTCCCATGGATTCGTTTACATGTAAAAAAGCAGAAGCGTATGGTGTGCGTAAAGGAGAGCTTTGTTTGGGCTATGAAGCGTTTGCAAAGGCTATGGCAAAGAGTGCAGAGCGTTTTGAATTTATCACGTTTGATTATGGGGATAAAGAGGCAAGAGAAGATTTTTCGCTACGAGTCTATGAAAAGCATCAAACCTATCCTTTTTTTGGCTTAACAGAATTGGTGGATGAAAATCTTCGAGAAGCACTCTCTTTTGATGTTTTGTTTCAAAAGAGTGATATCACGTATGATGTTAATTTTAGACATCTCTTTCAAGCCTTTGAAAGTGCTGGTATTGGACTTTATGCTTACAGTACACAGATGAAAGCTTTGGTTGATTTTGGATTGATTGAACTTTTAGAGCTTTTTGCCAATAAAGTATCACCAAAGGTATATGAACAAGAGATGAATCGTATTAAAACACTCATAGACCCTTCGTTTATGGGAGAACGATTTAAAATGGCCTGTTTTCGAAAAGGAGAAATAAAATGACATTGATTGTAAATGGTGAGAAACGAGTCTGCATCGCAAACACTATTCAAGAACTTTTGGATGAATTAGGCATAGAGAGTAAAGTCATGGCAGCTGCTGTCAATATGAATGTGATTAAGAAAGAGTTATGGAACAGCTTTACTCTCAGTGAAAATGATAAAGTTGAGTTTTTACAGTTTGTAGGTGGCGGTTAATGCCAAAGTTGTTTTGCTTTTTTTTGACCTTCAATAACTGCAACTGCAATTGCAAAACCATGATCGTGCGTAATGGAAAGTGCCATATCTGTAATTTCATATGACTCAATTAAATGGCGTGAAAGGGTAAAAGAGGGGGCATTTTTCGCATCTTTAGAGAGTTGTATATCCATAAATCCACATGTTTCACTAATTCCGATCCCCAATGCTTTAGAAATAGCTTCTTTAGCGGCATAAAACCCTGCAGCAGTAGCATCGCTTTTAACCAACGTAAATTCTTGCGGAGATAAAAATTTTAAAAGCGCCTTGTCTCCAAAGCGCTCCTTTAGTTTAGAAATGCGTTCAATGCTGACAATATCAACACCAATCATTGAACGACAAAATCCGTAAAGTAAATATTTTTAATATAGCCATCGGAGAGATTTTCATTAATTTTATCGAGCACTTCATCTTTGAGTTTATCTTTACCCTTAATGGTACTGATTTCTTCAAATGTTTTTGATGAAAATGTGCGAATGATAATATCACGAATCAAAGATTTTTTGTGGTCAATTTCGGGTTGTAATTTTGCATCACTGAGTTCTAAATCAATAGCAACTTTTAAAAAACGGTTGCCACTTTCACTCAGTAAATTAACGACAAATTGTGCCATAGGATACATAGGGCCTACCACTAAATGATCCGTTGAGCGTTTAGGTGTTTTTTTCTTTTCTGTGGTGCTAGAAGGTGTTTGTGGTGCGGTAGCTGTTGCTTCTTCTTCATGACCACCACTTAACATTAAAAACGCCGCAACTCCTCCACCAATGAGTAAAACAACTAAAAGAACGATGACTATGATGAGTACCATATTGCCTTTTGGTTTTTTTTCTACTGATCCATCATTTTCTTCAGGTTTTTTACCAGCCATTTGTTATCCTTTTACATGTAAATAGTCTATTTTGGTGTATATCGTTTATTTTGGTAAAAAATTTACATCCACTCAATCAATTTTGAGACTTCATCAATGGCATAGCATTTTAAGTCATGAATCGTTTCAAGCGGTAATGAAGGAACAACAGCTTTTTCAAACTGCTGGGACTTTGCCTCTTTAAGGCGTAAATCAAGATTGAAAATGTCACGCACATCCCCAACTAAAGAGACTTCTCCAATAAAAATCGTATCTTTGCTGATAGGACGATTTCGATACGAGCTAATAATTGCGGCAATAATGGCTAAATCAGCGGAGGTTTCACTGATTTTAATTCCCCCTGCGATGTTAATAAAAACATCGTATTGGTTAAAAGGAAGGTCAAGTTTACGCTCAAGAAGTGCTAAAAGCATAGTAAGGCGATTAAGCTCATACCCAGTGGCACTGCGTTTTGGATTGGGGTAGCCACTATCACTTACCAATGCTTGTACCTCTAAAACGATAGGACGACTTCCTTCCATTAAAACGGTAATCGCAGAGCCTGCTTGTGCTTTACCCCTTGTAAAAAACTTTTTAGAGATGTCTTTGGCACTAATAAGTCCCACTTTAGTCATTTCAAAAATACCCACTTCGCTGGTTGTCCCAAAACGGTTTTTAAAGCCACGAAGCAGACGAAGTTCTCTTGAAGAATCTCCTTCAAAATAAAGTACAGTGTCTACCATATGTTCTAGCACACGAGGACCTGCGATAGAGCCTTCTTTGGTAATATGTCCAATGATAAAGGTAGCAATATTTTTTTCTTTACCAAAGCGCATCAATTCAAAAGTAATCTCTCTTACTTGTGAGACACTCCCTGGAGCTGAGCTGATTTTTTCACTGTAAATTGTCTGAATAGAGTCAATAATCAAAACTTCAAATGCATGCTTTTCTAGCTCTTTAAAGATAGTATCCAGTCTGATTTCGGAGAGAAGATAGAGGTTAGGATAATTGCTATCGACACGGTTCGCACGCATTTTAATTTGACTAGAAGATTCTTCACCACTTACATAGAGAACTTTTTTCCCTTCACGAGCCAAATTGCCTGCAATCTTAAGAAGCAAGGTTGATTTGCCTACCCCTGGGCTTCCACCAATCAGCGTAAGACTGCCCTGAACAATGCCTCCACCTAAGACAAGGTCTAATTCATTATCGCCAGAACTATAGCGTTCAATCTGTTCAAAACTGACTTCCGTAATAGGAATAGCATTACCTTGTGTAGATGAGGGTTTCGAATTAATCTCTTTTAAAACCTCAATTTGGTTTTGTGAAAGCTCTATATATTCATCCCATGCCCCACAATTAGGACATTTTCCAAGCCATTTAGCACTTTGGTGTCCACACGCTTGACACTCAAATAAAATCTGTTTTTTAGCCATTTGTCGGGGTGAAAATAGAATCTAGTATGGTATCGATATAATCCGTAGGATTAAAAGCAATTAAATCATCTCGTCCTTCGCCTACACCCACATACAAGATAGGCAATTGTAAAGCTTTGGCGATACCAAACAAGGAACCACCCTTAGCGGTGCCATCGAGCTTAGTAATAATAATACCATCAATGCTAATCATTTCATGAAAGGCTTTTGCTTGATTGATAGCAGAGCTTCCTTGCGTGCCATCTAAAATCAGAATTTTACGATGAGGTGCATTGGGCAGTGCTTTATCACAAATACGGACAATTTTTTTAAGCTCATTGGAAAGATTCACTTGATTGTGCAATCGTCCTGCCGTGTCAATAATTACATGGTCAAGTTTTTTAGCTACGGCAGAACTAATCGTATCGTAAGCAACTGCGGAAGGATCATGCCCTTGTTGGGTATAAATAATGCCCACATCAATTTTCTCAGCCCAGCTTTTTAATTGTTCAATTGCTGCTGCTCTAAAAGTATCTGCCGCACCTAAAAGGACACTTTGATTTTCTTTTTTATAGGTGTGTGCCAGTTTTGCAATGGTTGTTGTTTTGCCTGCTCCATTGACACCAATAACAAGCTCAACAAAGGGTTTTTGTGATGGGTTGATGTTATTGTTTTCATACATAAAGTAAGATTCAAGGACTCTTTTTACGTCTGCCCGTGCAACCGTTGGGGAAGGTGGTAAATAATATATAATTTCTTCAACTAATTCATAAGGAATGTCAGACTCAATAAGAATTTCCTCTAGAATAGTTTTGTCGATTTTTTCGACTTTCTCAGGTAAAATTTCTTTAATTGCTCCTAAGGTTTTATCAAGACCTTTTTTAATAAAACTAAACATTAGAGCACTTTTTTAATGTCGGCATCAATCATTTCTTCAGGAATTGCGCCAACATAATGGGTTGAATAGTTTCCCTCTTTATCATAGAGAAACATTAAAGGAATGTTTTTCACGCCTCCAACATTTTTTGCAAATTCGAAGTTCTCAGTACCATTGGTAATAATGTAGTTAATCGCATTGAATTTCATAAAATTTTGCATCTCTTCATTGGATTTATTCTCTTCTAAAAGAACACTAATAATGACCAGATTCTCTTTATACTTCTCTTGAAGATTAATAAGATGGGGAATTTCAGCTTTGCAAGGAGGACACCATGTGGTGAAAAAATTAACTAAGATAACTTTATTTTCAAAACCAGAAAATGTAAATCCCTTTTCAGTTGAAGTAACAATAATGGCTTTTCCATCGACATCATTGAGTGTGATTTTTTCACGTTTCAATGTTTCAGAAGAACTCATGTTTTTATCTTCGTTGTTTCCTTTTTTGTCGGAAGAACATCCTTGAAAAAAGAGGATGGAACATGAGACGAACAGTGTGAGCCAAAACTTCATTATGATCCTTTTTTTATACTAAAATAGCTATGATTGTATTCAAAGAAGGCTTAAAATGACAACAATGAAAAAAATTAAGTTTAAAACAAAATCAGAATTTCGAGCATATGCTAAAGATAAATTGGCTAATGTTCGTCATGCATATAGTCGTAATAAAAAAATGAAAAATATACTTTTTGATTTGGTTTGTCACACAAAAGTTCGTTCACTTTTACTCTATGTTTCCTTACCTCTTGAAGTAGATACTAACGCCCTCATAGCTACATGTCGGCGTAAAAAGCTAAAGGTTTATGTCCCGTTTATGGAAGGTATTAGTTTCAAGATGGTACAATGGAGATTGCCTTTAGAAAGAAAAATTTTTAACATCAAAGAGCCGAAAAACTCATTTGCTGTTAAACCAAAAATTGATTTAGCCATAGTGCCTGTCATCGGGGTTGATGGTGCACTTAAAAGAATTGGTTTTGGAAAAGGGATGTACGATCGTTTTTTTGCATCACTCAAACCAAAACCTCCAATAGCATTTGTTCAAAAGGAGTTTTGTATGACACAAAGTCTTTTGTCTGAAGCACATGATATTGGAGCAGATATTTATTTAACCCCAAATAAAACTATTATTAAAAGAGGGAAAAATGGTTCTAGAGTCATTAGCCGTTGGAGGGGCCGCAGTGGTGAGCGGCGTTGCGGGGTTTTTTATCGCCAAAAAAATGGAAGCTGCGAATTATGAGGTTCATATTGCACAAGCCAAAGCGAAAGCAAAGGCAATTGAGCATGAAGCGGAGTTGGTTTTAAGCAATAGTAATATTAAAGTAAAAGAAGCTGAGCTTGAAGCGAAACGTAAGTATGAAGACCGCACGATTACACTTAAAAAAGAGCATTCTGAAAAGATGCTTGAACTTGAGAAAAAAGAGCGTGGATATAAAGATGAGTTAAAGAAAATCACCAAAGAGCGTGAAGAGATTCAAATGCTTCAAAACAGTGCAACTGCCCTTTTTGAAGAGAGTAAAAATCTTCAAGAGACGTATCGTGCTAAAGTAGATGAGGCCCTTGTCGTGCTTGAACGTTCTTCTGGTTTAACGCAAAATGAAGCCAAAGAGATTGTGTTAGCCAAAGTAGAAGAGCAGTCTCGTGCAGAAATTGCCCATACGGTAAGACGACTTGAAGAAGAGGCAAAACAAGATATTAAACGTCGCGTGAATTACATTTTAGCACAAGCGACGACCCGTTTTGCAGGTGAGTTTGCCGCTGAGCGTTTGATTAATGTCGTGAATATTAAGGATGATGAACTTAAAGGTCGTATTATTGGTAAAGAGGGTCGAAATATTAAGACCTTAGAGATGCTTTTAGGGGTAGATATTATCATTGATGATACACCCAATGCGATTATCTTAAGTAGTTTTAACCTCTACCGTCGTGCCATTGCAACGAAAGTGATTGAACTTTTGGTTCAAGATGGACGTATCCAACCTGCACGCATTGAAGGTATTTATGAAAAAGTAAAAGAGGATTTTGATCAAAGTTTAATGGAAGAGGGTGAGAATATCATCATCGATTTAGGTCTTTCTAAAATGCATCCTGAATTAATTAAGCTTATTGGTCGTTTGAAATTTCGTGCAAGTTATGGTCAAAATGCGTTGGGACACTCTTTGGAAGTAGCGCACTTAGCAGGTATTATTGCGGCTGAAACAGGGGGTGATGTTCTCTTGGCTCGTCGAGCTGGAATTTTACATGATATTGGTAAAGCGCTCACGCATGAGACGGCGGGAAGCCATGTTGATTTAGGTGCTGAGATTTGCCGTCGTTATAAAGAGCATGATGTGGTTATTAATGCTATTTTTGCACACCATGGTCATGAAGAGCCAACGTCTGTTGAATCAGCCGCTGTCTGTGCAGCAGACACCCTCTCTGCTGCTCGTCCAGGTGCGCGTCGAGAAGTATTGGAAAGCTTCTTGAAACGGGTTCAAGACATAGAGGATATCGCCAAAAACAAACAAGGTATTAAACAAGTTTATGCGATTAATGCGGGTCGTGAGATTCGTGTTATTGCCAATGCAAAATTGATTAATGATGATGAAGCAGTTTTATTAGCCAAAGAGATTGCCCAAGAGATTGAAAGCAAGGTTCAATACCCTGGTGAGATTAAAGTCAATGTCATCCGAGAGCTTCGCGCTGTGGATTTTGCACGCTAAACCTTTTTACATGTAGAGATTTTTTCTCTACATGCTGCGTATTTTGATGGGAAACTAATGCATACACTTTATACTTTCAAAACCCTTTTTCATGAAATAAAACGGTATAAAAAAGAGCTTATATTTGCAAATGTAATAGCTTTCCTTGCTGTTGTTGTTCATACCCCAGTACCTTTGTTAATGCCCATATTGGTTGATGAAGTTTTACTTCAGAAAAGAGATTTTTTCACCACGACCATTGATACTTTTTTAGGTGGTGAAAACCCTGCGTATATTTATATTTTAATAGCTTTATTGATTGTGGTTTTGTTAAGGGTTCTTTTCTTTTTATTAAACTATATGCAGACAAAGCTTTTTACGATTGTGTCAAAAAATATTGCATTTAAAATTCGAGAGAGTGTTTTAGAGCATTTAAGCAGAGTCTCTATGAATCAGTTTGAATTTTTTGGTTCAGGCAAAGTTGCTTCTTTGATGGTCACAGATGTTGAAACGATTGATAATTTTTTAGGGGTATTTGTCAGTCGTTTAATTATCTCTTTGCTAACAATTATTGGGGTTGGCGCTGTGTTGTTGATGATTCATTGGCAACTTGCACTTTTTATTTTAATTCTGAATCCAATGGTTGTTTTAATTACAACAAAAATGGCAAAAAAAGTAGCAAAGCTTAAAAAAGAGCAAAACAGTGCCTTTGAGCTTTTTCAAGAATCGCTCCTAGAAGCACTGGATATGTTTGTCCAAATTCGTGCAACCAATAAAGAGAGGCTTTTTTTTGACCGTGTACAAGAGAGTGCAAAGCGTATTAAAGAGAGTTCCATTATTTTTGGTTATAAAAGCGATGGTGCCAATCGTCTTTCCTTTTTGATTTTTCTCTCAGGGTTTGAGCTTTTTAGAGCTGCGAGTATTTTTGTGGTAGCCTATAGCGATTTAAGTATTGGGCTTATGTTGGCTATTTTTGGCTATTTATGGGTGATGATGCCTCCTATTCAGGATATTTTGAATATACAATATTCTTATCATAATGCCCAAAAAGCATTGGATAGAATCAATGAAATTTTAAGCCTTAAAACCGAAGAAAGAGGCTTACATGTAAAGAATCCTTTTGTGAAAAATAGCACCAATGCCATTGCGCTTAAAGGGGTAAGTTTTAGTTACGATGGTGAGAAGAAAATTTTAGAAGAGATTGATATGCATATTCCTAAAGGCTCAAAAATTGCTATTATTGGGGCAAGTGGTAGCGGTAAGACGACTTTAGCGCATTTATTAGTTGGGCTTTATCCACTCACGCAAGGTGATATTCTAGTCGATGGCATCTCTACGAGAGAAATAGGCTTAGATGTGGTAAGAGATAATGTTTTTTTAGTGTTGCAAAATCCCCAACTCTTTAATGCTTCTATGGCACAAAATTTAATGATTGATGAAAAAACGGATAAGGAATTGGTTAAAAAAGCCTTGCATATTGCACAGCTTGAGAGCTTTGTGAATGAATTGCCAGAGGGTCTTAATACCCAAATTGGAAAACATGGTATAAAGCTTTCAGGTGGACAACGACAACGGCTTAGCATTGCTCGTATGGTGCTTCAAAATCCAAATGTGGTTGTTTTAGATGAATCCACCTCTGCACTGGATGTCCATACAGAAGCAAAGCTTTTTAGTGAACTTGAAGCTTATTTGGAAGGTAAGACAACGATTATTATCGCACATAGACTAAGCACCATTAAAAAGGCCGATTATATCTATGTTCTTGAAAAAGGTAAGATTTTAGAATCAGGAACGCAAGAGGTATTAATGCGCGAAGAAGGCGCATTTTTCAATTATAAGCTTTTATCGTAAAAAAGGAGAGATAATAATGAAAAGATTATGGATAAGCTGTTTACTTACGTTAAGTCTTTTTAGCGCACTTTATGGTTCTGCTGAAGAGAAGTTACTGGATGCATCTAATGTACTTAAAAATATGATGCGTGATTCAAAAATAAAAATACCGCCACGTATTTTAGCCAATGCTCAAGCCATTGCAGTTTTTCCTGCGACGATTGAAATTAGTCTATTTTTAGGTGGAAAAACAGGTAATGGTGTGATGGTGGTCAAACGTAGCGATGGTTCATGGAGTTATCCATTTTTTGTAAAATTGGGTGGTGCTGGACTTGGTTTTCAAGTAGGGGTTGAGAAAAAAGATATTTTAATGCTTTTCAAAAGCCGTGATATTGTTCAAAAACTTGCCAATAATAAGATGACTTTAGGTGTTGATGCCTCCGTTGCTGCAGGTCCCGCTGGTGATAGTATTGGTAGAGGAAGTGAAGTCGATTTTTCTTCAGAAGTCTATACTTATACTAAAACACAAGGTGCTTTTGTAGGTGTTTCGTTTGATGGTTCGGTGATGAATCATGATTATGATCAAAATATTGAGCTCTATGGGAATAATGTGATGCCCAATCAAATTATTCAATCCGATGGATTGCTCTCTTCGTATGCAATTGATGAATTTTTAAAAAGCATACAACAACTGAGTCATTAAGGATTTTTGTGGAAGATATTTTAAGTTCACTTTCAACCTATGGTTACATTATTTTGTTTCTTTATTCTTTTGGGGGTGGCATGGTTGCTATTATCGCAGCGGGTGTGCTCTCTTATACGGGAAAGATGGATTTAGCAACATCTATTGTTGTTGCCTCGCTTGCTAATACGATTGGTAGCGCTTTTTTATTTTATATGGGGCGTTATAATAAACAAACATTTATGCCTTATATTAAAGCGCACCGTCGAAAATTAGCACTGAGTCATTTATTGATGAAAAAGTATGGGGATAAAATTATTTTTATTCAAAAATTTATTTATGGGCTTAAAACCTTGGTCCCTTTAACTATTGGGTTAACCAAATATCCACAAATAAAATTTCATACACTCAATACGATATCTGCTTTTTTATGGGCACTCATCTTAGGTGTTGGGAGTTATTTGGCGGGTGAGCTATTAATGCGTATTGCGGCGTATTTTTCAGACAACACTTTTATGGCACCCGTGATTCTCTTCTCTATTTTAGGGCTTATTTGGTTTTATTTTCAAAAAGCTACAAAGAAGAAGCGCTAAAACGCCTCTTCTTTCTCTTCTCTCTAAAAAATTTTATTGCTAATGATGAGCATCTTTTGCTCAAAACGACTCATCAATTCATCGTAGACTTTTTTGGTTTCACTTAGGGTACATATTAAACTTTTCATCGCACACCTCTTTTTATAAATTTTCCATATTGTAATGAAAATATTTTTTATGCTATAATTTTATTTCAAAATGAAATATTAGGAGCAAAAATGCCAGATATTTTGAATGTTTTGCAAAAAATTAAAGATATTCTCTCTGAAGAGTTAGGTGAGAGAAAAGTGTTTGATAAAGATGTAGCCGAAGCTTTGGGAATTAATCAACTCACCCTTGCTACGATGAAAAACCGCGCAAAACTTCCCTATAAAGAGATTTTAGAGTTTTGTGCGAAACGTAAAATTTCGATTAATTGGCTTTTGTTTGATCAATTTGTTGAGAGTTTACAAGCCCAAACCGATAAGTTTGCTAGAGTGCACTATTTTAGAGATATCTATGCCTCTGCAGGAGGAGGAGCTCTGAACGAAGAAGAAGAGGGCGAAATGATGTATTTGGATGAGGAAATTGTCCAAAAACTAGGAGGTCTTGGGATGATTAAGCATATTCAAGCCATTAATGTTTTGGGAGATTCGATGGAGCCTACACTTTTTAGTGGTGATGTTGTGTTTATTCACAAAGAGTATACTAATGCACGAAAAGCTGGTATTTATGTTGTTTCAACGCCTGCGGGGCTTTTTATTAAGCGGTTACATGTACACGCCAATGGTACGGTAGCGTTGGTCTCTGATAATGAAGCGTATGCCCCTGAAGTGATGCAAGCAGAAGATGTGAATGTGTTAGGAAAAGTGGTTGGAAAACTCTCAACCAATGTGTAGCGTTTGAGGGACGCTACACTCATTTTAATAGAGTTCTGCAAGAACTCTTAACACGCCTTTAAAGCAAAGCTCAAAACGTAGTTTCTGTGAAAAGGCTACGTTAACACTGGGTAATCTTTGGCAGAAAGCCCACGCACCCTTGGTGCTTTTTCCCCTTGCACAATGAGTTTTGAAGAAGTCTAATGTTTAAACTATTTTTTACGAGACCAATACCCTGCAAGCAGAGCGCCTGAAATATTATGCCAAACACTAAAAATAGCGCCAGGAAGAGCACTAAGAGGGGTAAAGTATTTCATAGCAAGAGCAACGGCTAAGCCAGAGTTTTGCATCCCCACTTCAATAGCAATGGTTTTACAAATTTTGTGCTCAAATCCCATCAATCGTGCCACCCAATAACCACTGCTTAGCCCTGTTAAATTGTGTAAAATGATTCCTGTAACACTCATAAGTCCAATGGTCGCAATGCGTCCTTGATTGAGTGCAACCACAATAGCAATAATTAAGACAATAGCAAGCATTGAAAAGGTCGCTAAATAAGGCTCATAACGCTTAATAAAACGATGAAGAAAATAATTAACAATAACACCAATCAAGACAGGAGCAAGAACGAGTTGCAAAATGCTTAAAAACATTGCACTTGCAGGCACAGGTACACTTTGACCGACATAAATGAGAGTAAGAAAGGGTGTGGCGATAATGGAGAGTAGTGTTGACGTGATGGTCATAGTAATAGAAAGTGCGACATCGCCTTTAGCTAAATAGGTAATAACATTGGATGCTGTACCGCCAGAGACTGCTCCTACCAGTACCATTCCAATGAGAAGTTCTGTTGAAAATCCTAACGCTTTAGAAAGCAAAAGTGCAGCAAGAGGCATGATGGTAAATTGTAATATTACGGTTAGAATAATAGGCTTTGGTTTTTTTAAAACACGTGAAAAATCCTCTAAACGCAGTGTGACGCCCATAAAAAACATAATCGCCACCAGTAGCGGTGTAATGTAAGATTTGTAAGGCACAAAATATTCAGGTAGACCATACGCAGCCATAGAAAAAAGTAATGCCCAAAGAGGAAAAAGGGTATTAATACGATGAATCATAAGTATCCTTTGGAAAAGTTCTTAACAAAAAGAGATGAAATTATAGCAGAAGTGAGAAAAAGAGGTTTTACATGTAAAGCGTTTTGGCTTTACATGTAAAGATATATTAGAGTGTGTCTTTGATTTCGATGGTAAGCATTTTATCGTTTTGAGTGATACTATCAAGGACTTTAAAGCTCTCTTTATCGTCTTTGTTAATCGCACCAAAAACGGTGTGAACGCCATCTAGGTGAGGGCAGTCTACAAAGCAGATAAAGAACTGACTTCCGCCTGTGTTTGGACCAGCGTGTGCCATAGAGAGGCTTCCTCGTTTGTGTTTACTTTTTTGACCACGGCATTCGCATGCGATATTCCAACCTGGTCCTCCTGTACCTCGACCACTTGGACATCCGCCTTGTGCCATAAAGTTTTTAATCACACGGTGAAAAATAAGACCATCGTAGAATTTATCATTGGCTAGGGTTGCAAAGTTTGCTACGGCAATAGGGGTCTCTTCAGGGTTTAATTTAATAACAATATCACCTTTTTCAGTTTTGATAACGGCATATTGAAACGCTAAGAGTTGCTCTTTGCTATAGTCGTATGTTTTGAGTTTGCTCATGGGTTGAAACCTTTTGAATTAAGTTAAAAAATGATTATAACAAGCGATTCCTATAAGCACCATTAACTTCACAATGCGCATTAAAAAGTTTTAATGCTCACGTTCTTTTTCTATTTTTCTATTTTTAGCTTCCTTTCCCTTACTTTCACGTGAAAGCATCGCCGCTTCATGGGCCGCTTGAATCAGTTCATTCTCTTTACATGTAAGAATACAAACAATAGAATTTTGCTCAAGTTTACCGACTACTTTAATACTTTTTCCATCGGTAGAAACAGGTTCTCTTACAAGAAAATCTTGATTGTAGCGAACAAGCCCAATTGGGTAGCGTTGTGAAATCTCAAAAAATGGCGTGCTATCAAAACGTAAATTACTTTTAGCTTCTATCGCATTTTTATAGACCTCAAAGGCATCTTCATAATTCATTTTTTCGATGGTTGTATGATAGCATTGAGAAACAATCAATGGCCCATGTAATGGTTCCCATCCATGTTTTACACCTAAACCAATACTCTTTTGAGATGCAATAACAATGGCACTCTCCAGATAAAAACGTGTTTGATCAAAAATCGTTAGCTCTTGAATCAGCGTATTTTTACCAGAGCCCGCTCCTATAATTTTACATGTTTCTGGAATGAGTGTATAGAGATTTTCTAAAAAATCATAAATAGCAGTTGAATAGCCATCCACAATCGTAAAAATAGAATGGCTATTGTGAATAGAAGAAAGGGTGTCGCACTCTTTATGGATATCCATAATATGCAATGTAGACGTTTTGGAAAGCTTAGCGGCAATAAGGCCACTGCTATACGTTTTCTGTTTAAAAATAATTTTTGGGAAAATAGCTCCCGCATACACCAACCCTTTTTTCTTGGGGAGTTCTAAAAAAAGTGTCTCCTGCGCAATCATAAGAAGGTATGTTCCAGATTTAACTGATTTTTCGAAGCTTTCTAATGTTTTATAAAAAGAGACATGTTCAAACATCCCACACTCCCATACTTTTATCATGCCATTGTATAGCATAAGTGTGACAAATGCGTTGTATAACCTCTTTTTTTAAAGAATTTTTAATGTTTTATAAGAGGTTCGCATTGTGCATGTGTAGCTTGGATGAGCACAAAAGGGCTCAGAACAAGTTGTACTCCTCTTAGCCCTGCGCTTACATAAATATTTTCATGTTCCAAAGCCGATGCATCGATAAAGGTTAAATACTGCTTTTTCATCGCCAGTGGTGAACAACCCCCACGAATATACCCAGTAAGCGCCAAAAGCTCCTTAACCGCCACCAATTCACACCGCTTAGCGTTTGCAACTTTCGCCAAAGCTTTCAGGTCAATCTCTTCTGCCGCGGGAATACACGCCACTAAAATGCGCTTAGCATCATCACGAGCGACCAGTGTTTTAAACACACATTCAGGTGCCACCCCTAAAGATTTTGCCGCATGTACGGCGCTTAAGTCCTCTTCATTGACTTCATAATGGCTCATTGAATAAGGAAGCTTGAGGGAATCCAATAACCGCGCCGCATTGGTTTTTTTAAGGCTCATTCTCTTCTCGCATTTTTTTATGAATGGTAGCAAAAAATGTTTCAATTTGAAATAGACAACGTGTATCTTGCCCGATACTACTTTTCTTAAACCCTCTTTTCACTTGATTTTATAAATATAATAAGAGTATAATAACCATACCTAAAATAAAAAGGTCTTTGATGTTTGAATACGATGAAGCGAAGAGCAAAGCCAACAAAGAAAAACATGGAATTGACTTTGAAGAGGCACAAGCTCTTTGGGATAATGAATACTCGGTTTTTAAACAAGTTGAAATAAACAATGAAGAGCGTTTTTTACTTGTTGGTTATATTGGTGAACTTTGTTATGTAGCTGTATTTACCATGCGTGAAGATAATATAAGAATTATCAGTGTAAGACGATGTCGAAAAAATGAAAAGGAGATAGTATGAAAAAAATATCAGCGGAAGAATTTGATAGAAAATTTGATAATGGTGAAGATATACTTCCTTATATTGATTTATCTTCCAAAATGACTAAAAGTGAATTTGAAAAAAAGTTATTATCAATCAAAAAAGTAAATGTCGATTTGCCTTCATGGGCTATCGCTTCTTTAGATAAAGAGGCTAAACGTATGGGTGTCACACGTCAATCTATCATTAAAATGTGGCTCATTCAAAAGCTCGATGATTTAAACCTTAGTCGTAAATCGTTAAAACAAGTGGGATAAATTCCCACTTATATTTTCATTTCCTTATCCCATAGAAAATATCCACCATACTTGTTGGCTCTCCATTCTCCTCCAGCTTCTTTCCCTTTTTGAGTTAAATGTTCTTTTTCGTTTTTGATTTCTAAATAACCATCTTTTAAAAGTTTTGCTATTAGTTCATCTGTTTTGAGTTTATGTTTAATTGCAAGTTTTGAGGTAGTCTTTTTCGTGGTCTCCACTCAACCCGTCTCAAAACGCTCATTTTACGTCAATCTGCTCATTCACCAATCCGTTATTAATAGCTTTGGACTCTCACGAGATTTTGATACGAGTGATGGCAAGAATAGGGCAAAAGGCACTGTTACTAAAACACAAAATTAGGACAAAAAATGCAAATAAATATATCACTTCAACTTACACTTCAAGAATACGATTGGCTTTGTTATGTCATGCAACACTACGACACAAGTGATGTTTCACACGTGTTACCGCTTCTTATTTATAAAGAATATTTACATGTAAAAGGCATCGCAGATAAAAGCGAACGAGAATTAAGCATTAATTCTCCGTGTGAGCGTGTTTAAAGTGCGCTTGGCGCCAATACTCTGGGTTGGTCGTTAAGGTAGATGAGAACGTAAGGTGCTGTAAAGGCGTAGAGTGATTTTGAGACTCCACCCTAAACAGCTAAAAAAAAATTGTAGTTGACGTTTGAGCGTGAGCGAAGAGGAGCTACCGCACCGCATGAGCGAAGCTCTCTTGTCAACTTAACAAAAGTTTCCCGACATTTTAAAAAAGGTGCTTAATGAAATACGGACTTAATTTTTTTGTCAACTTAACAAAAGTTTCCCGACATTTTAAAAAAGGTGCTTAATGAAATACGGACTTAATTTTTTTGTCAACTTAACAAAAGTTTCCCGACATTTTAAAAAAGGTGCTTAATGAAATACGGAC
>Ga0265295_1000727_pt1 | contig 63562 bp, 60 predicted proteins | sample Munlansysbiofilm_FD_192503 | JGI IMG/M metagenome (GOLD analysis project Ga0265295, IMG submission 192503) | Leachate microbial communities from a municipal landfill in Southern Ontario, Canada - Methane capture system biofilm | ecosystem: Engineered > Solid waste > Landfill > Unclassified ... | reverse complement strand
CAAATACCTACGAAAACCACGAGACCGGCCTTGACGCCAAAGGGGACGCTGTCTATTCTTCCGGAGTTTGGGGGACCGCCATCGTTATTGAACCGCGCTCCCCTGTCGTTTTTACTTGTTTTAATTTATTTTTTAAATTTATTACGCCAAGGAGAGCATCCATGTCCGTCAAGGTCGCCATTAATGGTTTCGGTCGTATCGGTCGTAATGTCCTGCGTATTGCACTCAACAATCCGTCCTTCGAGGTCGTCGCCATCAACGACCTGACCGATGCCGCAACCTTGGCACACCTGTTCAAATACGATTCGGTACATGGCATCTTTCCTGGTACTGTGGAAAGCGATGAGGATGCGATTGTGGTGAACGGGCGCCGCATTGCCATCTTCTGTCAGCGCGATCCTGCCCTGCTGCCATGGAAAGATCTGGGTGTGGGCATCGTGCTCGAATCCACCGGCCTGTTCCGCTCGCGGGACAAGGCGGCAAAGCACCTGGAAGCCGGAGCTGAGCGGGTCATCATCAGCGCGCCAGGGAAAAAACCCGATATCACCCTGGTCAATGGTGTCAATTTTGATGCCTATGACCCAACCAAGCACCAAATCATTTCCAATGCTTCCTGCACCACCAACTGTCTGGCACCCGTAGCCAAGCTATTGGTGGACAGTGTCGGCATCCGCCGTGGCAGCATGACTACGGTGCATTCCTATACCAACGATCAACGTATTCTCGACCTGCCTCACGAAGATCTGCGGCGGGCCCGCGCTGCCGGCCTGTCGATGATTCCGACCACCACTGGCGCGACCAAAGCGGTTGCCGAGGTCATCCCCGAACTTAAGGGAAAAATGGATGGCCTGGCCATCCGGGTACCAACACCGAATGTTTCCCTCATTGATCTGGTGGTGGAAACGGACCGCCCGACCAGCGCAGAAGAAATCAACGGGCTGGTGCGCACTGCGGCCACCGGCAAGCTCAAGGGACTGGTGGAGTACTGCGAGCTGCCTCTGGTCTCGCGCGACTTCAATGGCAATCCGGCCTCGGCGATATTCGACGCTCTTTCCACCAGTGTTATTCAAGACAGCATGCTCAAGATTCTGCTGTGGTACGACAACGAATGGGGCTATTCGCAACGCACCGTCGACCTGATTGCGCTGGTCGCCAGCCGCTGATTCCTCAGGCAGCAATCAACAGCCAACAGCCGGCAAAGGGTTTTTCAGCCTTATGCCGGCTGTTGTTTACTTTAATATTTCCGCCCCTTCCCCCTTCTATTGCACAGGAGCTGCCGGCATGTTCAACAAGCTTTCGGTCACCGATCTTTCCCTGCAGGGTAAACGGGTATTCTGTCGCGTCGATTTCAATGTCCCTCTCAGCGACCAGGGGCTCGTCGCCGACGACACCCGCATCGTCGCCGCCCTGCCCACGATCCGCCACATTCTAGACCAGGGAGGACGTCTGATTCTGGCATCACATCTGGGACGACCAAAGGGAGCGCCCAAGGCTGAATTCAGCTTGGCGCCAGTAGCGCCCTACCTGGCGCGGCTGCTGCAACGTCCTGTGACTATGGCACCGGACTGTGTTGGACCGGCGGTAGAACAGCTGGCTGCCAAGCTGGAAAATGGCGAGGTACTGCTGCTGGAAAACCTGCGCTTTCACGCTGGAGAAGAAAAAAACGAGCCTGCCTTCTGTGCCGAACTAGCCAAGCTGGCGGAACTCTATGTCAATGATGCCTTCGGCACCGCCCATCGTGCCCATGCGTCCACCGAAGGTATTGCACGACTGGTGCAGCCGGCTGCTGCCGGTTTTCTGATGGCCAAGGAACTGCGGTATCTGGGCCAGGCCCTGGAACAGCCCAAGCGACCGTTCGTCGCCATCCTTGGAGGCGCCAAGGTCAGCGACAAGATTCCGGTCATCACCCGCCTGCTCGACAAGGTCGACAGTCTGCTGATCGGTGGCGGCATGGCCTACACCTTCTTAAGGGCGCAGGGCAGCGAGGTAGGCACCTCGCTGGTGGAAACCGAACAACTGGAACTGGCTCGCTCTTTGATGGAGCAGGCCCGAGTCAAGGGGGTACAGTTGTTGCTGCCCAGTGACCACCGGGTGGCGCCCGCCTTCGCCAAGGATGCGCCCGTCAGTCTGTGTGACAACGCGGCTTTTCCTGCCGACCAGATGGGGCTGGATATCGGACCACAAACCGCCGAACGCTATGCTGAGGTTATCGCCCATGCTGCCACGGTAATCTGGAATGGTCCGATGGGCGTGTTCGAGTTTCCCGCTTTTGCCCAGGGAACCTTTGCCGTCGCTCAGGCTCTGGCGGCAAGCACGGCCCTGTCGATCATCGGCGGCGGCGATTCGGTTTCGGCCGTCAACCAGGCTGGCCTGAATGATAAAATGACCCATATTTCTACCGGCGGTGGCGCATCGCTGGAATTCCTTGAAGGCAAGATATTGCCGGGCGTCGCCGCCCTGACAAACAAATAGGCCGACAAACCCAGCGCACAGGAGACACTCAATGCGTAAACCCCTGATTGCCGGCAACTGGAAGCTGCACAAAACGCTCGCCGAGGCGCAGGAACTGGCTCGCACCCTGAAAGACAAACTGCAGGACGAACAACGCTGTGAACTGGTCATCGCCCCGCCATTCACTGCCCTGGCAGCCGTGGCCGAGATCTGTCGCGACAGTCCGCTTCAGCTGGCCGGTCAGAACTGCTATCCAGCAACGGAGGGAGCCTTCACGGGAGAGCTGTCGCCGACGCTGCTGCAGGACGCCGGCTGCCGCTATGTGATTCTGGGCCATTCCGAGCGGCGTCAGTTGCTGGGCGAAACTGATACCTTCATCAATGCCAAGGCGCAGGCTGCTCTGGCAGCTGGCCTGAAGGTCATCCTCTGTGTGGGCGAAAACCTCGCCCAGCGCGAAGACGGTGAACTCTTCGATGTCATCGCCACCCAAATGCGGCTGGGCCTGGCTGAGATCACCGGCGCGCAGATGGCCGAGGTCGTCATAGCCTATGAACCGGTCTGGGCCATTGGTACCGGACGGACCGCCAGTGCCGATCAGGCCGCCGAGGTTCATGCCTTTATCCGTGGCCTGCTGCAGGGACAATTTTCGCCAGAGGTGTCGGAAGCAACCCGCATTGTCTACGGTGGCAGCGTCAAACCGGACAACATCAGCAGCCTGATGGCCGAGCCCGACATCGACGGCGCCCTGGTCGGTGGCGCCAGTCTGGACAGTGCCAGTTTTGTGGCTATCGCCCACTATCCGCGACCACTCCGACTCGCCGGACAATAACTATCAAGAATCAAAGGCAGTTCTGCCGAAAAATAACGTGCTAACGGCCAACATACGACAAAGAACTCTTCACCTTGTCGCCCGGGGAAGGCCCCGTTATGGACGTTTTAGCGCCCGTAAAAGGGTTGGCAAGGCTAGGCTGCTTATGCTAGGGTGCGCCGCTGGCAGTTACGGCATAACGCCAGCGGCCATCGTCGGTTGCCTTGGCTGTCAGTTATCCTTACAACCGCCAGTCATCGCCTTTTTTCAACAGCAGGTTTGGAGTAAGCCTTTCCCCATGATTACTGCACTACTGATTCTGCACGTTGCCGTGTCCGTCGCCCTGATTATCATCGTTCTGCTGCAGGCCGGCAAAGGCGCTGAAGCCGGAGCCTCTTTCGGTGGTGGTGCCAGCCAGACCATGTTTGGTGCCAGTGGCGGCAAGACGTTTCTGAGCAAACTAACAACGAGCACGGCTGTCATCTTCATGCTGACCAGCCTGGCACTGGCTTATCTGTACGGACGACCAGGTGCCGGCAGCCTGATGCCTGAGACCCTGACGGTCGCCCCCTTGGCAGAACCCACCGCGGAGAGTGCCGAGAACCTGCCTGAAATCCCGGCTGATTCAACCCAACCATCTGAATAAACAAGAACTTTTAAATAAAAGAGAAAACGCGGACAGGCCAAATTCATGCTTGACAGTCTGCGCTAGCCTCCAGTATAACTACGACCTGTCCAAGCCGAAGTGGTGGAACTGGTAGACACGCCATCTTGAGGGGGTGGTGACCAATTGGTCGTGCGAGTTCGAGTCTCGCCTTCGGCACCAACTGACGATAAAACCCGATGCCGGCTGGTATCGGGTTTTTTATTTACGTCGGGTTGCAAACCAGCTAGTCTGCCCGACACCTACCCACCAACCAGTGTTCTATCAGTTGTTTCACGCCAAGGAGAATCAAACGCATGTCCCAGAATTATTTCAACAGCCTGTCGTTTCGTGAGAAGCTCGAAGAACTCGGCACTTGTCGTTTTATGGATGCCAGCGAATTCGCCAGCGGGTGCGACTATGTCCGCGGCAAGAAAATCGTTATCGTTGGCTGCGGAGCCCAGGGGCTGAATCAGGGTCTCAACATGCGCGACAGCGGTCTGGACGTGTCCTACACCCTGCGCAAAGAAGCCATCACTGAAAAACGTCAATCGTACATCAATGCCACGGAAAACGGTTTCAAGGTCGGCAGCTATGAAGAATTGCTCCCCACCGCTGATATCGTAATGAACCTGGCACCGGATAAGCAGCATAGTGACGTGGTACGCACCGTGGTACCCCTGATGAAACAGGGCGCCACCTTCAGCTATGCCCATGGTTTCAATATCGTCGAGGAAGGCACCCGTATTCGCCAGGACCTGACCGTCATCATGGTGGCACCCAAATGCCCCGGTTCCGAGGTTCGTGCCGAATACCTGCGTGGTTTCGGCGTGCCGACCCTGATCGCAGTCCATAAGCAGAACGATCCCAACGGCGATGGTCTGGATATCGCCAAAGCCCTGTGCAGTGCCCAGGGCGGTGATCGTGCCGGGGTACTGGAATCATCCTTTGTCGCAGAGGTGAAATCCGACCTGATGGGCGAGCAGACCATTCTGTGCGGCATGTTGCAGACCGGATCACTGCTGTGCTTCGACAAGATGGTCGCAGAGGGCATTGACGCCAGCTGGGCAGCCAAACTGGTACAATACGGCTGGGAGGTCATTACCGAAGCCCTTAAACATGGCGGCATCACCAACATGATGGATCGGTTATCCAATCCGGCCAAGCTAAAGGCCTATGATCTGGCGGAAGAGCTCAAGGACATCATGCGGCCACTGTTCCGCAAGCACATGGATGACATCATTACCGGCACATTCTCTGCCACCATGATGCAAGACTGGGCCAATGACGACCGGGATCTGCTGACCTGGCGCGAGCAGACAGCCAACACGGCTTTTGAGCAGACGGAAGCTCGTGGCGAGATCAGCGAGCAAGACTATTTCGACAAGGGCATCCTGATGGTCGCCATGGTCAAAGCCGGCGTGGAACTGGCGTTTGAAAGCATGGTGGAGGTCGGCATTGAGCCGGAATCAGCCTATTACGAATCCCTGCACGAAACTCCGCTGATCGCCAACACCATTGCCCGCAAGAAGCTTTATGAAATGAACCGGGTGATTTCCGATACGGCTGAGTACGGCTGCTATCTGTTCTCTCACGCCTGCGTTCCCCTGCTGCAAGACTTTATGGCCGAGGTTCACACCGACGTCATTGGCAAAGGGTTGCAATTGGAAGACTTTCAGGTAGACAACCGCACCCTGGTAGACATCAATGCTGATATCCGTGGCCATTACATCGAACACATCGGGCAGGAATTGCGCGCCGCCATGCATGGCATGAAAGCCATCGTCTGATCGTTTGTTCCGGCCTCCAGCCAAAAATGAGAAAACAAACGGGCCGGCTTCATCGATGAAGCTGGCCCGTTTATTTGGTTAATTCATACACCCGGCCGATCCCAGATCCCACTGGAAAGGGACCACAGGCTACGCGTCAGAACTGCATCTGTCCGGTCCAGATAACCCGGCCGACCAGTTCAAGCTGCCCAGCCTGGGCGGCAGTCAAGCTCTGATCTTCGTAGCCGGGATTATCGGTTTTGACCCGCAACGTCCCATCGACAAGCCACTGCAAGCGGCGAATACCCAGCTTTTCCGCAGAGGCAATGGCGTAGAGACCATCATCCCCTCGCTGACATTCCTGCCGCCGAATCACGGCAAGACTCCCCGCTGGCAAGGTCGGCGCCATGGCGTCACCCTGCACCCGCGTTACCAGCAACGCATTAAGATCCGTGTTGAGACCCAGAAGATACTGCCGCAAAAACCCCAGCAAAGCGAAATCGTCCGCAGCGGCAACCGCACCTGCCGACTCGTCCAGTTGCAAAGGGGCCTTATTCTTCCAGCATTTGTCGGCTATCAACCAGCCCGGACAAATGTTATGCGCATCGCAGACGGCAGCAATGAACTCGGCATCAGGCAGATTTTGACCTTTTTCATAACGACTCAGGGTACTTTTGCTGACGCCGTAGCGTTCGGCATAATCCGGCAGGCGGACAGAACCTCGCAAATAACGTAAACGTTTACCAATACTCATAGATCCTTCCTCTACAGCGGATTGACCGGCCAGCGTTTCAGGTTATGCTTATCGACAGAATGACAAACCGACGCAGATTGCAAACACGTTAATGCAGCACCCACCCGGCAAAAAGCTTGACATGTTTCACTAACTTCTTATGATGTAAAAAACAATCATTTATGGAGTCGTGAAGAGCGACAACTCTGCTTTGCGTTTTTTGCTTCACCACAGACAACGAAACGAGTCAGTCCCTCATAAAAGGGGCTGCTGCCAGCGGAGAACCCATGTCGACAATCACCGGGGAAGATCGCATGTCGCACGGCAACAATCAGAAAACACCGCTGCAAAAACTGCTGTCGTTGCGCGATCTCAGCGTCAGCCAGATCGCCAACGCCACCGGACTGGGTTATCACGCCATCCAGAAAACCATCAAGCAACAGCGCTGTCGGCCTGAAACCCGGCAAGCCATCGCTCAATTTCTCGGCCTGCCCTATGACCACCTATGGGGCGACTGCGCCAACGAGCACCTCAATCGGCTGATCCGACAGGAAATCGAAAAACATACCGCCTGCCATCAACAATCACTGCGAGCCGCCTACCTGCCAGAAGACAACTGAGCAGTCGCCACAGAACCGTTCCCTTCTCTCAGAGCCTTCCCGGCAAAACCTGCCCTGCCTTCAGACAGCCTCACATCAGGTTGCAACGCACAGCAGATCATCTTGCGGTGCGCACAGCAAGAGGCCAACACACTACAATGACCACCTAGAAAGTCAATTATAACATGGTGGCGAACTTTTCAAGCGCTATAGACATTTTTATTTGCTAATTATCAAATCGGAACTCTTTCCCCCGCGCTTCGGTCGACAGCCTGAGCCGGATGCACTATACTGGGCATCGTCAATAGGTTTCATCCTTGCCTAGCAGGCTGTTAAAAAATAGCCTGCTGGAGCCCATGGACGGGCGACCAAAATCAATCATTACTTCGTAATGGATTGATTTTGTGAGCAAGACGGAAATCGCATTTTCGGCTTGCGTCGTTGAAAAAGCCCCGGAAGGGACTTTTTCAACATCCTGCTAGGAGGTCAGCGATGACGGAACTCAATTCCGCCCAGAAACGCCAGCTATGGCTGGCCTTCTTCCTTCTGGGTCTGATCCTGCTCAACTTCCCGTTTCTGCAGATTTTCAACCGGATCGACACCCTGTTCGGCATTCCGCTGCTGGTGGTCTATTTTCTACTAGGCTGGCCAGCCTCCATCGCCGTGATCTATCTGTTTTCCAAACGACTTGACGCCTCGGTCGGCAGTTCTGGCCGCTGAGATCCGTTTTCACTGATGACATGGACAAGTCATGAGCCTGCAGATCATTAGCCTGATCACCCTGGTCTACTTTCTGCTGCTATTCGGCGTGGCCTATTTTGCCATCGAACGGCGAGCCCAGGGCCGCAGCCTCATTTCCAACGCCCATGTCTATTCCCTGTCGCTGGCTGTTTACTGTACCTCCTGGACCTACTACGGCAGTGTCGGCCGCGCTGCGACCAGCGGTATTGATTTCATCACCATCTACACCGGACCGACACTGATCTGCTTCACCTGGTGGTTTTTGCTGCGCAAGATTCTCCAGATCAGCAAGGAACACAACATCGTCAGCATTGCTGACTTCATTGCCAGCCGCTACGGCAAATCGTCGTCTCTCGGAGCGATCGTCACTGTCTTTGCGGTTCTGGGCATCGTACCCTACATTGCGCTCCAACTCAAAGCGGTCGCCTACAGCTTCGACCTGCTGACCCGCGGTGTTGATATTCACCAAGTCGGCACGGCTGCTGCTCCCGGCCCGGACACCGCCTTCGTGGTTGCCCTGCTGTTGGCGCTGTTCTGCATCTTTTTCGGGGCCATGCGGCTCGACAGTACCGAACGGCATGAGGGACTGGTGGCAGCCGTCGCCTTTGAATCCGTGGTTAAACTACTGGCCTTTCTGGCCGTGGGCATCTTTGTCTGCTATGGCCTGTTCGACGGCTTCAGCGATATCTTCACGCGATTCTTGGCCACCTATCCAGAGAAGTCCTCCCTGTTGTTGCTTAACGACGGCCCCTCACCCGCCGGACGCTGGTTCTCCATGACCCTGATGTCGATGATGGCCATCATGTTTCTGCCGCGTCAGTTTCATGTCATGGTCATCGAAAACTCCGATATCGGCCATGTCCGTAAAGCCATGTGGGCATTTCCAGCCTACATGTTTCTGCTCAATCTGTTCGTCCTGCCGATAGCACTGGGGGGACTGCTGGTCTTCCAAGGAGATACCTCCTTTGCCGATTATTATGTGCTGACCCTGCCACTGGGGCAGCATCAACTGACCTTGGCCGCCCTGGTGTTCATCGGCGGCCTGTCGGCGGCAGCCGGCATGGTCATGCTTGAATCGGTGGCCTCCGCCACCATGATCCTGAACAACCTGATCATGCCGGTACTGCTGCGTTTCAACCTGCGTACCACAGACATCTCCGGCACTCTGTTACTGCTTAAACGTATCGCCATCGCCTCGGTGATCTTCCTCGGCTACTTTTACTACCGCACTTTGGGCGAATCGGAAGCTCTGGTCAATATCGGTCTGATCTCCTTTATGGCTGCCACCCAGTTCGCCCCGGCTCTGCTCGGTGGTCTGTATTGGGAACGGGCCAGTCATCGCGGTGCGATGGTCGGGCTGATCCTAGGCTTTATCATCTGGCTCTATACCCTCATCGTCCCAACCTTTGTCGATGCCGGTTGGTTGGCCCCCTCCCTGCTGGAAGACGGTCCGTTTGGCATCGCCGCCCTGCGGCCGACTGCCCTGTTCTATCTTGACAATCTTGACAACTGGTCACACGCCCTGTTCTGGACCTTTTTCTTTAACCTTGGCAGCTTTCTCCTCATTTCAATGCTCACCAACCCCACCGCAGAAGAAGCAGCCCAGGCCATGCGCTTTGTGCGGGTCGCCACCTGGGACGACCCGGCAAGCAAACGCAAACGCATCAGCAAGGCGCCTACGGTTATCGAATTTGTCGACCTGATGGCCAAATTCATTGGTGAAAAACAGGCCAACCGGGCCATCGCTGAATACATTGGCAATCGTGAAATCGACGAGCGCGGCAGCTTGTCAGAATACGAAATTCCCAGTCTCAAACTCTTTACCGAACGTACCCTGGCCGCCTCGGTCGGAGCGCCAGCGGCCCGCATCATCGTCGACAACTATCTGTCAGCGCGCGGCAGCAAAATGGAGGATGTGTTCGATATCTTCGGCACCGTCAGCCTCAGCCGCGACGCCAGCCGCGAACAGCTGGGAGTGCTGTACGAAGTGGCCAACCTGATCAGCAGTGGCGAAAAACTGGAGACCATTCTTGATAACATACTGGAGGTGCTCTACCGCCAGTTCCGTTTCGATCTCTGTGCCATCCGCATCCTTGACGAGGACAGTCAACTCCTGCGGGTACACAGCTTCAAGGGCATCGATAGCGCCTTTTTGTCCCACGCCGATCGCGAAATCAATCAAGAAACCTGCATCGGCACCACCTTTATCACCAACCGGGTGGTGCTGGCCAATGATTCGGACTGTGTGGATAAGCCAGCCTCCATAGCCATTGTCCGTGAGCTGGGCATCAAATCTTTCGCCCACGCCCCCATTGCTATCGAAGGTCAGCCCGTCGGCGTACTGTCCTCCTATTCACGTTTTGCCAAGGGCATCTATACCGACGAATTCATCGAACTGTACAAAAATCTCGCCGCACAGATCGGTATCGCTTTGCGCAATGCCCGTCAAACCGATCGGTTAATCGAGGCCAGCGAGCGGGACAAGGAGCTTAAAATTGCCGAATCCATTCAGCTGGGGCTGCTGCCGAAGGCCATGCCCGAGATACCTGGACTGGACATCGCCGGCATCTGTGTTCCCGCCAAACAGATCGGCGGCGATTACTACGATTTTTTCATGCATCCTGACAGTTTCGATGTGGTCATCGCCGATGTGTCCGGTCATAATATCGGCGCAGCCCTGCTGATGGCAACAGCACGCACTTTCATGCAGGCGCAGGCCCAGCAGCAGCTATCACCGCAGCAAACCCTGGAACAGCTTAACAAGGCTCTCTACAATGATCTCAGTCAGGCGGAATTGTTCATCACCATGTTCTACCTGCGCTGCGAACGTGGCAAGCACCAGCTGGTTTATGCCAATGCCGGCCACAATCAACCCCTGCTCTATCGTCGTGCCCAAGACCGTTTTGAATTGCTTGACGCTGAGGGTCTGATCCTGGGCATAGAGTCGGAAATCGGTTTTGAACAATGTAACACCATCACTGAACCGGACGACCTGCTATTGCTCTACACCGATGGCATTATCGAAGCAGAAAACAGTGCCCAGGAACTGTTCGGCCTGCAACGGTTACAGAACATCCTGCGCGAGCAATGGGACAAAAACAGCAGTGACATTATCAACAGCATCATGGACGAGGTTCGACTGTTTCAGGGCCGACGACATTTTCGCGACGACGTGACGCTGGTTGTGCTAAAAAGAAATGAATATTAACCGCGCAAGGACAGGCGCGCATCAGGAGGGTAGAATGATTGTAACCATCAAGGATCATGAAAAAGCAACGGTTCTGACCGTCGATGAGGAACGACTCGATGCACACAACAGCAACGAACTCAAAGCACAGCTGCTGAACCTATTCGAGGAAGGCAAGGTCAACGTCATCATTGATCTGGCTGCTGTGCGGTTCATTGATTCGTCAGGTCTGGGAGCACTGGTCTCGGGCTTCAAGAACGCCAGCTCCCGCAATGGCGGTGTCAAGCTGTGCGGCCTGCAGACCCAGGTCAAATCAATGTTCGAGTTGACCCGCCTGCACCGCGTTTTTGAAATCTTTCCCGGTATTGATGAAGCGCTGACCAGCTTCTGACAAACCATACCGTCTGCAAGCGTCCCATCCGCCAGAGACGGATTAGCCAGAAAAAGTAAACTGCTTTCGCCACACCGCTGACGCGGGGCAATGTCAGTGAAACGTTCGCCCGGTGGCCGACGCATCAAACGGTCCGGCTCCGGGCGAAAAGACCCAAGGCTCCGCCATGGCGGACAACACAGGATGGCTGCGATGAAAAATGTCCTCGAAGTAGACATCAAGGTTCCCAATCAGACCAAATACCTGAGCCTGATCGGCAAAATCGGCGAGGACATCGCCAGCACCTTAAAGAAATTCAACAACTCCAACCCAGAAGAACTAGCCTATCACATTAATCTGGTAATCACCGAAGCCATGGCCAACGCCATCAAGCACGCCAATCGCAATGATCCAACCAAGGAGGTCCACGTCTGCATCTGCCTGTCAGACGAAAACCTCTGCATCCGGGTCTACGACCAGGGTCAGGGTTTCGACATCAGCAAAGCCAAAGAGATCGACCCCGATCCGACTCAGGATCATGGTCGCGGCATCTTCCTGATCCGCAGTCTGATGGATTCGGTCACCTACGAGAAATGCAGTGGCGGAAACGTTCTTGAAATGCACAAATCTCTGAAAAAAAATCAGCTTCCGTCACAAAGCTGAGCAACCAGGCCGACCAGATCGGCATGGTGCTCAATCCGTCTTCCCTCTCCCGCCCACCTGTAGGCCACAAAGGGCACGCCGGCGGCCTGGGCAGCCTGCTGATCCAGCAGCGAATCTCCCACATACAGCATTTCATCCAGGGCACAGCCCAGCAGCTGCGCCGTATGCCACAGCATATCGGGAAAAGGCTTGGGCCGTTGGACATCACTGCTGGTGGTCACGCAGCGAAAAAATTCCGTCAATTCAAAATGCTGCAGGATCTGCCCCATGGTCCGTTGGCGGTTGGTGGCAATGGCCAGGGGCAGGCGCCCTACCAACTGTCGCAAACTAACCAGCAAACCCGGCTCCGGTGTCATCCAAGCCAGAAAGGGGCGGTAGTCCACCTGGGCTGCAACCCGCAGACCCTCGGCTGCTCGTTCAGAGCCAAGAAGATGTCGCAGCACCTGGGGTGTTGAGCCCGTATGACACAACAGCGCCCGCTCCGTCTCTTCCTCAAGCACCGGCCTTTCGCCCAGTTCCGCCAGAATCTGGTTGTAATAGGCCAGGTTGGCCCGACGGCTGTCGAACAACACCCCGTCACAGTCATAAACCAGGGCCCGCAGAGGTCTCATGGCACTGGCCTACGACATAGGCTCCAGACAACGCCAGCCAAACCCAGCAACAGCATCGGCAATGACAACCATTGTCCCAGGCTCAAACCGCCCCCGAGCAAACCAAGATGGGCATCCGGCTGGCGAAAGAATTCCACCAGAAAACGAAACAGGGCATAGAACGCGACAAAGCTGAAAAAAACCGTCCAGACCGGACGACGCCAGCGAGAGATCAACGCCAACAGGCTGAACAGAACCGGGCCTTCCAGTATGGCCTGATACAGCTGACTGGGGTGGCGCGGCAGCGGGCCGGCCTGAGGAAAAACCAGGCCCCAGGGCACATCGGTGACCCGCCCCCACAGTTCGGCATTGATGAAATTACCCAGCCGGCCAAAGCACAGACCGAAGCAGGCGGCCATCACCAGGATATCGGCCAGCGGTCCGACCTGCAGACGCCGGCGTCGACAAAACAGCAGCACGGCCAGCACCACACCGAGCAGACCGCCATGAAAACTCATACCGCCCTGCCACAGCTGGACAATCTCGACCGGATGACGCAAATAGTGGCCAGGCTGATAAAACAACACATAACCCAGCCGCCCGCCGGCAACAACACCGACCACGGCATAAAACAACAGATCAGCCACCGCCTCGGAAGACAGGGGCAAGCCGGTTTGCCGCACGCGATAGCGAATGAAAAAATAGGCGCAGACAAAGCCCGCCAGATACATCAGGCCATACCAGCGTATGGCCAAGGGACCAAGCTGCAGCGCGACCGGATCAATCTCTGGGAAGCTCCACATGCGACCACTCCAATTGGGCAAACAGATCGTAAAAATCCTGTGGCAGGGACGCCTGAAGCTGCAGGGGCGCCGCCGTGACCGGGTGCTGTAATGACAGCCGCCAGGCATGCAGCATGGTTCTGGCACAGGGAGCCGCTGTGCCACCATAGAGGGCATCACCAGCTAACGGATAACCCGCCTCGGCAAAATGTACCCGAATCTGATGAGTCCGGCCGGTCAGCGGCCGCGCTTCCACTAGGCTGTAACCACCGGCCCGGTGCAACAGACGAAAAGCGGTGATGGCCTCGCGTCCGCCACGAACAACCGACTTCATCCGGTTACCACTGCGCTGGCGCGCCAATAATGAACGAAATTCACCACTTGGCTGCGGCAACTCGCCACACAGCAGAGCCAGATAGCGTTTATCGACCTGCCGTTCGACAAACTGTCGGGTTAAAGCCTTATGCGCACGGGGATGAATCGAAAACAGCACCAGGCCCGATGTTTCACGATCCAGGCGTTGCACCATAGCCAGGGTCGGCGCCTGCCGAGGCCGATCAGGGTTCTGCAGCCAATGGCAGAGAGCTTCGTAAAGGGTTCCCTTGAAACGGGCCGGTGTCGGCTGCATGTCAATGCCCGCAGGTTTATTGACCGCCAGCACCAGACCATCCTGCAGCAACACCAGTTCCTGGCGCAGGCGAAAAGGTTCCATGGCCAGACCATCATAATACCACTCCACCTGATCCAGCGGCTGCAACACATGACCGCACTGGCGCAGACGGCGCCCCTGGCAATGTACCCCGCCAAGATCGATCAGCCGACGCAGCCAACTGCGCGAATAACCGGTCTGCCGCGCCAGAAACTGATCAATGCGACTGCCGCCATCTGCCGCTGAAACCTGCAGCCGGCCATGCTGGCGACCCGCTGGAGCCTCCGTGAAATTCAATCGCAATCCACCCGTTGCCGCAATTCCTTGCCCGTTTTGAAAAAAGGCGCCCGCTTGGCATCAATGCGGATCAGCTCTCCGGTTTTAGGATTACGCGCCTGGCGGGCATCGCGCTCACGGACACTGAACGAGCCAAAACCGCGAATTTCGACCCGGTCACCATGAATCAGGGCTTCGCTAATACTATCAAAGATGGTTGCCACAATGCGCTCGGCATCGGCCTTGTTCAGGCAGGGCGTCTGCCCCACCAGCTGTTCAACAAGCTGGCTTTTGGTCATGTTCATCACTTCCTTTGATTGACGCAACCGCTTGGCGAGGCTTCCGCCACCGGCAGCGGGCACAGAAAAAAGAATAATTCTCAGGATAAAACCTGACGCAGATTCACGATAAGGAACAAAAACCTCAGGAATCGCTCGAAAGGGGCCGCCAAAGGAACATCAATCCTTGTTGTTGCAGTAAATGGCGCAGGGGGGCTATCAGGCGTTGTTCCAGCAGATAATCAAGCAACGGTGGATGATCCTCTTTCGGATAGATCAGCTTCGGCTTACCCTTGATGCCCAGGTCAGCCGCAACATCACGCACCAGCTGCTGGAACCCCCCAAGGGTATCAACCAGGTGCAAATCAAGGGCCTGGCGTCCAGTAAAAATTCGACCATCGGCCAGCGCCGCGATCTGCTCCTGGGGCAGATCGCGGCCAGCGCAGACAGCCGCTACAAACTGCTGATGCACATCGTCGATCAGCTCCTGCAGCAAGCGGCGTTCCGCAGCCGTCATGGTGCGTACCGGCGAGCCGATATCCTTAAAGGCACCGCTTTTAATCACCCGTTTGGTCAGGCCGATCTTGTCCAAAAGGGCCACCAGATCGGGGAACTCCATGATCACGCCAATGCTACCCGTAAGAGTCCCGGGATTGGCATAGATCTTTCTTCCGGCGACAGCAATGTAATAGCCACCGGAGGCTGCCACCGAGCCTAACGACACATAAACCGGCTTGACGGAGGCATTGATACGACGCAATTCGTCGTGGATTTCCTGGGATGGGCCAACTGCCCCACCGGGCGAATCGATCCGCACCAAAATGGCGCGAATCGATTTGTCTTCGGCAAAATCAAGGATATCCTCGATCGTCTTGCGCGATTCGGCAATGGCGCCTTCGATTTCAATGACGCCCAGCTTCTCATGCAGTCCCAATCCGGCATTTCCGCCTCGATCGGGGCTGAGCAGCATAAGCAACAGGGCCAGCAATATAAAAATGGTAAAAAATACCCCTAAAGCTATAAAAATCGGCCGTTTTACCATATAAATCCCACAAAAAAGCCCCTTCTGCCGCAGCAAAAGGGGCTGTGCCGTCACGCGTGTGGATTAAGCTTCGTCACTGGCGTTGTCAAAAGCCCCTTTCAACAGATCGCCCAGGCTCGATGTGGCCTTTTTCTGGGCGCCCATGAAGGCATCAACCTCGGCTTTTTCTTTACGCTCGGACAGATGCTTAATGGACAGCGCGATCTTGTGCTCGTTGGTGTCCACATGCAGCACCACGGCTTCGAGCTCGTCACCAACCTTGGCAAAATCCTTCGGTGACTCGATCTTCTCCTTGCTGATTTCCGACACATGGATCAGACCTTCAACCCCTTCCTCCACCTCAAGGAAGATGCCGAACTCGGTAACCGAGGTCACCTTGCCGCGAATAATGGTTCCCGGCGCGTACTGCTCGGGAATCACCTGCCAGGGATCTTGAGTCAGCTGTTTAACCCCAAGAGAGAAGCGCTCGTTCTCGCGGTCAATATTGAGAACAACCGCCTTGACAATGTCACCCTTCTTGTACAGCTCCGACGGATGCTTGATGCGCTTGGTCCAGGACAGATCCGAAATGTGCACCAAGCCATCAATGCCTTCATCGACACCGACAAAGATACCGAAATCAGTGATATTCTTCACCTGACCCTCGATGATGGTGCCGGGAGGGAATTTCTCGCCGATCACTTCCCACGGATTCGGCTCAACCTGCTTCAGGCCCAGCGAGATGCGGCGGTTATCGGTATCAACAGCCAGCACCACGGTTTCAACCTCATCACCAATGGACAGCAGCTTGTTGGGATGCTTGATGCGCTTGGTCCAGCTCATCTCGGACACATGAATCAGACCCTCGACACCCTCCTCCAGTTCAACAAAGGCGCCGTAGTCGGTCAGACTGACAACCTTGCCGCTAACGCGCGACGAGGCCGGATATTTTTCACTCACACTCAGCCAGGGATCGGGCGTGATCTGTTTGAGACCCAGGGAGACACGCTCCTTGTCACGATCAAACTTGAGAACCTTGACCCGGATACTGTCGCCCACGGCCAGAATATCACCCGGATGAGAAACCCGGCCCCACGACATGTCGGTAATGTGCAGCAAACCGTCAATACCGCCAAGATCAATGAAGGCACCATAGTCGGTGAGGTTCTTGACCACACCGTCGATGATCTGGCCTTCCTCAAGGGTCTTGAGAGTCAAAGAACGCTGGCTTTCGCGTTCAGCTTCAAGCAGCACACGCCGCGACAGCACAATATTGCCGCGCCGCTTGTTGAGCTTGATGATTTTGAACTCGAAGGTTTCGCCAATCAGCTTGTCGAGATTACGCACCGGCCGCAGATCAACCTGAGAACCCGGCAGAAAGGCATTGACACCGATATCAACCGACAGACCACCCTTGATGCGCGAAACGATACGGCCTTCAACCACCGCACCTTCCTCCAGCGCATTCCAGACCTTCTGGCGATCCGCTTTCTCCTTCGACAGCCCGATAAGTCCGCTCTCATTTTCGGCACGCTCGAACAGAACATCGATCTTGTCGCCCACCTTGATCTGGGCCGGGGCGCCATCAACGGAAAATTCCGACAGCGGGATAACCCCTTCGGATTTGTAACCGACGTCTACCACGACAGAATCGGGATTCACCTGAACAACGGTCCCCTCGACCACATCGCCCACGGCCAGATTGCCCTGCAGACTGTTCTCGAACAGATCCCTAAAGCTCTCTTCCCCGAACTCCTCGTCGAACTCGTCCATCATGTCGTCATCGTCCAACAGATCGAGTTCCTGTGCCTTGACTGCTTCTTTGTTCTCAGACATTAACCAACGTACCCCCTAAAAGATTCCTGCCTGGCGTTCGCTCAGACATTCTTCGGCCGTAGCCGTGGGAACGAACCCTAGCACAGCAAAACCGAAAAAAAAATAATTATTTTGTTAATTGCTGCAGTTTTTCGACCACTTCGCGGATGATCCACTCCGGCGTCGAAGCCCCGGCGGTAATGCCGACACTGGCCGCGCCAACAAGCCAGGCCGGGTCAATTTCACTGGCGGTTTCGATATGAAAGGTGCGCGGCTGAATATCGCTGCAGATACGCGCCAGGCGGTTGGTGTTGGCACTGTTGTGCCCGCCGATAACCAGCATCCGATCAACGCTGGCGGCCAGTTCACGCGCTTCGTTCTGGCGTACCGCCGTGGCGTCGCAGATGGTATTGAACACCCGCAGTTCCTTGCAGCGACCAAGCAGCTCCATGGCGATGGCGCGAAAGTTTTCATAGGCCTGAGTGGTCTGGGCTACCAGACCAAGGCGCCGGCCCGAGGGAACCTGGCGGGCATCGGCAACATCGGCGACAACATAGACGCTATCGCTGCAGGCATAGGAAACAATACCCTGCACCTCCGGATGTTCCTGCTCTCCGACAATGACCACGGTATAGCCCTGCTCTCCGAGCAGACCAGCGTATTCCTGGGCTTTCTTAACAAAGGGGCAGGTTGCGTCAACCAACGGCAGCTGACGCTGGCGCAGCTGCTGTTCCTCTTCGCGACGAATCCCGTGAGAACGAATGATAACGGTTTCATCGCCAGACATCTCGGCCACTGAAGCGACCACCCGCACGCCTTCACCCTGCAACCGTTCAACCAGTTGGGGCGAGTGAATCAGTGGTCCCAGGGAACAGATGGGTCCAGCCTGTTCGGCGGCGGCAAAGGCCATGTTGACAGCCCGTTTGACGCCAAAGCAGAATCCGGCGCTGCGCGCCAGAACAATGTTCATGCGCACCTTCCGCCGCAGTGGTGGCCCTGGCGCACCTGCTGCACCCTGAGCAGCATCCGTTCCAGCACCTGCTCAATGCTCAGACTGGTGGAATCAATAACCAGCGCGTCAGCAGCCTGCTGCAGAGGCGCATGGTCACGGGCACTGTCAGCTGCATCACGGGCGATTACCTGATCGATAATGTCCTCTAGGGAAACCTCCAGACCACGGCCGCGCAACTGTTCGTAGCGCCGCTGACCGCGGGTTTTGGCACTGGCACTGAGAAAAAATTTAACGTCAGCGTCCGGGAACACCACGGTACCGATATCGCGGCCTTCAAGCACAACATCGAGATCGACCGCCATGGCCCGCTGCAGTTCAACCATGGCCCGACGCACGGCGGGCGAGGCTGAAATCTTCGAGGTCAGCAGACTCATCTGCGGGGTGCGAATGGCCTCACTGACATCTTCACCATTGAGATACACCCGCTCCTGACCGTCACACCGGGCAAAGCGGATCTGCAACTGGCGGCACAGCTGTCCGAGCCGCTCGTGATCGTCCGGCGCAATACCAGCATGCTGAGCGGCCAGCGCGACACTGCGATACATGGCACCGGTGTCGATATGGACAAAATCCAGGGCCTGAGCCAGGCGCTGGCTCAGGGTACTCTTGCCCGAACCACTTGGACCATCGATGGCAATGATCATCGTTTCGTTAGCCAATAAGAAGCACTCCTGCGCAAGAGGTTCATGGATTCACGGGGATCAGCCCCGGATTCAGACGGCCTGGCGCCGCAGTCCGGCCAACAGCGGCCAGAAGCCCGGAAACGAGGTTTCGGTGCAGGCGGTATCATGGATGGTCAGGGCCGTCCCGGCGCGCAAACCGGCAATGGCAGCGCTCATGGCAATGCGATGATCGCCGCAGGAATCCACCTGCCCGCCCTGGAAGGTCTCCTGACCACAGACGGTCATGCCATCATCGGCGGTTGTCACCGTCACCCCCAGGGTCTGCAACACCGACGCCATCGCCGCGATGCGATCGGTCTCCTTGACCCGCAGCTCGCGCGCATCGCGCACAACGGTGGTGCCTTCGGCACAGGCCGCTGCCACGCTGACAACCGGGAATTCATCAATCGCCCGTGGTACCAACGCACCACCGATCTCGATACCTTTGAGCGTGCTGCTGCGCACCAGCAGGTCGGCCACCGGCTCGCCCCCCAGCTCACGTTCATCGAGGCAGCGGATATCTCCACCCATGGCGCGCAGAATATCAAGAATGCCGGTACGGGTCGGATTGACGCCAACCTGGCGGATCAGCAATTCCGAACCGGGTACGATCAGGGCGGCCACCAGAAAAAAGGCCGCCGAAGAGATGTCGCCAGGCACCTCCAGATCGCGGGCCTGCAGGCTCTGCCCTCCCGCGATGCTGACGCCGCCGGCAAAACTGTCCACCGTAACGCCAAAATGACGCAACATACGCTCGCTGTGGTCGCGCGATAGATGGGGTTCGTAAACCCGCGTTTCCCCTTCGGCGTAAAGTCCCGCCAGCAGCAGGGCCGACTTGACCTGGGCGCTGGCCACCGGTGATTGATAGCTAATACCCTTAAGAGGCTGGCCGACAATGGCCAGCGGTGCACATTGGCCCTGTTGCCGGCCCCAGATCTGCGCCCCCATCTGCGCCAGCGGCTGCAACACCCGCCCCATCGGACGCCGCCGCAGATAACGGTCGCCGGTCAGCACGCTGAAGAAGCGCTGGCCGGCCAGCAGCCCGCTCATCAGCCGGATGGTGGTACCGGAATTACCGCAGTCGAGCACATCGGCCGGCTCGCTCAGACCCTGCATGCCACGACCTTCAATCAGCAGCTCACCATCAGGTCGCTCCTCCACGGCAATCCCCATGGCCCGGAAGGCCGTCAGGGTTGACAGGTTGTCCTCGCCGCGCAGGAAACCGCGCACACGCGTCTGCCCCTGCGCCAACGCCCCGAACATGACACTGCGATGCGAGATGGATTTATCACCCGGCACCCGGATCTCGCCCCGCAGGGCGCCGCATTTTTCTATGGATTCTGTCTGCACGCTCGCTACTCTCCCCTGACCGCCGACTGCGCAATGGCATCGCGGCTGATTTTGGACTGGCGGAAAAACGCCTGCAGGGCCGCGCCGTCGGCCCGTTCGATGTCGCCTTTAAGCTCTGCCAGAAAACGCTCGAACTGGGCAATCATCTCCAGCACCGCTGCGCGGTTTTCCAGTGCGATATCCCGCCACATGACCGGATCTGACGAAGCGATGCGGGTAAAATCACGGAATCCGCCAGCGGTGTATTCGAGAATATTTTCCGGATATTGATCGTAAGCGCTGACAGCGTTGACCAGGGCATAGGCAATCATGTGGGGCAAATGGCTAATGGCCGCCAGAATACGGTCATGCTTGCGCACATCCATCTGTACCACGGCGCTGCCAGCCGCCTGCCACAGAGCCGTCACCAGCGCCACGGCCGCCCCATCGGTAGCGGGGGTGGGGGTCAGGATACAGCGCTTGCCCTGATAAAGACTGGCGAAGGCCGCCACCGCGCCGCTGCGTTCGGTGCCCGAAATCGGGTGACCGCCAACGAAGTGGCAGCCACAGCGCAGGGCCAGCGGTTCAATGGCCGCCACCACGCTTTCCTTGACGCTGCCGGTATCGGTCAGCACCGTGCCAGGAGCCAGATGCGGCAACAGTTCGGCCGCCACCGGCGCCAGCGCCTGCACCGGCAGCGCCAATACCACCAGATCGGCATCGGCTACCGCCGTCGCCAGACTGACCGCCGCCCGGTCGACGACCCCCAGTTCAACAGCCAGCTGCAGATTGACCGCATCCCGGTCCCAGCCGATGACTTCGCCAACGGCTCCGGCCTGCTTGAGTGCCAGAGTCAAAGAACCGCCGATCAGCCCGACACCAACCAGGGCCAGTCGCCGACACAAGGGTTTCTGCAAGGTTGCCAGTGCCATTCAGCGCGCCCGGGGGTAGGAGCCCAACACCTTGAGAAATTCGCAGCTGGCGCGCAATTCCTCTACCGCCGAAGCGATGTCCGGCTCGGAAATATGACCATCCATGTCGAGAAAGAAAACGTATTCCCAGGCACGGGTTTTCAGCGGGCGGCTTTCAATCTTCGACAAATTGATGCCCCGACTGCTGAAGGGCTCCAGCATCCGCAGCAGAATGCCCGGCTCATCACGAACACAGAACATGATGCTGGTCTTGTCGTGGCCACCGGGCTCCGGAAGTTGCTGACTGACCACCAGAAAGCGTGTGAAATTGTTTGGATTATCGGCGATATGGGTTTTGACCGGCCGCAGATTGTAGAGGGAGCCGGCCAGAGCGCTGGCAATGGCGGCAGCCTGGGGATCGGCGGCGGCCATCTGGGCGGCAGCGGCAGTGCTGGCGGCGTCAATCAGCGGCACATCCGGCAGATTGTCTTCCAGCCAGTGGCGGCATTGAGCCAGGGCCTGGGGATGGGAATAAACCTGGCGAACGTCCTCCAGCCGCCCCGTCTGTGACAGCAGATCATGGGAAACCTCCAGCAGAATCTCGGCATAGATCTTCAGGTCGGTCTGCATGAACATGTCGAGGGTGTGACTCACCACCCCCTCATTGGAGTTCTCCACCGGCACCACGCCATAGGGGGCTCGACCACGGGCCACCTCGTCAAATACCGCTGGAATACTTTTAAGTGGCACCAGCTGTGCCGACAGACCGAACTGCTGCATGGCCGCCACATGGGTGAAGGTGGCGGGCGGGCCGAAAAAGGCCACCTTCATCGGCTGCTCCAGGGATAGCGACGCCGAAATGATCTCGCGGAACACCCGACGGATGGCATCGGCCGGAAACGGGCCCTGGCTGCGACAACGCAGACGTTCATAGATGGCCTGCTCACGGCTGGGCACATAATAAGGCTGGTGCCGATCCTTCTTGGCTTCGCCCACCGCCAACACGATGCGAGCCCGCTCGTTCAGCAGATCAAGAATGCGGTCATCCACCGCATCGATGGCTTGGCGCAACTGACTGAGTTCTTCGTTCATGGCTTCACCCTCTATCGGACTGTCCTCATCCCGGCCTAACCGACGGGCGAATCTACCGCAACAGCGGTTGAAAAGCAACGCACAAGACCCGTGCCCAGCCTTGCCAACGACAGGCAGCAAGCCCGATAACGAACCAGACAGCGTTATGCGCCGATGATCTTGACCAGCACCCGCTTGCGTCGCCGACCATCGAACTCGCCATAGAAGATCTGCTCCCAGGGACCGAAATCAAGCCGGCCAGCGGTGATCGCCACCACCACCTCGCGGCCCATCAGGGTTCGCTTGAGGTGGGCATCGGCATTGTCCTCGCCAGTGCGGTGATGGGCGTAAGCCGTCCGGTCATAGGGCGCCAGCTGGTCGAGCCAGCGGATGAAATCATCATGCAGGCCACTCTCGTCATCGTTGATAAATACCGAGGCCGTGATGTGCATGGCATTGACCAGACACAGACCCTCGCGAATACCACTGTCGCGCAGAGCCTCTTCCACCTGCGAGGTAATATTGACAAATCCGCAGCGACGCGGCAGCTCGAACCAGAGTTCTCGACGAAAGGATTGCATGGGCAACTCCTGGCATTTAACAACAGATGGACAGCCCCTGCGGGGCGCCGGTTACCCCCTGAGCCAGGACGCAACGGTCAGATGATCAGACCCTGCGAGAAGAATTACAACGGAGAATCAAGACCTTGCTCAAAGGAAAACCTTGTCGGAAGAAAGATTTCATGTTAGAGTTCGCGCTTATGTGAAACCGTCAGCCGCAGGGGGCAGGGTCTGGCCACGCATCAGGGAGTGGGCACCGACCAGCCCCCACTGTCGTCTTTAAAGCCATTTATCTTCCCTGTTGTGTAAAAACCATGACCAAACCACTGAACCCCCTCAATCTGCTGCTGCTCACACTGACACTTCTGTGCGGCTGCGACACGCGCGCAGGCCGTACGGCCCCGCCGGGACCGGAGGAGTTGCGGGCAGGCTCCTATCAGGAACTGGAACAGGATTTCCAGCGACGCAACTATTCCTGGCGCAACCTCACCGACGGCGTGCCACGCATCCGCCTGCGCCAGTTACCGACCAATCTTGACCGGCTGGCAGACGTCGACCGGAAAAAACAGCTGTTCTTTCTCAGCCTGCTGCCCATGGTGCTGCGCCAGAACGAACAGATCGAACAACAGCGCCAACAACTGCTCGCCCTGCTGGATGGCTACGACCGCTTTGGCCGCTTCGACACCGACCAGCAACGCTGGCTTGACGACCTGTGCCGCAGCTACCGCTGCCCCCTACCCTTCGATGCCAGCGATGCCGACCAACGTGCCCGGCTGCTGCGGCGGGTCGACAGTATTCCCGTCGAACTGGTATTGGCCCAGGCCGCCAACGAGTCGGGCTATGGCACCTCGCGTTTCGCCATTGAGGCCAACAACCTGTTCGGCGAATGGACCTTCGAACCAGGCAGCGGCCTGATTCCTAAACGGCGGCCAGCAGGTGCCTCCTACGAGGTACGCCGCTTCGACAGCATCGGTGCCTCAATCGCTTCCTACCTCAACAATCTCAACAGCCACCCGGCCTATCGCGATCTGCGCTACAAACGGGCCGAACTGCGCGCCTCGGGCCAACCCATCAGCGGCCTTGTCCTGGCCAGCGGCCTACTCAACTACTCTGCTCGGCGCGAGCACTATATCCGTGAAATTCGCAGCATGATCGAGCACAATCGCCTGCACCTTCTCGCCGACCTCAGCTGGCGCCGCCGGCCTGGCCCACTTGCCCTCGGGCCGCAACAGCTGTTTCCGCAACGGCTGCTCGGTTCACGCCCCAGCCTGACAGCCCGCTTGAGCTACTAGCCGGCTCACTGCATTTTAAAAGGTGCCATCACCGACCGGGCAATATCCACGGCTGGCTGAACCAGTACCAATGACGACCATCACGGCTCTGGGCCGTCAATGTGTACTTGTTGCGGCGCCCCTGCAAGGGGCGCGTCGCCTGCACCTGGAACAGGCCGGCCTCCTCGTCAAGCACCTGCACCTTCAGCGCATCCTGCCCCTGAACGTAACAGCGCAGACTGGCGGAAGCGATAGCTGCAGCTGGCGCCAGCCGGAAACGCAACAACGGCGGCTGACGATCCTGGCGCAGCGGACTGACCGAGGCTGTCAGCTCCACGGGCAAAGGGCGCAGGCGCTGCTTGCGCTGCAACTCCTCCAGGCTGGCGTAGACGCCTCCCATGGGGAAGCGCGGCAGACTGAACAAGGCGGCGGTTACCGCCACCGGACCGGACTGCTGGCCAAAGGCGGCATCAAATCCGAGAGAGACCAGCAGCTCGGCATATTCCGGGCTGTACTCACCATAAGGATAAGCAAACAGCTTCGCTGCCCGGCCAAGATGGGTACGCAACTGCTGTTGCGCCCGCATCAGATCCTGCGCCACCTGCTGCCGACCCGCTTCCCCTCCCTGCGCCAGCAGCTCGACAAAGGCCGCATGACTGGCCGAATGATTGCCAATTTCGATGCCTTGGGCCACCGCCAGCCGCAGCTGTTCCCAGCTCATATAGCCCACCTGACCAACGGAATCGGTATTGACAAACAGGGTCGCAGCGTAGCCATAGCGGCGCAGCAACGGCAGGGCCCGCTGATAGAAACTCAGGTAGGCATCATCAACCGTCAACACCAGGGTTTTCGGCGGCAGAGGTTCACCCCGGCGCAGACAACCGACCAGTTCGCCAGCGGTCAGCACCGTGGCATCCTGCTGGCGCAACCAGGCCAACTGACGTTCGAAGGCGTCACAATCGATATTGGTGGAGGGATAACGACTTTCGTCAAAACGATGGTAAACCAGAACCGTGGCATAGCCCGGCTCAACGTCAGGTGAGGCTTCGGGCAGGCTCACCTCCGCCCAGGCAGACAGCCCCCGGCCACACAACAGCCAAACAACAAGCAGCAGACGGATCAGCGATATCCTGCGAAAATAGAGGGTAGTGTGAGGTTTACTCATGTTCCGGCGCAGATTCTGAGCCGCTGTCGCTCCGCACCCGGCTGCGCAGATAGCGCCGGATGCTGTTGCGGGCCCGCGGCGTGACGGCCCAATCAAGCCACTTAGGCAGGGCGGCCGGTTCACTCAGGGTTTCGATCTTGACTTGGTCACCATCCATCAGACGGGTGCGCAACTGGCGCGTCTGACCGTTAATGCGCGCCCGCTGGGCCCGCAATCCCAGATCTTCATGAATAGCAAAAGCGAAATCAAGAGCACTGCTGCCTTCCGGCAGAATCAGCGGCTGCCCCGTCGGTGTGTAGGTCTGGATGGAAGCCGAAGCCAGGCGCAGCCGCTCGGTGTCGAACACCGTCTCGCCTTCGAGCAGGCTGCGCATCAGCCCAGCGAAGTTCTCGTGGCGAAACTCGAAGCCCGGCGCCAACACCCCTGACTCGTTGAAGCGACCCAGCTTGCGGGTGGTAATCTGCACCCGCAAGCGATATTCGCCACATTGCACCGTGGTCTTGATCGCCTGGTAGCCATGCTGCGACGGTGTGCTCAGATGGTCACGCAGCTTGCCGGTAATCGGACTGTACAGGCGGTGGATCACACCCAGAGCCAGATAGGCATCCATGGTGGAATCAACCAGTACATCGAGGCTGTAAAGCGACGAAACCCCCCGCGTCATATTGGCGGAGCCCTCCAGGGAAAACGGCCGCCAGTGATCCTTGAGCATCACATTGAGCTGATGGCGATTGCACTCCATCTGGATTTCACTACGGATTTTACGCAGGCCGGCCTCGGTCTGGCGGCACACCTCCCGCTGCACCCGATGATAACGGGCAGCGCGGCGAGGATAGAGCACCGTCAAGGCCAGGGCTTCGAGCTCATCGGCCACCCTTCCCATCCCCAGATGCTTGGCCAGTGGAATGTAGATCTGGCGCGTCTCCTCGGCTATCAGCACCTGTTTTTCCGGTCGCAGGGCAGCGATGGTGCGCAGATTGTCGACCCGATCCCACAGTTTCAGGCACAGGACACGAAAATCCTCAATGGCGACCAGAATCTGCTTGCGATAGGTTTCCTGCTTAAGAGCGCCACGGTTGAGTTCGACATCCTCGACCTTGGTCAGGCCATTGACCAGCAAAGCCACCTCGTCGCCAAAATTCAGGCGCACCTGTTCCAGCGTGACCGGGGTATCCTCCACCACATCGTGCAACAGGGCCGCCAGAATGGAAGGAAACCCCATCCAGTTGCGCGCCGCCAGATGGGCAACTCGCAAAGGATGAAAAAAATAAGGCTCTCCCGATTTGCGCCGTTGTTCAGCATGGGAACTGCGGGCCAACTGATAGGCGGCCTGCAACAGATCAATGCCCTGATCGAGTTCCTGTTCCGACAGACTGCCCCCATGATGGGTCACCAGCAGCTCGGTGATTTCCGCCATCAGACGCTGCATTTCGCGTTCCTGATGCTGCGCGTCAATGGCCTGTTTGGCAGAGTCACTCATGACAGCCCTCCCGGCAGACAGGTCTAGCCCGGCGGCCACTGCAGCGCTCGACCCGCCAAGACATGAAAGTGCAAATGATCGACGCTCTGGCCGCCATCGGCATGACAGTTGGTGACCACCCGGTAGCCACTGTCGGAGAAATCCTGTTCGTGCGCCAGCTGGGCGACAACCCGCAACAGATGCCCCAACAGGGCGCCATCCTCCGTCTGCACATCAGCCAGGCTGGCGATATGGCGCCGTGGAATCACCAGAAAATGCACCGGCGCCTTGGGATCAATATCGGCAAAGGCCACCACCTGCTCATCCTCGTACAACCGGCGGGCCGCGATCCGGCCGGCAGCAATTTCACAAAAGAGACAGCTGTTCATGTCCATCCTTCCTTTCCCGGTTCTGGGCCACACCACGCCGCCGGCTGTCGAGATCCAGCAAATGCCAGCTGCGTCGAACAGCCCGTTTCAGCAGACGCGTATCGTGGGAAAAAAGTATCAGCTGATGATCCTGCGCCAACCGCTCTAGGGCATCCATCATACGGTCGAGACGCTGCTCATCGAGGTTGATTAAGGCATCATCGAATAAAAAAGGCAAGCAGACACCATGACTGACCTCACGCCCAAGGGCCAGACGGATCGCCAGCACAACGATATCGGCCGTGGCGCGGCTGAGTTGATCAAGACGCAGCCAGCGGCCGGAACGGTTGCTCAGGGTCAGACCGTCAGCGTCATCGATCCGCACCGCCCGATAGGCTCCGCGCGTCGCCAGCCGGACATAGCTGCCAATCGCCTGTTCACAGCGCTGCACATGCTGCTGGCGGAAATCGGCCATGGCCTGCTGTGTCAACTGCAGGGTTGCGCCCAGAACCGCGATCTGATGTTCCAGATCGGCCTGCTCCCGCTCCAGCTGATCCAGCTCCACGGCTACCGCCAGCGGTGCATCCAGTTGGTCGCGACAAAGAGCCTCCTCACGCAGCAGTCCCAGCCATTCGGCTTCGTAGCGGGCAATACGGTCAGCATGCTGTTGCAGCGCCTGCTGGGCCGCCGGCAGATCGGCTGGTGTCAGATGGCTAACGGCGGTCTTCGATGCAGCCGGCATGGCTGCGGCGGCCGCGGCAGAGATGGCGTCCGATCGGTCCAGCGCTTCAGCCACGCCCTCATCCCCCGGCGGAGCAATCGCTGGGGCGCCGTCGCGCAATTCAGCCAAACGCTGATACAAAGCGGCACAACGGTGTAACTGTTTCTGCAGCCGCACCCGTTCCACCGGCGCGGCCGACAGCCCCAACGCCTCGAAATCCGTGTCCATCTCCTGCAGCCGAGCCTGCAACTCGTCACGCTGCAACTCCAGAGGCTCGAGCTGCTGCTGCAACTGGTTGCGCTGCCGCAACAGCGCCAGACGCCGGCGAGCGTACAACAGCCACAGCAGCCCAACCGTGCCGGCACTCGGCGCCAGAGCAACTCCGGCACTCCCCGGCCAACACCAGGCAACACCACCGCCAACCACAATAAACAGCAGACTGCACAGCGCGGTCGGCCGCCAGCGGGGCAACCGCAACCGCAATAACTGCTGGCGCAGCGGTTGCAGGCGCAGCTGCAGTTGCACCAGTTGCTGGCGCAGTTCATCCGAAGTCGTCAGCAATTCCACCAGCCGTGGCGGCAAATCGACCGGCAGACCGGCGTCACGCAGCTGCTGCTCCAATTGCGCCTGTTCGTCGTCAGCTGCAGGTTCAGCCTGTGCCGGGCCAGCGCCCGACGCGGTGGGGGGAAGCTCTTCAGAAGGCTCCTGGCAAGCTCCGGCCGGTTCCACCGCTTGCCAGCGGTGCTGCAACCAGGCCAGATAGTTCTGGCCGTCGCGCAATTCGGCCCGATCCTGCTGTAAGCACTGCTGCACCTCGGCCATTCGGCCATGCAACTGCGCCAGTTGCACACTGACGGCCCGATTATGGCGCTGCCGGACCCGCAGCTGTTCCAGCGCCTCGGTCACCACAGCCAGGGCGCGCGGCGGAGCGCCGGTCTCGGCCTTGCCAGTCAGGGCGGCGTAATCCTCCTGCAGCGCCCGCAACACCAACTGACTGTCGCACTGGGTCAAACCGGCAAACAGCAGCCGCAGCTGATCCGCCAGTGCCTGATTGCTGACAGCCAACGCTCCCTGATCAAGGGAAAAGGCGGCCCGGAACAGCTGTTCATCAGCCAGACCAAAACGTTCGCGCAGCTGCTGGCGATATTGCTGGCCGCTACGGGTACAGGCGCCATAGGGCAAATGCGCCTGGAAACGGTCAATCTCCTGATACAGCCGGTCACAATACGCCAGCACAACCGTATCCCGGCCAAAATCACGATCGACTCGCAAATGACCGTCGTCATACTCAAAACAAAGCCGGCCCCAGGGCGTAGCCTGCGGCCGGCCCCAACTGCGATAGCGCTGGCTGTCGCGCAAACCGAACAAAATGGCGCCAATAGCTGCCAGCAGGGTCGACTTGCCGGCCTCATTGGCGCCATGCACCAGATTCAAACCGCGCCGAAATTCCAGGCTGCGCTCGCTGAAACAGCCGAAATCCTTCAGCTCGAGCTGACGCAGCATCATGGTGCGACTCCTTCGGCGAGGTCAAAACGCTGCAGCAGCTCGCGCAGCACCGCCTGGCTCTGCTCGGCTGGGCACTGCTGCGCCCAACGCTGCCAGTGGCGCAGCAAATGCAGTGACAAGGCTTCGCTATGGCTATTGAGCAGTTCCTCGGTCGCGCTGGCACTCAGCTGCGTCCGATCCAGCCATTCCAACAGGGTACGGCCGTCAGACCAGGCCACGCGCAACGCCCGGGGCAACGGTGCGTCAAGGATGCCGGTCAGGCACAACTGCAGATAAGGGCTGTCGTCCGGCGCATCACCTGCGGTTGGATACAGATCGGCGGCCAGGCTCAGTTGGCGGCTGGCGAAGCGGGCACAGGCCAAAGGATGCCAAGACAACAGCACGCCTTCAGCCGTGCATTCCAGCTCGGCACAGTAGCAGGGGCCACTTTCACAGAAATCCTGCCCCTGGGGCGTGCCGGGACAGACCGCCAACACGGGTTCCACCGCCATTGACGGCAATGACGGCGAATCCAGCCGCCCTTGGGCTGTCGTCCATACGGCCCGCTGACGACCACCCAGAGCAATCTGATCGAAACCGGCCCGCAGCAAGGCGGTCAGCAGGGCATCCGCTGGTACCTGTTCCCGGGAGCCGGCATCCGGCAACACCACCCAGTGGCTACCGGCCTGCTCCGACGGTGCACGGGGCAATAACCGTTGACCCGTCAGACGGGTCGTCCACGGCAGAGCATAAAGCCACAGATCGCCTGTCCGCCCCCTGAACTGGCGCGGTCGACCGGCAAAGGTCACCGGCTCAACAACCAGCGGCCGGAAAAAAGGCCGCTGATAGACCGAGCCAGGCCCGACAGGCTCCTCGCACCAGCCCGGCAGCAGAGCCACGGCAACACCCTGCTGCTGCAGCTGGCGCAACCGGGTTTCAACCAGATCAATCCAGCAGGGCGCCGGCTGACTGCTGCCAAACAGGTTGCCACTGAGCAGCAACAAATCCACCGAGCGTTCGGCCGCCAGAGTAACCAGCTCCTTGAAGCATTCGGCCCGCTGGTGATTGAGGCTCTCGCTTACCTCGGCCGAGAACCGGCTGGCCGCGCCAAGGCGAAATTCTCCACTGTGCAATACCCGGCTCAAGGCGCACCCGCCTTGTCGGTAGCAAAACGGGCATGCAACAAAAATTCGCGGTTACCCTTGGCGCCCAGAACCGGGCTGTCGCACAGACCGGCCACACTGCCGCCCTGGGCAACAATAAAGGCCTGAATGCGCTCGATCACCTCGTCATGCAGGCGACCATCCCGCACGATGCCACCCTTGCCGACCCGACCCGCGCCCACCTCAAACTGCGGCTTGATCAACGCCACCAGATCACAGGGTTGCAGCAGCAGGGCCAAGGTGGCCGGCACAATCTTTTCGAGCGAAATAAACGAGGCATCGATCACCGCCAGATCGGGCCGGGGCTGCAACTCGTTAGCGGACAGGGCGCAGATATGGGTTCGTTCGAGGTTGACCACCCGGTCATCGCTGCGCAGCGACCAGGCCAGCTGGCCATAGCCGACATCAACGGCATAGACCCGGCGGGCACCCTGCTGCAACAGGCAATCGGTAAAGCCACCCGTCGAGGCGCCAACATCAATGGCCACACGCCCGCTCACGACCAGCTCGAAGCGACGCAGTGCCTCGGCCAGCTTGAGGCCGCCACGCGAAACATAGGGCAGATCAGCGCCACGCAGGCGCAAGGCCGCGTCGTCCGCTATCCGCGTGCCGGCCTTGTCGCAAACGGTCTCGTTGACCAGCACCTGGCCGGCCATGATCAGCGCCCGCGCCCGCTCGCGCGAACCGCACAGGCCGCGACTGACCAGCACCTTGTCGAGACGTTCCTTCATCACAGGTTCCCTTGCTGTTTCCTGGTTCTGGTTTGCCCTCCCAACAAAACGCAGGAGCTGCGATACACCGTTCAGGGCTGACCAGTCGGGACCGAGGGAGAACAGAGATCGATATAGGGTTGAGGGCTGCCCAGGAAGTTGAGAATCTTGATTCCCATGCCCGCATACTTAACCTTGCGCAGCAGATTGGGCGGTACCTTGCGCGCCCAGTGCACCCGTCCCTCCAACCGCATCACATGCCGCTCATCAAGATGCAGCTCCAGCAGCAAGATCGAACCTGGCGGGTAAACGAGAAAGGTCTGTACGCACAGACCGGTTTCGGAGATATCGGAAGTAAAACCGATCTTCGACGGAATCTGCGGGCCATAAAGCACCCGCAAACGTTTACGGATACGGGGTTTGCGTCGTTTATCGGCCATACGCCTGTGCATCCTTTGGTGGCGATGGCCAGCGCCACCGGCTGGCTCCCGCCCTGAGTTTTAACACATCAGCGCTCTTGGCGGCAGAACAAATCAACGCCCTGCCGGCCCCTGCCCGCGCCGCCGACCTGAACGGGCAGAACGGCCTGGCCGCACAGGCCGGGTCTGATCTGCCACAACCGGCGCCGGATATCCGCCGGCAACGGGATCGGGACCGAACTGCCGCACCACATAAGGACAGTCAAGCGGCAGAAACCCCTGTGCCACCAGCGCCTCGTCAAGCACGGCGCAATCGGGCTGAAGCTGGCGGCGGCTTTCGTAGACACGGCAGCGACGGCTGACCGGGTCAAGCTGGGGGCAGGCCCGGTCGGTATAGTACACCCGGCCTCGATACAGCAGTTTTTCATAACAGCAGCGGCCGCAACGGCGGCAAAGCGCCTCCCACTGCGCCACGGTCAGCGATGCCGACGCGAGTGGAGCGACCATCAGTCTTCGCGCAATGCCGACAGCACCGCCTGCACCTCGGTGATCAGATCTGCGGCCGCCGGATCGTGCTCCAGCTGCAAAAAGGTTTCGAAGCAGCGGCTGGCCTCGGCTTCATCGTCGGCATCAAGGGCCAGATAACCCGACAGCAACCAGGCCGCCGGCCAGTGGGCATCCAGCTCCGTGACCCGCTGAACAAGCTTGAGGGCCTCGCCCCGCTCTTCCTGCTCATAGAGCAGCTCGGCCAGGCTGGTAAGCGTTTCAACATCGTCAGGATCAATTTCAAGCGCGCGCTGGTACCAGTTACGCGCCTGCTGCAGCTGGCCCCGTTCGGCATAAAGAGCGCCCAGAGCACTGGCCGCCTCCAGCGCATTCTCGTCACAGCGCAGTGCCTGCTGAAAACAGGCTTCGGCCTTTTCCGGCGCCTGCTGGGCCATGTGCACCAGCCCCTGGCGCACCAGCGCACTAACAGCACTGTCGCCACGACCTTGCAACTGCTGGTAAACCGCCAACGCTTCCTCGGCGGCTCCGGCAGAAAACAGTTCATCGCCCAAAGCGAACAGAACCTCAGCGGCAGCCGAGGGTTCGGACGCCCGCCGGCGCAGCAGTTCCACAGCCCGTTGCTGCTCGCCCCGAGCGGCGAGAACCTCGCAGTACAGCACCAGAACCTCGTCATCGTCCGGAGCCAGCTCCCGTGCCTGCTGCAGCAGGCTCCAGGCGGCGGCCAGACGGCCCTCATCAAGGTCGGTAACCGCTTGTTCGAGCATGTCGTCAAGTGTCATCAGAGATTTCCTTTGTCAGAATGGAGTTCTTCCACCAGATCCAGCACGGCCCAAGGCGTCGGCGCCACCACATGCACCGGCAAGCCCAGCTGCTGTTCCAGATCGGCCAGGGTCCAGTCATCCAGCAGCTGGTCGCTGCCCTCGCGCAGCAGCACATCGGGCAGCAGCAGCGCGTCACCAAGCAAGCGTCCACAGAGCTGAGCGGCGATATCCTGGCCGGTCAACAGACCGGCAACGGTCACCTGTTCCCCCCAGAAATGATTGTCGATGACCACCAGTTGCAAGCGGGCGGCACCACGGGCATTAAATAGCTGCACGAAATGCCGCAGCAGCGGCGCGGCCGACTGGCCAGTGACCAGCGTACAGCACAGATCGCGACACCAGGCCGGATCAACCTCCTCCAGCACAGCCGGGATCTGGGCGGCAAAGCTGGCCAGCAAGCCGACCCCGTTTTCAATCTGGGCCAGTTCCTCATAGCAGGCCAGCTCCGGCAACGGGCGATCAGCCGTCAAATAAAATTCATCGGCGGCAAACACAAAACGGGTGCCCCAGCGGGCCAGGCAATGGGTCTGCCAGCGCTCGATCTGCGTCAGAGTCGCGCTCGCCAGAGCGGCATCCACCGGGGCCAGCGGTGGCAACCGATCACGATAACGGGTCAGGCCGACAGGCACCACGGCCAGCGAGGCCACCGCTGGATACAACGTCACCAGATCCTCCAGGGTCTGCTCCAGCACCGCGCCATCGTTGATTCCCGGACAGAGCACCACCTGGGTGTGGAGCTGGATTCCGGCCGCCGCCAGGCGTTGCAGCTGTGGCAGCACCGGCGGGGCCGCCCAGCCCAGCAGCCGGGCACGCACAGTGGCATCGGTGGCATGGACCGATACATACAGGGGTGAAAGCTGTTGCTGCGCGATGCGCTCAAAATCGGCCGGCTGCAGATTAGTCAGACTGATGTAGGCGCCATAGAGATAGGAAAAACGATAATCATCATCGCGCAAGCGCAAAGAGGGGCGCACAGCTTCGGGCAGTTGCCGGACAAAACAAAACGGACAGTTGTTGCGGCAGCGGCGTGGCTCAAGGGCAGCGAAATCGAGCCCCAGGGCCTGATCGGGATCGCGTTCGACCTCCAGCTCCCACAGGCTGCCGTCGGCCTTGCAGACCTCCAGCAACAGATCCGCCTGATCATCGGTCAGGCGAACATAATCGACCAGATCCTCCACAACCGTACCATTGACGGCCTGCAGGCGGTCTCCGGCGGCCAGATCCAGCTCGGCGGCAATGCTGCCCGGGGCGACGGCGGTAATGCACAACATGGATAAAAAGCCTTCACAAGCACGGCAAAAAAACCGTCAAAACAACACAGGCCCCCGAAAGCACAGCAAGCGGGGACCTGTGAGGCGACAATGAAACAGCGCGCGAAATCAGTCGCGGCCGCCATGCAGACGAAACTGGCCGTCCGCCGAGGTAATAGAGGAAATGGCGTGCTTATACAGCAGGTAATCACCGCCACTCTCGATCAGAACGCAGAAGTTGTCGAAGGATTTGATGTAGCCCTGCAGCTGCTCGCCGGACATCATCACGACCGTGATCTTGACACGTTCCTTGCGGGCCTGATTGAGATACTGATCCTGGATATTGAAAGGGGTCTTAGCCATTGGGTTCACTCCTTCATGTGCATTTACATAGAATAGTATCAATCCATGCAAGGATGGTAGCAGACTGTTGCGGGTATTCAACCCATTTTATTTCGTGATCGCGCCGCAGCCAGGTCAGCTGCTGTTTGGCGTAGCGCCGGGTGTCGCGCTGAATCCAGCTGCGCGCCTCGGCCAGCCCCAGTCCCTCCAGCAGAAAGGCGATGCTCTGGCGGTAGCCGATGGTACGCAGAGCCTTGAGCTGCGGGCTATAGCCCCGCTGCAGCAGCGCACGGGTTTCCTCGATCAGGCCTTGCTCCAGCATCACCTCGACCCGGCGGTCAATACGATCATAGAGCTGCTGACGATCCGCTTGCAAAGCCAATTTCAGCACCCGGTAGGGCTGCTGACGAAAACCATGGTCATGCTGGAACGCCGACAGCGGCCGGCCGGTCTGGGCATGAATTTCGAGTCCGCGGATAATACGCGTTACATCGTGAATATGCAACCTTTTTGCCAGCGCCGGGTCCACCTCGGTCAGCTGCCGGTGCAGACTGCCCGGCTCGGTCAGTTCCTGCTCGCGCCAGGCGGCACGCAGGGCGGGGACAGCCCCTGGCAGGTCAACCAACCCCTGGGTGAGGGCCTGAATGTAAAGGCCGGTGCCGCCCACCACCACCGGCAGCTGACCGCGCCGGTGAATGGCTGCGATGGCCGGCCGGGCCCGTTCAAGATAATCGGCCACCGAAAAATCCTCATCGATATCGACCAGATCGATCAGGTGATGACGCACCTGCCGTTGCTCCCAGGCACTGGCCTTGGCGGTGCCGATATCCATCCCCCGGTAGACCTGGCGCGAATCCGCCGACACGACCTCCATGGGCAGATGACGGGCCAGTTCGACGGCCAGGGCGGTCTTGCCGACAGCGGTCGGGCCGACAATGACCAGCAGCGGCGGCCGCGCCGTGGCAGAGTGGGTAAACACGGATCCAATCATTGGCGATGAAACAGCTTTTCGATGGTATGACGTTGCAGCCGTTGCATGACCGGCCGGCCGTGGGGACAGTGGCGATTGAAATCAACCTGGTCAAGTTGTTGCAGCAGACCGCGCATCTGCTGAATGGTCAGCGTTTCATTGGCTCGAACTACCGTATGACAGGCCAGACGGATCAACAAGGCGTCAAGGGCATCCCGTTCGGCCGCCGCCCTGCCCCACTGCTCCAGTTCCGCCAGCATATCACGCACCAACTGTGGCAGATCGGCCTGGGCCAGCAGGGCCGGCACCGCTGTCAGCGACCAACTGCGGCCACCAAAGGGATGCAGCACAAAACCCAGCCGTGTCAAAGCGGTCTGATGATTCTGCATCAGACTCTGTTCCGCCAGGCTCAGTTCAAGCACGACGGGAAAGAGCAACTCCTGCACCACCGGATTCTGCTGCTCGTACTGCTGGCGCAGATGTTCATAACCGATCCGCTCATGGGCAGCATGTTGATCAATCAGCAGCAGATCCCCGGTCTGGCCATCGTCTTCACACAGCAGATAACTGCGCCCCAGCTGACCGATCAGCCGCAGATGGCTGAAAAAACCCTCCTGCAGAGGCAAAACATCCTGCTGCACAACAGTCTGCTGCGGCGGCGGCAGTCTGACAGCCGAGGGGACACTGACCGCCGGCAGCGGTGTTGTACGGTAGTTCTCCACGGCAGCGCCGGTTTCCGCCACCCGCTCGGCCACCGCACAGGCCTGCCCGGTCGGCGCCGTTTCAGGCTCAAGGATACAGGGGACATAAGCAGCAACGGCAGGAACAGGGAACGGCGACGGCTCGGGACTGCGCGAAAGAGCCTGACGCAAACGGTCACGTACCTGCTGACTCAAAAAATCGTGCACCTGCTGTTGCTGCTGGAAACGCACCTCGTGCTTGGTGGGATGCACATTCACATCCACCTGGGCCGACGGCAGCGTCAGAAACAGGACGCAAACCGGATAGCGCCCCTTCAGCAGCACTTGCCGGTAAGCGTCCATCAGGGCATGGTGCAGCAAACGATCGCGCAGATAGCGGCCATTGACAAAGGTATAAAGCTGCTGGCTCGTGGAGCGACTGAGTTCGGGGGTGCCGATAAAACCACTGAGCCGCAGTTCATCCTGCGCCCCGCCGATGGCCAGCAATCCGCCAGCCAGCTCCTGACCAAGCACCGCCGCGATGCGATCAAGCAGACACTGGTGACGGTAACAGTCGAGAATTTTACGGCCATTGTGCAGCAGGCGAAACTGCACAGCCGGATAGGCCAGGGCCAGGCGCGTCACCACATCGCTGATATGACCGAATTCGGTTTCGGCCTGCCGCAAAAACTTGCGCCGGGCCGGCAGATTGAAAAAAAGATCGCGCACATCGAAACAGCTGCCGGCCGGCCGGCCGATTTCCTGCACCCGTCTGACCACCCCGCCTTCGAGCTCAAGCTGCATGCCGACAGCCTCATCGGCATGACGGCTGGCAAGAGTCAGGCGGGCCACAGCAGCAATGGACGGCAGCGCCTCACCGCGAAACCCCAGCGAATGCAGGGCGAACAGATCGGCCTCCGTGCGAATCTTGCTGGTGGCGTGACGTTCGAAGCACAGAAACACGTCCTGACGGTTCATGCCACAACCATCGTCACTCACCCGGATACGGCGGCGGCCACCCAGCTCAATTTCGATCGTGATCTGCTGCGCGCCAGCATCCAGCGCATTTTCCACCAGCTCCTTCACCACCGAGGCCGGTCGTTCAACCACCTCGCCGGCAGCAATCTGGTTGCACAGTTTTTCCGGCAGAATCGCAATGCGATTGGACATGGAAAGCCTTCTGGTCCCGGCCGCGACACGACATCGTCTGCCAACAGTCGAGTCAACGGTCACAAGGGACAAGCGCTAAGGGACAGAAACGGCCCGACGGTCAACCGTCAGGCCGGGGAAAACGGGAACAACAACAATCGGCGCCGGCGCAAACCGGAGCGAAACCGGTAATGCCTCAGCTGCCGCGCCGTTGTTCAAGACGGGCCAGCAAGGATTCAATCTTGCTCAGATGCTGCGCCACCGCCTGCTGGCCGGCCGCCAACAACTGCGGTGTCAGCCCCAGATCACCAGCAACCGCCTCGACCAGAGTCGGGGAAACAACCGTCTGATGCTGCAGAAACGCCTCGAACAGGCTGTTGTCGCACAGGGTGTTGATCAACCGGGGGACGCCGGTACTGTAGCGATAGATCTGTGCCACGGCTGCGGCGGAAAACACCATACTGGCGGCCCCGGCAACCCGCAAACGGTGCTTGATGTAGGCCAGCGTTTCTTCTTCGCTCAACGGTCGCAGATAATAGCGCAGCGCCACCCTCTGGGCCAGCGGCTCGTCCAGCCGCAGGCAGTCCTCCAGCTCTGGCAGACCGAAAAACAGCAGGTTGAGCAGCTTCTTGCCGGGGATCTCCAGATTAAGCAGCCCGCGAAACTCCTCCATCAGCGGCCGTGTCTGCAACATCTGGGCTTCATCAATCAGCACCACCGCCCGCCGGCCCTGACCATCAATCTCCAGCAGCCGGTCATAGAGCTGGCGAATCAACGCCAGCCGCTCGGTTTCCGGCTGGCGAACCCCCAGTTGCAGGGCAATGCGGGTCAGCAACCAGTCGGAGGTGACCCCCGAATGCACCATCACCAGCAGAGATGATTCATACAGCTGTGGATCGAGGCCATCAAGCAGGCGGCGTGCCAGGGTCGTCTTGCCCGAGCCGATACCGCCCACCAGCACCGCCAGGCCCTTGTTGGCATCGACCACCCGCTTGAGCCGCACCAGCGCCTGACCATGCTGGGCACTGTCAAAATAGAAACGGGCATCGGGAGCGTTGGAAAAAGCCTCACGCTCGAGGCCAAAGTGCTCAAGATAGCTCATGAACTCCGTCCAGTGCCAGGCTGCAGGCTACAGGTAGGATACCCGCTCCTCCGCCGCTGTTTCCGTGTCTCCCACCAACGCCTTGAGCTCGCGAATCTTCAGACGGACATTGCGAAAATCCGCATCCTTATCTGCCACCACCTGATAGCTGGCCAGCGCGTCGGCATAGCGCTGGCAGGCCTCGTAGAGCATGCCGGTTTCATAATAAAGCACAATACGATCCTGCAGCGTGAGGCCGCTGGCGGACAGTCCACGGGTCAATGCCTCTTCGGCGGCATCGTATTGCTGCTGCTCGACCAGGCAGGCCGACTTGAGACAAAGACTGGCCACCCGATGACGCGAATCCCTCATCGCCTTGTTGAATTCGGCGATAGCGTCGTCATACAGACCCATTTCCTTGTAGGCAATGCCCAGATTGTAGGCGGAATCAGTATCCTCATCGGCGATCACCGTCTGAACGCCCCGTTGGGAATCGGCCAGCTCGGTCGCTGCCTCCAGCTGAAAATCGTCCCCCAACGACAGATCAAGGTCGGCAAACAAATCCTCAGCCGTCCCACCCGCCGGCGGCAGAGATTCCGGCACCTCCGCAGAAGTGGGTAGGGCGGCGGGCGCCGCGGAAGAAGTGGTGACAGGCCCTGGTACAGACGCTGTTTCCGGCCGTTGACGCCGGCCGGCAATCTGTTCCAGGCGCTGGCGAACTGCGTCATTGTCCGGTGCCGCCTGCTGCAGCCGGTCACAAGCCTGGGCAGCCTCGTCAATCAGGCCCTGTTGCAGGTAGAAATCGACCTCTTCCAGCTCAGCTCGCAAATCCAGGCGAGCCGCTGGCCGCGCCGGTGCCGTTTCAGCAGGCTCGTCCAGGGTATCAAAGGCCAGGTCCTCGAACTCGGTCGCAGCCGACGGTGCGGACTCATCCACCAGATCGAAGGCCAAGTCCTCAAAACTGTCGCCACCCACTGCCGATTGGGTTTCAAGATCGATACTATTAAAATCAAGCACATCAGCCGGCGTTTCGGCCGCCAGGGTCGGCGGTGCAGTCGCCTCGGACAGCACATCGAACAGCTTCTCGCCCTCGCCCAGCTCTTCGTAAACCGCCCGCAAGGCTTCAAGAATCTCGCGATTTTCCGGCGCCTCCTGCCGCAGCCGTTCATAAAAGGGCTTGATCCGGGCCGCCTCGCCGGCGGCAAAAAAAGCCTTGCGCTGCGGTTCCAGCAACAAAAAGCAAGCCTCGAAGTCTTCAGCGTCGATCAACGCCTGGGCCTGACGCCGGCACACGTCCAGTTCCCCAGGCTGCAACTGCTGCAGCTTGGCCAGGCAGGCAGCCTCCTGACGATACTCGCCACAGCGACGCAGCCCCTCGGCCAGGGCCGACAACACCTCGGCCGCTTCAGGATGGCGGCGATGCAGATCCGCCAGATACTGCACACCACCAAGGGGTTCGCCATGATTCAGCAGCGCCCGGCCATAGCCCGTCTGAATCGCAAGATCCTGCGGCCACAGCTGCATGAAATACTCGTAAAGACGCTGCAGTTGCTTGAAATCGCCCTGACCGGAGACCTTCTGCTCCACCGCCCAGAAGGCTTGGTGAGCCTCTTGCTGACGGCCAAGCTGAGCACAGTAGCTGGCGATACGCACTCCGATGGCGGAATTGTCCGGATCAAGGCGCTGCATGGCCTGCAGCACCTCGATCGCCGCAGCCAGATCCGGCGCCTGTTCGTGCTGCTTGAGCAGCAGGCGATATTCGGCCAGGGCGTTGCCCACCAGCCCCTGCTGTTCATTGAGCCGTGCCAGTTTCAAGGTGTATTCGCCACTGGCAGGGCTGAGTTTCTGCATCTGTTTGTAAACCGCAATGGCCTTGAGATAAAACGCATGATCGGCGTAATAACGGGCCACCTGTTCATATTGTCCCAACGCCTTTTCCGCTTCACCGGTCTGGCTGTAGAGTTCGGCCAGCTTCTGGCGACTGCGGAAATCCCTGCCATCGAGTTCAACGATTTGCTCGTATTCCCGAATAGCCCGCGTCAGGTTGTTTTTCTGCAGAAATTTCTGGGCCGCAGCCAGGTGTTTTTCTTTCGTTGCCACGTTCTACCTCGTTGTCGCATTCAGGACAATGCCGTCAGTGCAGCAGACGCATGGAAGCTGAAAATAAAAAATTCTTTTTAACTTAAAACAGTCCGACTGTCGGAGTCAAGCACATTGTCGGGATTTTCCCCAACAAAAACATTTATTTAACAAGCTAAACCACGACCTGCGTTCATACAATCACCTGACTTCATGAAACAAGGCCGCAAAGCCGCCGCAGCTGATCAACCTCCGTCGCACGAAGATAGCGCCAATGACCTACGGGCAGCTCCGCCAGTTCAAGAAAAGCCAATTGCACACGCTGCAGATGACTGACCGCCAGGCCAACCGCCTCGCACATGCGCCGCACCTGGCGGTTGCGGCCTTCGTGCAGTTCCAGATCAAACCAGCTGTTGTGGGCCGAGCGGCGGATACGGCGGATGCGGGCCGGCGCCGTCAGACCGTCATCCAGGCGCACCCCTTCTTCCAGCTGACGACGACGCTGCTCGTCAAGCTGGCCGCGCACCTTGACACGATAGACCTTGGTGACACCATGACGCGGATGCTGCAGGCGCGCCGCCAAAAGCCCGTCATTGGTCAACAGCAACAACCCCTCGGTATTGAGATCAAGCCGCCCGACAGGGAAAAGCCGCACGGGCACTTCGCGTACCAGATCAAGCACCGTGGCCCGCCCTTCAGGGTCCTGGGCCGTGGTGACATAGCCTACTGGCTTGTTGAGCAGGACATAATGAAGCGGCTCGGCCATCTTCAGCGGCTTGCCGTCGATGCAGATCCGATCGCGCGCCGGATCGGCCTGATCGCCCAGTTGCGCCGGCTGGCCATTAAGGGTGACCCGACCCTGAGCAATCCAGTCCTCGGCCTGCCGGCGAGAGGCCAATCCGGCCTGGGCGATAAGTTTCTGCAGCCGCTGTGTCAGTTTTGCGGTCATGGTCTAAAAATCCAGTTGCGGGTGAACACCAGGGTCTTCATCGCCAGCCAGTTCCTGCAGCCGGGGCAGGTCGGACAGATCCTTCAGACCAAACAGTTCGAGAAAACGGGCGCTGGTGGCATAAAGAAGCGGCCGGCCCGGCACATCCTTCTTGCCCGCCAGCCGCACCAACTGTTTTTCCAGCAGGGTACGGACAATGCCGCCGGAATCAACCCCGCGCAACGATTCGATCTCGGCACGGGTAATGGGTTGGCGATAGGCGATGATCGCCAGGGTTTCCAGTGCTGCGGGCGACAGTCGCAGGGCCCGCGAACGGCTCAGCCGCACCACATAGGGAGCATATTCCGGTCGCGTCCGCAGCTGAAAGCCGCCGGCCACCTCCTGCAACAGCAGGCCGCGTCCTGGCTGATGGCAGTCCTGTTGCAGCTGCTGCAGGGCCCGCCGCAGCGGAGCACCCTCAATCTGCAGCAGCTGTTCCAGCCGTTCGAAACGTAAGGGAGCATCGCTGCTGAACAGCACCGCTTCAAGTCGCGCCTTGATATCCGCCAGGTCCATCAGGGTTCCGCCTTCGTCATCGACGGCCGCAGCAAGGGCGCCAGCAGCCCCTCGTCGGGCCAGCGTCCCTGCTGCAGGGCCGCTCCCGGCTGCAGATAAAGAGCCCCGCCGCTTTCCAGCTGTACAAGTCGCAGCCAGCGTAACCGCACCAGTTCCAACATGGCAAGAAAGCACATCACCACCCAGCCCCTATCGGGACAGGGCGCGAACAGCTCGGCAAAACTCAGCCGCTGTCGTCCCTGCAGGGCCTGGCGCAAGCGGTGCAGCGCCTGCGCCAGGCTGTAGCGGGCCGTCGGCAACAGATGCACCGGCTCAGGCGGTTTTTCACGCAGCACCCGCCGCAAAGCCTCCACCAGGTCAAACAGGCTGACATCAAGGGCTGCCGGACTGGCAGCCTCCTCAGCAAGGTCCGACACCTCAGGCGGCAGCGCCGGTCGGGCAAAAACATCCCGCCCCAGCTGGGGATAGCGCTCCAGCGCGGCGGCGCTTTCTTTGTAACGGCGATATTCCAGCAAGCGTTGCACCAGCTCGGCACGCGGATCATCGCCAACCTCTTCGACCATGTCCTCGACCGGCGGACGCGGCAACAGGGTCCGCGACTTGATGTGCAGCAGGGTGGCCGCCATTACCAGAAATTCGCTGGCAACATCGATCTGGTGCGCCTTCATCAGCGCCAGATGGTCCAGATACTGGGCCGTGATGGTGGCGATGGGGATATCGTAGATATCCACCTCGTTCTTCAGCACCAGATGCAGCAGCAGGTCCAGCGGTCCTTCAAACCGCTCCAGCCGCACGGCATAGTGCCCGGCCCCAGCGGTTTCAGCCACCGAAGAGAAAGCGCATCACCTCGGCGACCACCGCCGCCTGCGGCCCGGCCAAAAGCGCCACCGCCGCCAGAATCACCGGCGCGAACAGCAACGACCACAGATCGGTGAAAAAGATCAGTCCGATCACCAGCAGCAGACCGAAGGGCTCGATCTGGCGCAGGCGGGCGGCCCAGGCCGGTGGCAGCAGTGCCGCCAGAATCCGGCCGCCATCAAGGGGCGGTACCGGCATCAGGTTGAGCAGCGCCAGAATCAGGTTGATGTAGAGACTGAAGGCGGCCATCAGCGCCAGCGGGCGACTGAGCAATTCCACCATGGCGGTGTCCGGTACCAGCGCCAGCAGGCGCAGCAGCAGCGCCGAGGCCAGTGCCAACAACAGATTGGCCAGCGGTCCCGACAGGGCCACCCACAGCATGTGCCGATGGGGATTGCGCAGGTTGCCGGGATTGACCGGCACCGGCCGAGCCCAGCCAAAACCAACCAACAGCAGCGCCAGGGTGCCGAACAGGTCAAGATGGCGCAACGGATTGAGGGTCAGCCGTCCCAGCAGCCGGGCGGTCGGATCGCCCAACCGGTCGGCGGCGTAGCCGTGGGCCAGTTCGTGCGCGGTCACCGCCAGTAGGGCGGGTACCAGCATAATGGAACATTTGACCAGAATATCTTCCATGCGTTCTCCTGCAACGGGCGCTCAGCGCTCTTCTTCCGTCAATTCCCGGGTCGCCAGCTGAACACGCACCCAGGCCAGCTCTTCTTCCCGGGTATGGACCTGGCCATCAAGCCGGGCATCGCGCAGTCGGCGCAGCAAGGTACCCAGCAGCGGACCCGCAGGGCAACCCAGTCGCTGCAGGTCCCGACCATCGAGCATTGGCCGCAGACAGCGCAATCCGGTGACATAGCGGGAAAACGCCAGCCGCACCGGCTGATGACGGGTTCGCGCCATGCCCAGCAGCAGTAACTCCACCGGCAGACCATCGAGCAGGCGGGCCAGTTCGCTGCCACACAACTGTTCAACCCGCTGCCCCAGCCGTTCAAGCTGGTGGTACTGCGGCCAGGCCTCGTGCCGCTGCTCAACAAATAACCGACGGTAGCGCTGCGGCATACCGAGCCGCTGGCAGAGTCGCTCGACCGCGGTGGTTTTCAGATCAGCCAACAGACACAAAAAATAGACCGGCCAGTGTTCCAGCGGCGACACCTCGGGCAGCAGCTCATACCAATTGATGGCCCTGCCAGCCTGGACAAAATGCTGCTGCAGGCTGTCATCAAAACGCAACTCCTCGCTGATCGCGTCGAGCAGCCCCAACTCCACCAGCCGCGCCAGGGCACGGCCGGGCTGCGGTTCGCCCAGCAGCAGCACCAGCTCATGCAGCACCCGGCTGGCACTGACCCGCTGCAGAAAACCCATCTGCACCGCGCTGCGCAGCAGGTGAGCCGTATGCTGTCCCAACGTGAAACCCAGCCGCTGTTCAAAACGCACAGCCCGTAACATGCGCGTCGGATCTTCGACGAAGCTGAGATTATGCAGCACCCGCAGGGCCTTGTCATGCAGGTCACGCTGGGCACCGAAGTAATCGGTCAATTCGCCCTGGCGCGGGCCATTGAGTGCCAGCGCCAGGGTGTTGATGGTAAAATCACGCCGGTAGAGATCGAGCTTGAGGGATGCCTGTTCCACCAGCGGCAGGGCACCGGGCTGCAGGTAGTATTCGGTGCGGGTCGAAGCCAGATCAAGTTTGTAACCATCGGGGAAAATCACCACCGCCGTGACGAATTTCTCATGCGGTCGCACCCGGCAGTCGCACTGACGCTGGAGGGCTTCGGCAAAGGCAATGGCGTTACCCTCGACCACCACATCGACATCGAGGTTGGCCACCCCCAGCAGCAGGTCGCGCACGAAGCCACCGACAGCGTAGATGTTTACCCCCTGAACCTCGGCCACCTGCGCCAGATCGTCGAGCAACTGACGGATACGACGCGGCAGGCGCGTCTCCAGTAACCGCAACACATGACGGCGATCACGCTGAATGCCGTCTATCGGGGCATCAGGCCGCAGCGAACGGCCGCGTGCCACCAGATGGCGCAACAGGTCGGTGCGGGTCACCACGCCTACCGCTCGACCGGACTCCACAACCGGCACAAAACGCTGACGCTGGTCAATAATGATCTGCTGCACCTGCTCAAGTGGTGTTTGTGGCGTCACCTGACCAAATTCACGGCTCATATACTCGGCCACCGCCACCGACGCCAGGCCGTGATGCACCGCCCGCTCGACGGTCTGACGGGTCAGCAGACCGACCAGGCCGCCGGCACCATCGCACACCACCAGGGCATTGATATGATAGCGGCTCAACAGCTCAGCCGCCTCGTTCAGGCTCTGTTCGGCACCCACCTGCCGCACCGGCGTTGTCATCAACTGGGCGGCAGTCCAGTTGGGACGCACCAGCCTGGCTAGCACCTGCGGCAGGGTCTCCATCACCTGGACCAGGGTCAGGTCACGCACCGTCGCCGAAGCCGCTGCCGGATGGCCACCGCCCCCGAACTGGCCCATAACCTGGCCAACATCGACGCCAGGCAGGCGTGAGCGCCCAACCAGAAACACGCGATCCTCCAGCCGCACGGCGATGATCAGGGCATCAAGGTTCTCCATGTCGCGCAGTTTGTGCGCCAGCACCGCCAGATCACCGACATAGCGTTCCACCGCCGCTTGCGCCAGGCTGATTTCGACCCCGGCCACCGACACCAGCTGCAGTGACTGCAGCAACTGGTGCAGCACCTCCACCTGCAGGGCCGACAGCTCCCGGTTGAGAGCATCGGCCACCTGGTTGAGATTGGCACCGCAGTCGAGCAGAAAAGCGGCCGCCTCATAGTCGGCCGTGGTGGTCGAGGGGAACAGCAGATTACCGGTATCCTCGTACAGCCCCAGCATCATCACCGTTGCCTGTTCAGCACTCGGCGTCAGCTGATGTTGACGCAACTCGTCACTGAGCAGCGTGACCGTGGCACCGACCCGCTCGACCCGCGCCCGCTCAGCCGTCGGCAGATTGGCCTCCGGCGGATGATGGTCATACAGATGCAGCCGCACCTGTGGCTGCTGCAGCAGCGCCGCCAGCGGACCGATACGCTCGGTGCTGTTGACATCGACCAGAATCAGTCGGCGTACCGCCGCCGGGTCGATCTCGCGCCAGCGTTTCAGACGCAGACCGCAGTCATTGTGACGGCGCAGATAATCCTGCACAGCCGGTTCGCAGGCGCCAGCGAAGACCGTCACCGCCTGCGGATAAAGCAGCTGGGCCGCCACCAGCGAACCAAGACAATCGAAATCGGCATTAACATGGGTTGTCAGGATATCCATGACGTTCTGGCGCCACGAAGGCGCGCTATTCCTCCTGGAGGGAACCAATCCAGTCGTTGATGTCGCCAATGTTCCGTTCGCGGCAGAACGCCTCCATTCCGCTGACAATCTGCCCCATGACAGCGGGATTGACCAGATTGGCGGTTCCCACCTGCACCGCCCGCGCCCCCACCAGCAGAAATTCCAGCGCGTCCTCGGCACTGGCGATGCCGCCGATGCCGATCACCGGAATGGACACGGCCCGCACCGCCTGATAGACCAGCCGCAGGGCCACCGGCTTGATGGCCGGACCTGACAGACCGCCGGTCTTGTTGGCCAGATGCAGACGGCGCCGTTGCAGATCGACCGCCATGCCGGTCAGGGTATTGATACAGCTGATGGCATCGGCACCGGCATCTTCCACCGCCCGCGCCATCAGACCGATGTCGGTGACGTTGGGCGTCAACTTGACAATCAGCGGCACCCGCAGATGACGGCGCACCCGCCCCACCACCTCGGCGGCGGCGGCCGGATCGGTCCCGAAAACGATTCCTCCCTGCTTGACATTGGGGCAGGAAATGTTCAGCTCCACCGCGTCAACCCGGTCGATGTCGGCCAGACGAGCCGCCACCTGCTCGTATTCGTCGAGGCTGTTGCCGAAGAAATTGACGATCACCGGCGTCTGCAGTTGGCGCAGAAAAGGCACCTTGTCGCGAGCGAAGGCCTCCACACCAACGTTCTGCAAACCGATGGCATTGAGCATGCCGGAGGCCGTTTCAGCCAACCGCGGCGTGGGATTGCCCGCCTTGGGGCGCAGGGAAATGCCCTTGGTGACAATGGCGCCCAGGGTCTCCAGATCAACATAGGGAGCAAATTCCTCACCATAACCGAAGGTGCCAGATGCCGGCATAACCGGATTGCGCAAGCGCAGACCGGCCAGGTCGACAGCCAACTGCACGGGCGGGTTTTCTGTTTGCTCAAGCGGACAGGATACGGGCGGGTTCATTGGCTATCCTCCTGCGGCCACAACAGCTCTTGCGCGTCAAACACCGGCCCCTGTTTGCAGGTACAGCGGTAATCGGGCTGATCCTCCTGATGGGCCTGGCCCGGCACCACGCAGCCAAGGCAGGCCCCGACGCCGCAGGCCATCAAGGCTTCGAGCGAAACCTGCAGGGGCACAGCGGCCTGGCGGCACAGGCGTTCCACCGCCCGCAACATCGCCATCGGCCCACAGGCGAACACGCTGGCCTGGGGGAACCGGCCCAGCTTGCGCTCCAGCACCTGGGTCACCAGGCCCTGTTCGCCCAGACTGCCATCATCGGTGGCCACATAGGTCTCCACCCCCAGGCGTTCGAACTCGGTAACCGCCAGAATATCGTCGCGGCGGCGCCCCCCCAGCAACAGCCGCACCTGCCGGCCCTGTCGCAACAGTTGCTCGGCCAGCAGATAAAGTGGCGCCACACCGATGCCGCCGGCCACCAGCAGGGCGGTCGGGGCGCAGTCGGTCAGATCAAAACCGCGGCCCAGCGGCCCCAGCAGGGCCACCCGGTCACCGGAGTGCAAAGAACTCAGCAGGCGGGTGCCACGGCCAACCACCTTGTAAAGCAGTTCCACCGCCGGTTGCGGCGCCTGGCCGGTACACAGCGGCGGCAGGGTGCGGCAGCGAAAAATACCGAAGGGCCGGCGCAACAGCGGATCACTGCCGGCCGTCAGCCGCAGCATGACAAACTGCCCCGGCCGGGCCAGCTGGTCATAATCCGGCGCCAGCAGACCCAGCTGCCAGGTTTCGCCGGCCAAAGGCCGGTTGTAGAGTACGGTTGTTTCCAGATCGCGCATGGCACCTCCCGGCAAGCGAAGATACGGAAAACCCAAAAGAAATAAATGCAGCAGCAACGACGGTAGCGGCCAGGCAGCCGGCGACTGTGGACTCCCGTCTACACCGGCGCCAACACTCGTCCCAGCAGCAGAGCGTCCTCGCCATCGCGGTAATAGCCCCGGCGGCAGCCCTGCTCGACGAAGCCAAGCTGAAGATAGAGATTCAGGGCCGCCAGATTGCCCCGCCGCACCTCCAGCAGCATCTGATCACAGCCCCGCTGTCGCATCTGCGCCTCCAGCACCGCAAACAGGCGCCGGGCCACGCCGCAGCGCCGCAGATCCGGCCGACTGGCGACATTGTGAATCTCCACCGCATCAGGCTGCCACTGGCCGCAGAGATAACCGGCCAGCAAGACACCTTCCGGCGTTGGTTGCAGACAACCCAAGGCCAGGGCATCGGGCGCCTGCAGCAGCGTAGCGAACAGATCGACACTCCAGGGCAGGCGATAACTGGCCTGCTCAATCACCAGCACCAGCGGCAGATCCGTCGTTGCCAGCGGGCGCACGAGCCAGTCGGCGGCAAGCAGAGAAGACATCGGACCTCCCGGACAGGGCAAAGACCAGAAAAACTGAGCGCCTGGCCGGCCAGCAAGCACCTGTGGTCGGCAACGACAGATTTCCGGGAATTCAGCGAAAAACGACGTTCAGCGAGCCACCCTGGCTGGCAAACAGCAGGCCATCGGCTACACTCGGAAGACGGCAGCGGCAGACAGACGCCGCTAAAACCTGCTCAAACTGCACCCAACAAACGGGGCCACACCAACAGCGCCCAAGGGGCAATGGACCCGCCATAGTATGTCAGGCCCGGCGCACTGTAAACCGCAAAGCGGCCAGCTCAGGCGTTTGACATTGACAAGGCGCGCGCCACTGATTTATTACTTGTCGCCACTTTGCATGAAGGAGCCGTCACCGTGGACAAACAACAGATGACCTACAAGGACGCCGGCGTGGATATCGATGCCGGCAACCGTCTGGTCAAAATGATCCGACCGCTGGTCAAATCTACCGCCCGTCCCGAAGTACTGACCGATATCGGCGGTTTCGGCGGACTGTTTTCCTTTCACGCCGACAAATATAAAAAGCCGGTTCTGGTCTCGTCGACCGATGGTGTCGGCACCAAGCTCAAGCTGGCCTTTGAGCTCGACAAGCACGACAGCGTCGGTATTGATCTGGTCGCCATGTGCGTCAACGACATCATCGTGCAGGGTGCCGAGCCCCTGTTTTTTCTCGACTACCTGGCCACCGGCAAACTGGCGCCGGAAAAAGCCGCAGCGATCATCGGCGGCATTGCCGAAGGCTGCCGCCAGGCCGGCTGTGCCCTGATCGGTGGTGAAACCGCCGAAATGCCGGGCTTCTACGGCGACGGCGAATACGATCTGGCCGGCTTCACCGTTGGCGCGGTCGACAACGACCGCATCATCGACGGTTCCACCGTCACCGTCGGCGACACCCTGATCGGCATCGCCTCCAGCGGCCTGCACTCCAACGGCTATTCCCTGGCCCGCAAGGTCCTGTTCGAGCGCATGGGACTGAACCTCGATGCCCATCTCGATGGTCTCGATCAGCCCCTCGGCCTGGAACTGTTGACGCCGACACGCATCTATGTGCGCACCATTCTCAATCTGATCCGCGATTTTTCCATCAAGGCCATGGCCCACATCACCGGCGGTGGTCTGCTGGAAAACATTCCACGGGTACTGCCGCACCAGTGCGTCGCCCGTATCCGGCGCGGCAGCTGGCAGCGCCCGGCCATCTTCGACATCCTGGCGCAGGGCGGCAACATTACCGATAACGAAATGCACCGTACCTTCAACAACGGCCTCGGCATGGTGCTGGTGGTTGACGAGAAACAGACCGACGAGGTGCTGCTGCGCCTGAAGGGCCTTAACGAAACCGCTTGGGTAATTGGCGATATTGCCCGAGGACACAACAGTGAACCGGTTGTGGAGCTGCTCGACTGATGTCGCAACCGGCGCCGCAACCGATCCGCCTGGGCGTGCTCGCTTCAGGCGGTGGTACCAACCTGCAGTCCATCATTGATGCCTGTGCCGCCAACCAGATTGCTGCGCGCATCGCCTGCGTGCTGAGCAACAACCCGGACGCCGGCGCCCTGCAACGAGCCGCCCGCGCCGGGCTGGTCCATGAATGCCTTGATCACCGGCAGTTCTCCTGCCGGCAGGATTTCGATGCTGCCATGGTGGCACGGCTGCAGCACCATCAGGTTGATCTGGTGGTGCTGGCCGGCTTCATGCGCATCGTCGGGCCGGCCTTCATCAAGGCCTTTCCCCAACGCATTCTGAATATCCATCCGGCACTGCTACCGGCCTTCCCCGGCCTGCATGTGCAGAAGAAAGCCCTCGACTATGGGGTACGCTTTGCCGGTTGCACCGTCCACTTTGTCGATGGCGGCGTCGATACCGGCCCCATCATTGTCCAAGCGGTGGTACCGGTACTCGATGACGACACGGAAGAGAGCCTCTCGGCCCGCATCCTCGAACAGGAACACCGTATCTATCCCTACGCCATCGACCTGTTCGCCCGTGGCGCCCTGGAAATTGCCGGCCGCCGGGTTCGCATCCGCGCCGAGTTGGCCGCCGGTCCCCAGCCTGCCCTGATCCAGCCGCCCCTGCCCCGATGACCGCCCCCCGGCCCCTGCTGGTCAGCGCCTGCCTGTTGGGGCTGACCACCCGCTACGATGGCGCCAGCAAAGGCAGTCCGTCTGTGCAGGCCCTGCTGCAGCAATGGGCGCTGATTCCGGTACCGGTCTGCCCGGAGCAGCTTGGCGGTCTGGCGACGCCGCGGCTACCCTGCTGCTTCACCGCCGGCGACGGTGAGGCGCTGCTGCGCGGCGAAGCCCGCCTGTGCGACAGTAGCGGCATTGACCGCAGTGCCGCCTTTGTCCACGGCGCCCATCAGGCCCTTGAAATCGCCCGGCTGACCGGCTGCCGCTGTGCCCTGCTCAAGGAGCGCAGCCCCTCGTGCGGCAGTCACCAGGTCTACCTGGGACAGGAATGCAGAGCCGGGCGGGGCGTCACGGCCGCCCTGCTGGCTCATCAGGGAGTTGTCCTGTTCAGCGAAGACGAACTACCCGCTCTGCGGCAGCATCTGCTGACCACCAGCAGCCAAAACACAGAAAGCCGCTAAAAGTTTCTTGCGACCAGCGGCGAATCATGCTAGCTATACGTGTTTCAAATTCCCAGGAGGTTGAAGGCAATGTCCAGAACATGTGAAATCTGTGGTAAGAAACCTGTCACCGGCAACAACGTCAGCCATGCCCATAATAAAACCCGCAAGGTCTGGTATCCGAACCTGCAGAAGGTACGTGCCCTGCAGGAAGGCAGCGTCAGAACCGTCAAGGTCTGCACCCGCTGCATCCGTTCCGGCGCCATCACCAAGGCCTGACGTTCCCGGCCGGCCCGGCCGGCGACAGCACCACGAACCAAACAAAAAGAGGAAGGTTTCCCAACGGAACCTTCCTCTTTTTGTTTGAACCCTCGCCATCAACCGCCGGGCAGTGGCCGCAGCACAACCGCTTCAGTGGCCGTGCCCCTCGCGCAGCCGTTCAACCCGATAGACCCCCTTGAGCTTGCGCAGCGCCTGCATCACCTGATTGAGGTGCTCGACATTGGCAACGGCGATCTCGAATTCATTGAAGCCCCGATTGCCCTCGGCATGCACCCGTGCACTGACGATATCGGCCTCGCACTGACTGATGGTGGCCGTGATCTCGGCCAGCACACCCTTGCCATCATGACAGAATACCTGGATACGCACCGTACGGCTGCTCTTGCTGTCCTGCTCCCAGGCAACATCGACCCGCCGCTGCGGATCGGCCTCCAGCAGATGGGGGCAATCGGCCGTATGCACCGTGATACCGTGACCTCGGGTGATAAACCCGACGATGGGATCGCCCGGCAGCGGATTGCAACACTTGGCATAACGCACCAGCACGTTGTCGATTCCCTGCAGGCGAATGGCACTGGTCGATGGTTTACGCCGGACCTTTTCAAGCACACGCCCCAGAGCCGGCAACTTCGGCCGCGCCGCCCGCAGCTGTTCTGGCGGCACAATACGACCACTGACCTGGCCGGCAGACAGCTTGCCGTACCCCACCGCCGCCAGCAATTCTTCGACCGACTTAAAACCCAGCTCAGAAACCGCTTGAGCCATGGGCGCTTCCGTTAACGCCCGATTGAGGCTGATCCGGTATTTGCGCAGTTCCCGGTCCAGCATCTCGCGCCCCAGCTGAATGCTCTGCTGGCGTTCCTGGTTCTTGACCCAGTGACGGATGCGGTTGCGGGCCTTGGAGGTCTTGACGTAGTTCAGCCAGTCCTTGCTCGGCGTCTGGTTCGGCGAGGTCAGCACCTCCACCACATCGCCATTGCGCAACGGGGTTTTGAGCGACACCATCTTGCCATTAACCTTGGCCCCGACACAGCGATGACCGATATCACCGTGAATGGCGTAGGCAAAATCGATGGGGCAGGCGTTCTTGGGCAATTCGCGTACATGACCCTTGGGCGTGAAAACGTAAACCTCTTCCGGAAACAGGTCGATATGGGTCTCGGCCGCCACCTGCTGGGAATCCTGCAGTTCGCGCTGCCATTCGACCATCTGACGCAGCCAGCTAAAGCGCTTCTCTTCACTGGAGGCGCCGCTGCGACCTTCCTTGTAGAGCCAGTGGGCGGCGATGCCCTCCTCGGCAATACGGTGCATCTCCTCAGTACGGATCTGCACCTCCATGCGCTTGCCATACGGTCCGATCACCGAGGTGTGCAACGACTGGTACATGTTGGCCTTGGGCATGGCGATGTAGTCCTTGAAGCGGCCGGAAATAGGCTTCCAGGCGGCATGGACAATCCCCAGGGCGGCATAGCATTCCCGCACCGTCGGCACGATGATACGAAATGCGATCAGATCATAAAGCTGATCCAGTTCGGCCTTCTGGCGCTGCAGCTTGCGATAAACGGAATAGAGGTGCTTGCTGCGGCCGGAAACCTGTCCCTCAATGCCCTGAGCCTGCAGCTTTTGCTGAATCTGCTCTTTGACATGCTGGACATACTGGTCGCTGGCATCGTTGCGCAATGCACGAATCTGCCGTTGCAGCGCGTCGTATTCCTGCGGCCACAGATATTTGAAGCACAAATCCTCCAGCTGGCTCTTGAGCCAGCTGATCCCCATGCGGTTGGCCATGGGCGCGTAAACCTCCATGGTTTCGCGCGCCAGGGCCAGCTGGGTCTGGGGTGGCAGACAGCTGAGGGTCTGCATGTTGTGCAACCGATCGGCCAGCTTCAGCAGAATGATGCGGACATCGCGGGCGATAGCCAGCAGCATCTTGCGAAAACTTTCGCTCTGTCGTTCGCCGGCCTTGTGATAGATCAGGCTGTTGATCTTGGTCAGCCCTTCAACCAGCCGGACAATGGGCGCACCGAGCTGCTGCTCGATCTCGTCCACCGTCGCCATCTGCCGTTCCAGCACATCGTGAACCAGGGCTGCGGCAATGGTCGGCACATCCATGCGCAAACGCACCAGAATGGCCGCCACGGCACAGGGGTGGCTGAACGCCGGCTCACCACCGGGCCGACGATAACCCCGATGCACCTTCTCACTGAAACCGTAGGCACGGCCGAGCAGGTCGAGATCAGCGTCCGGCAGATAGGCGCTGACCGCGTCACGAAAATCATCCAGGGAGGTCACAGGGGCAATCCGCAAAAAGGCTGGCCGCACCCAACGCCAACGCGCCAAGGTACGGAAACGGGAAGAATAACGATGAACACTGGCGCTGCCAGAAAAACCACTGCCGCGCCCAGATCCGGAGGATCTCGCACGGCAGCGACAGACTAGCGATTGCGATTTTCAGGCGCCTCGTAAGGCACACAGCCGGCGGCGATTTCGCGCAGCGCCTGCACCACCTTCTTGTTGCCGGAAACGTTCTCGATCATCGGCGACGCGCCACGATAGAGCTGCTTGGCCCGCTTGGCAGCCACCATGGCCAGCTGAAAACGATTGGAAATCTGTTCAAGACAATCTTCGACGGTTACACGTGCCATCTGGGTTTCTCCTGTCGCGGGATTCTCACAAAAATCCCAGGGGAATGAAAAAATCCGTGGTGTACCGACCACCACAGGCAACCGGCACAGCAAACGGGTGATTCTAGCAGCGTCGAACCAACTTCGGCAAGACTTCTCACTCCTGCAGCCAACGCTTGCGCCACTGGGCCAGCACCCGCGGGCTGCGGCAGCGCTGGGCCAGCACAATGGCCTGCAGCTGCAGCTGGGCCTGGGCCAGCGTGTCGTTGACAATCAGATAATCGTAGCGCTCAGCCGCCGCCATTTCCGCACGAGCGTTCTCCAGCCGCAGGGCCACCACGGTGGCGCTGTCGCTGGCGCGACCTTCCAACCGGCGACGCAGCTCCGCCAGCGAAGGGGGCGCGATAAAGATGGACACCAGCGGCAAATCGGCCAGCCGCAGCTGCTCGGCGCCCTGCACATCGATCTCCAGCAGCAGATCCTGGCCGGCGGCAGTGGCCTGACGCAGCACCGCCAGACTGGTGCCATAATAGTTATCGTGTACCCGCGCCCATTCGACAAAGGCACCCTCGTCAATCATCCTTTCGAAACAGGCCACACTGACGAAGTGGTAGTCATGCCCATCGCGCTCACCTGGGCGGGGCGGCCGCGAGGTATAGGAGACCGACAGGGACAGATCGGGGAACTGCTGCAACAGACCACGGCACAGGGTGGTCTTGCCGGCGCCGGATGGTGCCGACACCACATAGAGCGTGCCGGCGGCGCAGGCCGCGCTCTCACTCGACATTCTGCACCTGCTCGCGCATCTTCTCCAGCTCGGCCTTGATGGCCACCACCTGCCGGGTCAGCTCGGCGTCATTGGATTTCGAACCCATGGTATTGGTCTCGCGGTTGAGTTCCTGAATCAGAAAATCCATCTGCCGGCCGACCGGCTCGTCGCTGGCCAGCAGCTCACGGAACTGGGCCAGATGGCTTTTGAAACGCACCACCTCTTCGCTGATATCGCAACGATCGGCACAGAGGGCAATTTCCTGGGCCAGCCGCTGTTCATCCACCGGCACCTCGGCCAATAGACGCGCGATCCGCTCGCGCAGCCGCTCGCCCCATTCCGCCACCACCTGAGCGGCCCGCGCCTCGATGGCCGCCAGCGCCGGCTGCAACCCCTCCAGCCGCTGGCCGATATCCTGCGCCAGCGCCGCGCCCTCACGCGCCCGCATGGCCTGCAAGGCCTGCAGCGCCTGATCCAGAGCGGCAAACAACTGCTCGCTCGCCTGCCCCTCGTCGGTGGCAGCCTCCTGCAACAGCACAATATCGCGCTGGCCACAAAGCAAAGACAGCGGCACCTCGGCCTTCAGGTCGTAACGCGCCGCCACCTCGCGATAAAGCCGCATGTAGGCATCGGCCAAAGGCACGTTGAGCGCCGGCTGTTCCACCGCGCCCTCGGCCAGAGGTTCGCGGCTGACGTAGACATCGATCTTGCCGCGCGCCAACCGCTGCGACACCCGACCACGCAGCGAACCTTCAAGAAACAACAGGGCGCGCGGCAGCTTGACCGTGATATCGCCGTAACGGTGGTTTACTGTCTTGATTTCAACAACATAAAGCGCGTCCGGCCCTGCCTGGCGACCCTTGCCATAGCCTGTCATACTGTTCATTGGTTGTCACCTTCGCTCGTCATCTCATCGGCATAGCCGCACGGATTGCGCTTTTGCCAGCGCCAAGTATCTTCACAGAGCCTGTCGATGTCAAGTTCGGCCCGCCAGCCGAGCCGCTCAGCGGCCAGACGGGTATCGGCATAACAGATGGCCGTATCGCCGGGCCGGCGGGCAACAATGTCATAGGGCACGGGTCGACCGCTGGCCCGTTCGAAGGCGCGCACCATCTCCAGCACCGAATAACCCCGGCCGGTCCCCAGATTCACCGTCAACACGCCCGGAGGCCCTTCCAACGCCCGCAGAGCACGGAGGTGCCCCCGCGCCAGATCAACCACATGGATGTAATCGCGCACGCCGGTTCCGTCAGGTGTGGCATAGTCGGCACCGAACACCTGCAGTCGTGGCCGCCGGCCGATGGCCACCTGGGCAATGTAGGGCACCAGATTGTTGGGCACACCGCGCGGATCTTCGCCGATCAGACCCGACACATGGGCGCCGACGGGATTGAAATAACGCAGCAGCGCGACCCGCCAGCGGCTATCGGCCGCCGCCAGATCGCGCAGCAGCAGCTCCACCATCCATTTGCTGCGGCCATAGGGATTGGCGGGCTGCAATGGCGCCTGTTCGTCAAGGGGCATACGCGCCGTCATGCCATAGACGGTGGCCGACGAACTGAACACCAGCCGATGACAACCGGCGGCGGCCATCACCCGGCACAGCACCAGTGTGCCCTGGACATTGTTGTCATAATAATCCAGCGGCCGCGCGACACTCTCGCCCACAGCCTTCAGACCGGCGAAATGCATCACCGCATCGATCCGCCGGGCGGCAAACAGCCGCTGCAGGATCGTAGCGTCACGCACATCGGCCTGCTCGAACCATAGGCCACGGCCCGTGATCCGCTCGACTCGGCGCAAGGATTCGGCCGAGGCGTTGCTCAGGTTGTCGACCACCACGACTTCGTGACCCGCCTGCAGTAATTCGACACAGCAGTGCGAACCGATATAGCCGGCACCGCCGGTTACCAGAATCACCATCGCCCCCTCCCCCAGCGTTCAGCCTTCAATGCCACCGCCCGCCATACTGGCGTCAATCGGCCGGACAGGCTGTGGTCGGTGGCGGCACGGCCCCAGCCGTTCCGGCTTGAATTCGGGCACCAGCTGGCGCAGCCCCTCCACCACCGCCGTCAGGTCGAGCCGACGGGCGGAATTGTAGAGCTGCTCGACCTGGAGCAGCAACAGGTTCTCATCCTGGGCGCAGACCCCGGCAGCGATACAGATCTTCTCGTGCGGCGTGCTCTTGACCCCCTCGGCCGCCAGCAGCAGTTCCTCGTAGAGCTTCTCCCCCGGCCGCAGGCCGGTATACTGGATGGCGATCTCGCGGTAAGGCACCTTGCCCGACAACCGGATCAGTTCCTCGGCCAGATGCAGCACCTTCATCGGTTCGCCCATGTCGAGCAAAAAGATTTCGCCGCCCTGGCCCATGGCCGCCGCCTGCAACACCAGCTGGGTAGCCTCGGGAATGGTCATGAAGAAACGGGTCACCTCCGGATGGGTCACGGTCACCGGTCCACCCCGGGCGATCTGTTCCTTGAAGATAGGCACCACGCTGCCGTTGCTGCCCAGCACATTACCGAAACGCACCGTGACAAAGCAGGTACGGCTGCGCCGTGCCAGCGCCTGCACCAACTGCTCCGCCACCCGCTTGGTGGCACCCATGATACTGGTAGGATTGACCGCCTTGTCCGTTGAGATCATCACAAAACGATCAACCCCAAACCGGCTGGAGGTTTCCGCCAGCACCTGGGTACCGCGGATGTTGTTGTTGACCGCCTCGGCCGGGTTGCATTCCACCATCGGCACATGTTTATAGGCCGCGGCATGAAACACCACCTGCGGCATCTGCTCATCGAAGATGGCTTCCACCCGCGCCCGGTAACGGATATCGCCCAGCACCGGCACAATGGGCACCCGGGGAAACCGCTGCACCAGTTCCTGTTCGATGGCAAACAGCGGCGTTTCAGCATTCTCGAACAGAATCAGGCGGGCCGGAGCAAAACGGGCGATCTGGCGACAGAGTTCACTGCCGATGCTGCCGCCGGCGCCGCTGACAAACACCACCTGGTCACGCAGACAGGCGGCGATACCGGCTGTATCGAGCCGTACCGGCTGACGACCGAGCAGATCCTCCAACGCCACATCCTTCACCAGATTGACGCTGACACTGCCATCAATGAGCTCACTGACGCTGGGCAGAATCTTGCTGGTAACCCGCGCGCTGCGGCACAGCTCCACCAGCCGGCGGATCTGCTGACGCTGGGCCGAGGGAATGGCGATGATCACCTGGGTGATGTCGTAGCGCTGGCACAACTGGGGCAATTCGTCACAGCGGCCCAGCACTGCCACCCCCTGAAAGCTGGTTTTCTGCTTGGTATCGTCATCGTCGACAAAACCGACCAGCTGATAACCGGGTTGACGACTGAAACGCAATTCGCGGGCAATGGCCTGACCGGCACGACCGGCGCCGGCCAACAGCAGCCGAACCGGCTGCTGGGACGCCACATCGGCGTGGGGATAGTAGCGCTCACGAAACAGGCGCGTCAGCACCCGCACGGCGGTCATCAACAGAAAGCACAGCAAACCATCAAGCAGCAGCACCGCCAGCGGCAGCTCCGGTGACAGCCCCAGACGCGTTCCCGCCAGCCCGACCACCAGCGCCAGGGCCAGCGAGGCCAGCAGGTTGCCGCGCAACAACACCAGTAAATCATCCAGCGAAATATAGCGCCACCAGCCGCGAAACAAACCGCAGACATAGAACAGGACAATCTTCAGGGCCAGCGCCACGGGCAACAACCGTTGCCACTGAATGTTCACTGCCGGTGGCAGGGGCACATCGTGGCGCAACGCCAGCGCCAGCCACAGCGCCAGGGCAATCAGCAGCGCCTGCACCAGCGCAATCAGCAGGCGACGGTTATACAGTAAAAAAGGATTCACGAATTCTCGTTTCCGACAAAAGGCAGACGTCGCTGCAACCAGGCCGACAGAGCACCAAACACCGCAAAGGTCACCAGCCAAAGCAGCAAAAGAACCAGCGGATGATGCCGCTGCCACAGCAACAGGCTTATCAGCAGCAATTGCACCAACACATAGAGCAGGCTGACACGCCCATGCGACCAACCGACCTCGTTGGCCAGCAGCTGATACAGATGGCTGCGATGGGGCCGCAGCAGGCTCTGTCCGCGCCGCAGCCGCAGCACCATGGAACTGGCTTCGTCGGCATAAAAGGGCAGCAGAAAACCCGCCAGCAACAAAAAGCTGGCCCAACCATCCGCCAGTCGAACCACCAGCGCGGCAAAGGCAAAACCCAGCAACAGGCTGCCGACATCGCCCAGGAACAGCCGCGCCTGCGGCAGATTCCAGGGCAGAAAAGCGCCACAGGCCGCCACCAGCACGGCGGCCAGAACCAGCTCCGGCGCCGCTGGCGGCACGCCGGCGATGGTCAGACCATACAGCAGCAGGGCAGCAAAGGCCGTCAGGCCAGTCAGGCCAGCCAGACCATTGATGCCATCCATGAAGTTATAGCAGTTGCTGCTGCCAGCCACAAACAGCAGCAGCGCCAGGCCTGAAACAGGGGAAAGGCTTTCGCCCCAGAGCAGAGCGGCCGCCACCAGCAGATGCCCCAGCAGCCGCCAACCAGCCGCCAGCCGGGTACGATCGGCCAGAAAACCCAGGCCGGCCATGGCCAGCAGGGCCAGCAACAGTGACGCATCGAGACGCAGCCCCGGCAACAGCAGTTGCAGCAGAGCCTGACACAGCAGCAACGCCAGCAACAATGCCAGCCCGGCCCCTTTGGCCGTCGGCCACCGGTGGGAACTGCGCGCCACCGGCACATCCAGCCAGCCCAGTTGCGGCGCCAGCCACCACAGCAAACAACAACCCAGCCAGCACAACAAACCGGCAAGCAGTACCAGCAACAGCAGGACAACGCCACCAAGCGCGGGACAGCTTGCGCAACAACTCACAGAATCCATGCACCAGTTCCGCAGCAGCAGAAAAAACAGGCCAGACAAACACGCCTGCCAGGACAGACAAAAAACAAAGGTAGCAGTTTACTCTTTTTTGTCCGGCCGACAAGCCTCTGTTGCCATTCCCATCATTGCGGCAACAGGCAGTCCTGCAAACGACCAGCCGTCAAGCAGTCGTCGCATAGCCGCCGCCAACCGCTCAGGGTTCGCTGCCACTGGGCCATTTCCAGCGACAGACAGTCGACCGGCAATGGGCTCTGCGGCAAGGCGGCCAGGAACCCCTGCAGACTTGTGGTGGACTGCAGCATCAGATCAAACACCGCACACAGATGCGCCAGCCGCGCCAGCCGGCGCACCGGGAAATCCGGCTGCTGCCGCCAGAAGGCAAAACGGCGCTGCGCCTGAGCTTCGTCGATAAAAAAATCCTCGGCCTGATCGGTGATCAGAAAAAAGAACAACCGGCTGAGCTGCCCCCGTTGCGCCGGGGGCAGAGCGGCAAACCAGGCATCAAATTCAGCCAGCAATACCTCAACCGGCTCTCTCATCGGCCATCTCCCTCGTTAACGACATCCATCCCGGGCGGACAGTCAATATCTTGTGCCAGTGTACGGCAGCCAACAGCGAATGAACAGCACCACCGACCGCGCGTACTGGGAATATGGGCCAAGGGCGTTATACTTGCCCGCATCACACAAAACCGCCGACTGCTGCGTTGCTGCCTCTTCGCGAAGCCAATCGCCGTTGTACCCTGCGGGATCGAACCCCGATGGGTCTCGGGGGGAGGCAACGCGGCCCTTGAGCCAAAGGAGAACCCCATGATCCGTTCTGTGAAAATCGTGGCGATTATCGCCGGCCTGCTGCTGCTCGTGGTCATCGCCCTGCCACTGCTGGCCAAGCTGCTGATCAGCCCGGAACAGATCCGCGCCCGGGTGCTGCCGCTGGCCGAACAGGCCCTCGGCCGGCAGGTCGAACTTGGCGACATCGATATCCGCCTGTTTTCCGGCATCCAGCTGCAGGATCTGCGTATCAAGGAGCAGGATGGCCAGACCGACTTCGTGCGCGCCAGGGAAGCGAGCCTGCGTTACCAGTTGTGGCCCCTGCTGCAGCTGCGCCTGGAGGTCGACGAAATCCGCTTGGTCGAACCCCAAATCCGCCTGCAGCGCCTGGCTGACGGCCGGTTTAACTTTTCCGATCTGCTGGCCGCTCCCGCCACGGCAAAAGAACAGGCTGCAGCCGAGCCTCCGGTAAAAACCCTGGGCACAGACAGTGGCGCCACACCGGCCATTCCTCTCAACCTCAACATCGCCAGCCTGCAACTGCAGGATGCCGAACTGCTGTGGTTCGACGCTGCCGTCAATCCGACAACGCCCCTGCAGTACCGGATCGACCAGGTTCAGCTCAGCGCCAGCGACATTGACCTGACCCGGCCCTTTCCGTTCGAATTCCGTGCCCGGCTTGGCGGCGCGCCCCTGCAGCTCGACGGCCAAGTCGACCTGATACAACAGCAAATCAGCCTGCGGCTGCAGCTCGATCAATTCGATGTGCTGCCGCTGCGGCCTTACCTGCAAGACCCGTTGCCAGGCCAGCTCAACGCGCTGCGGCTCAGCCTTGACCTGCAGGCCGAAGGCAGCCCCGACCAGCTGCGCAGCAGCGGCAGCCTGCGGCTCGATCCGCTGAGCCTGCGTCTTGCCGCCGAGCCAGCACTGAGCTTTAACAACAGCACACTGGCACTGCGCTACGCCCTTGAGTTCAACCGGCCGGGCCAGCAGCTGCACCTGGAGCAGGCCGAAATCGATTTCAATGGCATTGTCGCCAGCGCCACTGGCCGGATTGAGGCCCTGAATCGCCAGCCCCGCCTGGATCTGCAGGTGCAACTGGCCCCGCTCGACCTGCGCCAGGTCCTCAAGGCTCTGCCGCAGGAACTGGCACAGCAGCTGACCACCGTCGATCCGGCCGGCAGCCTCAGCCTGCAGGCCCAAATCAGCGGCACGGCCGATCAGGGCGCCCGCCTGCTACGGCAGGCCCGTATCGAACTGCGGCAAGTACAGGCCAATGTCGGCAGCCTGCGTCCGAGCCTTAGCGGTCCGGTGCAGATCCAGGGGGATCGTCTCAACGCAGCGGAACTGCTCCTGCTGGCCGGCCCCAATCAGGCCCGCATTGAACTGCAGGGAGAAAACCTGTTCGGCAAACCCATCCGCCTGCAACAGAAAATCACCTCTGAGCGCTTTGATGTCGATGCCCTGCTTGCTGCCAGTGCCGCCCCGGCCCAGGTCGCCGGCAAGCAGCCGACGCCGACCGGCAAAGCCCCCGCCAAGGTCGCCGAAGAACTCGGCCCCTTCGATCTTCCTCTGCAACTTGATGGCCAGGTTCAGATCACCGAAGCCCTTTACAAGGGGCTGACGATCCGCAATTTCGAACTGCGCTACCACCTGCTCGACAACCAGCTGACGATCGAAAACCTCACCGGCCAGACCCTCGGCGGCAGCTTCAGTCAGCAGGGCCGCGTCGATCTCAGACGCAAGGGGCTGGCTTACCAGAGCAAAACAACATTGCGGGGCCTGCAGGCTGACCCGCTGGTGAGCGCCCTGCTGCCAGCTGCCGCCGGCACCCTGTTCGGCCAGCTCGATCTGAACCTTGATCTCAACGGTCAGGGCACCCTGAGCGACAGTCTGCGCCAGAATCTCTCAGGCAACGGCTCCATCAAGCTGGCCGACGGTCGCCTGAGCGGTAACCAGCTCACCCGCGACCTGGCAGCCTTCCTGCAGCTTGACGAACTGCGCGAACTGGTTTTCAGGCAGGTTGACGGCCGGATACAGCTCGACCGTGGCCGGGTCAAAATCGACAGCGTTTTCGACAGCAGCCGGCTGCGCATGAAACCCCAGGGCCAAGTCGGCCTGGACGGCAGCCTCGATCTGACCCTCGGCGCCAGCCTGGCACCGGAGCTCATGCAAAAGCTCGACCGCAAAGGCAGCTTCAGCCGCCTGTTGACCGGTGCCGACGGCTGGGGCCAGCTGCCGCTGAAACTGTCCGGCAGCTACAGCGCACCGCGTTTTGCCTTGGACAGCCGCGCCCTCGGCCAGCAGGCGGGTCAGCAATTGCAACAACAGCTGCTGCAGAAACTTCTGCCACCCCAGCCCAGCGACACAACCGCAACGGCCAGCGATGCCACAGCCCCGTCAGCAGAAAATCCACCGCCAGCCGAACAGCAACCCGCCAACCTGCTCGACCAGGCCGTGCGGGGGCTGTTCCAACGTCAATAAAACAGCCCGTAATCACCCAACCGACAAACGGCGCCGTTTTTTACTGCGGCGCCGTTTGTCAGCCCGGTGGGGTCTGCAGCCGCAGGCGTAGCCGGCAACACCGGATGATGGCAGGCAATAAACAACCCTAGTCAATGGTTACCCGCCGCTTGCGCCTGTTTCAGCGGCGCAGGAGATCAACCGTTATGTCACCGGCCATCAGGGCCGCATCTGGGTCGAAAGCCACGAGGGCCGGGGCACCAGCTTCTTCTTCAGCCTGCCGCTGACCGGGATAGAAATTTAACCGGATTAAAAAGCATCCTGAAGTTTAGAGTTTCGTGATCTTTGAAAATTTATCGAAGTTGAAAAAAAGGCATTGACACCACGGCCACTGTGTGTGGCCGCGCCTTCAAAGCCTATTGTCATATTGGAAAGCTTTTAAGGCGCGGCCTCTAGAAGAAAGTTCCCCCTTTCTTCCGGAGGCCGCTATGGATACCAAGGGATACGGCAATATCCCCCAGTCCCTG
>Ga0265295_1000726_pt1 | contig 63601 bp, 67 predicted proteins | sample Munlansysbiofilm_FD_192503 | JGI IMG/M metagenome (GOLD analysis project Ga0265295, IMG submission 192503) | Leachate microbial communities from a municipal landfill in Southern Ontario, Canada - Methane capture system biofilm | ecosystem: Engineered > Solid waste > Landfill > Unclassified ... | reverse complement strand
TGGTCGGGGCGAGAGGATTTGAACCTCCGACCCCATGCACCCCATGCATGTGCGCTACCAGGCTGCGCTACGCCCCGACGTTTCAACGCTGGGGATTATGTGACATTGAGGCATCCAAGTCAAGCGATATTATTCCCTTTGTTACAGTTTACGCCGATCTATGACGCGCTGGGCTTTTCCTTCGTGGCGGGTAATGCTGGATGGCTCGACCAGCTTTACTTTGGCCCCTACCCCAAGCACTGACATGATCTTTTTTTGCAGTTGGTCTACAAATTCGCGCTGTTTGCGCATCTCATCGAAGAAGATTGATTCGTTGACCTCAACCTGGATCTCCAGCGTATCCATGGAGCCTTTGCGGTCGATGATAAGCTGATAGTGCGGCTGACATCCTTCTGCCTGAAACAGCACCTCTTCAATCTGGGTTGGGAACACGTTTACCCCTTTGATGATAAGCATATCGTCGGAGCGCCCCATGGTTTTCATCATGCGGACATGGGTGCGCCCACATGCGCACGGGGTGTAATCGAGGCGGGTGATGTCGCGGGTGCGGTAGCGCAGAATCGGGAATGCCTCTTTGCTGATGCTGGACAGTACAAGTTCGCCAACAGCGCCGGGCGGCAGCACCTCTTCGGTGTCTGGGTCGATGATCTCGGCGATGAAGTGATCTTCGAAGAGATGCATCCCCTGTTGAAACTGACACTCGCCGGCGATTCCGGGTCCCATCACTTCAGACAGGCCGTAGTTATCGGTGGCCAACAGCCCTAGGCGTTGTTCAATTTCGCGCCGCATCTCATCGCTCCAGGGTTCTCCGCCAAACAACCCGTATTTCAGCGCCAGTGATTTGGGGCTGATCCCTTTTTGTTCCATGCGGTCGGCAATGGTCAGGGCATAGGATGGAGTACACACCAGCGCGGTGGAGCGGTAATCCTGCATGATCATGATCTGTTTGTCGGTGTTGCCGCTGGAGATAGGGATCACGGAGGCGCCGATCTCTTCGGCGCCATAGTGGAGCCCAAAAGCACCGGTAAATAGGCCGTAACCGAAGGCGATATGGACGATATCGTTGATATCTACTCCGGCGGCGGTCATAAAACGCGCCACCATCTGGGTCCACATACGGATGTCGTTGCGGGTGTAGCCAACCACGGTGGGTTTGCCGGTGGTGCCGGAGGAGGAGTGGATCCGCACTACGTCGCGCATGGGCACCGCGAACATCCCGTAGGGGTAGTTCAGGCGCAGGTCTTCTTTGGTGGTGAAGGGCAAGCGGCGCAGATCGTCGAGGGACTGTATATCCCCAGGTTTTATCTGCGCGCGTGCGAATTTTTCTTGGTAACAGGGGACCTTCTGCTGTACCCGTTCAACGGTTTGCTGTAAGCGCAGCAGCTGAAGTTGTTCCAGCGCAGCGCGGCTCATGCATTCGTTTTCTCTATCCCAAATTTTATTGTCATTATTCATGGTTTGCTTTCAGTGGCAAAAAACTGCACCACGCAGCTTTTTACATATTGTAGACTTGCTTGCCTTCCAAGACATGGACTCCATTACTGGTAAGTACCTTGATAGCTGCCTCTGGGTCGTCAAAACGGAAGATGATTACCGCATTGCCGTCACAACGCTCCACAAAGGCATACATATACTCCACATTGACCTGTCCGGCGTCCAGAATTTTGAGGATGCTGGCCATGCCCGCAGGTCGGTCTGGAACCTCTACCGCTATGACTTCTGTTTTGCTGACGGTAAACCCGTGCTCTTTCAGGGTTTTTTCTGCCAGGTTGGATTTATCTACAATCAGGCGCAGAATGCCGAAGTCGGAGGTGTCCGCCAGAGATAGCGCGCGGATGTTGATGCCGCTGTCTCCGAGGGTTTGGGTCACATCGGCCAGACGCCCGGATTTGTTTTCGATGAAGATGGATATCTGCTCAACTTTCATGCTGTCCTCACTTTCTGGGGCCTGCTGGCACCCTACTGCTGCCGGCGGTCGATGACGCGCTTGGCCTTGCCTTCACTGCGGGCTATGGTTTTCGGTTCGACCAGACGAACCTTGCACGTGATCCCGAGCAGGTCTTTGATGGTGCGACTGATGCTCTGACTTAACTGCTGCAGTTTTCTGATCTCATCGGAGAAGGTCTCTTCGTTCACCTCTACCTGTACTTCCAGCGTATCCAGCGTACCTTCACGATCGACGATAAGCTGGTAGTGGGGTTCGACTCCATCCATGGAGAACAGCACACTCTCGATCTGCGACGGGAACACGTTAACTCCGCGAATGATGAGCATGTCGTCGGAACGGCCACTCATCCGTTCCAAGCGCCGATGGGTGCGCCCACAGATGCAGGGTTCGGCGATGATGCGGGTGATGTCGCGGGTGCGATACCGAATGAGAGGTATCCCCTCTTTGGTGATGGTGGTGATCACCAGTTCGCCCCTGTCGCCGTCTGGGAGTACTTCGCCACTTTCCGGGTCGATAATTTCGGGGATGAAGTGATCTTCCCAGATATGCAGACCGTGCTGGGCTTCGATACATTCGATGGCGACGCCGGGGCCCATGATCTCAGAGAGGCCATAGATATCGATGGCCTTTATCCCCAGGCTGCGTTCAATTTCAACGCGAATCTCTTCGCTCCAGGGTTCGGCACCTAAAATGCCGATGCGCAGTTTAAGGCTGCTCAGTTCGATGCCGCTTTCCTTCAGGGCTTCGGCCAGATACAGACTGTACGACGGGGTGCAGGTGATCACCGAGGAACCGAAATCCTGCATAATCATCATCTGCTTTTGGGTATTCCCTCCGGACATGGGGATAACCGAAGCGCCAAGGCGTTCGGCCCCGTAATGGGCACCCAACCCGCCGGTAAACAAGCCATAGCCATAGGCGTTGTGGATCACGTCGCCCCTGGTGGCCCCCGCAGCGACGAAGGAGCGCGCCATCAGTTCGGCCCAGGTGTCGATATCGCGCTTGGTGTAACCCACCACCGTCGGTTTGCCGGTGGTACCGGAGGAGGCATGGATACGCACAATCTGATCCAGCGGCACCGCAAACAGACCGTACGGATAGTTGTCGCGCATATCCTGTTTTAAGGTAAAGGGAAGACGGCGCAGATCATCGAGGGTGCGTACCATCCCCGGGGTAATCTCCGCGTTGGCGAAGTGCTGCTTATAAAAAGGTACCGTCGCACACACCCGCGCCAGGGTTTGCTGCAGACGTTTTAGTTGTAAGGCCTCAATGGCTTCACGCGGCAGGGTTTCAAATTCGTCATTCCAGAGCATACGCTATCACCTACTGCTTTGCTTGGCCTGCAGCATTGCTGCCTTGGCCGAGTTCAAACGCCTTCAGGTTTTGCTCCAGAGTTTTCTGCGGCACCAGCTTGCGCAGCGCTTCAGTCCATAGCTGGGTATCGACAGGCAGCATATTAGATAGAGCTCCAAGGAGTACCGTATTAATCGTGCGAGGATCTCCGGCCTGGAGCGCCAGTTCGAGTCCGTCCACAATCACGCTCTTGTCTACTTGGCGCGCGATGTGCTCTTCAAGGTTTTTCGGGTAGATCTGTTGCCCGATAGCGACCGAAGGGGGCATCAACTTTAAACGGTTGACAATGACGCTGCCATGCTGTGCCAACAAGGGCAGACAGCGGTAGGTTTCCAGCAGTTCAAACCCGAACAGGATATCGGCCTCCCCTTCGGGGATAATGGGGGAATAAACCTTTTTACCAAAGCGCACATGGGATACCACGCTACCACCACGTTGGGACATACCGTGGATCTCATTCTTTTTTACGTCGTAGCCAGCTAACATCATCACTTCTGAGAGGACCTCACTCGCCAGCAGGATCCCCTGCCCCCCTACTCCGCTCAGGAGTATGTTGGTTACCGAATCAGCCATTGGATTTTCCTCCCTTGTCCGCGTTGTCACTCTTGTTTGCGCTAGAACTGAATGCATCAAATTTGCACAGTTGGTCGCAGATGCCACACCCGACACACAGCAGTTGGTTTACGTACGCTTTGCCTTCATCTGCCTGCCATTCAATGGCGGGGCAGCCTATCTGCAGACAGGCTTTGCACCCGGTACATTTTTCTGCGTCAATAATCAACGCTGGCTTATGCTGCCCCAGATCACGTTTAATAAGCACACAGGGACCACGCGTGATAACCACCGAGGGTGCTTCGCGCTCCATCTCTTCCTGGATGATATTTTTAGTTTGCTCCATATCCCAGGGATTGGCTACACGTACATGTTTGACCCCAACACTGCGGCACAATTGCTCCAGATCGATCTCTGGGCTGGGCTCACCACAGAGGGTGAAGCCTGAGGCTGGGTTCTCCTGTCTACCGGTCATGGCGGTGATGCGGTTATCCAGAATGATGAGAGTGGCAGTGGAGTTGTTGTACACCATATCCATCAGGCCGTTAACGCCGCTATGCAGGAAGGTGGAATCACCGATAACCGCGACAACCTGCTGCTTCTCCTCTTTACTGAGTACTTTATTGAGGCCGGTGGCATTTCCAACGCTAGCCCCCATGCACACACAGGTATCCATAGCACTGAGCGGTGGCATAAAACCGAGGGTGTAACACCCGATGTCGCCGGTGACAAACGCCTTCAGGCGCTTCAGAGCGTAGAACACCCCACGATGCGGACACCCGGGACACATGTTCGGTGGACGTGGCGGCAACTCCATCTCCGGGGTGAAATACTCGGGGATATCTTGCTCCAGCAGATCTCTTCTTATCCGTCCGGGGGTTAGTTCGCCACATATTGAGAGGCGCTCTTTGCCCAGCACTTTAATCCCCATCGCTTGCACCTGCTCCTCGATGAAAGGCTCCAGCTCTTCAATTACGTATAGGATTTCATATTTGGAAGCAAAATCGCGGATGAGCTGTTTTGGGAGCGGAAACACTAAACCAAGCTTGAGCACCGAAGCCTCTGGAAGCACCTCGCGCGTATACTGATACGAAATTCCAGCGGTAATAACTCCCACCTTGGAACTGCGTTCTTCCACACGGTTAAACGGCTGGGTGCAGGACCACGCTGCCAGGGCTTCAAGCTGCTCTTCCACCACATGGTGGCGTTTGCGCGCATTGCCGGGGAGCATCACATACTTGGGTGGATTTCGCTCCAGCTTAGGTTCGGGTAATCCAGTGAGCGGTTTTCCTAAGGTGACAATCGATTTAGAGTGCGAGATCCGGGTGGTGGTGCGCACAAAGACAGGTTTGTCGAACTCTTCACTCACTTCAAACCCTAAACGTGTGAACTCCAGCGCTTCCTGGCTGTCGGAGGGCTCAAACATCGGCACTTTAGCGGCACGCGCATAGTGGCGGCTGTCTTGTTCATTCTGGGAAGAATGTAGTTCCGGATCGTCCGCCACCGCCAGCACCAGCCCGCCATTTACGCCGGTGTATGCCAGGGTGAAAAGGGGGTCGGCAGCCACATTTACCCCTACATGTTTCATCGCTACTAAGCTGCGCGCACCACCGAAACATGACCCTATCCCCACCTCTAAGGCGACCTTTTCATTGGGCGCCCAGGATGAATTGATGGATGGATAGTTGACGGTGTTCTCCAGGATTTCTGTGCTGGGGGTGCCAGGGTATGCGACCGCGACCTTGACCCCAGCCTCAAACGCACCGCGTGCGATGGCCTCATTACCAGACAAAATCTCACGTTTCATGGACAATATATGTTCCTTTCGTGCCTGCCATAGGTTTTCCCAAGTGGTTTTCCCAAGTGGTCTCTATTAGGTATCTCTGAGCATTAAACACTGCTCGCACACAGTCGTTGCAGACGCGTTATGCGCACAAAACAGTAAACAAAGCAATGTGTGCGTAGCTACTTAAGCGCTGCTTCTTGGCTAAATCTGCAAACTATAGTTTAATGCCTGCTTTGTTGTCAATTCCAACTGCAGAATTTACTGGATACGAGCTGGGGGTAATCATGTTAAGGATTAGGTTCTTGTCGCTCTACCTCAAGCGTTGAAACAAAGGGGTGAAATAGCTCCTGTGGGGGAATTTGGCGCAGATTAAAGGGGTAAGGCTATTCATTATCCACGCGCGCCAAGGCGGTTGCGGTGTCCTTTCCAAGGGCACTATAACCCTTCCTGAACAGTTGCTGCATGGATGGTTTACCTGGTTGAGCGGGTCTGGGTTCCCAACTGAGGTAGATTGTAGTATAAGAGACGCTTTGTGAGACGCTTTGTAAAACGTTTTCCTCCAGTTTGCCGCATTGGCAGCTAACCAGTGCGACCAGTACATATAGTAATAATATTAGTAAAGCTTTCTTAAGATAATGCTGTAATTATAAATACAAAAGTGTGGAATCTGATGAAATCAACATCTTCAATAGCGCTAGTTGGCATCGGCGGGATCTTCCCCCATGCACCCAATCCCGCCACTCTTTGGGATATTGTCCATTCTGCTGTCGATACTGCGGAGGAGCCGCCATCTGGACGCTGGGCGCTGCCGTTGAAACAGGCGTTTGCGCCCCAAAAAGGGCAGCCAGACCATGTATATTCGCGCCGTGCCTGTTTTGTGGACCAGCACAGTGTGGAACTCAACTATGCACGGCTTAACATCAGTGCGGAACTGGTGGCACAGCTTGATCCGGTGTTCCAACTCCTGTTACATGCTGGCACCCAGGCGTTTTTTGATGCCGCACTTGATTCCGCATCACACGAACGGATCGGGGTAATTGCAGGCAATCTCGCCCTCCCCACCGATACCAGCGCACGCCTGGCGCAAGATTACCTCGGGCGCACCTTGAGTGAACAGATCCTCAGTCGCTCAGTGACACCAAGCTCTACTGCGGCGCTGAACCGTTTTATCACGGGACTCCCTGCCGCAGTATTGGCGCAGGCACTGGGGCTGGGAGGCATCTGCTTTACCCTCGATGCGGCCTGTGCTTCCTCGCTGTATGCAATAAAACTTGCGGCAGAAGAGTTGCGAAGCGGACGTGCAGATGTGATGCTTGCAGGGGGAGTGGCACGTCCAGATTCTCTGTATACCCAGATGGGTTTTTCCCAGTTGCGTGCCCTCTCCCCTACTGGTACCTGTGCCCCCTTTGATCGCAATGGTGACGGCCTGGTAGTGGGTGAAGGTGCGGGGATGGTTGTGCTCAAACGCACTGCCGATGCGGTGCGTGATGGAGATCACATCTACGCCACTATCGAGGGAATCGGGCTCTCCAACGATATCGGCGGCAGTCTGTTGGCTCCCACCTCGGAAGGGCAACTGCGTGCCATGCGGGCAGCATATGCGCAAGCGGGCTGGGATCCACGCACGGTTGAGTATATCGAATGTCACGCTACCGGCACGCCGGTAGGCGACGCAGTGGAAGTTGAAAGTTTACACCAGCTCTGGGCTCAAGCACAGAGTGGGACCGCAGCAGATGTGCATCGAGAGCAAGCGCTGGCGCAGGGATGTGTGCTCGGCTCGGTAAAGTCTAACATCGGTCACCTCCTTACCGCTGCTGGGGCTGCCGCACTGATTAAAACCCTCCTTGCCCTCAAACACAAAACCCTCCCCCCCACTGCAAATTTCGCCACCCCGGGAGAGCTTTTAAGCACAGAGGGGGTGCCGTTTAAGGTATTGAGTCAAGCACAGAAGTGGGAACGGCGTGATCCCAACGCTCTGCGCCGCGCTGGGGTGAGTGCCTTCGGTTTTGGCGGTATCAATGCGCATGTGCTGTTACAAGAGTGGGATCAGGAGGAGTGGGATCAGGAGCGCTGCGCCCACATCTATACACATGAAAAATCTTCCCAGGGTGATGCACCTAGCTCGGTTGGTTTTGAGCCAATGAGGGATGCAGATGATGCCATTGCAATTGTGGGTATCGATGTGCGTAGTGGTGCAAGTGAAGACACCGCAACGTTTCGGCATCAGGTTTTTACGGCGACAACACAAAGTCCTGCCCTGCATCCCCCGCAGCACTGGGGTGGCGCGCACCAGAGCCGCTGGTGGAAAGATGAGGGTTTTACCCCCTGTAACGGCGCGTATCTGCATGAAATATCTATCCCTGCAGGCAAGTTTCGCATCCCCCCCACCGAGATGGGTGAAATGCTGCCGCGTCAGGCGCTGATGCTGCTGTGTGCCGAAGCAGCGCTGGAAGATGCCGGTGCTGAAGAACTGGAACACACCGATACTGGGGTGTTTATCGGTACTGGGCTCGATCTCAATGCTACCAGCTTCAGTCTGCGCTGGCAGCTCCCCGCGCTGTACAAACAGTGGCAACAGGAGGGAATCAATGATTTGCCTCCCCTCGAAGCACTGCAGGATATCCTCTCCCCCGCGCTGAGCGCGAATCGCACCATGGGTGCACTGGGGAGCATTGTTGCCAGCCGCATAGCGCGTGCCTTTGGCGTCGGGGGACCAAGCTTCACCTTCGCAAGTGAGGAAAATTCCGGTCTGCATGCGTTGCGCACTGCCCTTGATGCGTTGCAGCGTAAGGAGATCAACCTCGCTATTGTGGGTGCGGTGGACATGCCCGGCGATATTCGCGCACAACTCAGTAATCAGCGCCTCGGGCGTGATCTCAGGGTTAACGATGGTGCCTGTGCCCTGATTCTAAAACGGGTTGCAGATGCGCGCGCTGCTGGGGATACCATGTATGCGCTCATTGATGCCCATGCCGAAGCCACTGGTGCCGATACCACCCTGCTCAAAGTGCAGGAGCACACGCGCACACGCGCGCTGGAGCAGCTGCAAGCCTGCAACGGTGCTGAAATAACTGCATACCGTTTCAGCGAAACCAGTGCGCCGGATGGCTCAGTTCCGGGCGCTGAGCAACAAGCCGCCCCCACTACCCCTTTTACCCTCCCTGCAACCACTCAACTGGGGCATGCCGGCGAGGCAAGCGGGCTCCTCGCCGTAGTTAAAACCGCCCTTGCCCTGCACGCCAAGGTGTTGCCGCCACGGCGAGAAAAGGGGCAGGAAGTTGATGCTGACTACTGGCTCCACAACGCCGCCGCAGGTGCACGCCGCGCTCTGGTAGAGGGGATAGCTACCGGTGGGCAAATTGCGTTGGTGGCGCTGCGTGAAGCCCCCACTGCTGACGCCGACACCACTGCCGCCCTCCCTGCGCGCTTCCCCCTTGCTAAAGCTGATACTAGCGCGGGAGATGCTACCCTGGTGCGTATCTATGCTGCGGACGCTGCCGGAATCGGGACTGCGCTTAAACAGCTACAGCAAGAATTACACCTGAATACGCAGCAGCCTCTGGCGCAACTGGCGTGCAGGTGGGATACCCTCAACCCACCTGACCCGCAGGGTCTCTGTCTGACGTGTGTCGCTACAACCCATACAGAGTTAGAAGCACAACTCGATTTTGCCGCCAAGCACCTGGAACGTACGCCAGGGCAGCGCCTGGATGGCAAGGGTGGCGCGCGGATTCCAGCATGCGCGCGCGACAAGGTGTTCTACTCCCCTACTCCCCTTGCGGCGGAGGGGAAGGTGGCATTTGTGTTCCCCGGTTCGGGAAATCACTTTGTCAACATGGGGCGCGAATTTGCGCGTACCTGGCCGGAAGTGTTTGAGCGCCAGCACCGCAACAACAACTATCTGCAACGTCAATTCCGCACAGAGATGTTCTGGAATGGTGCCGCTCTGGAGCAGATCGAAGCAGATCACAACTCTATGATTCTTGCCCACGTTGCGCTCTGTACTGCTCTGAGCGATCGAGTGCGCCTGTTTGGGGTTGAGCCACACATGGCTGTGGGTTACAGCCTCGGAGAGTCATCGAGCCTGTTCTCCTTAGGGGTATGGCGCGAACGCGACACCATGTTGGAACGGATCGAAGAATCGCCACTCTTTACCCGCGATCTCGCTGGGCCTTGCGTTGCGGCGCGCACTCTGTGGCAGTTACCAGAGGATGAAGCGGTTGATTGGTACCTGGGAATTGTCCCTCTTCCGGCGGCACAGATTAAACCCCATATCGAAGAGGTTGAACGCGCCTATCTTCTTATCGTTAATACCGCACAGGAGTGTGTTATCGGGGGGCAACGCCACGCAGTGGAGCAGGTGCTGCACAAACTTGGGAACCCTCCCTTTATTGAGCTCAATGGGGTGACTACGGTGCACTGTCCGGTGCCGCAGGTGGTGGCAGAGGCGTATCACGCTCTGCATCGGTTCGAAACCCATGCCGTTGCCACCGAAATATTCAGCTGTGCCAGCGGCACACCCTATGCCCCAAGCACTGAAGCTTGCGCCGACGCTATTTTGGCGCAGGCAACCGACACTATCGACTTCACGCGCGTGGTCAACAATGCCTATGCTGGCGGCGCGCGGATCTTTATCGAAAGCGGGAGCGGAAATTCCTGCACCCGGATGCTGACACGTATCCTTGGGGATCGACCCCATATGGTGCGCCCCACTTGTGTGGAAGGACAACCTCCCCTCACCACTTTTGCCACGTTGATTGCGCAACTGGAAGCGGAAGGGGTTCGTTGCAATATAGCTGATCTGCGTCCGCTGGTGTGCTCGGCGCAACCACACCGCACCGAAACATCCCCAAGTGCGCCAAGAAAGAACACGATGAAACAGAACATGGTGAAACTGTATAACGGAATTGAACAAATAACCCTGCCGCCAAGGGATACAAGTGAAGGGACAAAACATTCTGCGCTGCCTCCCCTTGGAAGCATACCTCCCCAAAGCAAGAAGGAGGAAGTTGCACCCAAGACGAATAACTGCCCATGCGCCACCCCTTCTGTGGCGCAGCATAACATAAGTGGTGGTGGCTCCAATGCGGTGGAAAATATGTCGGAAACTATGCTTGGGGTGCTGCATTCCATGCAGCAGATGCAGGTGCAGCACAGCACAGCGCATAGCGAGTTCCTCCGTCTGCGCGCAGAACTGCATGCGATGATGGCAGAGAACTTCCGTCTCCAGCAAGAATTCGGTGCTGATACTGAGGCTATGGGGATTTCTGCCCCAGAGTGGCATTCCAGCCCAGAGCCAGTAGCGCCACCCACGGCTCAAGGGCAGCAAGTTCAACCATCTACCCCTTCAGTAGCGCCCTCCCCCTTGCCCGAGGCAGAACCTCCGCTATTTGACCGCGCCGCGTGTATGGAGTTCGCCATCGGCTCGATCGGGAAGATGCTGGGGCCGCAGTTTGCCTCCATCGACGCCCACCCCACGCGGGTACGTCTGCCCGATGAGCCCCTGATGCTGGTGGATCGTATTCTCCTCCTTGAGGGGGAACCGTGCTCCATGGGCGCTGGTCGAGTTGTCACCGAACACGATGTCACTGCAGAGCGCTGGTACCTGGATGGGGGGCATATCCCCACCTGTGTGGCAGTAGAAGCTGGGCAAGCCGATCTGTTTTTATCCGCTTATCTGGGCGCAGACCTGCAGACCAAAGGGAAAGCGGTATATCGTCTGCTGGATGCAGTGGTGAAATTTCACGATTCCCTGCCACAGCCCGGCGATGTGATCCGCTACGACATCTACATAGAACGGTTCTTCCGCCAGGGAGATACGTGGCTCTTCAGGTTTAACTATGAAAGTAGTGTGAACGGCAAACCCTTGATGAGTATGCGCGATGGCTGCGCTGGATTCTTCACGCAACAGGAGCTCAACGCTGGGCGCGGCGTGGTGCATACCGCGCTTGATCTGCGCCCCATGCAGGGGAAACGCACCTCGGACTGGAACGAGCTGGTCCCGCTGGAGGAAGTGGAGCAGTATAGCGCTTCCCAGATTCAGGCGTTGCGCCGCGGCGACCTTGCGGCTTGCTTCGGTCCAGAATTTGCGCGCCTGACGCTTCAAAATCCCTACACGCTACCGGGTGGGAATCTGGAATTGGTGGATCGGGTGATTCATATGGATCCCACTGGTGGACGCTATGGGATTGGACAGATCAAAGCCGAGATGGATATCCAGCCCGATGACTGGTTCCTCACGTGTCATTTTTGCGATGACAACGTGATGCCCGGTACCCTTATGTATGAGTGCTGCCTCCACACCCTGCGCGTATTTCTGATGCGGATGGGTTGGGTAACAGCAGAGGGTGAAGGACATTGGGAGCCGATTCCCGGGATCGAAAGTCAACTTAAATGTCGGGGACAGGTTACCGAAAAAACCAAGGTTGCGACCTTTGAAGTCAATATAAAAGAGATTGGCTATCGCCCGGAGCCGTACGCCATTGTGGATGCGCTTATGTATGCTGACTCCAAAGCAATCGTGGAGATCACCAACATGACCATTCAGCTCAGCGGTCTGAATCGTGCAGCGATGGAAGCACGCTGGAGCGGCTCTGCGCCAATTGCAGGCGCTCCTAAAGTAGTGCCTGCCCAACCATCCTCTGAAGCACAACCAGCTGCGGAGAAAAAGCCGCCCCTGTTCGACTATGCCAGCATCCTCGCGTTCTCCAACGGGAACCCTTCCGATGCATTTGGGGAGCGCTACCGTATCTTTGATGCCGAGCGCCGCATTGCGCGCCTGCCCCGTCCCCCCTTCCAGTTTCTAGACCGCATTATCGAGATCGACGCCACCCAGTGGGAGATGGTAGCTGGAGGAAGTGTGGCAGCACAGTATGATGTGCCCCAGGATGGCTGGTTTTTTGCGCAGGAACGCTCACACAACATGCCGTTCAGTATTCTGCTTGAGATCGCGCTCCAACCCTGTGGTTGGCTTGCGGCTTACGTAGGCTCTGCCCTCACCAGTGAGGTGGATCTATGCTTTCGCAACCTCGACGGCACGGCGCAAATACTGCGTCCGCTCACGAACATGTGCGGCACCCTGACAACTCGAGCCAAACTGACGCGGGTTTCCAGCAGTGGCGGAATGATTATTCAGAACTACGATTTTGAGGTTGCAGATAACCTTGGTCCCGTGTATCGCGGAGATACCGTATTTGGATTCTTCAGCGAACAAGCCCTGGCAAACCAAGTGGGAATTCCGGGCGCTAAACCCTATCAACCTCAGGAGCAAGAGCTGCAACGGAACGAAACCCCGGGTCCCTACCCGGTGCAGGCGCCGTTCCCAGATGTACAGTTGCGCATGGTGGATGAAATTGAACTCTATATCCGCGACGGCGGCCCCCATGGTCTCGGTTTTATCCGTGCACGTAAAATCGTAAACCCGGATGAGTGGTTTTTTGCCGCCCATTTTTATCAAGATCCGGTATGCCCGGGTTCATTAGGGCTTGAATCCTTCATCCAATTGATTAAATATGCGGCTGTGCAACGTTGGGGTGGGAACGCGAGCACCACTTTTGAAACAACTACCAACAATACTCAGCATCACTGGTCGTATCGCGGGCAAATCATCCCAAGCAGCAAGGAGATCCATGTGGAGGCATCAATCAGTGCGATTGATGATGGACAGCGCCAAATAACCGCAGATGGCTACTTGCTCGTAGATGGGAAAACTATTTACTCTATGCAGGATTTCTGTGTAAAACTGATAAGTTAGACATGATAGCTCATGTGTTATATAGAGTAATATGAGTTTTTTATAGTGTGGCTTTGCCTGCAGAAAAATGTGGTAGCATACAATAACAAGGAGGATTAGAGGATGAAGATGTTAAAAAAATTGGTACTCATGGCTGCTTTAGTCTCACTCGCAACTGGGTGCGGTACCAGTGAACAGGAGCAAAGTGTAAAAGTAGAGACGCAGAGTTCGAACTTGAAGAGTGGCATAAAGCATGTTGAAGCACAGAAAACAAAAGAGCAGCAGGAAACCACAGCGCAAGCTGCGGAAGTGAGTGCGAGTGGAGCTGATGTTACCCCTGCCTCTGCGCAAGAAGCTGCCGACACCACTCCCGCACAGAAAACGCGCGCCGAGATGCAGTCAAGCGAGGAACCCACGCCAGAGCGCACCTCTATCCACACTATAGTTATGCAGAATAAATATGGGAAAGTGGCATTTAATCATGCGGCGCACACTGAGTTCATCAGCTGTAGCACCTGTCATCCTACCGAGCCCCCGAGCCGGATTGAAATGAGCCGTAAAGAGTTCCACGCCGTATGTCGAACCTGCCATAACGACATGGGTGCTGGTCCAGTAAAATGTAGTGGTTGCCACACGCATCGGCCGGGTAGATAAACCATAAAGCAAAACACCGGCTCCCCCTGCCATGCATGTGCAAGTGTGGGGGGAGCCGGTGTTACTGCAGAAGCAATGGTTTAATCCGTGGGTAGCGGGGTTAACCTTGCTATTCTTTCTCCCAGCGTCTGGGAGAAACAACAAAAAGCTCGAACCGTTTGTCCGCAATGGAGTATTTCTCAAGCACGCACCAGTATCAATCAACCGCTGTCAAGCTAAAGAGCATACATGTCCACATTATACGAAGATGAGCAAAGCTACCTCAATATCGCCAAAGATCTCGATTTTGATGCGCTTGAATACGACAAGGTTCTGAAGCAGCGCTCCAAAAGCACCTTTGCCCTAGTGGGACTGGGGTCTGCGTTTATAATTGTTGGGTTTGCGTTCTGGGTGGCGGATTTGGTAGCTAAAAACTCCGTTGGGAACACTCCGATCCTGATGTCGCTTATCACCGGTATCCTCCTGTTCTTTTTTGCTGCGCGCCATCAGCGCAAGCTTGAAACCATTATCACCTACGAAATACTCCAACGGATCCGTGCCATTGAGGGTTCGGACGGATTCCTGTGGCGCATCAGTGATTCGCTTAACGCCTGCTGTCAGGAAGAGTATGGGGGTATTCCGCAGGAAGTGTTGCAACTTCAAACCTCATCCCAAGCTGGGGGGATAGAATCGGATGAAATCCGCCTGTACAAAGATTTTCTCCAAAAAGTGGTCCAGTGGCATGAAAAGCAGAAGCAGGAGAATGGCACCTCTTAGGCTGGCATTCTCCTCGTGCTAGCATTGCGCTTACAATAAGAAAGCCCCACCGACATGTGTCAGTGGGGCTTTCTGAATTGGTACGCCCTAGGGGATTCGAACAATCGGTGTAAGTATTTATAATTATTGTGTTTATTTCTAAGTAAATACTTAACAGCCCCTGTTTGTACCCCTGAAATATTTTTTTTATCCAATGTTTATTTTTTCTGGTTCGGGGTAGGTTTCGGGGGATCATACCGGGGTATTTATTATGATGCAACATAAACCAACACATCATCCTGATCCGGGTGCAGATCCAGGATTTTATTGAACAGGCTGTGCCGCTCCTCTGCTTCGATGATGCGTCCGCTTACCAGGGTAGCCCTGGTTATTGTATGATCTTCGTGGCGTGGTCGCATAAGCCAGAACACCGACCGACCTGTTCGAGTGCATACTTCTCTGTATGTGATCCACCTTTCCCAGCTGCTCCTGGGGTTGTCAGCTGCAAACTCAAGTAGAGCGTGAACGGTTTGTTCGTCGAGGGTTTCATTGTCCTGCATGATGTGTGCTCCTGGTCGGCGCGAAGAGTAACAGAACTCTGCCGCCTCTCTAATCTTCTGCGTTATATGTTATCTCATATCGTGTGTATATTCGCGGGTCCTTCTGGCGCTGGCGCGTAGTGCGGGCGGCAAAGCCCCACATTTTCGCTGTTTTTTGTGCTCGTTCGATTTGGTAAATTGCTATTTATACTAGGGTTTTTGTTTTTACCGCCTACCGTATTGCCCTTGACGGGGTGTTTTGAACAGGTTTTTTACATGAAAAATGTGCGTTTTATCTCATACCTTATATGTTACGCGCTTTTTACTTTAGTACATATATGGTACGGATACGGCGTAAATTTTCCCCGCCATTACCAGAACCGGGGTCCGTTTTCCCTGCTTACTCCCTGGGACCTGATGTTCCGTCGGGGTGGTCCTGGATCCTTCGGTTTGCGCAGCGTATGTAAGCGCAGGATGTCTGCTGCAGCCAGGTTGTAAACTTCAGCGTCGAAGAGGTCATTACGCTTACCGCGTGGATTCTGCCAGGTGCCGTCCTGTTGGCGTTCCTCGACAGTCATGTGCTTAATGTAGTCGCCCTCCTCCTGGATCTCGCCATGCAGCCAGAAACAGCCAGGGTTCCCCGGCTCAACCTGCAGCTTGGCGGATAATGTGTCTTTGAAATAGTTTGTTTGGAGCCGATACAACAGCAGTCCTCCCCTTAAGGGCTTACCGTCTGGCATGGCATCGAGGCGCGTTACCTTCCATGGCGTTGTCAATCCGCGTGAATAGCCTTTGATCGGTGCCATGTTTGGTACTTGGCGACAAAACTCGTACACCTCTGCAGTACGGCTGTTTGCACCGTCGCTGCTGGTGGTACCGCCTGAGTCGATCAATCCCATGTTGATATGCAGATCTCTACCATCGGCGGTGGCGTACCTGGTGGATGCTATATCGCGCACAATGTCAAAACTGGTGCAGAATCCACAATCCACGAGCCAGGATTCCAGCTGTTCCCCCCAGGCGCGCAATACGTACCAGAACCCGAGCTTCTGCGTATCAACTCCCAGGGTGAGCGCCAGGGCTCCGGAAGGAATAACACCTCGGGCGCGTTCATCGCGCAGATTAAGCAGTCTGTTGTTGTCGGTGCTGGTCTCTCCCTTCACCCTCCAGGGCATCGCCAGGGATGAATTACAGAAGTTCTGCGCTGGACCGATAATCCCCGCCTCATATTGTTGTTCAGCGGCCTTGTATTTTACCGCCAGGGCTCCCCAGCTGCTCCAGGGGCTGTAAAGTTCATTGAGTTGGTAGGATCGCACCTCCTCCGGTGCATCGAGGTTGCTCTGACGCCATTCGCCATGCTCTAACATGCCGTGCTTATGGCGCTCCTCTATAGCTGTTCCACACTCCGGGCATATCAGGCGGGTATTGACACGAATGTGCTCGCTTGTGCCTTCCGCTGGATATTGAATCTGCTCCCATTGCATTACGAAGAACACGCCACAATGTGGACACGGCACATGATATTGATGCTGGGACCCTGCCTGGTACTCCTGCCAGATAGGACCTGATTCAGTGGTGGGTGTTGATGATAGTATTGCTTTATGGTCGCGGTATGTTTTCAGGCGCTCCAGCGCCAGAGATAATGCGTCTGCTTCTTTTTTTGACGCTGCCGGCCATTTGTCGAGCTCATCGGCAAACAACAGCTTGATCGGTCGGGATGCTAGTTGCTGGGGGCTCTGTGCTCCCTGCAGTGCGATTGTCTGGCGGGTAAGGTGCAGTTCTGTAACTTTGAAGTCGTTTTTACGCTCCGTCATGTGTTTTGCCAGGCTCGGGCAATCCTGGATCAATGGCTGCAGGCGGTTTTCACAGAATGACTGCGCTTGCTGCTGCGACGCCATAACCCACATGGCCGGTCCGGGATTGTTTGCGATTGAATAAGCCAGGCCCACAAGTTCGGTCGTCGTTTTGGCGCTTTGAGCACTCCAGCAGAGTACAATCTTGCGGATATTCGGATCCGCATAATCACGTAATACCTGTTTTACATACGGGGTGCGGTCTGCGCGGTATGGTCCGGGGTAGGCACTGCTTCGGGATGAGAACTGCAATTCTGCTTCAGCCCATTGGACCGGATCATCTGTTGCAGGTGGCGTCCAGTATTCGCGCCACCACTGTTTAAGGCGCGTTTGACAAGTCTTTAAGTGCATCGCTTATTTCCTCTCTGAGGCGCTTCTGGATCTGCGGCCAGGTCATGCCCTCCAGCTCCGGGGCAACCTTGGCGGGTATATCCAGCAGTGCCGCCTTGCTGCGTTCAATCTGTGTCGCCATCCAGTTTTTAACCTCGCTGGTGGGTAGTAGCTCGCGCCGGGTTTCCAGTACCTCAAGTAAACTTTGTTCCATGCGGCGCAGTGCCTCAAGGCATTGTTGCCACTCTTTGTGGCGGCTTGCTACCGACGGATCAGCCTTCTTGTGAGCTTCGAGCCATGCCTGATGAGCCAATGCTTCAGCACTGCGCAAGCGGTCCAGTGCAGGCGAAATGCCGAGCTCCTGAGGCTCTGTCTGAGCCACTTTTTCATCCTCTGACGGTGGTTGATATGCCCTCAATATCTCCCAGGCGCGCTGTTTTGCCTTGCCGCGATATGCTCGATCAGATAGCCACCGACACACGTCTACCAGGCTGAATGATTTATCCTCATGGCGTGGACAACCTGCCTTGCACCACTTGTCGATCGTAGACGGTGACACCTCCAGGCGTTGCGCCAGTTGTTTGGCCTTCAGGGTTTCATCTTCCATGGCTGTTCCTTTTTTTTTTGGTTTCTGACGCTTGCTAAAGATAACCTTGCTAATTCTGCTAAAAACTGGCTGATTTGTTTTTTCGTTTTGAAGGGCTGCTAAAAGCAAACCTGCTAATCCTGCTAAAAATGCCGGGGGCGCATCCATCCCCCGGCCCTAGTTACTGCGTAACGTGGTCCGCAATGCCGTATTCGATAGCCTGCTGCGGGGTAAGATATAGATCGCGGTCAATATCCCTCTTGATCTGTTCCGGATCCTTGCCGGTGTAGCGTGCCAGCAGATCCACCATGTGGTTGTTAATGCGCTGCAGCTCCGTATGTTGTCGGTGGATGTCGGGTGCAGATCCACCACATAATCCAGCCACCTGGTGCAGCATTATCGTTGAATTTTTCGTTACGTACCGCCTGCCCGGTGTACCGGCTGCGAGTAGTACCGCGCCCATGGATGCAGCCCTCCCGGTGGCGACGGTCCACACCTCCGAACATGCGCCATGCAGACAATCGAGCATTGCCAGTCCATCTGATACGGATCCGCCAGGGCTGTTTATGTAGAGGGTTATCGGCTCGCGGTTGTAGCTCCCCAGGTAGAGCGCCTGAGAACATACCGCTTGCGCGGATTCTTCGGAAACAGTACCGAAAAGCATTATTCTGCGCTGCTTGAGCAGATCCGACACCTTGCCCGGCATACTCAACATTACAGAACCTCCACATTGTGGTGCTTGTAGTCTCCGTTCGGAAGAAACGCGTCCTTCACCCAGGCATCGAGGGCGCTTTTACTTGCGCAGGTTTTATCCGGCTGCTTGCCTGGTGCCGGGGTCTTTATTACGGGCAGATTAAGATTATCGCGCCATACCTTCAAAGTGCTGATGGTAACTCCCAGGTAGGCGCTGATTTCCTGCCAGCCGATAAGCAGATCTTCGCAATGTTTCGACATAATCAGAGCTCCCGTGTTTTGATTCCCATCTGTTCGATCCACTGTCCAATTTCTTTTTTATTCGCGTAGATGATCGCATCCTTGCGGTGCAGCGGCACGGGCGGGTCGAACCGACGCCAGTCAACCACAAGCACGTCAACTGGTATTCCGAAATATTCCGCAATCTGTGCGGCTCCCTCCAGGTCGTATTTTTTTGCTGCCATGGTTTGATCCTTTCTTGTATGGAAGAGGTGCGGTTGTCGGTGGAAGCGGAGCCCCTTATGGGACTTCCAGCGGGTCCCCGCACCCCTTCAATTTACTGGCGGCCCCTTATAAGGGCGGCGAAGGCTTCGAGCGTTAGCACTGCAAAGTGGCGCAGTGGTGGTCCGGCGGTGAGATAGTCGAGGCTTGCAAGTGGTACAGCTAGGCTCCAGCTGTTACCGTCTGGCCATGCCAGGCATGGTTCCCATTCGCGCTTTTCGCGCTGATGCTTTTCCACCAACTCCAGCCAGGCACCATCCAGGTTAATGGGCCATTCTGCGCAAGTCTCGAATGAGTAACAGTCGGCATTGATGCGCTCGCCTCTCCTGGTGGCATCCACTCCAGCTTGCTGCAGGGCGCGCAGTAGTGATACACCTTTACGCGCCTGCAGCTGCTCGAACCGGTTAGTTGTTGCGCTTAGGCTGCGGCGTCGCATTTACCGAACAGCTCCGCAACACCTGCATCCTTGAGTAACTGCGCTTTTGCTTGCTCAAGCGCTTCGTTTGCCTCTGAGGTAATAAGTCCTTCCCGGCTTAGGCGCATGGCTAGATCAACGCCGGCGGTGTTACTCAGTGCCAGCAGCAGGGCTGCGTTTTCGTTGCTCCATTTGGCGTTGAAGAGATAGTGCGCGCAGATTGATTTCAGGATCTCGCGCCGGTCCTCATGGATCAGCTCGTTGAGAACACGCTCCTTACCCTGCAGGGTTGAGGCACGATCGCGCAGATCGGATTCAAGATCCTGCAGAATTTTGATCTTGCGCCGGGTAGTGTCCAGGGTGTCGCTGATCTTCTCGCCGGAATCGTCCACAAGTGCATCGTCGAGGCTTTCCAGGCTAATGTCACCGCTTAGAACGCGCTCGGAAAAGTCCTTTGGTGCCGTGTCGAGCTGTTCCTCGAGCTCGGTCGCGCGCTCCTTGAGCTGCTGCACCTGGGCTTTTACTTCCAGGACCTTTTCGTTAGCGCGCTGTTTCGCTGTGACGATCTCCTGGATCTCGGTGATACGCTTGCTCAGGGTTGTGGTGTCGAGTTCGATTTTCATAATGTGTGCTCCTTTTATTGATTATGCTCCGAATGCTGCTCGGATAAGTTTTGCGCGGATACGTGGTGCTTCGGCTTTAAGGTCTTTGATCATCTTCCGCGCTTCTGCTCGCGGATAGGTGGTGTACATTCCGTGATCTTTACCGGTGGCGTCCAGGTGTCGTGCTATCTCTCGCACAATGCGACGCCACTCTGGGACAGGTCGGTTTGATATGTGCGCCATAACGCGCGCCATGATTTCAATGTTGCTGATTTCGGGGTTTCGCATGTGCTATACTCCAATTCTGTTAGGCCTCACCCCTCACGATTTTGGCCGATGATGTTCTGGCGGGGATCCCACTCCCCGCCGGGCTCCTCTGTTACACTCCCTCCGGCTCTTCCAGCTCATCCCTGAGATTTTGCAGCTTCTCCTCCAGGCTCAGAATCCGCTGGTGCTGGCGCAAGACGTGTGTCTCTAAAACTGACAAGTATTGTCGGCAATCCTGCTGCAGATCCGGGTATAACCGGCGCATTTTCTCGTTTTCCATGTCGCGGATATTGGCGCGCAGGTGGTCCAGCAGTCGGTATGCGTTTTGCGTGGTCATTGTTTTTAATACCTCCATCTAAAAAGGGATCTCGTCATCTTCGTTAAACTCCGGTTGCTCCGGTGCTGCTGGCGGCTCTGTGGCAGAGTTGCTGCCCCATGCCTTGCCCTCATCGGACCCGGCTATCAGGTTTGCAATCCATTCGGGCAGATGCTCCGGGATCTGCTGCATAAGCGGCTGGCTCGGGTTGCAGTCATCGAGGCTAAACAATACCTGTTCCAGTTCTGTTTCAGGTGCCTTGCTGCCCTTGGGCGGTGGCATAACGGCTGTAGCGTTTGAATAAGTTTTCCCGCCAGAATCACGGTGCATGATCTGCAGCTGGCAGGGCTTGCCGAGTACATTTCCGAGGTCGAAGCCTGCAAGCTCATCGGTTGTGAACCTGCGGCCTCTCCAGGCTTCCAGAAAAGCCCTCAGAGCGGCTTTCTCATGCAGACTAAGGGTAAACTGGCGGAATATAAGGCGCGGCTTGTCCTCTCCGTCAATCTCGATCCGTTCCTCTGGCAGCTCAAACGCTACAACAATCTTGCGGCTGCTGTTGCCATACGCTTCTGAATACTGGGTGCCGAGGTCTGCCAGCCAGCAGCACACTGCCAGGTGTACGCCCTCCGGCACGGGTGAAAAGTTGCCGTTTCCGGTCTCGGTTGCAATAAGTGGCATTTTTGTGACTCCTTCCTATCTGATGCGCAGAGATTCGCCCTGCTCGATGTGTACGCCCGGTATCTGCTGCCCTTCCTGGAGCGCAGATTTAAGCGCGCTTTTGTCAATCCTCAATTCGGTTACTTCTTCGGCGTATTCCATGGGTATCTGCCCGGGATCGTCTATCACCACACGCGCCGGGTTCTTCTGGATCGCGACCTTAAAGGTTCCGGCTTCCAACCTTTTCAGGCCGAGTTCCGCCATATTTGTGCGCAGGTAGTTTTTCAGCCATTTGACACGGTTTTCGGTAGCGCGCTTTTGCCGGGTCAATCGTTCTGCCTCAGATCCGCATCCGGTGGCGAACGCCTCCAGGTTGCGTACAGCCTTGATGATGTTTTCAGATTTCTCGGAGAAGTCCATCGCCAGGGCATTCAGGCGCTGGTGGAGTTCCTGCTCCTCCAATTCATCGCCTCCGGTGGCGGCTTCGAGTAATTCCTCCGTAATTTCGTAAAGTTTCATCTGTAGTCTCCCTTCTAAAATTCCTCGCGCACGATGGCGCAGAATGTAGGTAAGTCGGTGATGATGGTCGGTTCCGGATCCTCGATGCTGGGGTGGCAGTCCGCCAGGCGTAGCATTATCGACCAGGGCTTTCTGCTTTGGCGCCAGGCAAGTGCAGGCTTGAGTTGCGCCGCTTCTGCCTGGGCTACCGCCTGGAGCCACCATGTCGTCAGAGATGGGCGCTCGTGGCGTTTGATCTCCAGTGCCCAGCCAGGGATCCCGAGCAGGTCATAACCTCCTGATCTGGTTTGATCGAGGTTGCGCTCGATGCAGAATCCCAGCTCGTTACGCAGTAACTTTGCAATCTCACGCTCAGCGGCGGCACCTTTGGTGCGGCTCGTTCTACCGGCCATGGCTCATAATCCTGTAGGCGCGCAATGCTTCAGGGTCGAGGATGTGCCTCTCCGGAGTGAGGGCTCCCACGACGCGCCGGTTAGAGTCGCGCAGTAGAAAAATATCGTCATGGCGGATGAATTTTGCGCTTGTCGCTACGGGTCGCCCTGATGGGCTGTTCCAGTAGCGCAGAGCGTCGTTTTCGCTGGTGAGTGTTTTTTGTGGCATGGTTCAAGTCCTTTCTTCCGGGGGTACAGGTGGCGGCCAGCTGGGGGCGTGGCCGGGTAAAGTTTTCTGATAGCGGTCGATGTAGCTCTCGCCTTTGCATCCAGGCCCAGTGATCCGGCGGTTGTGGTTTGGGTGGCAGCACCAGAGTGTTAGACCGATGAAGCAAAAATATTTACAAGTGCCACATCCGGTGGCTTTCCATTGCGCCTCAGTGGGCTTCTTCTGTTCAAAACCTTGCCAATTATGCAAATTAAGCAAAATAAGCCCCTCTGTGTGGATAAAACCTCGTATTATCAGGTTGTTACGTGTTGTACTTTTTTGGCATTTCTTTGCCAATTATGTGCAAATTAAGGTGTCTCCTTTTTTGTGTCCTACCTTTTTTTGCACTTAATTGGCAGCACTTGCCAATTATGTTTATGAACTATTACAGCCACTTATGCCCTTAATTTGCTTAATTGGCTTATTTGGCACTTGTCAGGGTAAATTCAGTCCTGCTCCGTCCAGTAGTTTTAATGGTTTTTTGTGTGATAGTGCCGGATTCAATCATCTGAGTGAGTAGTTGCCGCAATTCATCGCTTTTTTTGTGGTACTTAAAAACTTTTGTACTGATCTGGGTCAGCGTCATGCTCCCATGCTCCTTTAAGGCATCTATCACGCGCTGATGCTCCTTGTTGCTGGCCTGAGAACCGAAGATGTAAGCGGCACTGGCGCGGCAATAGCTCCATAACGCAAGGGCGGCGCGAAGATGTGTGTACGTGATGCGGTCGCTGCCACCGAGCAAGGCATACAGTAGTGATAAACGGATTACCTGAGCTTCACTGCGGTTTGTAACGGCTCCGAGTCTGCCCGGTGCGGCTTCGGTAAGCTCATCATACGAGTTGATCCACAACTGCCTTGCCTCATCATCGAAGGTAATTTCCTGTTCCATGCTCTGCGCAACGGTGAGCACATATTTCAGATCCTTCTGGATCTCCTTCAATTCATTTTCTGGCATGGGCTGTGGGAAGGGAACGCGGCGTTGACGCCTTGCGCAGCAGAATAAAAAGCGGTTGGCAAATCCGTTGAAGCAGTCGCTTGCGGAGATAAGTGTCAGCAGCTCATCCTGCACAATGTGGCCAACTGCAACGAGGTGTGGTTCTGAACAGCGATAGTTGTTGTCATTTTTGGTAAGAGGCTGAATACTGTTCCCATCCCAGGCACGGCGCAATATTGCAGACACTGTGTTTCCATCGCGCTTGGCTGCCTGGAGTAGCGCGGCAATCTCTTCATCTATTACAAAAAGGCGCTTATCCTCAACGCCAGGGTCTTTGATCTCATACTCCTTGGCCTTTTTATTCCATTCGCGGATCTCATCCCTGAGCGCCCACACTATGCCCTCGCCAGAAGACAATGGGCCAGGGCTGGAGGTGCAGGGATTTGTATAATCAAAGGCACTGAGTTGAAATAATTTGTCTACCGGGGCATATGATGTGCCCTTACGGGCCTTGGAGCTTTGGCCTACAACGATGGCAAATATTGCAGAATGGTGTCGAGTATCTCCAACGCGGATATACGGGTTGCGACCGGCCTCTGCCCCAAATCTTGCCAACATCTGGATTAAAACGGCGGCGGGGTCGGCTTCGCTGTTGTGTGTAGCAAGCTCAACAAATCTTCCTGCAATGCCCTGTAGTGCTTCCGGGGGTAGCTCTGGATACTCTTCAACATCCGCCTTCCATGTATCTTCCACCGCATGGTCGGTCCCTGTATTATCTGTTTCCGTGGGCTCCGCTGCAGATTCGAATATTTCAATATCATGTGGCGGTATAGCGGGTTTTGGGCTCATGCGGAGACCTCCTGAGCTTTGATTAAAACGTCCAGCCAGTCATCGCCTGGGCGCGGTGGTATATGTACAGTTGCCTGGTGCCCGAGGGCACTCAGTCTCTGGGCGGCTTGTCGTGCTGCATCCTGTCCGGCGTTGTTGCGGTCGTTGTCGGCCCAGATATCAACGCTGGATATGTGAGCAGGGATCTCGACCTGAGCCAGCATCGAGGCACTGCATGTGGCCCACACTGCTGATCCTGTCATGGCGTGTACCGCCAGGGCGGTTTCGATACCTTCCGCCAGGGATAGTTCATCGCTTTGGGGATCGAACAGGTGAATACATGTGCCGCGATAGGCATCTGGAGTGATGGCCGGGGTCAGCATTTTATTAGGCTCGATACCTGCCTTGATGCTGGTGCGCGGATCCAGATATGTGCGGTGGGCACCGACGCAGTGGCCGTCCAGATTGGTGATGAGTCCTATCATGGCGGGGTGTGTCTGTCTGGTGGCGCTGTGCCAGCACTCGGGGTGCAGGTAAAGTGCAGCGCCATTTATGCCGGGAAGTCCGCGTTGATCGAGGTATCTCTCCACGGTGCCGTCATCCTGGCGGAGCCCCTGTATCAGCTTGCGCAGCCATGCGGCGGCGTCGCGGTTCTGTTTGGCGGGGGGTGGCTCTCGATACACACGACGGTCGGGCATCGCCAGGGAACGGGTGCCTGCGGTAAGGCCGATGATCTCAGCTAGCCTTTCCAGAGTGTCAGGGAAGGGTCCACCACATAGACGGTGGGCCAGCTCCAGGCCATCCATTGCGCCCCCGTTATGATCTCGGCCACCACACTGGTTACAGTACGAGGTTCCCCGGCCTTCCTGGTCGTCGTAGCGGAAACGGTCAGTGCCTCCGCATAAGGGGCAAGGGTGGTGCTTGCCATCCATAGCAGACGGGTCAACGCCTAACTGCTCATGTATTTGAGGCCAGCGTCCACGCGCTGCCTGGTTTATCTGTTCTGCTTCGTAAGGACGGTGCGGAACTTCATGTGCAGTCATATCTCTTAAGACTGATGTGCTTGACTTTTCGGCATAATTTGACATAATAAATCCTGTGGATAGCGTTTAAAACGTCGCTCATTCACGAACCTGGCGGCGGTCGCCAGTCCTAGGACCGGACACTTTTTACGAGGTGCCCGGTCCTTTTTTTTTGGACTGTTACAGCTCAGATATCCAGCGTTCGACGTCGCTTCGTCTCCATGCGACGGATCTCGATCCCAGGCGTACGGCTGGTGGAAATTCACCGTCTTTCAACATGCGATAGAGTTTAGTTTTGCCGACGGCGACAAGCTCCAGGACTTCGTCAATCTTGAGTAGGCGGTCAGGGGTAGGTGCTTCCATTTGTACTTCTCCTTTTTGAGGTTTGGAGCAGCACAGGCGGGGTACATATGAGGGGTTGCACATCGTGTTGATGTGCGTCATCATAGAGACAAGGGCCCTATGGTTCCCACACATACCCAACAGCCTAGCGCTGCTCCGTGGGTTTATTATGTATGTTGCAAGGTTTTAGGCCACCTATGTGTCCTTGACCTTGCTGCTCTGGAGTTACTCAAAGCGTTGTTTTGTTGTGAGGCAAATCAGGCCACTTTGTGGTCTGGGTTTACCGCATGAGGTTGTTCGCGTCTTTTTTGGTTGTGACCTCCTTTTGCGGTCGTTGGTTTGTGTCCCGCCGGATGCTAGCGCGTCCGTGAGACTCGTCTTGCTTGACTTACTTGTCTTGTCTGACTTGCTTGTCTGGCTTGCTTGTCTTGTGCGGGGGCACTTTGCAGCTTTGGCTGAGTCTGCACTGTGTTGGGTTAGGGTTTTTGTTTGAGGGAAGGCAATTAACTTTGGTCGGTTGGTGCCTTCCCTCTCTTTTTTCAATTTTTCAAATTCCGCGACGTCGCTTGTGAGTTCAACCTACATCGGAGAAAACCTCTTGTCCAGCGTTTGGCGGTCACTCCTTTGTCACAGAAGTCCGGTAAGACTTTGTGAGATTGGAATAAAAATGGAATATTTGTAAATTCAGGCACTTAACCTGGATATCCCGGATCAACATCCCCTTTCTGCGCTCGCGTTCTCAGTGCTTTCAATTACTCCATTTTTGTTCTTTTTCTTAACATTTATCCTCTTGACTTTTAGGGAATCATGCCCTTGGCTAATAGCTTTGAGGATCTTTTCAACATGTTCAATTTCTCGAACCACAAGCATTTTTAATCGCTTCATCTGCTCGTCAAGGCTTAAATTCAGCCAGCGTTTAAACGCTTCTACCGCCTGCTCGGTGCGCTTGATTTTTTGCGCATCGATAATATCTTCATACGCTCTGCGGTCAGGGGCATATGTTTTTTCGCGGATAAGTGTGTGAAGCACACCCTCCTTTGCCAATTCAGAAGCGAACGCCTCCCACTCCTCAGTCGGAGCCCTGCTTACAAGGCCGGCGTTCATCTCCCAGAACTTGGCAATGCGCCAGGTGATGAGCCTATCCTCCATGATTGAATTTTTCCTGCTACGGGGCATTTCCCACGGATCCGCATCATCCTGGCGCAGCTCAGCATGGATGGCCTCGATCTGTTTTTTCATGCCTGCGAGGATCTCAGATTCGGGCCTGTATATGTCGACCTCGAACAGACGGTGGCCGCGCAGATTGTGATAATCCTCTGGAGTGCTGAAAGAGGTGTCTCTGATTTCGCGGTGAGTGACCGGCACCACCGCGCTTTGCGGAATCCGGTCTGCTGTTTGTACTTTCTGGCGGAGCGTATACAGATCATAGGCGGTTTGCTCCATCTCATCGCCGGTGAATATCTCCGCCAGAAGTTCGGGTGCCCTTTCTGCCCGGGCAATGTTCGGCTCGATACTCAGAAACAGCGCGTCGAGAGCTGCAGCGCGTTGGCGGATGGGGAACTCTCCCCAGTCTGCGGTTGCATCCTGCTTAGCGAGATACAGGGCGGTCTCTCTGTAGTGGCGCAGACGATCCGGAAATGTACGCAAGGGCTCGCCATCCATAAACCTGGCAAGCAGTCCTGGCGCGGGGCTGATGTGCTGTAGCTCGGATTCGTTGCAATGCTGCAGGAGTTCGGATGTAGGTGTGTCAAGTATGTGAGCCATTATTTTACCTCCAGCTGCTCGCGCAGAATTTCGGCATTTGAAAAGATATCTCGGAGCAAGGCATCGAGAGTGAAAAGCAGGTTCCCGGTTAGATATTCATTGTGTGGCCGGTCGTTGGTCCATGCGTCGTGCAGTTCGTCTGCCAATTGCTTTTTAGCGAGGTCTCCAGCTGAGGCGCTGTTGAGTATGGCCTCAAGTCTTGATTCAATTTCGCTGTGCTTAGGCACTGTGTTTCTGATAAGTTTGTCTCTGGTCATAATCTTTTCCCTTTCTTGGGTTGTGGCCTGCCCCTGGCGGTGCCCACCACTGCCGGGGGCGCTTTTGTTTAGGGTGTGAACTTTACCCTTCGGCCCATTTGCTGCATTGCGCCCTTTAGGATTCTCCAGACAAGTTGCCTGTCAGTTCTTTTTATTTGTCTGTAACTTGCTATAAGCACCTTTTCGTGTAGCGATAGCTGCATGGTCTTTACCTCCTTTTTAGCAGAGTTAGCAGGTTTGCTTTTAGCAACACCTAATAACTCATTTTACGCGCCAGCGGAGAACATCATCTCTACCGCTTCGAATCTCTCCCTTGTTGCCGGATCTCTGCGTTTTGCCGTCTGGCTTACCAGGGCTGCGTCGATGTAGTCCCCTACCCTCTCTCTGGCGTCATCTTCCAATCTGCGGAGCTTGCGTATCACGCTGTACTCTTCCGATGTCAATTCAATTGATCTGTTCATCTGCCTAAGTCCTTTCTGTTTGGCTCGAGGAACTGGTTGAAGGCTGCTTCATCGCTGTGCAGCCGATGTAAAATATCCTCCTCAGCATCGAGGAGAAGATCATCGAGGATCTGGCGCTGAGTTTTGCCGTGATATGCCGCCAGGCGCTTTAATGCCAGGGCAGCGCCGGTGCTGATCCACGTGTTGAGTCTCCGCTCTCCATTTTCCCCTGCGGTGGATCTGCGGGATCTGTATGTCGCCTGGCGTTCCGCTGCTGACATTGCCATGGTATAACCTCCCACCTCTATTAATCGTTACTGCGTAACGGGGTTGATTTAAGTTCTTCGAGATAGTCGCTCCAACGCTGCATCATCTCGCGTCGGGCTTCGATATGGGATGTGCGATTGTAGGCGCGTCCGAGGGCATCCCTCACATTGTGCGCAAGCTGATGTTCGACAAGGTCGATCCGTTCGCGGAGAACTTCATCGAGCAGGGTTCTAGCACTGGCGCGGAATCCATGCGGGGTATGTGTGCCCTGCTCATACCCCAGGCGGCGCAGTGCAGTGGTTAGGGCCATATCTGACATGGGTCGTTTTGCACTGCGCAGTGAGGGGAATATATATTTGCTTTGACACGTCAGGGGGTAGAGACTTTCGAGGATCTTTAAGGATTGGCGGGACAATGGCACAATATGGGGGATGTCCATCTTCATGCGCTCGGCGGGTATCTCCCACTGCTCGGCTTCCCAGTTGATTTCTGACCACTCACCTTTGCGCAGCTCGCCAGGCCGGATAAACACATGGGGTAGCAGTTGCAGGGCGGATCTGACTATCAAGCTGCCTTCAAGCGAGTCAATAGCGCGGAGCAGTTGCCCGAACCCTTCAGGATCCACTATGGCGGGGCGGTGGTTGCGGCGTCGTGGCTTCAATGCTCCACGAAGGTCTGCGGTAATATCTCGCTCCGCAATGCCGCAAGCGACGGCGTACCGGAATATTGCGCCACAAGTGCTTCGCATACGGGCGCATACTTCGACGGCACCACGGTTCTCAATCATACGCAATACCTGGAGCAGTTCAGGCGGGGTAATTTCTGCAATGGGTCTATCCCCGATCCAGGGGAAAATGTTTCTCTCGAGGTGGCCTGTTACCAGGGTAGTGTTGGTGGGCTTCCATTCCTCAGCTTTACGCTCGAGCCATTCACGCGCCACACGCTCGAAGGTATGTTCAACAAGTAGCTGCTGCCTGCGTTTATCCATCTTGCGCTTGTGGCTGGGGTCGATACCTTCATACAGGGTATCGCGTGCGCTCTCCGCTTTTTTTCGCGCATCCGCGAGACTGACGCGGGGGTATACGCCCATGCTCAGCTCGCGCTGCTTACCATTATAGGTATAGCGCCAGCGCCAGTATTTTTTCCCATCTGGCTGGATGAGCAGGAACAGTCCGTCCCCGTCGAATTTTTTATATGGCTTGTCTTTTGATTTGGCGTTCTTGACAGCTATGGCGGTGAGCTTACCCATGGTGTGTATCCCCTTTTTAGAAAAGTTACCCCAGGAAAAAACGTCCCTCACCTGAATAACTACCCTTAAAAAAGGGGGATGTCAACGCACCCCACTGGACACCTTGGAAAGCTGGAGAAATGGCAGAAATGAAAAAACCCGCCTGATTTCGGCGGGTTGTGGGCTTATCTGAACTTTATCGAAGCTGGATAAAAGTATGTAATGGTACGCCCTAGGGGATTCGAACCCCTGTCGCCGCCGTGAAAGGGCGGTGTCCTGGACCAGGCTAGACGAAGAGCGCACAATATATAATTTGTTTGTGGCTGGGGTGGGAGGATTTGAACCCCCGAATGACGGAGTCAGAGTCCGTTGCCTTACCGCTTGGCTACACCCCAAGAGCGGCGCTGATACTAATGATAATTCAGACGCAGGTCAAGCAAAATTATGCATGGCGGGATAAAAACATTTAGCCTCGATTATTTTCTGCACAAAACTGCTTTTGTCCCCCCTGCATGTTAGAGTGTACTAGTGCCAGCGGACCGATTAGGCATAGGTTAAGTCGTTACGCTAACCATATGGGAGATAGAATGGTAGAAAAACGTCGCTATGCGCGGGTTAACTTCATAGATGATATTGAGATAATCCATGCTGACACCCGCTACCCTGGGGTGGTCACCGATATTTCCATGAAAGGGGTATTGATCAAGCTGGATGAGATCCCATCCGGAAAAGTTGATTCAGACATGTGGCTGATCCGCCTCTGCCTGGCGAAAGATGTGCAGATTGTGGTGCAGGCGCAACCGAGTCATTTTGATTATATCCACCCCGCGGTGGGGTTTAGCTTTACCGCGATCGATGTTGACAGCATGGCACACCTGCGGCGTTTGTTGGAACTCAACACTGGCAATGCCAACCAGATTGAGCGGGAGTTGAAACAAATGGTGGAAGATATGAAGCTAAAGCGTTGCAAAGGCTAGGCTTTACCTTCTATCTCCCTTCCACAGTCTGAGATGGTTTCCATCAGTTCCTGGGCTGAGAGCATCCCTTTTCGCACCCCAGCGAGATCTTCCCCAGCGCTGGCTAAAGCTCGTGGATCCCAGCTCGATGCAGGGTTTTCGAGCAGTGTGGCAGGTAGATGTTTCCCTTCTACTAGGGCATAGATCTCCTCATGCTCCACTTCAACCCCTTTTATTTCAACACCAGCCTGCATCGCGGTGTAGATAATCTGCGCGCACTGCACCCGCTCTGGTGGATAGCCCCACTCCCAATACACATTGACTGGGGCGTAACGCCATGTGCTGCCTCCGGCGTATGTTACAGGGGTGGCGAAACAGAGTACTGCACACGCATCCATGATCTCCTCAACCATAAGGGTGGCGCGTGGCTTTACTACATACAATACGGCATCACTGGTGGCGTGTTTCAGCGTCCTGATGTAATTGACGCCATCTTTAACTGCGTTGTGAAAGCTTAAAAAGGGGAACATAGGCACATCTTCACCCGCTAACCACGCTGGCTCAATACCAAGATATTCCTGCGCCCAGGCTATTCGTTCCTGTGCGGTAGCAGGGAGGGAGCATCCCCGCAGATTAAACATCTTGATCAGTTGTTCCCAACGTTTTTCATTTAACCCCGCAAAGGTGGTGAGAGGCGATGTTTCTACCACAGGGGTATGGTTGTCTCTTGTTTTAGTTGTGGCACGCAAGTGTGCATACACAAACACCAGCACTCCAATAATTATGCACCCCCCAAGAGCGCCCCATATGAGATACGCTAAAATTTTCATTGCGATGTGTCCTTTTGTTTGATTTGCTAGGAGGATAAGTCTGACTCCACCACCTAGGTATTATTCTGTACCATTCACCATCTCATCCGCAAAAATCTTTTTTAAAGATGGAGGCTAAAATAGCAGAACGCTGTGGTTCTTTCAATTTCAACCACCATAAAAGGAGTACCTAAATATATGCTTAATTTTACTATTGACCAGAACAAGTGTGATGTATGTGGTTTGTGTGTGGCAGATTGCCCACGCAGAATCATTAAGCTTGATCGCGCAATAAACAAGGTACCGTTTATTCCGGCGCACAAAGAGGAGTTATGCTTCGACTGTCAGCACTGTATGGCTATCTGCCCACATGGAGCACTCAACATCGGTGGGAGAACAGTGGAGGAATGCCTGCCTATCTCCGGGCACCTACCCACCCCCATCGCTATGGAAACCCTGATTAAAGGGAAGCGCAGCGTACGCCAGTTTGCGCAGGAAGACTTGGAACAGAGCACCATCGAGAAACTGCTTGAGGTTGCAAGCCATGCGCCCACTGGGGTGAATGTGCAACAGGTGCATTTTCATGTGATCAAAGAGCGTAAGTGTATGGATATCTTTCGGCGCCAGTGTATGGATGAAATCAGCAAGGTGATACAACGTGGAGAGCTGCCAGAAAGCAAAAGTTATTTTGTAGATTTTGTGCGTTGGTGGGAAGAAAAAGGGATCGACTCGCTGTTTCGCGACGCACCCCATGTGGTGGTAACCTCTGCGCCGGCGAAGCTGCCTACCCCTGTAACTGATTGCATCATTGCTTTGGCTACCTTTGAAATGTATGCTGCCGCTTTGGGTGTTGGCACTCTCTGGGATGGCTTGGCGGTGTGGGCAATACGGGATATTGCGCCGACGTTGCGTAAGAGTCTGGGGATACCGGATGATCATGTGATTGGGTATGCGATGGCGTTTGGAAAGCCCGCAGTCAAATATCACCGCACCGTGATGCGTGACCCGGCCAAAGTAACCTACGTTAATGCCAAGATGCTTTCAGAATAGAGCTTGGCATCAGCACTAATACTCTTCACCGTTGTATCGCTACAACAGGGGATGCAGTGCCTATTTACTTGCACTGTATCCCCCTTTCTGACAATATACGCCGCGTCTATTATTTAACTTAAAGGTCCCATTTCATGCTGGTAACACCGGAACAAAAAGCTGTGTATATTCTCGCCAAGGCGGTACTACACAAAAATGGTCTAAGGGTGGCGCTCCTCCAGAGCGGGGGGGATGTGCATTATCCGCCGTCTAATCCACCTACCATGCTCGATTGGGCTATCAGTTACGCCATGTGTCTGCCGCCGGACCACGAAGATAGACACATGCTGGATATGTTACATCTGAACCCCGGTTATCGCTGGGCTGCGGAAGACACCAAAAGCGCAGCTAAGCATTACCGCCAGTTTTACCAGAAAATTGACGCACAACGCCTGTATTCCATCGGTAACAAATGGCTGAACTCTGGTGGGCGAAGTTTAGTCAATGCCTACCTCACAGCCTGACCCCCTTTCCATATATCAACACAATCTATGAAATATAATAACGTTTATCTTAATAGCATCTGCTATGAGCTGCCTCCTGTTGTGGTAACTTCGCATGAGCTGGAACAACACCTTGCGCCACTGTACCAAAAACTGCATATACACCAAGGACAGCTCCAGGCTCTCACGGGGATCCGGGAACGGCGTTGGTGGCTGCCGCACACACCGTTGTCGCAAGGAGCTATCGCCGCAGGTAAAAAAGCCCTGAGTCAGAGTGGCATCGATGCAGCTGATATTGGCGCGCTGGTGTATACTGGTGTATGTAGAGAACTGTACGAGCCTGCAACTGCATGTCGCGTAGCCCACGGTTTAGGGGTTGGTGGTACGGCCTTTATCCACGATATTAGCAATGCTTGTCTGGGAGTGCTCAACGGCATTATCGACATTGCCAACCGCATTGAGCTGGGACAGATCCGTGCGGGGATGGTAGTTTCGTGTGAAAGCGCGCGCGAACTCAATGAGACCGTAATTCGGCGCCTCCTTGCACGTGAGGATATGGAGTTTTTCTCCCATTCAATTGCCACCCTCACCGGAGGCTCTGGTGCTGCCGCGCTAGTGATATCGGATGGATCGTTTCCAAACAGTGCCAAACATAAACTCCTTGGTGCCGTCAATCGCAGTGCCCCCCAGCACCATGAATTGTGCCGTTGGGGGGTTGAAGAGGTGGGCGAAGATCTGTTCGAGCAGTTTATGCATACGGACGCCGTGGCGGTATTAAACAACGGAGTTGAACTAGGAAAACACACGTGGGACGATTTCCTCCGCCTCATGGAGTGGGATGGTGAGGATGTTGAGCGCGTAGTGTGCCACCAGGTTGGGGAAGCGCATCAAAAAACAATTTTACGTAGTATGGGTGTCGCACTGGAAAAGGACTTTGCTACCTATCCCTTTCTCGGCAATATAGGCACGGTGTCTCTGCCACTCACGGCTGCAATGGGTGCCGAGCGCGGACATATTCGCGCGGGACAAAAAGTGGCATTTCTTGGGATCGGCAGTGGGCTAAACTGTATGATGTTGGGGGTTGAGTGGTGAAACGCCTATTACCGTTAAGTGGCAAATATCTTGAAATAAAACGCGGCATTAAACTCCACTACCTGGATGCAGGTAACGGCGATCCAGTAGTGATGTTGCACGGCAATCCGAGCTGGTGTTTTTACTACCGCAATCTGGCTCTGGCCCTGGCTCCAAGCCACAGGGTGATTGTCCCCGACCACATCGGCTGTGGGCTCTCGGATAAACCTGGGGACAGCTCCTACACCTATACGCTGGATCAGCGGGTGGCGGACTTGGAGGCCCTGCTTGAATCCCTCGGGGTCAAAGACAATATCACTCTGGTGGTGCATGATTGGGGCGGTATGATCGGGATGCGTTATGCCACCTTGCACCCACACAGGATAAAAAAGATTGTGGCGCTGAACACGGCGGCATTCCCCCTGCCCCAGAGCAAAAAACTTCCCTTCGCCCTCAAACTCGGGCGCGAAACCTTTGTAGGTACGGTACTGATTCGTGGGCTAAACGCGTTCAGCTGGGCAGCCGCATGGATTGGGTGCAAACAGAACCCACTGCCGAAAGCTCTGCGCCACTGCTACACCGCTCCGTACAACTCCTGGCGCAATCGTATTGCTACCTTGCGTTTTGTCCAAGACATCCCTCTGACTTCCGCAGATCGTGCCTATCAGAGTGTCATTGAGGTGGAAGAAAAACTCCCGACGCTGGCACATCTCCCTATCATGGTGTGTTGGGGCGAACGGGACTTCGTGTTTGACCACCACTTCCTGCAACAGTGGCGGGTTAAGTTCCCTCACGCCCGTTTCCACACCTGGGCGCGCGGTGGGCACTATATCCTTGAAGATGTGGCGGAGGAAATTATCCCGCTGATCTGCACCTTTATTCGGGAAAAATAACGCCATGGAATCCTGCAACATAGAATCCGGCAGCACAAAATCTCCCGCGGATACATCCCCTGTATCCGCGGGATGTAACATCGCCACCACTTTAACTGAGCGTGCGGCGCAACACCCTTTGAGCCATGCCGTGGTTTATCCCCACAGGCGTGACTCCTACGGACGTGTGAGTTACACCCACCTCACCTATGCGCAGCTCGAAGCTGACAGCAACAAGGTCGCACTGGCGTTACACCGCTATGGGATACACGCCGGACAGCGCACCGTTCTTATGCTTCCCCCCGGGCTTGATTTTTTCACCCTCACCTTTGCACTGTTTAAGCTGGGTGCCATCCCTGTTTTGATTGATCCGGGAATGGGGATTAAAAACCTCAAGCAATGTCTAGAGCAGGTTAAACCACAGGTGTTCATCGGCAATCTAAAAGCCAATCTCGCACGCCAAATTCTGGGCTGGGGTAAAGGGAGCCTGCGCCATTGCATCACCACCTCCAGTATGGTGCTACCATGCACCGCCCGCTTACAAGAATTGTTGCGCCACACCCCTAGCACATTCAATTTCACCCCTTATGCGCCCAGCGTTGGTTCACTAGCGGCAATACTTTTTACCAGTGGCAGTACCGGCCCGGCCAAGGGAACTGAATACACGCATGAAAATTTCTTCGCCCAGATCGAGAGTTTGAAACAGCTGTACGCCATTGAAGCAGGAGAGATCGACTTGTGTACCTTCCCGCTGTTTGCCCTATTTGCCCCAGCACTGGGGATGACTGCGGTGGTGCCCGATATGGATGCCTCCAAGCCGGGACAGGTTAATCCTGAGCGGATTTTCGAGGCGTTGGATAATTTCCATATATCCAACATGTTTGGTTCCCCCGCACTCTTGCGCCGAGTTGCCACCTACGGGTGCAGACAGGGACGAAAACTCCCAAGTCTGAAACGGGTTATCTGCGCCGGAGCTCCGGTTCCAGCGCAGATTCTACGCCAGATGGAATCGATGCTTAACCCTAAAGCACAGATTTTCACCCCCTACGGTGCTACCGAAGCTCTGCCGGTTTCTTCGATCGGTAGTCATGAAATCCTGTCCTCCACTGCAGGCAAAACCGACATGGGTGGTGGGATCTGCATAGGTAGACCTGTAGCCAGTATCGATGTGCAAATTATCCGTATCAGTGATGACGCCATCCCCTCTTGGGATGATGTAGCACTCCTCCAGCCAGGGAGCACAGGCGAGATCTGCGTGCGCGGACCTCAGGTTACTTCCGGCTATTATCAACTTGAGCAGGCTACGCGCAGCGCTAAAATATACACAGATAAATCCACGTTCTATCATCGTATGGGTGATGTGGGCTATATGGATGAAGAAGGACTTTTATGGTTTTGCGGACGCAAAAACCATCGCGTAGAAACAGCAGAATCAACCTTGTTCACTATCCCATGTGAGGCGGTGTTCAACCTTCACCCGCAGGTGGCGCGCACCGCTTTGGTTGGATGTGGTGCCCGCGGTAAGCAACGGGCGGTGGTGTGTGTGGAACTGAATCCAGACGTGTCCGCACAACAACATGCCAGCATTATTGCAGACTTGAAGGCTATTCAGCAGCAGTATCCCCATACAGCAGAAATATCCACCTTCTTAATCCATCCTCAGTTCCCAGTAGATGTGAGACATAACGCGAAGATCTTTCGCGAGCAGCTCGCGCTGTGGGCCCACGAGCGTCTGGCATGAAGGCCTTAGTTACCGGCGGTGGTGGCTTCTTAGGGCTGGCTATAGTTGATGTTCTGCTGGAGAATAACATCGAAGTGGTCAGTATCTCCCGTTCCCGCCATGAGAGTCTTGTGGAGCGTGGGGTGAAGCAGTTTTGCGCTGATCTGGCGGACATTAAAGCGGACCATCCCGCGTTTGCAGGATGTGAATGGGTGTTTCACGTAGCTGCCAAGGCAGGGGTGTGGGGCAGTTACGCCACGTACTACCGCGCCAATGTAACGGCAACCCAGAATGTTATAAACGCGTGTCGCCAGCAGAACATTCGCAAACTGATCTACACCAGTTCACCCAGTGTGGTTTTTGATGGAACTTCCATTGAAGGGGCAAATGAATCTCTCCCCTACCCGACCCGCTATGCTGCACCCTACCCGGAGACTAAAGCCATTGCAGAGCAACAGATTCTTAATGCCAATGACGAAAACCTTGCTACGGTGGCGCTGCGGCCACACCTGATCTGGGGACCAGGAGATAACCATCTTGTGCCACGCATTGTTGAGCGCGGGCGCAAAGGACAACTGCGCATTGTTGGCAAGGGCGACAATCTGGTGGACTGTGTCTATATTGACAACGCCGCCATCGCCCACATGTGTGCGGCAGAAAAACTCACCCCAGGTGCCCACATTAGCGGAAAAGCTTACTTCATCTCTCAGGGTGATCCACGTCCTTTGTGGGAGATTGTAAACTCTATCCTCGCATGTGCCGATATGGCAGAAGTGAAACGCCACATTCCAGCCCCCATCGCGTATGCCGCTGGCTGGCTGATGGAAAAGATATATGCCGGTCTCAATATCAAAACCGAGCCCCGCATCACCCGTTTTGTTGCGCGGGAGCTTACCACCGCACATTGGTTTGACATCTCAGCCGCACAACGCGACCTGGGTTATAAACCGCGAGTTTCAATTGAACAAGGGCTGGAAAACTTACGCGCTCATTTGCGTAACACTTGTAGGTAAAACAGTGCACATAAACATATAAAATTCACCCTTGACTTATGTAACATACTATTTTCACACAGGAAGTTATTTGTGCGTAAAAAATGTGCAGCAAGGGGAAACTATCCTTAAATACGCTAGTTAGCCCCCCTGCACAGCCGCTTTCCCAAATGTTATCCACAGGGTCGTGTTGATACCTGAGCCCCTGTGGATGGAGGCAAAAAATGCCTGTAATAACATTTCACCTTCACATTTCTGCAGATGAGTTTTTACGCTACTATCAGGGGCAAGCCAGCAGCGTCAGCGTTACAGCCGATGATGGGCGCCGCCTACGTTTGCCCGCAGTAAGGTTCCGCCCTTTTCTTGAGCGCACAGGTGTGCATGGACGCTTCCGTCTAGAATTTGATGCTAACAACAAATTCATTTCTCTAACGCGTATCTAGCTTGATACGTATCGAGGTTTAATTTACGCAATGATAATAACGTTAACTATCCTGGCTGTGGCAGCGGCTTTTTTTATTTCTGGCCAAGTCCGTTCTGATCTTGTGGCACTGAGTGCATTAATCCTCATGATGCTGTGCGGTATTCTGACTCCGGTTGAAGCACTGAGTGGATTTTCCAACTCTATTGTTGTGATGATGATCGGCCTGTTTGTGGTGGGCGGGGGGATATTCCACACCGGCTTAGCGAAGATGGTGAGCAGTAAGTTGTTGCAATTATCGGGCACCAACGAAACTACACTGCTGATTGCGATAATGTTGGTGGCAGCAGTATTCAGCACCATGGTGAGCAACACTGGCACCGTCGCAGTTATGATGCCTATCGTTGTCAGTATCGCCGTCAGCGCGCAGATAAATCCTGGCCGACTGTTGATGCCACTGGCTTTTGCCAGCAGCTGTGGTGGTGTTATGACTCTGATCGGTACGCCGCCAAACCTGGTGATTCAGCAGACCCTGATTGCCAGAGGGCATGAAGGGCTATCCTTTTTCTCCTTCACCCCCATCGGTCTAGTTGGCTTATGCAGCGGAATTATTGGTCTGCTCTTTCTACGTAAATTTTTACCCGCCAACGAGGTAGTGAAGGGCAAAAAACATAAAAGACGCTCAGTTGATGAACTCGCGACCCGTTACCAGCTGGCAGGGAATCTGTTCCGCGTGCGGGTGAAAGAAAACTCCACAGTTAAATTCAAAAAACTAGCTGAACTTGATATTTCGACCCAGTTCGGGCTGAATATTATTGAGGTGCGGCGTAAAACCTCGACTAAAAACCAATTTCTCAAGACGATTGACCAAGAGATTGGTGGTCCAGCGACCCGCATTGCAGTGGGCGATATCCTCTACCTGTACGGCTCTTTTGACGCTGTGTGTGAGTTTGCAAAGACCTGTGGCCTACTCCTGCTGGACAATCAGGCACCCGAAAAACAGCATGACCCTAGTGCTGAGCGCTACGCCACCGCACAGGTGGGGATAGCAGAAGTGATGCTGACCCCGAGGTCAAGCTTAATTGGTCAACCAGTTATGCGTGCCGGGTTCCGGAATAAATACCGAGTGAATGTTCTCGGGATTCAACGCAAAGACACCTTACTGCTCCACAATCTTAAAGATGTAAAAATGAACCTTGGAGATGCGCTGTTGATTCAGGGCACCTGGGAGGATATCGCCCTGCTCGCCGCGGAGCAGACCGATTTTGTGGTGGTGGGCCAACCTCTGGAAGAAGCGCGCAATGTCACGCTAGATCATAAGGCGCCCATAGCTGCTGGAATTCTGCTCCTGATGATTATTCTGCTGGTTGCTGAGATTGTTCCAGGGGTGGTTTCGGTGATGCTCGCCGCTGTATTGATGGTAGCATTCGGGTGTGTGCGCAATATGGAGGAAGCATACCGCACCATAAACTGGGAGAGTATCGTTCTGATCGGGGGGATGATACCCATGTCGATCGCCATCGAGAAAACCGGTGCAGCGGAGCTGTTATCAAATTCACTCGTAGGTTCGTTAGGCAGTTATGGTCCAGTTGCATTGCTTGCCGGGGTTTATTTTACCGCCTCTTTGCTCACTTTGTTTATTAACAATACTGCCTGTGCCGTTCTGCTTGCCCCGATCGCCTTCACCGCCGCTGGTCACCTTGGGGCCAGCCCGTATCCGTTTTTATTCGCGGTCTCCATAGGTGCCAGCATGTGCTTTGCTTCGCCGTTTTCAACCCCGCCAAACGCCTTGGTGATGTCAGCTGGGCGTTACACCTTCGCTCACTATATTAAAGTTGGGGTGCCCCTGCAGATAATGTTGGGGATTATCATGGTTATCGCACTGCCGTTTTTCTTCCCTTTTTAAACAGGTTCTTCCAAAGTCCTGGGTTGTTACATAACATACACCAAGGCCCCTGAAGCGAAAGTGTTCCAGGGGCCTTTTGGTAAATTCAGCGGTTAAGTGTTGCCTGCCTGCTACTTAGCACGGCGCACTGCACATCTCTATCGCACGCTGGAGGCGCTTGCTACAGCGCTCACGCCCCAACACCAAGGCTACTTCGTAGATCCCAGGAGCGCTGGTACCGCCGGAGAGCGCCACTCGAGTTGGCTGCCCTATCTTGCCAAACTTAAGCCCTGTATGTTCCAACACCTGTTTGAAGGCGTTTTCTATCCCTTCAGCATCAAAGGTAGCATGCTCTAACGCTTCTTTCACCGCCAGAAAAACCGGAACCTGCTCCGCGGTGAAAAATTTCGCTACTGCCTTATCATCGTACTCCAACTCATCCTGATAGTAGAATGCGGCTTTGTGCGCCATCTCTACCATGGTTTTGCTCCGATCCTGCAGGGTTTTAACCACCTCTGCCGCATCTGGACCACCAGCTGTTGTTACTCCGTCACGTTCCAGATATTCGAGGAGCAGTTGTCCAAGGCGCTGTGGAGCGCCACATTTAATATAGTGTTCGTTAAGCCACAACAGTTTCTCCGGATTAAAGACCCCTGCTGAGCGCCCCACATGTTTGAGGGAGAATTTCTCGATCAACTCCTCCATGGAGAAGATCTCCTCATCCCCGTGTGACCACCCTATACGTACAAGATAATTCACCATCGCTTCGGGTAGATAGCCCATATCCCGATAAGCCATAACTGAGGTGGCACCATGACGTTTAGAGAGACGTTTTTTATCATCCCCTAGAATCATAGGTACGTGGGCAAAGTGGGGCACCGGATATCCCAGCGCTGTGTAGATCTGAACCTGACGTGGAGTGTTGTTAACATGGTCATCCCCTCGAACTACGTGGGTAAGCCCCATCTCGGCGTCATCCACCACCACCACAAAGTTGTATGTAGGGGTTCCGTCAGTGCGCTGGATAATCATATCGTCAAGTTCACTGTTATTGAAACTGATATTCCCCTTAATCAGGTCCTTAAACGCGGTAAAGCCTTCGTGCGTGCTTTTAAAACGTATTACGTAGGGCAGTCCGGGGCGTTCTTCTGTCAGATTGCGACAAGTGCCATCGTATTGCGGTTTTTTCCCCTGCTGGATCGCTGTTTCACGCTTTTGATTTAACTCCTCTTCGGTGCAGTAACATTTATATGCTTTACCGCTATCCAGCAGAAACTTAATTTTCTCCCGATATAGATCGAAGCGCTGGGACTGATAAAACGGTCCTTCATCACACTCAAGCCCCAGCCACTCCATAGCGTCGAGAATGGCATCAACCGATTCCTGGGTGGAACGCTCCACATCGGTATCTTCAATGCGTAAAATAAACGTCCCACGCGCTTGGCGCGCAAGGAGATAGTTAAACAGTGCGGTTCTGGCACCGCCAATGTGCAGATAACCGGTGGGACTGGGGGCAAAACGGACACGCATATCAGACATCTATCTACTCCATGCAAAATATTAAAGATTAGCGTTTAACGCTATTATTTAACGCCATTACCTTTGATGTAAAACCGTGAATATACTCCACTCCGGTACAGTTTTCCATCCTTTCCTGTTGCAAAAAACATCAATGAAAAACCGCCGCAGCATACCCCACCACCGCGGCATTATCTCCACTAACCACACCGGAGTGGGTGTACTCCAACACTTCACCCTGACATGGTTTCCCTGCGAGGGCGTTCAAGGTTGTGAGCATCAGGGTAGCGGGGAAAATACCGCACATGCTGATCTGCTGCTCCAGCACATGGGTATACATCTGGCGCGCCTTCCCCTGAGTCAACAGTTCTAATACCGGGAGATCCTGCTGCCGTGCAGCGCTGGCGGAAATATAGTGACTCATATCGCTACTAGTGACGATTAATACATCGCCGCCAGCACCATCCATGGAGCGCAGCACTTCTGCTAGCTCCTGCCCCATTAGTTCGAGCGCCGCGAAACTGTGCGCCTTCAGCATTACCGGGACAATCTCCACATCTGGACGTTGATACTGCAGAAACGGGAGTATCACCTCAAGCGAGTGTTCAAAGCGGTGGGCATCACTGTCGTCGCTAAAGCCTGTTACCCCTTGACATAGCTGGGCACTCAGCTCGGCATTGATTTTCACCACACCCAGAGGGGTCTCCCACGCACCGCGCGCATATACGGCAGCTGCTGCACCGCGCCCCTGATGATTGGGCCCAAGGAGGATCACAGTTGGAGGGATCGCTACCGTACTGAGAGCTTTCGCTGCAGTTGCGCCGGAAAAAACATATCCAGCATGGGGCGCCAACACTCCACGCGCACTGGTTTTCTTCTCCGCCCCAGCGGCACGATAAAATCCTTCAATCTGGCGTTCTAACTCTTCACGATCAGCAGGATAGAACTGTCCTGCGACAACAGGTAAGCGTAGATTTGATGCTAGTGCCATGATTTGCCCCTCCTCTATTTTTGGCTAAAGCCGCCCCATTACTTGTAGCATTCAAGTGTAACATTGAGATCCCTTCAGAGCATCCTCTAACTTTTAACCTCTGTATGGCTGCTGCAAGAGAACAGGTTGAAAAAGGAAAAGCTTGTCTAGTGGAGGTTACACTGAGGTTACTCTGAGGTTACACTGCCTATCCCGTGGAATATGGGGCAAAGCCATTGTGGAGCGGGTATAAAAAAAGCCAGCCTACATGTATGCAGACTGGCTTTTTTAAATGGAGGCCCCGACCAGATTTGAACTGGTGATAAAGGTTTTGCAGACCTCTGCCTTACCACTTGGCGACGGGGCCGAATTTGTGTCATTAGCCTATCCGGCGTAGGCTCGGTAGTGATAACAAATCGTTGCGCATGCTGTCAAGGCAAAAAGTGTTGGCGTGCCCTCGGCAAGCAAAACATGCCTGAATTATTCATTTTCTGAGGTTTCAAAGTGTTTTTGAACCGAATTTAATTTGCCTTGCATAGTGTGTTCTTGATCACGCCTGTCGTCAATTTTAATCAGCGTTGAGACGCGTTGGGCACCGGCGTTAAAAGGTGATTCATGCATTTTGGCCACCAGCGCAAAAATTGCATCAATATCCCCTTCCAAAATAGTCCCCATAGGGGTGAGTTGATATTTAAGTCCTGATTCTTTTACCAAAGTAAGACATCCAGCGACAAACTTTGAAATACCACCAGTTCCCTCTCCCAGAGGGGTGCAACTTATCTGCACTACTGCCATAATGTTCTCCTACCCAATAGTTGGAAAAAGGTTTTCACAGCGTCAGCTTACTTCATACTCCAGGGTCGAATCCTTGAGGCTTTTAAACAGATGCCGCTGTGCTGCATTACCTATTGCGGCCACATAGTCTCCCCTGGCAAAGATAAAATCCGGCTCCGGATTGGGGATAAAGGATCCATCCCGAATAACTCCAACCACAGAAACTCCCGCCTTGCTACGTAAGTCGAGTTGGCGCAGATTGCGCCCCACCATGGGGTTGTCCTCTTCAAGCTTTTCCCACGAAAGTTCGAGCAATTGACGCGCGTTCATCAGTTGCGTGATATCGTTCAGGTCATCCTCAGAGTCCATGATGGGATGGTAAAGCTCTTTACGGATCGTATCTGTATATTCCTGAATCTGATGTATCGGAATATCGATATGCAGCAGAGCCTGGCGTGCAATCTCAAGCCCAGCTTCTAATTCAGGAAGTATTACCATATATACCCCCATATCGTACAGGGCGCGCATCTGCTCCTCCCCCTCAGCACGCACTACGATGCTAAGATCGGGACGCACCTGATGGGTATGTTGTACAATTGACTGCGCCACAATAGGTGCTGGGATGGTTATGAGCAACTGCTTGGCGTTTTCGATCATGGCCGCTTCCAGCACTACATAGTTGCTCGCATCTCCATAAACTGTGGGCAATCCAGCCGCCTTACACTTTTCGAAATTGCGATGTCCAGCCTCAACAATAACCAAGGGGACATCCAGCTGGCGCAGCACCCGCGCCACATGCTGCCCCACTCTGCCCCCACCAGCAATTACAATATGATCCTTAAGGCTCATATCAGGCATATTGATGGTTTCAAGCGCCTCATGTTTGGAACTTTTACGCCACCATTGGTACAGCGGAGCGGTAAACCCCGATACAATGGGGGTCAAAACCATACTGATGATGGTAGCGGAGATGACAAACGAATAGTTGGACTGGCTTAAAGCACCACTTGAAAAGCCGATCTGGGTTAGAAGAAAGGAAAATTCACCAATCTGAAACATCGCCAGTGCCACCGCTAACGGAACCACGTTACGATAACCAAAGCCCCGCGCAATGCCCCCCATCAGCACTCCTTTCCCTAACGCAACAAGGGCAACCATGAAGAGGATGTCGGCTAAATTGGCAAACAAAAACACCGGATCGAGGAGCATCCCCACCGAGGTGAAGAACAACAGCCCGAACAGGTCACGTAGAGGGATGATATCGCTAAGAGCCTGATGCCCATAGTCCGATTCACTCAGAACAATCCCCGCCACAAACGCACCAAAAGGGAAAGAAAGCCCTACCAGATAGGTGGCGTAGCCAATTCCAAGCCCAATGGCAGTTACACACAGTAAAAACAGTTCGCGCGAGTTCCAGCGCGCAATAAGTTTCAACACATACGGAAGCCAACGGGTCCCTAAGAGTAACATCACGGTGATAAACAGCGCCCCTTTCAGGACTGCAAACACCAAAGTAGAGGAGCCCGCCTGTGGATTACTGAGTTGCGGCAACAAAATCATCAGCGGTACAACTGCCAGATCTTGCACCAGCAGAATACCGATCATAACCCGGCTTGAGAGGGTACCCAGCATCCCTTGATTCATCAGGGTTTTCAGGATTACCATGGTGCTGGAGAGGGAGACAATCCCCCCAAGCCACATAGAGGGGATATGCTCCCACCCGAGCCATTGGCCGATAAAATAGCCGTAGACAATGGTAAGAACTATCTGGATTGGGGCACCAATTAGTGCGATGGAGCGGACTGGACGGAGTTCTTTAAGGGAAAATTCGAGACCGATCCCGAACAGAAGCAGAGCAACCCCTATTTCGGCGAGTTTTTCAATTTCGTGGGCATCGCTGACGGTTATCCCTGCCGTGAATGGCCCCACCGCAACCCCAGCGAGGATGTAGCCGAGCATAAGGGGTTGCTTCAGCCGTTGCGCAACCAATGCACCGGCAAGCGCTGCCACAATAATGATAACTATGTCTGCAGCAATTCCCATTCAGACCCCCACCTTGAGGTTGAAAGTACAGAAAAAAAAGGCTAAAACTCGAAAGTTTTAGCCTTTAATATTCACCTATTAATTGGTGCCGAAGGGGAGACTCGCCCACTTCGGCGCCGCCGTCCGGGCGGCTTCTGCGTAGGCTCCCCTACGCGCGCTGGCGCGTCCATCCATGGACGCTTTTCAGACATTCAGTCTGCGCTTGCTCCGCTTCGAGTCTCTTGTGCAAAATTGGAAGTGTATCTGAATCTACTACCGTATCGGGTAGCGGTTACTTATTTAATGGTGCCGAAGGGGAGACTCGCCCACTTCGGCGCCGCCGTCCGGGCGGCTTCTGCGTAGGCTCCCCTACGCGCGCTGGCGCGTCCTTCCATGGACGCTTTTCAGACATTCAGTCTGCGCTTGCTCCGCTTCGAGTCTCTTGTGCAAAATTGGAAGTGTATCTGAATCTACTACCGTATCGGGTAGCGGTTACCTATTTAATGGTGCCGAAGGGGAGACTCGAACTCCCACATCCTTGCGGACACTAGAACCTGAATCTAGCGTGTCTACCAATTCCACCACTTCGGCACGAACAGGGGGTTTATACCAAATTGATTCTGACAATGCAACGAAAAAGGTTGGCGCAAGCTAGTTAAACGTACCCACCTTTGCAGCACAAAACCATCTACTTTTTACCCATAATGGCGCGAGAAATGCTATGTACATGATCGCCAATTTTTTCAAAATTGTGCAACATATCGATGAAGATGAGTCCGGGAATTACTTCACACTCTCCAGTATGCAGACGCTCAATATGGTGCTTACGATATTTATCTTCCAAGTCATCAATATGGTTTTCTAGATCATGTGCGTGTTGTTCAATTTTGATCTTACGTTCTTCTAGCGCTGTAGTTATAAAATCGAGAAATTCCTTAGCCTTGGCAGCTAAGGTTGCAATCTCGTCGTTCGCCATATCGGAAAACTTTGCTTTTTTATCTATTTTGCGCTCATTCAGCTCCCATAGATTTTCACAGTAATCTCCCACTTTTTCCAGGTCATTAACCATGTGCATGAGTGAAGAGATCTCTTTGGACGCCTCCTGCGTTACAGGACGCTGGGAGATAGCCACAAGGAAGTTGATAATCTCCTGTTGCAACATATCGAGCATATCTTCGGTTTTACGCAACTCCTTCAGCATGCGTAAATCATTGCGATGGAGAAAATCAATGGTGCGATTGAGGCAGTTCTGTGCAATTTCAGCCATACGTACAGTCTCTGCACGCGCTTGGCTTAAAGCCAATGGTGGAGTCTCCAGCATGCGATTGTCGATATATTTAAGTTGCACATCCATATCGGATTCATCTCCGGATATCAACTTGCTCGCCAGAGTGGCTAACACTCCAATAAAGGGTAAAAACACTAAGGTATTGACTATATTGAACAACGTATGGGTGTTGGCGATATGTCTTGCAATATAGGGTTTATCTCCCACCTCTAGCCCATAGCTAACTGCCTGCTGCTGGGTAGAGATGGCAAAATCCGCCATCCCGGGGGTAACCGCTTCGATGAGGCTGGTAAATTGCGGGAAAAATACAAGCATATACCCCACCCCAATAACATTAAACAGAAAGTGACATAGGGCAGTTCTTCGAGCTGCGACATTGGTGCCAATTGCCGCAATATTGGCGGTAATAGTCGTACCGATATTTTCCCCCAAAACTATCGCAACACTGGTCTCAAAGCTGAGAATGCCACTGGAGGCAAGCGCCAGAGTAATACCGATAGTGGCACTACTACTCTGGACAATCATAGTGATTATCGCGCCTACAATAACGGCAAGAAACAGATGATCCCCAACCAGAAGGAACACTTGGTTCAGTTCGCCGCTGTCTCTGATCGGATCAAAGGCGGTTTTCATTACTGAAAGACCGTAAAATATAAAACCGAAACCCAGCACCGCTTCGCCGAAGTAGATCCAGCTTTTTCTGCGGCTGAACATCTTCAGCCCAACCCCAAGACCAATAGCAGGGAGCGCAAATTTAGTGATTTTAAACGCAATAAGCTGAGCGGTTATGGTGGTACCTATATTGGCACCTAGCACCACCCCAATAGCTTGAATCAAAGACATCAACCCTGCGTTTACAAAGCCGATGACCATTACTGTGGTAGCGCTGGATGACTGGATAATTGCAGTAACTACAATACCAACAAGGGTAGCAATAAACCTGTTGTTAGTTAGTGCAGCAAGGATCTTGCGCATGCGGTCACCAGCGATCTTCTGTAACCCATCCGACATAATCTTCATGCCATACAGGAACAGACCTAAACCACCAAGCAAACCGAATAAAAGATGCTGACTAGTCATGCTAAAAACCTCCGAAATAGCACATTTAAGCACACAGAACTAACTCTGACCCAAACACTTACACCATCTAACTCAGGCAAGGCTACATATTGCAAATCTTTGGATTGACGAATGTATATCATTGTACATACATGCTGCTTTTATTTGCCCTGGGTTATAAAAAAAGGTGCCCGAAGGCACCTTGCTAATGCTGCAAAATATTAGAAAAAATATGTTAAGTTAGCGGCAAAGAGGTATGCATCACTCTCATAAGTTCCAGTCTGGATATTATTGTTAACGTCCCGATCATCGAAGTCAACCCACATATACGCAAAGTCAAACACCGCACGCTCCCCTTTGAAACCAAAACCGAAGGTGTAGTTATTCCGATCCGCATCCGGGAGTTCCGGGCCGATAGTGTCATTGGGAATGGGGTTATTGTCGCGCGCATAGCCTAAGCGCAGGTCAAAGGTTTCGGTAACTGCGTACTGCATTCCAACCCGATACGCCCACACATCGTTCCAGTCTTTACGGGTCAAAGAATTGGGTAAAACGTCATTTTCGTCAAAGTAGATATTCAGGCTGCTGTAGGAACTCCAGCCAAAGTGATCCGCATCAAACTCTACCGTGAGACGTTCAGTTGGTTTCAGAGCAATCCCAAAGCTCCACATATCTGGCAGGGTGATTTTGGTTACAGCTCCGACTGAGTAAATCATATCGGAATAACCCATTTGGGTGTAAAAACTTTGCCCAGCTGTAGTGATCTGATAGTCGGCATCTCCATCAAAATCGAGTTCAATTTCGCTGCGGTAGGATACCCCGATAGAGATGCGCTCACTTGGTTTCCACAGTAGACCGGCGTTATACCCCCAGCCATCACCATCCGCCTCCATTTCCAGTTCACCCATTTGAATAACTTGTTCGCCAGGTGCAGTAGCATAGCCTGGTATCCCTTTGGCCGTGAAAGCGTAGGTATCGGTGCAAGAGGATTTTTCCAGCCACACATCGGCATAGGTGTAATTAATACCCACTGCCACTGCCAGATTCAGAGAATCAAAACGATACGCAATGGTTGGATTTATATTAACAGGCTTAATGGCTATCTCTTTGATCTCGTCGCGGAAAGGACTGGTGGTGTCCCAACGCTTCGCCAGCGGGAACAAGGAGCTGATGCCGATGCCAAAAGCCCACGGAGAGTCTGCTTTACTGGTGGTGATATAGAAGTTTGGAGGGAAAAAGATATCATCGCGCGCCTTGGTACTTCCACTCTTCTCAATACCTAGGCCTGCAGCTCTATCGCCCAGTTTTGTGGTGCCCGAAAATTTCGTTTCCGGTACATTAATAACAGTAACCCCAAGGCTGATCGCCGTGCCTTCAGAAAACGCAATTCCGGCAGGATTATAAAACACCGCGGAGGGATCATCTGCTTGCGCGACAAAGGCGTTCGCCATCCCCATTGCTTTGGCACCCTGCTCACGAATATGAAACCCAGAACCCATGCTTGTAAGCGGGATAACCACGCACATAACAATCAGCCCCAATAGAGTTCTTACCTTCATCCCCTCACCTTCCCTCTTCACCTTGCATATAAGTTTTGGATCCTTGTTTGATACTTTTTGCGAAAATATCAAAACTGTGGCAGAAAAACTAAAAACGGGGCTGTTATATCGTTAATAACACTATCGTGCAAGGGAAAACCTTTTATACTCCAATGTAGATATCTATTTGGATTTCTTTACCTTATTGGTTGCATAAAGAGCAGCAAAGATCACCGCGCATATAATCAAGCTAATAAAGATATCGCCTACGCTCATGTTGTTTTTCCTTTAATGTGTTGTTCAATAGGTGCGGTCAGGGTCGGGAAAGGTATTAACCTTGGCATCTCTACCTACGTTTTTGTATATTTTAATGTTGTCCCAAGGTTGATCCAGGATGCCATCGTGGATTGCCCAACTCCTGCCGCGCACAGTTGATGCCATGTCTGGATGGCGAAACGGGGTGGACTTATCCAAACGTTTATGCAGAATGCCACCCGGCTGAAACTCGGCATTGATCCAATGCATGAGTTGTTTACCCGTGGTGTAGTCAAAGCCGTAGTTTTCGTAGCGAATCGCATTGCTGTACGACAGAGGCTCCGCCACAATGATATCCACCCCAAGAGCGGCGACAAAACGTTCAAAGCGGCGGAAAAAATTTTTAAATGTTTTTAACCCGCGCCGTACTTGATATGGCGATAGCCCTGCTTTCATCGCCTTGATCTCTTCATCGATATTGCGCCGCAGGGTACCGAAGGAGTTTTCCCGTCCATGTGTATCCACGTCTACATTAAAACGGGGCGCATCCGGATCGTTGATAAGGCAAAAAGAGAGTTCCACCTGACCGAAATGGGTATCCGCCACTTCGACGAAAAACACACTGTCCATGTCGGTGGGGTCACGTTTTACTGCCAGACGCAGAAGCCCTAACCCTTTGGGCGCAATGATATCAATTTTATGCGTTCTGCTCGGAGCCATTAGGGTATTACGGTCAAAACCGAAGCGGGTAAAGACGATCTCCGGCACAATTTGTGCGTATATGGCCTCTTTCTCGAGCTGCGGCAATTCGTTGATATCCAGAAGAGAAAACAACGGCAGACCATATGGATCGATGAGGTGTTCCACTTTGAGGTCACTGCTGTCCATAGCGCAGGTCATGCCATCCCTCCGGGGCGGATGTGGTGCAGAGGAAATATTCTGCGCTCCAGAAAGGCAATGTTTTCGTCCAGTGCTTTTTGGGCGCGGGCAAAATCGTCAGGATTGGCCAGATGGGGTGGATCGCGCAGGAGGGTTTGGTCAATGCCCAGTTCATGCACAATAGCCTGAAACTTCAGCGGAAGCACATACTCCAGGTCAACATCGAGCATAGCTGCCCAAAGCATTGTCCATGCGCGCGCCACATTGATGCTGTGATATCCTCCACCACCAACAGCAACCCAGGGTAATCCTGTAGCCATAAAACGGCGTGCTGCGTACTCCATAAATGCCGTAGTACCTTCGAGGCGCGTAAGCGGGTCGGTACGCATGAAATCTGCCCCCATCTGCGTAATAAGCAAATCGGGCTTGTACGCCTCTATCAGAGGGAGAACTATACGCTGGAGTGCTTGTTCGAGGATGAGATCATCGGAGTGGGGCGCTAGGGGGATATTGACGCTGTAGCCGTACCCCTTCCCTTCTCCCGACTCGCGCACAAAGCCTGAATAGGGATAAAAATCTTTCCCACTTTCGTGCAGAGAGATAGTTAGTACCTGATCGGTGGAGTAAAACGCCTGCTGTACTCCATCGCCGTGGTGTGCATCGATATCAACATACACGACCCGTTTCCCCTGCTCTAGCAGCGGCTGGAGAGCCACAACGACGTCATTTAGATAGCAAAACCCCGAAGCGCGCGCAGCAAAACCATGATGCCACCCCCCCGCCATACTAAACGCGGCGCGTCTACCGTGCTGCATAACCTCACGCACCGCGGTGATGGTGCCGCCACACATAAGGGAAGCCCAGTCATACAGCCCCTCGAACACAGGATTTTCTATATCCCCAAGGCTGTATTTGAAGTTGGCATAACTGTTATTATCACGACTGTACTGCTCCAGAACATCGAGATAGTCGCTACGGTGAAATTTAAGTAATTCTTCGCGGGTGGCGGGGACAGCATCAACGATCTGTACGTTTGAATGCCTAGTCAGACCGCACGCTTCCATGAGATCGTAGGTAAGACGATAGCGCTCTACCTTCATCGGGTGGAGAGTACCGTAAGAATAAGTGTCAAAACGGCGTGAATATATAAGAGCCAGATCTTTGTCCATATTGAGCTCTATGCAATCCTTTTATTTTTCAGGTCACACATTTAACGGTTACGCTCGGGATAGTACACGCGATCACCGGGGTTGCACAAGGTGGTTAAACGTTAATGGCAGCGCAATTGCTAACTACCGACGCTATTGTCACCCCTGCTTTAATGTATAGGCACATCAAGGTACGTCTCACTACTAGGCAAACAAACACATACTCTTTGGCACTTTTGTGTATTCATTGCAAGGTGTGATTTTTCAAAGACTGCATCAAAATATATGCCTTGTTGCCTCCATTGCCTCCAAAGGTGTATAACCAACAACGTTCGCCTCAATCGGTTACATAGAGTAAATAAAGTAAATAATTTTATCTTAGAAGGATATTTTCACATGCTTACAGGCAAACAAGTGCGCTATCTACGCAGTCTCGGTCACCATTTGCAGCCAGTTGTCATGGTTGGAAAAGAGGAAGTAAATGACCAGGTTATCGCTTCGGTTGATCAAGCCCTGCTGACACACGAACTTATCAAAGTAAGGTTACAAGAGGGCTGCACCACGCCGCGTGCCAAAGTCGCCGAAACTCTAGCTCAGGGTACTGGTGCAGAGGTGGCTCAAGTGCTAGGTCGTACCATCCTGCTGTATCGCACTTCAGATAAAAATCTGATTGAGCTGCCAAAAGCTAGATAGGATACAGATGCGCATCATCAGTGGCAGTGCGCGCGGGAAGCGGCTGCGAACCTTTAAAGCCAACACTATCCGCCCAACCAGTGACAGAATACGTGAAGCATTGTTCAGTATTCTCACCAGCAAAATAGGCAGCTTAGAAGGAGTTCGGGTGCTCGACATCTGTGCTGGTACTGGCGCTTTAGGCATTGAAGCTCTTAGTCGTGGAGCCCAACGCGGGGTATTCATTGACAATAATCGTCAGGCTGCTGAAATCATAACGCACAATTGCCGCGTGTGTGAGGTGGAGAAATGCGCTGATATAATCAAAGGTGGGTTCGAAACAACCCTCCCCCGCCTTGATGAATCTGGGTTTGAGTTGATCTTCGTCGACCCGCCCTATAATAGAGGTATGCTCCCTGAAATAATTACCCTTATCAGCACCCTGAATCTGCTGGCCTCTGGAGGAATAATCTGTGCTGAAGAAAGCAAAAGTGCGCACGTTCCCCCTGGTATCGGTCACTATTTTTGTATCGATATGCGCACCTACGGAGATACCTGCATCTATTTATTTAGTGCAGATACAGCATAAAAAGGAGAAATATGTATGGGCAAAACCATTGTTGGCAAAACCATCGCAGTCTATCCAGGCTCGTTTGATCCAGTGACCAATGGACATATTGATATAATTTGCCGCGGTTTAAAGGTTTTTGACAATATCATCGTAGGGGTAGCGAAGAATCCCGCAAAAGAAAACCTGTTTACTGTGAATGAGCGGGTAGAGATGTTGCGCGAAGCGCTGGGAAACAATCCACGCATCCGCGTAGATGTGATTGACGGGCTTTTGATAGACTACGTCAAAAGCCAGGGCTCCAATATCATTATCCGCGGGCTGCGCGCAGTATCGGATTTCGAGTATGAGTTTCAACTCGCACAAGTAAACCACTCGGTGGAAGAAGAAATTGAAACCATGTTCATGATGACCTCGGTACGCTACGGCTACTTGAGTTCATCCATTGTAAAAGAGATGGGTTCATTAGGTGGAAACATTACTGATTTCGTTCCCGAGTGTGTCCTGCGGCGCATACGGGAGAAATTCCCCCTTGCCAAGTAAAACCTGCATCAGAGTAAATGCATGAAACAGTGGGTCTGAGGGATCACCCGCACATCAAGGGCATAGGCGCTAAGAATATCTTGTTGGCGCAGCAACGTTGTTCCAGAAATGCTACAGCGCCCGTTAATAGTACGCGGCTGGAGCACCACGTCAAAATTGGCCCCAGCGGATGGAAGTGTGCTGGTAAGAAGTTTAGCCGCAGTGTGAAGCTCAGCGTCTGGAGTGGAATCACCCACCACCAGTTTTACACAGCACTGTGCCTGGAGCGCGAGGCGGAGAAAATCCCGATGCAACTCCCACGGGGTAGATTCCCCAGTCTGTGATTCTAGCTTGATATCCATCACCACCCACTCAAGCCATGGTATGACCTGCTCCAGCGCATGCGGTAGCGTTCCGTTGGTTTCAAGCTGGATCGGCAGAATGTTGCCCAAGTGAGGCAGCCACTCCTGCAACAACTCCGCATGGAGGAGTGGCTCACCCCCGGTGAAAGCAAATGAGTGATGTGAGTGCTGACACGTACTGCGTGAATCAAGCAAAGAATGGGTATAATCTACCAGGGTTGTGAGCTCTACCGGATTATCCCAGGTCGTGAAGCATCCACTTCCTGGCACCTTTTCCACCCTACATCTCTGGCGCGGAGTATGTGGAGTGTCGCAGTAACCGCACTGCAGATTGCACCCGGCAAAGCGCACAAATATCTGGCGCCGCCCCAGTAGAGATCCTTCTCCCTGAATGGAGGAAAACACCTCAATGAGTGGCGCTGCGGCGCGTGCTTTAGGTACGGGAGTAGCTGGCACAGGCATTGTCTGATTCCCACACGTTTACCGAATCAACTATAACTTCATCATCAGTAAAAACTTTACACAACTCTTCAAAAAGATAACGCGCGATATTCTCTGAAGATGGGCTCTTTTCTTTAAATGGCTCTAGATCATTAAGATACTTGTGATCCAAGGTGTCAAGAATAGCGTTGGTTTTTCTTTTTAGTATTTTAAAGTCCAGACCAAGACCGGCCTTGTCCAAGTTTTCTGTTGCTACAACTACTTCAACCTTCCAGTTATGTCCATGCAGGTTTTCGCAATCTCCTTGGTAATTAATTAAATTGTGTGCGGCAGCAAAATGGGTCAATATTTTAAGACGATACACAGCAATTATCCTCTATTTTCAGGGTTAAAATGGGTTTTGCTCAGACTGGTGCTGTTCCGGATCAGGAACATATTCACCTGCTACACGATAATCTTCATCGAACCACTTGCCCAGATCGACATTGCGGCAGCGCTCGCTGCAAAACGGACGCCATGAATTATCGTGCCACTCGGTAGATTTATCACAAACTGGGCATTTAATCTTCACTCAATCGCCTCCATGTTATATCCTTAAGGTTAAAGCACCAGTTAAGCACTGGAACAGGTTTAAAACTTGCACATCCGACTTGCACATCCGATATAGATCACTAAACACTGAATCGTTTACCCCTAGGGAGTTTAATCATTTAATGGCACCAGAGCAACCACCACTAAGTTTGGCCGCTGAACTGCAGGCAGATCGCGAATGTACTCAGATATTGCGTGATTTTCACACCCATTTAATTGAACAGCAAACCGATCCTCTTGTAGCAGGGAGTCTGGCCCAAGGGGCAGATTATTTTCTGCGGGATTTTATCATCAGCGCTTGCCGCAGCAGCATATTCACACCCCATAGAGACTGTGTCAAACAATTTGCCGGGCACTGGTACATTGTTAACAACCTTGAGCCTACCGAAGAAGAGCTTCTACCGGTGTTGCTGGGAGTTGCAGCATTCTACACCTTCCTTGCGCAACACCATGATGTGGACACTCACCTCGTAGCACAGATATGCAATGACTGCGCAGATATGCAATGGTTCAAACAACGTCTTGAAGAGTTTTGGGCTATTGAAGGCGATGGTTATTTTAAGTGGCGCGCAGAATGTCCTTTGCCCGCCTCAAGCACTTAAATATATTTAAATATCGAGCTCATTATGTCTAACAATATAGAACCTAATCCAGATCTGAGCAACGCTCCGTTACGCGCCACTCGCGTTGCTATTCTAGCTTCGCTCCTCCTTGCTGGGGTAAAGCTTGTTACCGGAGTTTTATCCGGCTCTTTGGCTTTACTCTCTTCCGGCATGGATTCTATTATCGATATCTTTATGTCGATGTGTAACTACCTGGGATTGAAAAAGGCCAGTGAACCTGCGGATGAACAGCATCCATACGGACATGGAAAATTTGAAACATTAGCGACTCTGTTTCAGGGGCTGTTTATTACGGCATCGGGAAGTATTATAATCTTTGAAGGGGCGCGCCGTCTGCACCAAGGCGTTCAGGTCCAGACCTTTGATCTCGGCCTTGTTGTTCTTGCCGCGAGTGCAGTAGTGGCATGGTTTATCAGTAGACACCTTGTCCGGGTGGGGAAGAAATACGATTCCAGCGCACTGCGCGCCGATTCCCTGCATTATGCTACTGATGTATATAGCAACATGGGGCTATTTGCTGGGCTTGCAGCGGCTAAAATATTTCACTGGAACTGGATGGACCCGTTACTTTCCATAGTAATTGGAGTGTACATCATCTGGCAGGCGGGGAAATTGTTACGTCTTAGCCTAAATGAATTTTTAGAAAGCAGTTTGCCGATGGATGAAGTGCGCGCAATCACCCGGAGTATTGATCAGGTTTCAGAGCGCTTTAACGACTACCATCGCCTCCGCACACGCACCGTCGGCAACAAGCGTATGGTGGACCTGCATCTACGCGTCTGTAGATTAGAGACCATAGAACAGGCGCATGCAACTGCGCGCCTTATTGAAGATAATATCCACACAGTCTTGCCCCAGGCGGATGTCACCATTCACCTGGAGCCAGTTCCCTGTGAAGAATGTCATAAAATGCCTGTGTGCGAGTGTACGAACATAAGCAGCATGGCATGTGGTTTAAAAGGGACACCGCTGACGGAAAAAAACGCTACCGACCCAGCATAATTCCAAGTTTTTCTGCCGCCTGCACCATTTCCCCTTCAGGATCAACTAGGTTCAACGCTCCAACAGCAGCTTCGATGGGAGACGAGCACACCTCACGCCCATTCAGGGAGGTCATCTGCCCAAACTTTCCCTCGGCGACAAGGTCTACGGCCTTTACACCGAACCTGCTTCCGAGGATACGGTCAAAATGTGTGGGGGTACCGCCACGTTGTAGATGTCCCAATACTACGGTTCGTACCTCCATCTCTAAGCAATTGGTAAGCTGTTCCGCCACGGCATGTCCGATCCCTCCCAGGCGCTTTACCCCTGTAGAGGTAGCTCCGGCTTCGGCCTGCACTACTTGGTCGCCATCTTTAGGATACGCTCCTTCAGACACAACTACGATAGAAAACCTGCGCCCTGAGTTACGTCTCGAACGGATGGAAGCGCACACTTTGTCGATATCAAAGGGGATCTCGGGCAAAAGGATCACATCTGCACCTCCTGCAATGCCAGACTCAAGGGCAATCCAACCAGCATCGCGCCCCATCACTTCCACTACCATTACGCGTTGATGACTTTCAGCGGTGGTGTGGAGTCGATCCAGAGCTTCAGTTACCACCCCCACAGCAGTGTTATAGCCAAAGGTTACATCGGTGGCGCGCAAATCATTGTCTATGGTTTTGGGTACTCCTACAACATTCATCCCCAGCTTTTGCAGATGCAGCGCGATTTTAAGGGTTCCATCCCCCCCCACTGCAATCAGAGCATCCGCTCCCAGTTTTTTGAAATTTTCTACCACCTGAGGTGTAACATCTTTCCATACAGTTTTCCCGTTTTCCTGCACCGGGTAATTAAGGGGATTGCCGCGGTTACTCGTGCCAAGGATGGTGCCACCGAGCTGCAAAATTCCTCGGGTAGAATCCAAGGTGAGTTCCATTGCTGGGGTGCCTTCGAGCAAACCATCAAATCCATCTTTTATCCCTAATACGCGCCAGCCGTGGTTCTTGATTGCGGAACGGACTACGCCGCGGATCACTGCGTTAAGTCCAGGGCAATCTCCGCCGCCAGTGAGAATTGCAATTGTCTTAGCCATGTTGTTACTCCTTGCTGGTTATTCTGCCCCGTGTGCGGGTGCAGTATTACGTGTCGCTATCGCCAACGTACCAAAACCGTGTGCGCGTGCGAGATCAACTACCGAAATAACGCGTCCGTGCTTTACCTCTTTATCTGCAAGCAACTTAAAACTTGTTGTGGCAGCATTGCCGGTATAGTTTTTCAACAGTTTTTCAAGCTCAGCCATATCCACTTCGCGCTCATTGAAGTGAATGCTCCCATTTTCTTCCAAGTACACCTTGACCTCAGCCTGCTCCCCTTCCGGAGTCCCCGTTGTGGCCTGGGGCAGATTGATCCCAATGGCAGATGAATCGATAAAAGATGTGGAGATCATGAAAAAAATGAGGAGTAGAAACACCACGTCAACCATGGGAGTTATCTCTATCCTCACTTCATCACGTTTTTTTCGTCTGAATGCCATAGTTGATGCTAGCTCTGCCGTTCAATGGAATGAGAATCTGTGGCAAGTTTATCTACCAGCTTCAATGAGCTGAGTTCAAACTCATCCGCGAGGATATCTGCCTTGCTGGTCAGATACTTATGCAACAATAAAACAGGGATAGCGACTGCCAACCCCGTTGCAGTAGTGATAAGCGCTTCAGAAATCCCCGCTCCCAGGGTTTCAGGGGTTCCCACCCCCTGAGCTGCGAGTTCGTTAAATGCACGGATCATCCCCAGCACTGTCCCCAGCAATCCAAGGAGCGGAGTGATGGCAGCAATAGTACCGAGCAGGCCCAGATAGCGCTCTAGTGCCACAACCTGATACGCACCTGCTTCTTCTACCAGGGTTTTAATGTGCTTACGTTGTGCTCCGGCAGCGTTAAGTGCTGCGAGAAAGATATGTGAAAGCATAAAGTTGCTCCGCTCACACACCGCTTTGGCTTCATCAATTCGTTCGTTTGCCACCAAAGACTGCACTTCCGCATATAGCTTAACCCCACGCCGCTGCAAAGATACATATGTCCATAGACGCTCGAAAAAAATCCCCAATGCCAGCACTGAGCAAGCCAGGATGGGGTACATGAGCAAACCACCCTTCGCAAACAGCTCCAGCAGATATGAACCAGAATCAAACATCTATCTCTTTTTTATCCTCGTCAGCGGGTGTGATTTCATCTGCAGGTAACGCGATAACATCGGCGCTGGTGTTGTTGTGCACAACGGTGGGTTTCTCAGGGTTAATGCTAGTTTTTTCATCCTCAGATGGATCCGAGGCAGAGGAGAGAACCTCATCCGCCGCCAGACTCGCTTCCTCCTCCTGCCCCTCAACAAACTGAGCATCACTAACTGTGGTTGTCGACCCACCTGAGTCGGGAGCAGATGCTGTTGTTGAGTCAGTAGCTGAATCAGTTGCGGCACCTGTAGTGTATGCAGCTCCAGCCGCTCCAGCCGCAGCGCTGGAGGCAGTATAACTCCCTGCAGAACTTGAGGAAGTTTCAGAGGTACTTGAAGTGTTTGTGTCTAACGGCTCCGTCTGCGGTTTTTTATATTTATCTTTTTTATTTTTGCCTTTTTTGTTTTCTTTGCTGCTCTCACTTACTCCAGAACGTGCGTTTTTAAGCTGACGCTTCAGTTGCATGATCTTGAGCGTAGAACCAAATGACGCCACTATCATACCAAGAACAAAGGTGATAATCAGAATCAGGAAAAGCTCAATTTCGGGAGTAGCGTAGTTCCAGAATTCCACTACAATTTTCTCGGTGTTGTCGCGCACAAATATAAACAACAGTGCCAGACCGATCAGAGCCAAAAACATTTTTAAAAATTTCATTGCATATCTCCCGCTGCGTACTGAAGTTGGGGTAACGATTTCTTTAAGGATTCAATTTTTATCAAGTGCGTTTAAGCTTACATGGTAGATGCCAATTTAATGGTTCAGACGTTAGACGATTTCAGAGAATGCGTCAATGTTGATAATCTCTGCAACCACCTGTTTTTGTGCTCCCAAGTGTAGCACTTGTCGTGCTTGTACCTCCCATGTTTTTTTCTGTTTCAGGGGCCGCAGCTCAGACTTGTTCCCTTCTTGCCCCGCCGCTGACAGAGGATCAGTAGCACCTATCTGGATCAATCCGACACTGTGATATGGAGCGCGGCGGCGCTCTGTCGCACTCCCGGGGTTAAAGAACAAGGTCTGGTTCTTCACATGGCACGCGGGACTATGGCTGTGCCCGTATATGAGGATATCGATATTTTTCAGATCAAATTCAGATGCGGCGTTGGTTTCAATATTGCTGCCACTCCCCCATCCATGGATCACCCCGATATTTACCCCACACAACTTAAGCATACGCTTCAGAGGGATCTGCGCACAGGGCTCATCCATGTTCCCACGCACGGCGTAAAACTCGTATGGTGCAAAGGCCAAGTCCATGTCCACGTCTGGATGGAGCATATCTCCTGCATGGATGATAGCATCCACGTCGGCAAATACGCTGTGTAAAAGTTTATTTACCGCGGTATTAGCCTGAGCCAGCGAGCCCCAGTGGGTATCAGAAATAACCCCTATTTTAAACATAGAGATCCCCAACGTTTAACCCAGCCTTTGTTTTTTGGCTTATGTGGTTTATGCAGAAAAATAGCGCAACAGATGTTCCACTGCCGGCACATCTGCGGGAGCAAGATTATATGTGGGAAGATCGCGCAGATCTACCCACTTGAGTTGAGCGTGGACATTGCACTTCAGAGCAGTATCGTGCAAAAAGGTATGCACACACAGCAGTTTTATCGTGCCAAACGGATAGGTGTGTACACTTTCACATATCAGGGTAGCGGAACGTGCCGTAACTCCAAGTTCCTCCAACACTTCACGCTCAATACACTCACCCACCGACTCTCCGGATTCAACTTTTCCCCCGGGGAACTCCCAGTATCCACCTAAACGTGATCCTTCGAGACGTTGCCCCAGAAGAATCTTGCCCTGCTCTACAATGATGGCGGCGCCCACTTCAAGCATCAGGAATCTGCCTCCATATCGGTTTCAATCTCGGCACGTTCGATAACGCTGGCGGGGATTTTACGCTTCACCTTCACGCCCAGATCAACAAAACGGCTTGCCTGACTGATTAGATTCCCCCGCCCCTGCGAGAGTTTATTCATGGCACTGTGGTACTGCTGCTCCAAAGTGGTGATCTGGGTGCCGATCTTCTCCATATCTTCTACAAACCCACGCAGTTTGTCATACACCGCTCCAGCCCGTTCAGCTATGGCACGCGCATTTTGGTTTTGGCGTTCATAGCGCCAGATATTTTCCACCGTACGCATGGTTGCAAGCAACGTTGTGGGGGTAACCACAACCACGCGCTGCTGCATGGACAAATCAAGCAGATCTTCCGCATGTTGTAGCGCACAGATAAAAGCGGGTTCGAGCGGCATGAACATCAGGATAAAATCGAGAGACTCTACCCCATTGAGGTCAGCATAATCCTTCGAGCCTAGGCGCGTAATGTGCTGACGCACTGCACCGATATGCTGTTTGAGCGCCTGTTGCTGCGCTTCAGTCTCCTCTGCACTGCAGTAGCGTTCGTACGCGGTGAGGGAAACCTTGGAATCGATGATGATCTGCTTCCCTTCAGGCAAATACACCACCACGTCAGGGCGCAGGAGTTGATGCTCCTCATTACGCAAGTTCACTTGGGTCTCATATTCGTACCCCTTGCGCAGACCAGACTGTTCCAACACCCGTTCCAGTACCATCTCGCCCCAGTTGCCCTGAAATTTATTTTCCCCTTTCAGGGCACGGGTAAGATTGACTGCATCCTGATTCAATTGATGGCTCGCCGTGCGCAACTGCTCAAGTTCATGCTGCATGGAGGTGCGGTCTTTGAGATCGGTGGCGTGGATGGTATCGATCCGCTGCCTAAACTCCCGTAGTTGAGAGCGCAGCGGATCAAGAATTTCGTTCAGACCACTTTTGTTTTCGTGCTTGAAGGTGTTCCCCTTCTCTTCGAAAATATCCTGTGCCAGTGCTTTAAACTGCATCTGCATGGAGTCGCGCGCCTGGCGCAGGAAATCCTCGCGCTCCTGCATATGGCGCTGCTGCTCTTCCAGGCGGGTTTCCGCCCGCACTAGGTGCGCGTGGGTGGTGTGCAGCTTTTCTTCCAGAACTGCAACGTCCTGCCTGGCATCAGCGTGGAACTGCTCCAACTGCTGATACTGGCTCTTTAGGGTATTACCCTCCTGGCGTGCATCATTATAAAGACGCCGCGCACGTGCCCAAGCAAAAAAAAGGAACAGAAGTACGCCCACGCCGCCAGCAACAGCCAGCGCATGAATCTGCAAATATGTAGCTGGGATAAACTCCATCGACTTAATCCGCAGGGGTGTCGGAGGCGATGATTTTTCCGGGGATGGTATCGCACTCCTTTTGAGTGAGATTGGATTGACGCCGCGCAAGTTTGAACGTCGCGTGCATCTGCATCACTTCCTGTTCTTCATCATCATACAAAGACACATCTGCACTCCAGGTGCGCCCACCAGCGTGCACAGCATTGGCTTTGGCGCTCACCCACCCCTGCATTACCGGATAGAGAAAATCAATATCCATGTGGGTGGTGGCAAAATGGGTCCCTACTGGAAGCAAACTTTTTAACGCAAAGACGGCGGCGGTATCTGCAAGGGTGCTCATGGCACCGCCGTGGAGCATAGCGGCACCATTGGCGTAGGTGTATGCGAAGGGCATCCTTAACTCTGACTTCCCATGGTGTGCGTAGATAATTTCAATCCCCAGCGCGCACTCAAACGGGGCACAGCTGATCCACTTATCCAACACAACTTTGTGCGGTCCGGTATCTTGAATCGGCGTAGGCGTGGGTTCAGGATACTGATTATAGCTCTCGCTCATAAAATCTCTTCCTCGGTAAAAGATAGCCCCTCCAGAGCCAGAAAATATCGTTTCAGTTCAGTGCCACCGCGATATTTACCCACCCCACCCTTACGCGGTACTACACGGTGACACGGAACTAAGTACAAAAGTGGATTGGCCGCCACTGCATTCGCCACCGCCCGCCACGCTTGCGCGCGTCCAATGCTCTGCGCAATGTCAGCATAGGTTCTGGTTTCACCCACGGGGATATCCAGCAGTGCACGCCACACCTGGCGTTGAAACTCTGTCCCACTCAACACCAAAGTGCCATGCGCTTGCGCCGGGAGCTCTACCGTGACGGGGGTAGTAGTGTGTGTTTGGTTTAATTCAGCACTTGGGCGCAGATGGGGCCAACGATGGCAAATAAACGGAGGCAGAGATGATGTTACTTCGTGCTGGGGGACTAAAAATACCGCATATAAACCTTTATCGCCCCACACAATACCACATCTATACTCGGGGCACGGCGCGGCGATAAACGTATACATCAGCTCTCCGGCCAGCTCTGCGGCACGACTGTTTGCAAGGCTCTGGGATACAACCTTGACCTTTTGCCCAAGCAATATGACAGACTCAGCAGCCACAGCCACAGTTGTGACACAGTGCGTCACCTCCAGCAGGGGCAATGCTCTCAGGGGAAAATGCCACCCGCCTTACCCCCCGCTTCACATCGGCAAGAAAGTCAGCATCCTGGCTCGAACCCAGAAACTGCCCCAGACACAAGCTTTGGAATCCGTGCGTAGGGGCGCAGATGCGCACACTGTTAAGCATGTCCTGATAGCCGTTTATCTTCAGGCACACGTTGGGTTCGTGCGCGAATTTGAACTGCACTCCGCACCCGTCCAGTTCACGGTTAAGCTGGGCAAAAAAAGGTTCGATGCTGGCATCATCAAATGGATATTGCCATTTCTCTCCAAATTCTCTGGCGTAAAATACCACGGTTATTTCCTGCACATTTTCCTGCACGTTTATTCTCCCGCTATGGACTAAATGCTACAAGTTTAATCCCTTATTTTAAGGCAGACGCAGCACTATAGCAACCATTGAGATCACATAACCAGACACCACCTGATCAGCTGGCGGTACGCTAGGGTAATGTGTCAGCTTGAATAACCCTGCATCTGAACGGTGTGTCGCCCACTGTGCAACTGCCCTGGCGCGCTAAAGCTCTTGATCCTTCCGGTTTCATCCTGAAAAACGGAGTTGAGGGTGCAACCAAAATATTGGATTTTATCGGTTTTCCTTGGCTTTCATCTGTAGCGTTCAGAGGTTTTGTGTTCAGGTTAATTTTAGAATTAAAAATAAATATTTGCAGGGATATGGTACCTTTACTTTAAGAAAGATGGCGTACTTACAGAAACAAATCATCTATTTTTAGCTATATACTTCAAGTAAT